>Ga0070698_100002778_pt1 | contig 19261 bp, 24 predicted proteins | sample KBSK1502metaG_FD_65477 | JGI IMG/M metagenome (GOLD analysis project Ga0070698, IMG submission 65477) | Corn, switchgrass and miscanthus rhizosphere microbial communities from Kellogg Biological Station, Michigan, USA - KBS K1-50-2 metaG | ecosystem: Host-associated > Plants > Roots >...
GTTGCGTGCATCCTTGCTGCGCTTGCTCTTGGTCTTCGACTCGTTGTTGCCGCGCATGAACACCAGAATCGCACCCATGGCGGCGAACGGGTCAGCATCGCAGCGTTCTTTCGTGTAGATTTGGTCGTCGAACGTCGAGTCGATTACCAAACCGGCATCGACGATGATTTGGAGGAACAGCGAAATCGCGGCGGTGATCTCCCGTCGACTGAGCCGGTCGAGCGATTCGACGACAAGGTGGGTACCCCGTTTGATCCGCCCATTCTTAGCCATATCGATGATTGCTTTGAGATAGCCTTTATCGGCGTTCTCGCCGGTGTAGGCGCTGAGCCCGCGATCAACGAACGTCTCGATGATTTTGTATCCCTTCCGGGCACAATACGATTCGGTCTCGTCGTCCTGCCGTCCTTCGCTGCGACCCTTGGCCTGCGCTTGGCTCGAAAAGCGACTGTAGCTGATCGCGAGTTCCATGATGCCCCCGATTCACATAGAGTCTCGATTTCGTGAGGCTTTCCGCGGAGACCAGATCAGATGGACAAAGCGTTGTCAAACATCCGCGTCATCGACATGACGCACAACCAGGCGGGGCCCGCCTGTGCGCAGATCCTCGGCTTTCTCGGCGCCGATGTGATCAAGCTCGAAGAGCCGAAAGGCGGCGACATCGCCCGCCGCAACATGCGCGACCAGGACAGCGACAGCCTCTTTTTCCTGCTGTTCAACGCCAACAAGCGCAGCCTGACGCTCAACCTGAAAACCGGCCGCGGCAAGGAGTTGTTCAAGGAGCTGATCGCCAAGTCGGACGTGCTGGTCGAGAATTTCAGCCCCGGTGCGCTCGACCGGCTCGGCCTCGGCTGGAAGGTCCTGTCAAAGATCAACCCCCGGCTGGTCTATGCAACGATCAAGGGGTTCGGCAGCTACGGTCCGTACGCCAATTACAAGAGCTTCGAACCGGTTGCCCAGGCGATGGGCGGGGCGATGAGCGTGACCGGTTACCCGGAAAACCCGCCGACTTTTGTCGTGCCGGCGATCGGCGATTCGGGCACCGGCATGCATATGGCGATCGGCATCCTTGCGGCATTGCAGCAGCGCCATAATTCGGGCCGTGGTCAGTGTGTCGAGGTGTCGATGCAGGATGCCGTCGTCAACCTGATCCGGGTCAGCCTGCGCGACCACCAGCGCTTTGGCCGCGCGATGCCGCGGCGCGGCAACCAGATGGGGCAAGGAGTGCCGGGCTCGACTTACCCTTGCGCGCCGGGCGGCCCCAACGACTACGTCTTCATTACCGCGCAACAGCAGATGTGGCCGGCCATGGTAGCGGCGATGGGCCGGCCCGAACTGGCCGACGATCCCCGCTTCAACACCACCGAGATGCGCTGGGAAAATCGTGAGGCGCTGAATGCGATCATCGAGGACTGGACGGGCCAACGCAGCAAGCACGAGGTCATGCGTCTGCTGGGCGAAGCGGGGGTGCCGTGCGGTGCCTGCCAGGATACCGGCGAAGTATTGGCCGACCCGCATCTCAAAGCGCGCGAAATGATCCTCGACATCGATTACCCGACCCGAGGCACCTATAAGACTGTCGGCTGCCCGATCAAATTGTCGGATTCGCCGGCCGAGGTGACTCGCCCGCCGCTGCTCGGCGAACATGCGCGGGCGTTGCTCGGCGAGCTCTGCGGCGTCGACTCCGAGGAATTCGAGCGACTGCGGGAGGACGGCGTCGTCTAACAGCGATCCCGCCCATCAGGGATCGGATTACGTCTCTGTGGTTTGGCTGTTCGCGATCATCGCCAGCGCCGCGGATTGCCGCGCTTCGGTCCGGGCCAGCCAACCCCGGCCAAAGGTCGGAAAATCAGCCAGCCCCCTATAATACGTCACCTGCCGATTGGTCAGATGGTCGACAAGAAGGCGAGCATCTATTTTTGCCGCTGCTGCGAGCGTTTCGGGACCGACACATCCGTCCAGCTCCTCTCCGGTAAAGCCGAGGGCTCGCTGCAATAGCCGGGCGGAGCGCCATATGCCGGCATTAACTCCGAAATCGAACACGCTGAGATCGACACCGACCGGCAACGCGTCGGCGCGCAGTGGGTTCCAGTATAGCGCGCGGTAGATCGCTCTGGCGGTGCGCAATGTCATGTGCTGCACTTGCGCAACACCGACATTCGGGTCGTCCGACCATTCGCACAGCGTCGCCAAGGTGATGCCCATATTGGTTGCGCCGCCAGGATCGGCGGGGTCATCCACGTATCCGCCTTCCGCTCGAAGCGTGAACGCGAGGCATTCGTCGAACCGGTCGGCCACCGATCTCCTCCCTTTCCCAGCTGACGGCGATGAATTTCCGCGGCTTAAACTCGGCCTCGCCGGCCCGTCGGGCATGGTATTCTATTGTCAAAATGCCGGAAATAGGGGCGTGGCTGTGGTCAGCGCGCTACCGGAACACCAGCAACACCAGGCGAGGCGGGCATGACGTTACGACTGACGATGGCGTTTTCCGACAATCCGCGCGTTCAGCCACTCAAAGACGGGACTGTAAGACCGCAGAACATCGAGTTGGATTGCATTACGCTCGATCCGAGCACTCTGTTTCAGCGCAACCTTTTCTACGACGAATTCGACGTGTCGGAGATGTCGATCTCGGAAACGCTGCTCGCCCGAGAACGAACTGATGGAAGCAAATGGGACTGGTCTGCGCTGCCGGTGTTCTTGAGCCGCGGGCACCACTGGCCCTACCTCTACGTCAGCGCAGCCTCCGATATCGCCAGTCTTGCCGATATCAGGGGTAGGCGGATCGGTGTCCCGGATTACGATATGACAGCAGCCCTATGGTTCCGCATCACGCTGAAGGATCTTTATGGCATCGAGGCGAAGGACAATACTTGGTTCAACGGGCGCACGAAGGAACTAAGCCATGGCGGTGCGTTGGGCCTCGACCGGTCAGGACCAGTGGGTGTGACCCACCACTGGCTTAGCGTAGACCAGACGCTGGACGTGATGCTCGACCGCGGCGAGATCGACGTGTGCACCGCCATCCGGCCGCACAGTCGCATCACGGCTGGCGATCCCACGGTTATCGACCGCTGGGGAGGGACGCAAATCCGTGGCAACCCGAGACTGCGAAAATTGTGTGAGGACGACGGGAGGGCCGTTGTCTTCGAATACTATCGGAAGACCGGCTTCTTCCAGCCGAACCACCACGTGATCGTGCAGAACCGCGTCCTCCGCGACCATCCTTGGGTGGCGCTCGAATTGTTCGACGCCTTTCGGCGGTCCAAGGAAACGGCGTATGAACAGTCGCGACGCTCAGAGTCGACTTATCTCTACTTCCCAGGGAAAGATCGCGACGAACAGCGGACGGTAGTCGGGGAAGACCCGTACCCCCTCGGGCTCAATACGATGGGAAGAAATATCGAGCGCGCGATTCAGGGCTCGCTCGAGCAAGGGCTGCTGACCAAGCCGCTCCGGCTCGAGGATATTTATTACCGCACGACATTGAAAACGTGAGGAATGATCGGAGCGTCGCGGCTGCTATGATGGGCTCCAAATGCGAGTGTTGAAATGATAGGTTGGCGAGCGCGCTTGGGATTCTTGGTACCTCCCGGAAACCCGACCGTAGAAACCGAGATGATCGCATTGGCGCCACCCGGCGTGTCATTGCATTTCCACCGCATGACTGCGCACGGCGCCACCGGCTCGCTCGAGGGGCAGGATGAGCGCAACCGCGTGATGGTGGACAACATCGATCTAAGCATCGAGCTGCTCGCAATGGTGAACCCGGATATCATCGTCGTGGCTCATACCGCGACGAGCTATTACCTCGGGCGACAGGGCGAATCCGATCTGCTGGCCCACCTGCAGAGATCGACCGGCAGGCGCGTGGTCACCGCCTTCGACGCGGTCGTGCGTGCACTGGAACGGCTCAATGTGGGCCGACTGGCGCTCGGCACGCCCTATTCCCCGGAGACGACATTGCAAGGGAAGACGCACCTCGAGACCCACGGCTTCACGGTCGTCAACTTCGCCAATCTAGAGGGCGTCAAAAACATTTACGACGAGACGGCTGAACGGGCATACCGGCTCGCGCGCCTGGTCGACAGAGAGGATGCCGAGGCCGTCTTCCTGAGCGGCACCGGGATGCCGACCCTGCCGGTGCTGGAGCTGCTCGAACAGGATCTGAGAAAGCCCGTCATTTCGAGCGCGTCGGCGATGATGTGGCATGCGCTGCGTCTGGCCGGCGTCGGCCAGCCAATCCCAGGCTATGGACGCCTACTTACGCTGAGCTGACGTACGAGACGATGGCAGGGTTGCGCGGCCCCCTCAAGGGCTGTTGTAGCGAGTGGCAGCGGTCAGATTCGGGAACGGATCTAGAGATGATTCCCCCGTCCCATCCATCTCTTGCCGAGTCGAATCGAGGTTTAGTTTCGACTTCGCAGGCTTATGCGCGCCAACGCACTGCTCGATGCAAGATGTTACGACGCAGCAATATTTGTGCCAAAAGCGAAAACCTCATTTTCGGTGAGCGGAGACTTGAAGGTGGATATTGCTTGCCTACGTCACCTTGACAGATCCAAGCAGGAGGCTAAAAATCGTCACGCCTCCAACCGGTCGCAAGGGGGCGGCCGCAGAGACTGGCATTCCGGTACATTCCCCGACGCGTAAGGGTCGATTGAGAACCCGACAGAGGATATACGGACCGTGAGCCTTCGTGGAGAGGGCAGCGTTTCAAACCGAACATTTTGACGTTATCGGGTCGCGAGTGGCGCCGGATCTGTCGCCGAGGGAGTTCATCGGCGGTGTGTCATTTTCGAGGCCGGATAATCGTTTGCACCACTGAATGTCGAACGCTCGATCGGCCATCAGCGTTGAACCGGCAATTCGCTCGGGTTGCCGGAGCACACCAGAAAGTGGAGATAGCGTATGCACTGCACCGAACACCATGCCACCAGAACGCGTCTGTTGCAGCCTCTCGCGGCAGCCGTACTGGGCGTCGCCGGGCTGCTTCTGCTGCCAGCGGCAAACGCCCAGACGAACCAAACGCCGACTCGCCCTCAGGCGCAACCCCCTCAGGCGCAATCACCCTCGCCGACGATTTCGGACCAGAAGCTGAATGCTGCTGCGGCGGCCATGGGACAGGTGACCAACCTCAGGCAGAGCTATGAACACAAAATCGCAGACGCGCCACCGTCCGACAAACAGCGCATTACCGACGAGGCGAACGGCGCTCTGGAGAAGGCGGTTACCGACCAGGGCCTTTCCGTGGATGAATACAATTCCATTATCCGCACTGCCCAAAATGACCCGACGGTGCGCCAAAAGCTCGCTCAACGTATTTCTCATCCAGGCCAGTAGAGGTGTGAAATGGAGCCCACCAACCGCATGACCGAGGCACAGCAGATCGCCCAAACGCTTGGCGTCGTTGTCGGAGCTGCCTCCTGCTGCGAGCAAGTGACTGAGGAACGTGTCAACTCCGTCGCGTTAAAGTTACAGCAACTCGTCTCGGCGGCGGCCGACGACACGGCCGATGCGAACGCTGCCAGCGAACAGTTTTTCGCTGCGCTCGAAGACGGCAAAATTGCGGTCGAATGCGGGAGAATCGATCCAGAGCATGCCGAAGCCGCGCTCAGTGAATTGGAACAGCAACTCTCGGTATAAAACACTACGGGGCGAGGCGGTGGTTCACGCGCCGTCTCGTCTCCTCTTCTCCGTCGAGCGGCGATCCGGCCTTAAGTTTAGTCCGGCCTTAAGTTTGGAAGGATTGATCCTCGAGCCCGAACACCAATTGCGGCACGCTGAAGCCGGCAAGTCGGTATTCGCCGAGAACGGTGAATTGGCCGGGGCAGTGGCGCTCGAATTCACCGGAGGCCAGGATCGGGCGCCCCAGCTGCCCGGTCAGCTTTTCGATGCGTGCTGCAAAATTGACGGCCGGACCAATGCAGGTGAAATCGAGTCGATTGCCGCTGCCGATATTGCCGTAGAGGACGTCGCCGATGTGTAATGCCAGGCCGAAGCGCAATCCTGGCATGGCCGAGCTTGAGAGCGCCGCGATGTTTGCCTGTGTCCGCCGCGCGGCAGAGAGTATGCGTTTGCACACCTCGGCTTCGTTGTCGGCGATCGCAAAAATCGCCAGCAGGCCGTCGCCCATGAATTTCAGCACTTCGGCGCCATGGTCGAGGATCACCGGTACCTGGCAATCGAAATAGCGATTGAGGAGGTCGATCAGAACCCGCGGCGGCAGAGCATCGGCCAATGCGGTAAACCCGCGCATGTCCGACAACCAGATGGCTGCGTGTATCTCCTCGATATAGCCGCGCCGGATCCGCCCGGCGAGGATGCGCTCACCGGCGTCATGCCCGACATAAGTATCGAGCAGCATGCTCCCTGTCCGCCGTAGCGCTCGGATCTCTGCGACCCGCGTCAGCGGCGTGATGATGGCCTCGATGCCAGCGATCTGTGCGTCGGTGAAACCGCCGGGCTGCCGTGTCGTGCAGGTCACCACATGAATGGCGCCGTCGGTGAAGAAGAGTGGCGACGCCAGATAATCGGTCACCCCTTGGTTGCGTAGATCCGCTAACACTGGGAAGTCCACAACATAATTCGGATCTGTAAGCTTGCGCCTGATTGAACGGCCGGTCTCGTAGACACGGGCAATCGGATTGTCGCGGAACTCCGCAGTTTCGAGGAGCTCGAATGGGGCTTCCGAAGTCTCGACCTCGACCCCGGGCCGCCAGATAAATCTGCGCCCCATGACATTCGGGTGGAGGGTGCGCACGAACACCGCGACCCGCCATAGCGGAATGCCGCAAGCGACGAGCCGCTCGCACAATTCGGCCAATACGTGCTGCGGCTGTGGCGCCGACCGGGCGCCGTCAATCAGCCAATCCACAACCGCTCTGATCTCGCGAGTAGGCATCGGGCCCGAATTGATCGTTTCCGGATCGCGGCTCATATTACGGATAACGCGGCAGCATGGGGAGCAACATGGCAATCGAGGTGACCCCCCTTCACCCAACTCTCGGCGCCAAAATGCGCGGCGTCGATCTGACCCGGCCGGTGCTGCCCGAACTCTTTGCCGAGATCGAGGCGGCTTTCAACCGCCACGGCATCCTCATCTTCCCGGATCAGCCGGTAACCGACGAGCAGCAGCTCGCCTTTAGCCGGCTGTTCGGTCCACTCGAGGTGAATCCGAACTACGCTGGCGCGAAGATGCGGCTGCGCCCTGATGTCGCCGACATCTCCAACCTCGACCCTGAAGGACGGGTGCTGCCGCGCGACGACCGCCGCAACCTGTTCAACCTTGGCAACCAGCTCTGGCATACCGACAGCTCGTTCAAGCGCATTCCAGCGAAATGCTCGCTGCTCTCCGCCCGCGAACTCCCATCGTCAGGTGGCGAGACCGAGTTCGCCGATCTGCGCGCGGCGTGGGATGCGCTGCCCGAGGCGAGAAAGCGCGACCTCGACGGGCTCGTCGCCGAGCACAGCATCTTTCGCTCGCGCAGCCAGATCGGCTTTGCCGATTTCAACGACGAGATCTTCAAGCAATTGCCGCCGGTGCCGCAGTCGTTGGTCCGCCACCATACCGCCTCGCGCCGCATCAGCCTCTATCTCGCCTCGCATGCCTCGCATATCGTCGGCTGGCCGGTCGAGAAGGGGAGAGCGCTGATCGAGGACTTGATCGCCTTTTCGACCCAACCGCAATTCGTCTATCAGCACCGCTGGACCGTCGGGGACCTCGTGATCTGGGACAATCGCTGCACGATGCACCGCGGCCGTCCCTACGACGACACCCAGCGCCGCGTATTGCACCGCACGACAGTGTCCGATGTTGCCAATACGCCGGAGCAGGAAGGGCTGGCAGCAATCCCCGCGGCTTGAGAGCGGTTCAGCTCTCCAGCGCACTCGCGAAGCGCTCCGCTTTCACGGCGGCTCTGTTCAGAGCGGCATCTATGCGCCCATGTTGTCGGCAGATCAGGCGAATGGTATCTATCGGCGGTGAGATTACTGCGTGATACGTTGTGTTACAGGAGGCATGATTGCCCGACGACCCGACCGGATCCAGCCACGTTTCGCTTCGCGTTCCGGACGATGTCATCGACGCTTATGGGAGGCTTGCGGCGACACTCGACCGCCCGCGTTCCTGGGTGATGCTGCGCGCGCTGCGCCAGTATCTCGAAGACGAGGGTGCAGAGATCGCCGAGGATATTGAGAGCCTGGCCGAACTTGACCGAGGCGAGAGCGCCGCGCTCGAGGACTCGATCAGCGCTGTCAGAGAGATCATTGGCAGGAGCAGGAAGACACGCGCGCGGCGAAAATGAATTTCCGCGTTCTCCGCTCGCGACGCGCGGCGGCGGAGATCGAGGAAATTGCCGCTTACCTCGCGGAGTATAGCCTGCCGGCGGCGCAACGCTTCCTCGACGCGCTCAAAACCGCACAACGGCAACTAGGCGAGTTTCCCGATTCCGGCGCGCCCGGTTTGCTGCCGGGCACCCGTCGGCTGATTGTAGCGGGTTACATTGTTTCCTATCGGCGTCGCGGAGCCGATGTCGAGATATTCGCGGTCAGACACGCTCGCCGGAAGGACGCCCGCGGCCCGACATTAGAGTAAAGTTTCCACCTCCTCGCCGATCAGGGTCAGGACGAGTTCGCGGCGGTGCGGCGATGCGCGGTGCTCGAGCAGGAAGATCCCTTGCCAGGTCCCGAGCTGTAGCCGCCCGTCAGCCACGGGTATGGTCAGCTGGGTCTGGGTGAGCGCGCTCTTGATGTGGGCCGGCATGTCGTCCGGGCCTTCATCGTTGTGGCGATAGAGGGCGACGTCCTCCGGGACGATGCGGCGGAGGAACGCCTCGAGATCGCGCCGAACCTCCGGCGAGGCGTTTTCCTGAATCAGCAGTGAGCCTGAAGTGTGCAGGATGTAGACGTTGAGGAGGCCGGTCGAAAGCCGCTGGCTTTCGGCCCAGCCTGCGATCTCGGCGGTGATCTCCTTGATCTCGCGGGGCGCGGTGTCGATCGACAGGCGGGTCTGGGCGATGCGCATCGGTAATACTCTCCGCCCGTAGATATGGGGTGGCGGCAGGCCTCTGGCGACGCCCTTCCACGACGCTGCCGCCGGGCTTATCTTCGCCGCCGATGTCGAGAAAATTTCTTTTGAGTTCCGGGCTGACGGCGGCGATGCTGGTGGCTCTGCTGGCCTTCCCCGAAGACGCGCGCTCCCAAGCCACGGATCTGCTGCTTGTCTTGGCTGCCGATGTGTCGCGCAGTATCGACGAAGGCGAGTTCGCTCTGCAGCGCAAAGGTTACGCATCGGCGGTGACCGATCCGCGCGTTCTTGCGGCGATCCGCGGCGGGGTCACGGGCACGGTCGCAATATGCTTTGTCGAGTGGTCCGGCGCAGGCGAGCAAAATGTCGTTGCCGATTGGACCATCATCCATGACGAAGAAGATGCAGGTGGTCTGGCAGCTGCCATTCTAGGCGCACCACGCTCCTTTATCGGGCGGACGTCGATCAGCGGCGCCATCGATTTTGCAATGGAGCGCCTTGCGGCCGCGCCACCGCGGGCAAACCGGCGAATCATCGACATCTCGGGCGACGGGACCAACAATTCCGGCCGGCCGATCACCGATGCGCGCGACGAGGCGCTGGCGCAGGGTGTGACAATCAACGGGCTGGCAATCATCAATGACAAGCCGAACCCCGGTTACGCCTTCCACACCCAGCCGCCCGGCGGTCTGCCCGAGTGGTATCGTCAGAATGTCATCGGCGGCCCGGGTGCGTTTCTGCGCGTCGTCGAGGATTTCCGTTCGTTTGCCGACGCGATGACCAACAAGCTGGTCAGCGAAATCGCCGCCGCTTCGCCGCCGCAGCGGGCCGCATCGCGATAGTTGTCATTTCAGGGCTCGCGCACCGCCGCCACGCCGGAACCCATCAACACCGGCAGGTGATAGCGGAGTATTGCCGTGTGTTCATGGATCCGAGCCTTGAAAGCGACGAGGTGCATGACGGACCCCTGCCGTGTTCCGTTACGGTAGCCGCTGTCGTAGCCTTGGAAAGAGGGCGTAAATGGTGGGGTTCCCATCGGAGGTCGATGTCGCAGTGATCGGCGCCGGCGCTGCCGGGATTGGCGCGGCGCGACGGCTCGCCGAAAGCAGCTCGGTTTCGGTGCTGGTGCTGGAGGCGCGCGACCGGGTCGGCGGCCGGGTCCATACGATAGAACCGGCCGGCTTCCCCTGCGATCGCGGCGCCGAGTGGCTGCACTCGGCGGACCGCAACCCGCTGTCGCCGATCGCTCAACGGAAGGGCTTCTCGGTGCACCGCCGGCCGCCGGAGTGGGTGAGCCGGCTGCGCCGCAGCGGGGAGAGTCTTGAGGCCGAGGCAGACTGGATCGCAACCCGTGAGGCGCACCTCCGGGCACGGAAAAAAGCTGCAGTGGAAAAGACCGATTGCTCGCTGGCGAGTCTGCTCGTGCCGGGTGGCCGCTGGAATGAGCTCCTCAATGCGACCAGCACCTGGGGGAATGGCGCAGAACTCGACCGCGTCTCCGTAAAAGATTACGTCCGCTACGAGGATAGCGGGACCAACTGGCGCCTCCGCGAGGGCTATGGCCGCCTCTTTGAGGTGCTCGCCGAAGGCTTACCGGTGGCGCGCGCTACCGCGGTGTCGCGCATCGACTATCATGGTCCGGCGATCCGGCTCGAAACCCCGCGCGGCACGCTGAAGGCAGGGAGGGTCATCGTGACCGTGCCGACCTCTATCCTCGCCGCGGAATTGCTGCGCTTCGACCCGCCGCTCCCGGACAAGACCACCGCCGCCGCCGGGTTGCCCCTCGGGGTCGACGACAAGCTGTTCATCTCGCTGTCGGGTTCGTTTCCCGGTATCGATCCTGACACCTTCCTTGTCGGCTCCACCACCTCGCGGGAGACCATGAGCTACCAGGTGCGACCGCTCGACCGGCCGGCAATCTATTGCTTTTTTGGCGGCCGCTGGGCGGCCTCGCTCGAGCGGGAGGGGGAGGGGGGGATGTTCTCTTTTGCGGCTTGGGAGCTTGCGCGGCTGTTCGGCAACGACATCCGCCGTCAGATTACGCCGCTCGCCTCGACAGCGTGGCTGCAGGATCCCTGGGCGCGCGGCTCCTACTCCTACGCCCGGCCCGGGCACGCCGAAGACCGCGCAGTGCTCGCGGCACCCGTCGATGATCGTTTGTTCTTCGCCGGCGAAGCCTCCTCACCGAATTTCTTTTCGACCGCCCACGGCGCCTATATGAGCGGGGTCACGGCCGCCGAAGCCGCTCTCGCGAGCATATCCCGCTTGACGAGGGAATAAAGCTACTTTCGCAGCGAGAACACTACCGGAACGAGCAATTCTATGCGATCGCCAGCTATGTCGGGTGGGGGCGAGGGCACGGGCTGTACGCGCTGGACCAGCGCCAGCACCTCGTCGTCCAGCAGCTCGAAACCGGAACTCTTGTTGATTTGCGAAGACAGAACCTTGCCCTGGCGGTCGATCGCGAAGCGGAGGTAGACCACACCCTTCTGGCGCTGCTCCTGCGCCACCCGAGGATAGCGTTTATACTTCTCCAGCCAGGCGAGTAGTTGCGCTTGCCAGGTGACACGAGCGCTTGAATCCGACGTCGCCGCCCCTTGAGATATCGCGGATTGTGGGGTCGGCGTCGGAGGGGCGGCGCCGTGGGCTGCTGTTCTCGCTGCGTCACCAGGGGCCGTTCGACCTGCTTTACCTTTGGCTTGGGCGGCGGTGGCGCCCGAAGGGTCACGGCCGGATGCAGTGCCGGCTTGGTGCGAGCTTGGGAATTTCAAGCTCGGGTAGGGGTTGCGGCTCGGGCGGTGGTTCTGGTGGCGGCGCGCGACCCTCCGGCTCCGGAGGCGTCGGCGAGGATGCTGCTGGCGCCACCGACGGAAGCGGCGCCAGATCGATCATAACCGCCGCTGGGGGCATCCCGATCGGCTCGATCGGCAGCTGCCGAAGCATGATGATCAGCAAAAGCCCGCCGTGAAGCGCAAGGACGACCAGCAGGCTGACAGTCCAACGGATCGTCCCGACTGTGTCCCGATGCTCAAACCCGTCGGCGGTTATCGTCATCATATCTCGCCCGCATCGAGCCCGACGAGCGACCTTGAGATAACCGGCGCCGCGCAGCTTGTTCATCAGCTCCATCAGCGCGCCGTAATCGACCTGCTTGTCGATGCGCTGGTCCTTGTCATTGCCGGAAGCCGCATCGAGCGCGGGACCGAAATCCTCTTCTGCAACCGCCTCGTTGCCCAGCGCCAGCGAATGATCATCCTTGAGCGTCAGGAACAGCCGCTTGTCGGGCCGACGTTGCGGCTCTGCGGTGGAAACCGGCAAATCAACCGCGACGTCGGCCGTGGCCAGAGGCGCTGCTACCATGAAGATGATCAGCAGCACCAACATCACATCGATAAATGGAGTGACGTTGATCTCATGTACCTCGGCGAGGTCGTCGGCGCCGTGGTCGAGACGGAACGCCATGCTACTCTGCCGCGCGCAGCTTTGGCATCGCCGTGCCCCGGTCGATATCGCGCGATATCAGGCGCATTACTGCAGCTGCCGCATCACCGATCGTCGCCCGGCACCCGGCGGTCGTGCGCGCGAACATGTTATAGATCACGACGGCGGGAATGGCGGCGACGAGGCCAATCGCGGTGGCCAGCAGCGCCTCGGCAATGCCGGGAGCAACGACCGCAAGGTTGGTGGTCTGCGCCTTCGAAATCCCGACGAAGCCGTCCATGATTTCCCCATACGGTGCCGAACAGGCCAATAAACGGGGCGGTGGCGCCGATTGTCGCTAGGATGCCGGTGCCGCGCACCATTCGCCGCCCGGCGGCAGCTTCGATCCGCTCGAGGCGTGAGGTGACCCGCTCCTTCAGACCTTCCGCCGAGCCGTCGGCCGACAACGCTTCCTCGGCGATCGCAGCGCGAATAAGCTCTGCCGCCGGGCTTTTGGCGGTCAGCGCCTGCTCCGCCTGCACGGAAGAGCGTGCGCCATCGAGAGTTACCAGCGCGCCCCGCAGCTTCCTCCTTAGAGCCAACAGCTCGATCGCCTTGGCGAGTCCCACGGTCCAGGTGATTACCGAGGCGAGCACGAGCCCTATGATGACGACTTGCACGACATTATTGGCGGTCAGAAACATGCTCCAGGGCGACAGGTCGCGCGGCAATGCCGCCCGCAGCACCGTCATCGTATCCTACGCCACCACTGGGGCCGCCGACCCTGCAAAGGCCAAGACAGTGGCCACCCCAACCCTCGTAGGAAAGCTGTTCATTCGCCGGCCCTCCGAGCCGTATCGACCTGATCGAGAACGAGATCTTGGGCGCCGGCGTGCGACATCCGGCGCCCGCCTTTGAGCCGCCACATGGTTGTCCCGGAGACGACGAAGAGCAGCGGCAGAAGCCTGCACAAAAACACCATGATCTTCCATGCCCAGCCGAGACCTTGTCCGGCATGGACGGCATGCTGCCAAGTCAGGATTCTCTCGGCTACACTGAACTGACGCGGGTCGAACACCTCGATCACCCGTCGCGCCCACGGGTCGACAAAGATGGTGACTGCCGGCGCCGGCCTTTCCTGATCGGGACGCACAAGCCCAATGCGGAATGGCCGATCGTGCTGCGTCGGCAGAAACGCAAAGCCCAAACCTGTGCCGGGCATGCTGGACCGCGCCAATTCAATCGCACCGTCGATGCCGAGAGGCTCGGTGCCTGCGATCGGCTCGACCCGAACTGCAGCCGCTCCCGCTCGCAGATCGCGAACCGGCAGAACCAGGTCGATGACACTCCTGACCGTTTCGGGAAAAGCCAGGTAAACCCCGGCAAAGCTCACCATGAGAAACACGGCCAAACCCCAAATGCCCACCGCCCCGTGCGCCTCGCGATGCAGTCGAAACCCGCATGCCTGTTTCGAGACGGAGAACGCTCCCCGCCACTGATTGCCGCGGGGCCACCAATTGACGAGACCGCTGGTGCCCATCGCCAGCATCGCGACAGCGGGCCATCCGACCAGCTGACGGCCCTCGTGGTTTTTCATCAACAGGGTCAGTGCAGAAAGAAGATCTGCCGAAAGAAGCCGTTTTGCGGCTCGGGAAAGGTTTCCAGAGAGGCTGGATCGATATTGATCCGGATTGCGTCGGCACCGGGAGCGTCGCGCCGTGCCAGGGCAAGGCGCGCAGATGCCAGCTGACCGGCTGTTCCAGGCGCAGCGTAACTGACTGGAACAAAGCTTGCGGGGGCGGCGGCGCGAGCCGCGGCGATAATATCGCTCGGCGGCCGCGCCGCGCCCCCGGCAGCCGGATGTCGTGCTGCGGGTCCGAGCGCGCTGTTCAGCTCATCCTCGAAGACCAGAATGCTGCCGGTCAGTCCGATCAGCACAAACGGCACGCACAGCACGAGACCGATCCACAGGTGGATCTGGCCGATGATGTGGCGGATCATGTATCGGCCCAACGTCGCAGCAGATTGTGATAGACGCTGAGCAGGCGATCGACTGCCTGGTTCTTCGGCACCGTGGCGGACAGCTGCTGGATCGCAGTGTCGAGATCGAACAGCAACTGGCGCTGGCTGTCCTCACGCACCATGCTTTCAATCCCGAAAAAGGAGGCGAGGCGGACGCCGCGGGTGACCGGTTCGACGCGGTGGAGACTGGTGCCGGGATATAGGATTATGTCGCCGGCCGGCAATTTTACCCGATGCGTGCCGTAGCTGTCGGTGATCACCAATTCACCGCCGTCGTAGTCGCTGGCCTCGCTGAGGAATAGGGTGGCCGACAGGTCGGTCCGAACCCGGTGCGGGGTGCCGGTGACCGGCCGGATCGCCCCGTCGACATGGTCGCCATAATTCTGGCCGCCTTCGTATCGGTTGAACAGCGGCGGCAGGATTTTGAGCGGCAGCGCCGCCGATACAAACAGCGGGTTGCGTTCGAGTTCCGTCACGATCATCGCGCCGAGCCGGCGCGCCGCGGTTGGCGCTCCGGGAGCTGCAGATTGTCTTTGACCCGCTCGGAACGGTGCCCGGCGGTGACCCGCCCGTCAACCCAATCCGCCGTTGTCAATGCTTCACGGCATCGGGCGAGCTGCGCCGCGCTGAGAATGTCCGGGATTCGCGCCAGCATCCAATGCGTCTTCAGTATTTGAAGCTCAAAGTGACTAGTGCCGTCCGGCCGGCGCCGGGGACGACATGGGCCGGATGCAGCAGGTCGTAGTACTTATTGTCGGTCAGGTTATAGAGGTTGAACTGAAACGCGACGTTTTCGGTTACCGGGAATTTCGCCATCGCCTGCAGCGGTCCAGTAACCAGGTGCCTCCTTGAAGAAGGCGGCGCCGCCGGCCGTACTGGGCGTGGTTGCAGCAAACCGGCTGGAGACAACATTGAGCCCCCCGCCGATTTCGACATTTCCCGGCAACCGGTAGGTGGTCCAGAGATTTGCAGTATGCGCCGGCACGTTCGCGAGGCGATGGCCGAGGTCGCTGGTCGCTCCAACAGTTGGAGATTGGGTAATTTCGGCGAATGTGTACGCATAGCCTGCGAGGATCTGCCAGCGACCCGTGATGTTGCCCGCGACCAGCAACTCGCCGCCTTTTGCGACCGCATTTCCGGCTAGAATGTTAAACAAAGGATTGGTCGCGTCAGGCTCGCGCACATTGATCTGCTTGGTACGAAAAAAGCGATCCATTGATCGAGAGCGCCCCGTCGATCAGCTCCCATTTGGTACCGATCTCGTAAGTAATATTCTCCACCGGCGGCAGTGGGGCGGTCGCCAGCGATAATGACAGCGCCTCCGCCGATGGATTGAACGAGTTGCCGGCATCGAAATAGAGGCTGCCGTTGGGCAGCGGCTTATAAATCAGCGCCGTCCGCCAACTCAGCTCGTGGTCGATGTGGTCGAAACCGAGCCGCCGGCGCCGACGCCGGTAATCGGGTTGGCAAAGGCCAGTTGCTCGAAATCCGCGGCAAACCGGTCGAAGCGCAATCCCCCCATGATTTGCCATTGCGGGTCCAGCTGCAGCGTATCGAGCGCGTAGATCGCTTGCGTATAGGCTGTTGTCTTGGTGATTGTCGACAGGTAGGTATTGGCATTGAACGTGTCCGACGGGCTGGGAGTGAGCAGTGGGGTCTGGCTGTAGGGACCGATCGTCGTGTAGCGAAGCGGATTGGAGGTCTCCCGCGACACCTCGATCCCGGATCTCAGCGTATGGCCGATGAAGCCGGTGCTGAACCGCGTAGTGACGTCAAGATCGTCTACAAGATAAGTCTCGGTAGAATTTCCGGCGAGCTGATTACGCGACACCAACAGTGAGCTCAACGGCGTCCCCGGCGGAATCAGCATGAACGCCCCAGTGCTACCCGGCGTCAAGGCGCCGGCCTGGGTATAAATCTGCGGCTCGCTGATAAAAAAAGCGCGGCCATAATTGGCGTAGCGCAGCTGATTGGTGAGGGTCAGCGCGTTGCTGAAGTCGTGCTCGAATTTTACGGTCGGCACGTCAACGTTGGTGCGCAGATAGTTGCCGTTTTCGAACCCGTAATAGTTGCTCTGGGTCTGAGATAAGGGCGCTGGGTTGGCGATGGCGGTCACTGTCCCAGGGCGCCCAATATAAAGCCAGGGCAGGCCGTAATCAGGCTGGTCGTACTCCGATAGATGGAGATATGTTAAGGTCAGTCTGGTTGGTGTTCCCAAGCCCAATACCAGGCTTGGGGCAATCCCGAACCTGTTATACTGGGTGACGTCGCGGTCCGAGATATTGTTGCGGTTCACCATCAGGTTAAGGCGCAGCGCGGCTCCCTCTCCCCACTCGGGAAGAGGCTGGTTGACGTCGGCCGTTGCACGCGCCGTCAGATCTGAGCCATAGACGAGCGTGCCGTTTGCAAACGGGCTCAACGTCGGCAGCTTGCTGTCTTGTTCGACGATGCCGCCGGTCGAGCCGCGCCCAAACAAAATCGAGGCCGGCCCTTTCAGGACCTGGATGTCCTGGAGATAGAACGGGTCGCGGTAATAGCTGCCGAAATCACGCAGCCCATCGAGGAAGATGTCGTTGCGCGCGGTGAAACCTCGGATCGTCAGGCTGTCGCCTTGCGACGCAGCCTCGCCCGCAGCGAGGCTGATCCCCGGGACGTCGCGCAACGGGTCGCGCAAAGTTGTAACACCCTGGTCGTCCATCAGCTGGCGGGTCACCGTCTCGACCGTAAACGGCGTGTTGAGAAGCGGCTCGGTGAGCTTGCCGAGCGAGGATTGGTCCACCTTGTATCCGCCTTCAGTGCTCTTCTCTGCGCCCTCGACGGAAATCGCCGGCAGCGGCATGGGTGCACTGTCGCTGGGTGGCGGCCCGGGTGCGCCTCCATAGACTCCTTGCGCCAGCACGGGAAAGGACCCGGCAAAAGCCGCGAAGCTGGCCACCGAGCCGAGCAGCGCTGCCCGCAGTGCCTGGCGCCGGAATAAGCCTGTGTGGGAGCCCCCGAGCAGAGCATCAGAATCGAAGCCAAAGTTCCACGTGGCGGCCATGTCGCGCTGTCCAGGAGATGAGTTGCCCGGTCATCCCTGGCTGGCTTGCGTCCGTCGCGGACTGGCTGGCTCGGTCGATCATTAGACTGTGCGCTGGGTGCGCTATTTGGTGAGGATGAGTTTGTTGCTGTTGGTCAGCCGAAGGCTGCTCCGGGCCGTGTTGAATTATTACCTGACGGCGGCCAGCCAGCAGTTCGCTGCTCGATACGGTCACCAGCTTACCGTCAGTGGCACCTTGTTGCGGCAGCTCCGAATTCGAAGGGGTCATTATCGGCCTTCCCAATTACGAACAATTCTTATTCTCATCATTCCAGATGAAAATACAACTGAAAAGCAATCGCATCATGCGGCATCGTGCCTCACCGGATGGCGAGCGGGTGAACCGAGTGGGATGGGACGAGCATCCTGTTCTTTATGAAGGACGCCAACGGGGCCTGGATATACCGAGAGCCTGCTGATCCGGACTTGGCGCAAGATCGTATGCGGGTGGGGCAGCTGCCCGCTCATCCTTCAGGAATTTTCGCAATCGTTTGGCAAGGACGCCGCCGAAGTCCTGGCAACGCTTTGTGTATTGCCGCAGGCAGTGGGCTATGCGAGCCTGCAGATTCCGACGAAGTCGCCCGGCGATACGAGATGATGTCGCCCGGCGATACGAGATGATGTCGCCTGGCTGGCGGGCGCCCTGCTGGCAGTAGATTTTTGGCAAAGTTGCAGGCCGGTGTTCAATCCTTTGGAATTGACCTTGAGCGTCTGCGCCGGAGGCTGTCTACTGAAGAAGGCGTAGTTGTGCGTTGAGCTGCCGCAACAACTCGCCGATCGCCGTATTGAGTTCGGCCAAACTGTAGAAGCGACGGTGGCGCAGGCGGCCGAGCAGCCATCGCTCGATGATCAGCACCGCGACTTCGACCTTGGCCTTGTCGCGCAGCCGGTGCGGCCGAGCTGGCAGGATCGCGGTATCGTAATGGGCCGCCATCTCGGCGTAGGTCCGATTGACCTGCGGCTCGTAGAGACAGGCCTTGATGACGGCCACCTTGGTGTTATCCGGCACCAGCAGGTTGGGCACGCCGCCGATTGCCGCGAAGGCTCGGGTGTGGGCGCCGATCCAGTCGGCCAGCGCCTGCGTCCCGCTCGCCTCGGCATAGGTGAAATTGGAGGCGCCCATGACGGCGACAAAAATCTGTGCCGGACGGACCTGGCCGGTAAGCTGGTCTATAATCACCGGCACCGTGTCACCGGCGTAATCGACAAACAGCTTGTCGCCGCCGATGTGGGTTTGCCGCATCGTGACCGACAGCCGCGATGCCCAGCTGCGGTACAGCTCGCAGAAGCGCGAATAGCGATACCCCTCGGGGCAGCGCTCGATGTACTCGTCCCACAACATCGTCAGGGTGACGTGCTTGCGCTTGAGCTCGCGGTGAAGCTCAGCCCAATCGGGCTCGGCATGACGCCGATGGCCTTGCTTCGTGCCGGCGGCCACGAAAAGCGCCGTCTCCAGCGCGCTGTCGGTCATCTCCGCCGGCAATGGCCAGCTCAACCCGGCACTCGCCAGTCGTTTTAAGGTCAACCGGACAGTCGACGGCGCAACACCTATTCGGCGGGCAATCTCGTTGAGCCCGACCACGGCGGTCCTCAAACGAAGCACTTCGCGCACCTGGCGCATTGTTGTCCTCTCTGCTGGCATCCGCTCCCCCCCGTGGAAAGGCCAAAGGAGCGGACCCTAATCGGGCCAGCAGAGGCGCCGCTTAACCCGC
>Ga0070698_100002780_pt1 | contig 19258 bp, 19 predicted proteins | sample KBSK1502metaG_FD_65477 | JGI IMG/M metagenome (GOLD analysis project Ga0070698, IMG submission 65477) | Corn, switchgrass and miscanthus rhizosphere microbial communities from Kellogg Biological Station, Michigan, USA - KBS K1-50-2 metaG | ecosystem: Host-associated > Plants > Roots >...
TACCGCCGGTGAGGATGACCGCCGCCCACTCCATGCGGCCGAGTCTCCCATCGGGTGGCAGGCTGGGCGGGTGCACGTCCTCCTCGTCCAGACCGCCGCCGACCTCGACCCCGCAGTCAATCGCGCTCGCCTGGCCGAGCTGACCCCCGACGGCGCAGCCGACCTCGTGGTGTTCCCGGAAGCGTTCGCCCGCGACTTCGGCCGCCCCGGCTCGTCCGTGGCGGCCTTCGCCGAACCGATCGACGGTCCCTTCGCCAGCGAGGTGGAGCGCCTGGCGGCGGCCCGGAGTACGACGATCGTGGCCGGCATGTTCGAGTCGTCAACCGATCCGGAGCGACCGTTCAACACGGTGATCGTGCGCGGCCGGGCGCGGGCCGACTATCGCAAGATCCATCTCTTCGACTCCTTCGGCTTTCGGGAGTCCGACCAGCTGAGTCCTGGGCCTCTCGAGCCCGTCAGCGTCGAGCTGGAGGGCCTCACCGTCGGCCTGCTCACCTGCTATGACCTGCGCTTCCCCGAGCTGGCCCGCGCGCTGGCGGCCGATGTCCTGGTGGTCCCCGCGGCCTGGATCGCCGGCCACCTCAAGGTTGACCAGTGGTTCACGCTGGCGCGGGCCCGGGCCATCGAGAACGTCTGCTACGTCGTCGCAGTCGGCCAGTGCGGCCCTCGCTATGCAGGGCATTCGGTCGTGATCGATCCGCTGGGCGAGGTGATCGCGCAGGCCGGGGACGGCGAAGTCGTCGTACCCGCTCATCTCGACCCGGAAGTCCTCCGCCGGGCGCGCGAGACCAACCCGTCGCTGGCCAACCGCCGGCTGTAGGTTCGTCGTCGTGTCCGCCCGTATCGAGCCTCGTCGTCGGGCCGAGAAGCCATCGCGGTCGCGGCGGCGGTTGCCACAGCTGCCGAAGCCCCCCGCTCGCTCCGGGCGACGGGAGCCGCGGGAGCCGCGGGAGCGGCGGGAGCGTCTCGGGCGGCTCGGTCGGGCCACCTCGTTCACGGCCTGGCTGATGGTGACCCTGAGCGGTGTGGCCACGCTGGGCGTGGCGATGGCCGACCTCGGACCCGACTGGCTCCCGGGAGTGGGCGCGGTGATCGTCTCCACGTCGTACACCTGGGCGATCTGTGCCCGCACCGGCGGCCGTCCCGTGGTCTACAGCCTGCTCGCGCTGGTCCTCGGCGTCACGGCGATCGGCCTCGATCGTGAGTTCCTGCGGGGCGGTGCGGCGGTCTGCATGTCGGTGCTCGCGGCGGTGCTCGCGGTGATCAGCACCGTCCCGGCGGCGAAGTTCTCGAGCGTCGTGCGCGAGGTGGGGGTCGCCAGTCTGTTGGCCGGCGGTGGCGCGCTCGCGGTCGTCGGCTTCGAACCCCATGTCGCGCTCCAGCGCTTCGAATACACCACCTTCGGGGTCGGTGTGCTGCTCTGCCTGGGGCTGGTCTTCCGGCTCGGCGCAGGTCTGCACGGGCTGGGTCGCCGCGGACTGGCGATCGTGGTGGTCGGCAGCGTCCTGCTCGCGGTCGCTCTCGTGTACGCCGAAACGTTGCGGCACTACGGCTCGCCCGCGCTGGTCGAGGCCATCGACGACGCCAGACACTGGTCGCACGACACCCTCGGCGCGACCCCGCGGCCGCTCCAGTTCGTGCTGGGCATCCCGGCTCTCGCCTGGGGCGTGCACATGCGGGCCCGGCGCCGCCAGGGCTGGTGGGTCTGCGCCTACGGCACCGCGGGCACCGTCTCGATCGCCAACACCCTGGTGCGGCCCCGCCATTCCCTGATCGAGGCCGGCCTCACCGACGTCTACAGCGTGCTGCTGGGCCTGGTCATCGGCTACGTCGTGATCCGGCTCGACCTCGCGCTGACCGGTCCACGCGGCTCCCGCGCCCGGCGCGCGGAGGAGGCGCGGGCGATCCGCCCCGAGCCACGCCGTACCTCAGCGCTGCTCTGAGCACCCCGAGTCGTGTGCCTGTGGTGACCGTTTGTAGGCGTGCCCGCAACACACGACGCGGCTGCCGCCAGCGGCAGAGGGGGCGGGATTCGAACCCGCGGCTGACATCTCTGCCAGCGACCGCTTTCAAGGCGGTTCCGATCGGCCACTCCGGCACCCCTCCGTGCACCGCTTGATCAGCGGGCACGAGAGAGGAGTGTACGGCTGCGGGCTACTCGGACCCGCCGACCTCCATCTCGACGTCGTCGTAGGCGAGGTCGTGGAGTCGCTGCACGTGGTGGTTGATGTCGACCATCAGGCGTTTGATCTCCATCCGGAGCAGGTCGACCTCGCTCTGCTCCATGCGTGCTGACACGGTCAGCACGCGGTCGAGCAGGGAGTGGCGCTCGCGCGCCATCAGCTTGGATCGGTCGGCCAGCCAGCCTTCGGACGCGACCGGGCCCTCGCGATTGAGGCAGTCGCGCACGAACGCGATCCGCTCGCTCACGGCCTTCCGCCAGGGGCCGAGGGCGCCTTGGACTCGTGGGGCGTCGAGCGCCTGATTGAGCTCCTGTAGCGCACTGTGCATGGCGATCGTGGCAGTCATGGCACACCTCCCGGGGGTTTGGAGTTCTCTGAGTGTGACTCCGGCCACGCGAATCAAACAAGAGTTGCGGTCCCTTGAATTGGCTGTGAATGAGTGCTGTGTGCTGTCATCGGGCGCGTGCCGTCCGACTATCGACTCCATCCCGCCCTGGCCGCTCGATTGCTGGGGGTCGGCCTGCTCCTGAACGCTGTCCTGGTCGTGGTCGGCACCGTCCTCATCGCGGTTCTGCACCTGTCGACGGCCTACATCACGGTGCTGGTGGCCCTGGTCGTGGCCGTCGTGCTGGGCGGATTCGCACTGGGCCGGACCGTCGTCGTACACCTGGATGACCAGGGTTATCGGGTCCGGTTCGTGCGCGGCGCCGGCGTCAGGGCGGCTCGCTGGGTCGAGGTAGAGGACGCCGTTTCGACCGAGGTCGGCGGCTCGCCGTGTGTGGTGCTGCGCCTGCAGGACGGTCGTACGACGGTCATCCCGATGGAGGCGGTGGCGGGCGATCGGTCGGAGTTCGTGCGCGACCTCCAGGAGCACCTCGAGCGGGGTCACGGCATTCGCCGGCTCAGCTGAGCCCGCCGCCCGGCTGACCGGGCCGTGCCGACACCCCCGCCGGTTTCGGCTCCGGGGCCGCCTGCCTGTAACCTGTGCTCCGCATTGGGGAGGCGTCGCCTAGTCCGGTCTATGGCGCCCGCCTGCTAAGCGGGTTTGGGGCTAAAACCCCATCGAGGGTTCAAATCCCTCCGCCTCCGCCAACCGATGACAACCCCTCCCGGCCGCGCCGGGAGGGGTTGTCGGCTTTCTCTCGAGTGCCACTTTTGCAAGAACATGCAACGCAAAGGGGTGCACATATATGAGGGAAGTAAAGGGTTACATTCGCAGCAATATGCAGCGCACACTTGGTGAGGGGGAATCCTGGACCCCCGTCGCCGTGACTGGAGATCCGAAATGACGAAGCAACTTCGCCGCCTGGGCGCCGCCCTCGCGACCGCACTCTTGGCAGTGGGCGTCCTCGGCACCGCCCCGGCACACGCCGCAGCGGACACGTCCTGGGGCAATGGCTTCGCAAAGCACTCGAGCTCATCTGAATAGCACACAAAGACCCTGAGACGAGGACCCAACTCAACCCCCCACCTGTTCGGTCCCAGAGCCAGTCCCCCCGGCCCGTCTCAGTAACGAGGGCAACGACGCGTTGTCGTTGCCCTCGTGTTTTGCCCCAAGGCAGCGATGGCACTCGGGACCGATATCGGGCGGCCCCGGGGCCATCGCTGCTGCTATTTCGTCGCTGATCCCCTGCTGTGCAAGGGTTTCAGTCGGCTTGCGGGTCCTGGCCGGTGACGCCCTTCTGACCCATGAAGTAGCCGAGCTGGAATCTGGTCTCGGCGTCGTACTCGTCCTTGAGGTCGGCGACGTAGCCGGCGTACGTGCGGGGGCTGACGCCCAGTCGCTTCGCGCTGGCGGGGTCGGCGTGACCTTCGATGAGCATCCGGATGGTCATCGCTCGCTGCTCCACGGCGATGTCGCGGAGGGTCGAGGAGTCCTTGGCACCGAACTGACGGGCGCGTTCCCAGGAGCGTTCGAAGACGTCGACCAGATAGGCGACCACCGAAGGTTCGCGGATGGCGATGGCGATGTCGAGGCTCTCGGCGCTCGGAATCACCGCCAGCTGACGGTCGACCACGATCATCCGGTTGAAGAACTCGTCGAGGGTGCGGACCTCGGCGCCCTTCTTGGTCACCGTGCGCACGTAGGTGTGGGTGGCCGAGCTGCGGCGGGCGGAGTGTTGGTAGAGGGTCCGGAGGGAGACGCCGCGCTCCAGAGCCTGGCCGTCGCGCTGGGCGGCGGCGGCGAGCTGGCTCGGCGTGCGTCCAGCCTGCGGTTGTGCCGTCAGCAGCTCGGTGGTCGCATCGTCGACGGCTGACTCCAGGAACCTGGTGATGGTCGGGATGCCGCGGAGCTCGGTGAACGGCCCGTGCGCGGCGATGGGGGACCGGCGCCAGGTCTGGGCCAGGCCTCCGAACGCGTTGGCCCAGCGAGCCGACTCGGTGAGCAGGTCGGTGCCACGTTGGCCCAGCGGCGTCACCACGTTGGCCTGGCTGCCCGTGGGGTCCTTGGCCAGCAGCCGGCCGCTCACGGGGTCGGTGGCCAGCAGGCCGAGCTCGATCAGGAGTGCCAGGGCCGCGCTCTGCGTATCGCCCTTCGCCCGGGGGTCGTCGGGGGCGAGCCCGGACTCGGTCACGGCGTACTCGTAGAGGGGGGAGGCGACCTTCTCGAACAGCTCCCGGTCGATGGGCCCGTAGTCGCGGTCGTGCGGCTGGTCGGGCACGGGAGGACTCTTGGGCACGCCCGCGGCCTCCCTTCGTCCCCGTGATCGACTCAGGTGAGCCTACTAAGGCTGTAAATGGGTGAACGCCCCACCCGCTGTGACGGGTGGGGCGTTCGTGTCGAGCTGAATATCGAGGGCGTCAGAGCCCGAGGCGCGCCTTCAGGCCGTCGAGCTCGGTCCACAGCACGGCCGGCAGGTCGTCGCCGAACTTCTCGAACCACTCCTGGATCTGCGGGATCTCGGCCTTCCACTCCTCGACGTCGACGGCCAGCGCCTGGTCGATCGCCTCGGGGGTCATGTCGAGACCGTCCACGTCGAGAGCGCCCGGGGCCGGCACGTAGCCGATCGGGGTCTCGATGGCGGCGGCATTGCCGTCGATGCGCTCGACGACCCACTTGAGGACGCGGCTGTTCTCACCGAAGCCGGGCCACAGGAAGCCGCCTTCACTGCCGTCATCGAGTTGGGCGCGACGGAACCAGTTGACATAGAAGATGCGCGGCAGCTTGGAGGCGTCGTTGTCCTTGCCCATGGTGATCCAGTGGCCGAAGTAGTCACCGGCGTTGTAGCCGATGAACGGCAGCATCGCCATCGGGTCACGGCGTACGACACCGACCGCGCCGACCGCGGCAGCAGTGGTCTCGGAGCTCAGCGTGGCGCCCAGGAAGGTGCCGTGGGTCCAGTCGCGCGCCTCGGAGACGAGCGGGATGGTCGTCTTGCGGCGGCCGCCGAACAGGATCGCGTCGATGGGCACGCCGCGCGGGTCGTCGTACTCCGGGGCGAGGATCGGGCACTGCTTGATGGGCGTGCAGTAGCGGCTGTTGGCGTGGCTGGACAGCTCGTCACGCTCTGCCGCTATCTGGGGGGTCCAGGGCTCGCCCTTCCAGCTGGTCGCCTGGGCCGGCGGGTTCTCCAGGCCCTCCCACCAGACGTCGCCGTCGGGAGTCAGCGCCACGTTGGTGAAGACCGAGTTGCCGATGTTGATGGTGGCCATGGCGTTCGGGTTGGTGTGCTCGTTGGTTCCGGGCGCGACGCCGAAGAAGCCGTACTCGGGGTTGACGGCCCACAGGCGGCCGTCCTCGCCGATCCGCATCCAGGCGATGTCGTCGCCGATGGACTCGACCTTCCAGCCCGGGATGGTCGGCTTGAGCATCGCCAGGTTGGTCTTGCCGCAGGCGCTGGGGAACGCGGCGGCGACGTACTTGGTGACGTTCTGGGGCGAGGTCAGCTTGAGGATGAGCATGTGCTCGGCCATCCAGCCCTCGTCGCGGGCCATCACGCTGGCGATGCGCAGGGCGTAGCACTTCTTGCCCAGCAGGGCGTTGCCGCCGTAGCCGGAGCCGAAGCTCCAGATCATCCGCTCCTCGGGGAACTGGACGATGTACTTGGTGTCGTTGCAGGGCCAGGCCACGTCCTGCTGGCCCTCGGCCAGCGGCATGCCGACCGAGTGCAGCGCGGGCACGAAGTCGGCGTTGAGCTCCTCCATCTTCGCGAGTACGTCGGAGCCCATCCGGGCCATCACGCGCATGCTGACGGTGACGTACGCCGAGTCCGTGATCTCGACGCCGAACATCGGCTTGTCGGCGTTGAGGTGACCCATCACGAACGGGATGACGTACATGGTGCGGCCCTTCATGCAGCCGGCGTACAGCCCGCGCATGAGGTCCTTCATCTGCGAGGGTTCCATCCAGTTGTTGGTGGGACCGCAGTCCTTCTCGTCGACCGAACAGATGTAGGTGCGGTCCTCGACGCGCGCCACGTCGGTGGGGTCAGAGGCCGCGTGGAAGCTGTTGGGCTTGATCGCGGGGTTCAGTCGGGTGAAGGTGCCGGTGCTCTCGAGGACCGCGGTGAGCTCGGTCCACTCCTCATCGGAGCCGGTGCACCAGTGGATGTTGTCGGGCTGGGTGAGCTCGGCGATCTCGTTGACCCAGGTCAGGATGCCCTGATGGGTGGTCGGCGCCTGCGTGGTGGCGGTCATGCCAGGAGTTCCCTCTCGCGCATTCGCGATTCCCCTTGTAGGAAAGGAGAATCGGCCGTCGAGCGTATCGACGGTGGTGTCGTGGAGTGCTTGTGTGATGATCACCGTCGGCTCCCTTGCCGGACGGATCTCGTCGAGGGTAAGCGCGCTCGCAGTGCCCGGCCTATTGGATCGATCCAGCGTTGACGCCGACTGGGCGGTTGATCCGAGCCGTCTGCTGGCCCGGATCAACCACCGATTTCGGAACTCCCAGCCGGGTCCGCTATCCTCGTCCAGTCCTGCTCACGGGTGGGACAGGCGCCTGTAGCTCAACGGATAGAGCATCTGACTACGGATCAGAAGGTTTGGGGTTCGAATCCCTACAGGCGCGCAGATGGCCCCCGGTCGACCCCACGGTCGCCGGGGGCTTTGTCGTACGTCCGGTCAGGCGGGGTCAGGCGGGGTCGGACCGATCGCCGGGGCGCCGGCCGGTCTCGGCCTCCCAGGCGGTGTACTGCTGCTCGAGCGCCTTCATGATCTCCCACACCTGCGAGGCCGGGATTCGCACGCGAGTCACCACGTCGGCCGGGATCCGGGCCACCGCCTGACCCGACTGGTCGTGGCCCGGGGTCGGCGGCGTGATCTGGGCGATGAAGTCCAGGATGAAGGTGTCGCGGGTGTGCCAGATCGACGCGAAGTCGGCGCTGTGCCCCTCGCGCTGCGACTCGGGCAGGTTGATCTCGTAGTTGGTCGTGGTCGGGACTCGTTCGCTCACGACGCCGAGCCTTGCACGACGCAGGTCATGACGGCAGGGCGATGAGCTCTTCGAGTTGCCGGATCACTGCTGCCGGAGTGATCGGCAGCGGTTGAGCGAACACGTCGAGCAGCGCGTCCACCGACTGCGCGACGGTGAACCGGGCCCCTGCCAGTTGCCGGGACCCCGGGGACAGCGGTCCGCTGGCGATCGCCGTACGAAGTCCCCACGCGAGTGCCTCTGCGTTGTCGGGCTCGACCAGGACCAGCCCACCGCAGTCGGTCTCGGGGAGCCCGCCGTCGTCGGAGGCCACCACCCGACAGCCGGCGTGCTGTGCCTCGATCGAGACGATGCCGAAGGTCTCGTGCCAGTACTGGCTGTTCGACGGCATCACCACGATGTCGTGGTCGGCCATCAGCTCGGCCATCAGGGCCGGCGTCTTGCACGTGGGCACCAACGAGATGCCGGGATGCGCCTCGAGGAGCCGCTCGATGGTCCGGCCTTGCGGCTTGTCCGCACCGGCTGTCGTCGCGGTGAAGAGCAGGGACAGGTCGTCGTCGATGACGTCGATGTGCAACATGGCCAGCAGGGTGTAGATGCCCTTCTCCGGGCTGAGCCTGCCGGCGTACAGCACGCGGGTCTTGCCCTCCGGGTTGCGTGGCCGTGGCTGTACGGCGAAGTCCGGCTCGGCGAACGGGTAGACGACGTTGATGGTGGCCACGTCGACGTCGAGGTACGCCGACCAGAGCCGGGCGGCGTACTGGCTGGTCGCGATCAGCACCCGGTCCCGGGTGCCCTCGACCGCGAAGGTGCGGTAGCGCTCACGGATCGGCGGCGGGTTGTGGAGGATGAGGTACGCCGGGTTCCGGGTCGTCACGACATGGGGCTCGTTGACGAAGACCACCGTGCCGTCGAGCCCGGAGACGTGGGCCACGGTGGGCAGCGACAGGAACGGGATGTCGGTGAACTCGTCACGCCCGTCGGCAGTGCCGAGGCCTACGGTGACCACCTGCGCGCGGATGCCGCGGCGGTTGAGCTCGCGCACCTGCCCGACGGTGTAGTTCTCGGAGCCGCCCGTCCCGGCGGGCAGGTGATTGCCGGGTGACCAGATGAACGAAATCAATGGGTGATGCCCACGTTTCCTGCTTCAGCCTCTGACAGGGCACGGCTGCCGGGAGCCGCGAACGCGGCTCTCGGGGCGCCCAAGACCATCTCCGCCCAGGACCGGACGAATGGCGATGGTGAAACAGTGACAGCCTCGCCAAGATAACACGGACCCGGCTGCTCGCCCCGCGGGCGACAAGCCTCGGATCGCCTCTGGGCCGTGTCTCTTTGTCACTTAGTAAGCGACAGCACTTGCGATCCAGGGCTCGAACACGATCGAGGGTTACACCGTCAGCGATGAAGACGCGGTCGCCGCGGTGGACGACGAGCCGCCGTTGACGGCCGACGAGGCGACCTGGGCGGAGATCGTCGGGTACCGACGGGTGTTGACCTTCGTCCTGAATGTCGCGACAGAGCCAGGCTTCGTCATCGACGAAGCGGTGCTGAGGTCCATGCACTTCATGTTGCTGGACCACGACCTGGCCAAGGCACCGGGGCGTTACCGCACCCAGGAGATCTACGTCCGCGACGATCGCCGTGGCGTCAACGTGTACGACGGGCCGGACCCGGACCTGGTCCCGGCTCTGATGCGTGCGCTGTCGGAGTCGCTCTCCGCGCCCACCAGTGACGACCCGCTCGTGCGGGGGGCGATGGCGCACCTCAACCTCGTCATGATCCACCCCTTCCGTGACGGCAACGGACGGATGGCGCGCGCCCTCCAGACGATGGCGCTGGCTCAGGACCACGTCGTCGAGCCGACCTTTTCCAGTATCGAGGAGTGGCTGGGCAACAACACCCAGGACTACTACGACGTCCTCGCCGCCAGCGGCCATGGTTCGTGGCAGCCCGACAATGACGCGACTCTGTGGGTGAAGTTCAACCTGCGCGCGCACCACATGCAGGCCCAGGCGGTGCGTCGGCGCTTCGACGAGGCGGAGGGCCAGTGGCGCCAGATCGATGAACTGCTGCTGGCTCACAAGCTCAACGACCGGGTTGGCGCTGCGCTGTTCGATGCCCTCCTGGGACTTCGCGTGACGCGACCGTCGTACGTGAAGCTCACCGGGCTGGACGAGCGCACAGCGACCCGAGACCTCGTGAACGCCGCCGAGCTGGGACTCCTCGAGGCGCGTGGTGAGCGACGCGGACGCCACTATGTCGCTGGTGAACCGTTGCGGGCGATCCAGGCTCAACTCCGCGACGCGCGCAACCCGCTCGAGGACCCGTATCCGACGCTGCTGGGTGAGATCCGGCGGGCTCACTCCTGATCGATGGCGTGCGCCGGTCAGGGGCCCGGGCGGCTCAGGTGCCGGTGACCCGGCGTGCCCAGACGTTGCCCCAGACATCTGCATCGAGCAGGACGCGGTCCTCGCCACGACCGAGGGTCACGGCAATCCAGACCACAGCCCACAGACCACCGGTCAACAGGGTCAGGAACATGTGCAGCAGGTGGGAGACCTGGCGCCGATAGGCCAGGAGCACGCCGGTAGGACCGTCGTACAACACGTAGGCGCGATTGGTGGCGACCTGGTGCTCGACGGCACTGGCCAGCGCCCGCTGGCGCTTCGCGTCGTCGATCTCGTCGATGGGTCCGAAGGGAGTCGGGTCCAGGAGGCGGCTCTGGCGCAGTGAGTACGCCGCGATGGCCCAGCGCCGACCTGTCCAGCGCTGCCACCTCTGTCCGTTCCAGCGCATGTCGCCGAGCACCGGCTTGCGGTAGACCGTCAGGCCCGCTCGCTGATCGCTTCCACACCCCTCATGCGCACAAAGTATGCGATCGCGCGGCGGGACTGAGTATCCGGACGGATCACGCGCCCAACGGCCGGGAGTCAGGGTTGCCCACATGAATCCTTCGACTTCGTCCAAGAACACCAACGCCTTCTTCCTCCAGGCCGGCATCTCCTTCGCCATCGCGCTGCTGGCGATGTGCTTCGCGATCCTCTACCTGCCTGTCGACCCGTGGATCCGGGCCTTCCTGGGTCTCGGCACGCTGTTCCTCACGACGTCGTCGTTCACGCTGGCCAAGTGCGTCCGGGACGCCCAGGAGCAGCAGGCTGTGGTGTCGCGGCTCGATCAGGCCCGGGTCGACAAGCTCCTCTCGGAGCACGACCCGTTCAAGATCATCGGCTGACACCTGAGGATGTTCACCGTGAGCCTCCGGGTCGCGGTGGCGCCCTCGCCGATGTCACATGTGCGTGCTGCGATCCGTCAACAGAGCGACAGACTGACCACCACCACCTGTGAGGACCACGATCATGACCTTCTCCATCGACGCCATCACGCTCGGAGTGCTCGACACCGAGTCGGCCCGCCGCTTCTACACCGAGGGCTTCGGGCTGCCGGTGCTCGCCGACCACGGCGACTTCGTCAGCCTCGGGCTGGGCGACCACGCGGCGCCCCTCAGCCTCTACGCGAACGGCGCGCTTGCCACCGACGCCCAGACCAAGCCCGACGGCGACGGCTTCCGCGGCTTCACCATCTCCTACCTGGTCGAGGCTCCGGCCGCTGTCGACCTCATCATCGAGCAGGCCACCGCCGCGGGTGGGCGGGTGATCAAGCCGGCGAAGAAGTCGATCTGGGGCGGCTACGGAGGCGTCCTCCAGGTTCCGGACGGGGCGATCTGGAAGATCGTGACGCCGGCGAAGAAGGGCGAGGCGGTCACCGCGATCCCGGCGCCCACCGATGTCCCCGTGTTGATCGGCGTCGCCGACGTCAAGGCCAGCGTGGCGTTCTACGAGTCGCTGGGGATGCCGGTGCGCAAGTCGTACGGCGGCAAGTACGCCGACTTCGTCTCCGGCGACGGGACCTCGACCCTGGCTCTGTATCCGTGGGACGCGCTGGCGAAGGACGCCGGCGTGCCGGCCGACGGCAGTGGTTTCCGGTCGATGACGCTCTCGCGCATCGTCGAGACGCCGGCTGAGGTCGACGCGGCCCTCGCCGCGGCAGCGGCAGGCGGCGGCAGCATCGCCGTACCGGCTGAGCAGGCGCAGTGGGGCGGTTACAGCGGCTACCTCGCCGACCCCGATGGCTTCCTGTGGAAGGTCGCCTGCAGGTGAGGTCCGTCCGTTTATCCACAACGATCTGTCCGGAGATGGTTGACAGGCTCGCGGTCTGACTTTACGGTGGCCCGACCAATCAGGTCTCTCGGAAGTGGACATCATGAACAACTTCGCAGCAAAGGCCGTCCTGGCCGCCACGGTCACCCTTGCCGTGGCGGCTTCGCCGGCGATGGCCGGCATCCGCTACAACTCGCAGGCTGACCCGCTGACCGCGTGGCAGGACGACGTGGCCCAGGCCCAGATGTACGGGCAGTTCTACGTCGAGAACGCGTCGTACCTTCGCAACAACACCAACCAGCGGGACCCACGGCCGGGCGGCGACGCGGTCTACGAGGAGACCACCTACTTCTACTACCAGAACTGCGGCGGGGTTCAGCAGTGGTGCTCCCACGGTGTGGACACGGGTCCGGAGACAAGCTCGTCCGACTGGTACTTCCAGTACGACCACGACCAGCTCGATTCCCTTGCTGACCGGGGTCGGATGTCGACCCACGTCTGTGAGGACCACGGTTTCTGGGGCGCCGATCCGTGCAGCATCAACGCCCTCGGCACCTTCAGCTACTGAGCCCTGACGCATGCACCTCGCCGTCTCGGACGTCTCGCACGCCTACGGCGCCTCGGTCCAGGCACTGGCCGACGTCTCGTTCACCCTGCGACCGGGTGTCACCGGCCTGGTCGGTGTCAACGGCGCCGGCAAGTCGACTCTCATGCACGTGCTGGCGGGGCTGCTGGCCCCGGGCCAGGGGTCGGTCGTCTTCACCGATGACTCCGGCGGCGACGTGCGCCGGTGGCGCGACCTCCGGAGCCGGATCGCCCTGATGCCGCAGAGCTTCGACGTCCCGCGCAACGTGCGCACCCTCGACGCCGTCGCCTATCTGACCTCACTGCGCGGCTTCCCGAGTCCCGAATCGACTGAGAGGGCAGCTTCTGCGCTGCACGCCGTGGGTCTGGCCGACCGGTCGCGGAAGCCGATCCGGTCGCTGTCCGGAGGCATGCTGCGCCGGGTCGCGTTCGCCCAGGCGGTCGCGTCCGATCCCGACGTGCTGCTGCTCGACGAGCCGACGACCGGGCTCGACCCTGAGCAGCGGGTCCTGGTGCGAGAGCTCGTGCGCGGCCGACGGGACCGTGGGATCACGCTCGTCAGCAGCCATGTGATGGAGGACCTCGAGGCCGTAGCCGACCAGGTGGTCGTCCTCGACGGAGGCGAGCTGATATTTGAGGGCTCGATGGCCGACCTGCTCGTCGGTCACGCCAACGCCGAGGAGGCCTTCATGGCCCTGCTCCTGGCCCGCAGGGAGCCGTCATGAGCTCGGAGACCACGCGCTTGTGGCGCGACCCTCGCTCCCTGCTGGGCCGGTTCGGGTTGCTGCTCGGGGCGGGGCTCGTTGCCCTGGTCCTGGGGGGAGTGCCGTGGCTCGGCGTGTGGAAGATGGCGATCGACTGGGTGGCCGGCGCCTATGTGCTGATCGGACCGCTCTCGGCCGGGCTGGTCGCCTGGGACATGTCGCGGATGCGGGCGACGCGTTGGGATCGCGTGGTGTGCTCGACCCCCCGAGGCCTGCGCGGCTGGCTGGAGCCGGCTCTCATGGTGTGGGTGGTGGGCGTCGCCGCCGACCTGGTGTTGGCGGTGGCGGTCACGATCGTGACGCTCTCCCAGGGGTCGGTGCTCGCGCCACGTCAGCTGGCGATCCTGGCATCGGGGGCCTCGGTCTATCTCCTGCAGGTCGCTCTCGGGGCCCTGATCGGGACCCGCCTCCCCGGACCCTGGGCGCCGCCGATCGCGGCCCTCGTCGTGCTCGGACTCTTCGTTCTCGGGGCTTCCTCGGGGCTGCCTGAAGTCTTCCGCACCGGTGGTGTGACCGGCACCCTGGTGGGCCAGGCCTATGACCTCGGCACGCTGGCTCTCTACTGCGCGTTCGCGATTCCGGCCGCGGTGCTGGTCGGGTGGGCCACCTTGCGAGTGGTGACCCAGTGGCGGCCACCACTCGTCGCCGGCCTGCTGGCCGTCGTGGCACTGGTCGGATCCGGCTTCGTGGTGTGGGGCAACCCCGAGCGCTACGTCTACGTCCCGACCGCGCTGACCTGCCTCGGCGCTGAGCCGACCGTGTGCATGGCCGCCGAGACCCACCGCCCTCTCGAGGCCGTGGCGGCGGAGCTCCATCGCCTGGCTGAGCCCTTGGTGCAGGCCGGGGCCACCCTGCCCTCACGGTGGACGCAGTCCATCGGCGGACAGGAGTTGCCAGTGGACTCGGGGTCACTCGTCTTCGTCAATGCCGGCGAAGGCGCCAGTGATGCTGACTCCCAGGCAGTGCTCGTCTCGCTGGTGAACCCGGGCGGGTGCCCCGAGCTCAGGGCACAGGTGCCACCGCCACACGCCTTGCAGGTCCAGCGGGTGCTGGCCAGCTGGATCGAGGCCCAGGTCGGCGACCGGCAACCGCCTCCGACGTCCGCCTTGGGGCGATGGATCACCACCCCCGCCGCGGAGGCCTGGGCAGTGGCCAGCTTCGAGAGGCTGCGCACCTGCCAGTTCAAGGGGCTCAGTGCGCCCCCTGTCTAGCCGCTGGAGTGACCTCTTCCTGTGTCGAGTGGTGGGACTGCACCTCGCCGTACCCGCAGCTCTGGCGCTGGGTGTCGCCTTGCGCCGCGTCACGAGCGACCCGTTCGTGGTGCCGACCGTCCAGCTGCCGGTCGCGCCTCAGCAGGTCGCGGCCGCGGTCCTGACTCTCTGCGTGGGGTGGATGCTTGTCGACGAGTGGCCCGTCATCGTCCGCACCACGCCCACCCGGGTGGCGGCCATCGCAGGGTTGCGGTGGGGAGCGACCCACGCGGTCGCCGTGGGCTCTGCGGCTATCGCAGTGGCGGGGGTGCGGCACTACGACGCAGTACCCATGGCCTCCTTGATGTGCTCCTCCGCCGCTCTTGTCAGCGTGGTGGCCAGGCAGGCCTGGTGGATCCCGCCCCTGCTGCTCGGCTACCTCCTGCTGCGCATCAACGGCCTGGTCGACCCTCAGAATCCTGTCGCTCACGACCTCGCCTTGCCTACTCTGATCGGGCTGGTCTCGATCACGCTCTACGTCGGGGCCACCGTGCGGAGGGCCGCGCCCGGCTAGCGATGGAATACGCCGAGGGTGCGGATCATTGAATCGGCAACTACTTCGGAAGGGTCGATGACGATGGCCTACGAGATCCTCGGCACTCCCCAGCAGCCCACGTTCGGGCTCGACACCTTCGGCGACCTCGAAGGCACTCCGGACGGCGGCGTGGTCAGCCACCCCGTGGCGATCCGACACGTGGTCGCCGAGGGTGTGCTGGCCGACCAGGTGGGAGTCGACTACTTCGGCATCGGCGAGCACCACCGGGCCGACTTCTCGGTGTCGGCTCCCGATGTCGTGCTCGCCGCGATCGCCGGCCAGACCGAGCGGATCCGGCTCGGCACCGGGGTCACCGTGCTCAGCTCGGACGACCCGGTGCGGGTCTTCCAGCGCTTCGCGACCCTGGACGCTGTGTCCAACGGCCGGGCCGAGGTGCAGCTGGGGCGCGGGTCGTTCACCGAGTCGTTCCCGCTGTTCGGCTACGACCTCGACGACTACGACGTTCTCTTCGCCGAGAAGCTCGACCTGTTCACCAAGCTGCAGGAGGAGCGCCCGATCACCTGGGCGGGCACCACGCGCACACAGCTGGTGGACCGGCAGGCCTTCCCCACCACGGAGTCCGGGCTGCTGCCGGCCTGGGTCGGTGTCGGCGGCACTCCGGAGTCGGTGATCCGCGCAGCGTCGTACGGACTGCCCCTCGTGGTCGCCGTCATCGGCGGATCGCCGTCGCGGTTCGAGCCGCTGACCGACCTCTACCGGCGGGCGCTGAAGGAATACGGCTTCGACGAGCGCCCGATCAGCATGCACAGTCCCGGCCACCTCGCCGCGACCGACGAGCTCGCCCGCGAGCAGCTCTACCCCCACCAGGCCGAGGTCTTCACCCGGATCGGCCGTGAGCGCGGCTGGGGCCCTTACTCACCCGCGCAGTTCGAGGCGGCCGCGGCGCCCGATGGTGCGCTCTTCGTCGGATCGCCGGAGACGGTCGCCCAGAAGATCGCCTGGGCGATCGGCACCCTGGGGCTGTCGCGGTTCCAGCTGAAGTACAGCGTCGGCAGGCTCCCCCACGAGGAGCGCCTCGAGTCGATCCGGCTCTACGGCACCGAGGTCATCCCGCGAGTCCGCGAGCTGCTGGCCGGCTGACAACGACCGAAACCGGCCGGAACGCGTGATGGGCTCCGGCCGGGGTCAGCTGCACCGAGCTCAGCGCGATGCCGCGGGCGCCGGCGCACTCACCGCTGCTGGTGCCGAGCACCTTGCCCTGGCTGTTCGCCGAGGTCGGCCGTCGCGGCGGGCGCGGTGGCGATGGTGCCGACCGCCACAGCGGCGAACGCGGCCAGGGCGGCCAGGCGGAGTGCAGTGCTGCTTCATGGTGGGTCGGGAGATCCCAACAACTTTGTTCAACGACTTTTCTGGAGTGCTTAGAGTCGGGCATGACCAAGCGCATCGGGTTCCTCTCGTTCGGGCACTGGACGCCGTCGCCGCAGTCGCAGGCGAGGACGGCGTCGGACGTGCTGCACCAGTCGATCGACCTCGCGGTCGCGACCGAGGAGCTGGGTGCCGACGGCGCCTACTTCCGGGTGCACCACTTCGCCCGGCAACTGGGTTCGCCGTTCCCGCTGCTGGCCGCGGTCGGCGCGCGGACGTCGCGCATCGAGATCGGCACCGCCGTGATCGACATGCGCTACGAGAACCCGCTCTACATGGCGGAGGATGCCGGCGCCGCCGACCTGATCAGCGACGGGAGACTGCAGCTCGGCATCAGCCGTGGGTCACCGGAGCAGGTCATCGACGGGTGGCGCTACTTCGGGTACGCGCCGGCCGAGGGGGAGGACGCGGCGGCGATGGCCCGGCGGCACACCGAGGTCTTCCTCGACGTGCTGCGCGGCGAGGGCTTCGCCCAGCCGAACCCGCGGCCGATGTTCGCCAACCCGCCCGGCCTGCTCCGGGTCGAGCCGCACTCCGAGGGCCTGCGCGAACGGATCTGGTGGGGTGCTGCGTCCGACGCCACGGCCGTCTGGACCGCCGAACAGGGCATGAACCTGATGAGCTCCACGCTGAAGTTCGACGAGACCGGCGAGCCGCTGCACGTCCAGCAGCGCAAGCAGATCGAGGCGTTTCGCTCGGCCTGGCAAGCGGCTGGGCACGACCGTGAGCCCCGGGTCTCGGTCAGCCGGTCCATCTTCCCGATCACCAGCGACCTGGACCGCGCCTACTTCGGCGGTGACGCCAACTCACGTGACCAGTTCGGCGACATCGAGGAGAACACCCGGGCCGTCTTCGGACGGTCGTACGCCGCAGAGCCCGACGTACTCGTCGATCAGCTGGCCGCGGACGAGGCCATCGCTGCGGCCGACACGCTGTTGCTGACGGTGCCCAACCAGCTGGGCGTCGACTACAACGCCCACGTCATCGAGAGCGTGCTGGCGACGGTGGCGCCGGCGCTCGGCTGGCGCTGAGGTGACCCCGGCCTGATCGTCGCCCTGGTTCGGCCCTTTCCCGCGCTGAGAAGGGCCGAACAAGGGCATCCAGCGGGCGTTTTCTGCCACGCTCAGGGTCATGCGCGACCGGATCGTCCGTTGGCTCTACCGACGCACGGGGCCGCACTACTGGCTCGTGGTCGTGGCTGCGCAGGGCGGCGCGTCGGTCGGGGTCGCGCTGGTGACGGTGGTCCTCGCGTCGACCTACTTCGACCCGCCGGTCCGGGACGTGCTCACGGTTGCTGCCGTCGGGTCAGTGCTCACCTTCCTCGCGCTGCTCCTGGCCGGCGTGCGCAGCCGACCCAATCTGGCCCGATTCCGAACGTGGCAGACCGATCAGGCACCGACCGACGAGGAAACCGCCGAGGTCTGGCAGATCGCCGCGACCAGCACGCTCACCCAGTTCCGGCGTCAGTCCGGACGCGTCAACCTGCTCGCCGTGCTGCCCGCGAACTTCCTGGCGATGTGGTTGTGGGACATCGGCTGGGCGGGGTTCTGGGCGATGTTGCTGGCCTGCGTCGTGCCGGCCTTCTATGGCACTGTCGTGAGCTACTCGATCGGCGAGATCCTGACCCGGCCCATGGTCGAGGAGATCGCGGCCAGACTGCGCGATGACTTCCCGTTCGAGGTGCGTGGGCTTCCGCTGGTCAAACGCCTGCACATCGCGCTGCCGGCGTACACGATGGCGACCGGCGTGCTGGCCGTGACCCTGCTGGGCCACCCCAACGGCGCCAGAGCCCTGGCCGAGACGGTCGTGGTCGCCGGGGTGGTCGGGCTTGCTCTGTCACTGGAGCTCACGGTCCTGCTCGCGGGGTCCATCGCGCGTCCGGTCGCCGACGTACGCCGTCAGCTCGAGCGGGTACGCGCGGGCGACTACACCGCCCGCACGCCCGTGCTCACCAGCGACGAGCTGGGCGAGCTCGCCCACGACTTCAACCTGATGGTCAACGGGCTGCAGGAGCGGGAGGAGATCAGGGAGGCCTTCGGCACCTACATGGACAAGGAGGTCGTGGCCCTGATCCTGTCCGGCGGCTTCCCGCCGGAGGGGGTCGAGGTGGTGGCCTCGATGCTCTTCTGCGACGTCCGCGGGTTCACGTCGTACGCCGAGCAGGCGTCCGCCCCCGAAGTGATCGCGGCGCTCAACGGACTGTTCAGTGCGATCGTCCCGATCGTGGAGAAGCACGGAGGCCACGTCGACAAGTTCCTCGGCGACGGCGTGCTCGCTGTGTTCGGCACCCCCGAGCCGCACCCGGACCATGCCGACCGGGCGGTCGCTGCGGCCCGCGAGATCGTCTCCGTCGTCCACCTCGGCGCGACCTCGCTCAGGATCGGCGCCGGCGTGAACACCGGGCCGGTGGTCGCGGGACCGATCGGGGGAGCAGGCCGGCTCAACTTCAGCGTCATCGGCGACGCGGTCAACGTGGCCGCCCGGGTGGAGGCCGCGACCCGTGAGACCGGCGACGACGTGCTGATCACCGATGCGACCCGGCTCGCCCTGACCCGCTCTCTCGACCTGGACTCGCGCGGAAACCTGCCCCTGAAGGGGAAAGCCGAGCCGGTGGCGTTGTTCGCGGTGGGTCAGCTGGTCGGAGCCTCCGCAGACATGTAACGCGGAGTTAGCCACACTGGGACGGAGTTGGAAGCTGGTCGAGGCGTACCTAACTCCGCGTTACATGGAGCGCGCGCCTCACCACGGGCTGGGCTCGTAGTCCTTCACGAAGCAGCCGAACAGGTCCTCGCCGGCCTCGCCCCGCACGATCGGGTCATAGACCCGGGCGGCTCCGTCGACCAGGTCGAGGGGAGCGTGCCAGCCTTCGGCGGCGATCCGGAGCTTCTCCTGGTGCGGTCGCTCGTCGGTGATCCACCCGGTGTCGACGGCCGTCATCAGGATCCGGTCGGTCTCGAACATCTCGCCTGCGCTGGTGCGGGTCAGCATGTTGAGCGCCGCCTTGGCCATGTTGGTGTGCGGGTGGCC
>Ga0070698_100002781_pt1 | contig 19252 bp, 17 predicted proteins | sample KBSK1502metaG_FD_65477 | JGI IMG/M metagenome (GOLD analysis project Ga0070698, IMG submission 65477) | Corn, switchgrass and miscanthus rhizosphere microbial communities from Kellogg Biological Station, Michigan, USA - KBS K1-50-2 metaG | ecosystem: Host-associated > Plants > Roots >...
AGGTTGCAACGCTTGGCGCGTTGCGCTCTTTCCAAACCATTAAACTGGCTTTGTAACGCTTCTAACTTTTCCTATTCTGATTACAAATCCGGGCGTGCTTCGAGTTCGCGAGCAGTCTCATTGGGTTGTTGAAAGCTGATGATCCCACTGATTGGACGGCTCTCAGTCAACATGTGCACAATTTCGATCCCTGCCCGCTCCATGTCATGGAGCATGTTATTCACGCGGGAAGAAAGATAACTGTAAGCGACGAAAGTGGGAGTAGCTACAACCAGGCCCGCAGCCGCCGTCAGCAAGCTTTTATATACGCCACCGGAAAGCTCAGTCACCGTGGCGTAGCCGCCGCTTGAAGCGATCGTGGCAAATGCATCGATCATTCCTGCGACAGTCCCCAGCAACCCGAGCAACGGCGCCAGGAAAGCTATCGTAGCAAGCACCGGGAGAAACCGTTCCAGCTTCGGGACCTCGAGTTGGGCGGCTTCTTGTACGATGTCGCGCAGTTCTGCACGAGGTGCGTCGTGCCGAATGATTGCGGCATGAATCACCCGGGCTACCGGGCCTGGGGTCCCGGCTGATTCATGGAGTGCCTCTGCGAAATTGCGCCGCCGAATCAGATTCGATAGCCCCTTCAAGAATTCGCCCACGTGAATCGTCGCGCGGTGAAAGTAAAGCAGGCGCTCGGCGAAGACCGCGATCGAGATGATGCTACACACCAGAATTGGCCACATTAACAGGCCGCCCTTTTGGATGTAATCAATCACGCCGGTTTTGTAGTCTTCTTTACGGGCTGTGGCAAGCCAACAACCCGATGTCCCTGCGACTGGTCGCTCAATGTAATAGATAACATTTGGCGATTTTCCAAATGCCTTCCAGTTACTCTTATCGGGAGCCCTTTTCTCGAGTCTTGGGAGAAGAAGATGGACGGACCTTGGCAGGGCTCGTGCCTCCTACCAATTTGCCGGATGCGTCGAACACCGAATAGCCCGTCTGCTTGCCCGATGCGTCGTAACTGTAAACGATCCTATGCAAAAGTGTGCCGTCTGCGGCGCTTTGAGTCTCTTCCAAGAGATGGCCGGCATCATCGTATTTGTAACGGCTCTTGAAACGAAGGCGGCCATCGGGGCCGGAAATTTCGCCACTGGAAAAGCGCCCGGCGTCATCCAATTCGTAACGAATCGTCTCGCGAAGTTTGCCATCGGGGTCGGTGGTCGTTGCCACGGCTTTGTGCTGCGCATTATCGAACTTGTAAACCGTGCGTGAACCGTCCGGGTGCATTGAAACGGTAACCCGCACAGCGTCACTTCCAGGTTGTTCTGGCGATTGGCTCAATGCGATTTTGTCGCCACAGACAACAAGGACACAAGCCACTGTCAGGCTTGCTTGGAAAAATTTCATGATGCGAGGAGCTTACGGTTGAGGTGAGCAGGCGCAAACGGGCCTGAAATTTTTTATTGACCGCGCGGTGGGAAGGTGGTTAAAAGTGGGGTCAAGTGGAGCAAAATGGATGAATTCTCCACTCGATACATGGACAACGATTCTCCACCCGAACGTTTTTATGCCGGCGAGTTCCGGCATTCCATCGACGAGAAAAATCGAATCACGGTTCCTTCTCGTTGGCGACGGGACAAGGCAGAAGAATTCATCCTTTTGCCGGAGGCGACCGATCAATTTCTGCTCGTCATGTCGCCCAAGGAGTTCGCGCGAATGAGTTCCTCGGCAGAAACAAATCAGGGCGTTTCGGCGCGGGATCGCCGGATTTTTTTGCGCCATCTGCATTCACGCGCGCAGCACCTGAGCGCGGACCGGCAAGGGCGTCTTGTTTTGCCCGAAGAGCTTTGCCGAAAGATCGGACTGAAGGATGAAGTTGCCTTGGTCGGTAACCGGGGGCGTTTTGAGATTTGGAATCTGCAACGCTGGAAGCGGGCGCATGAGGAGGAAACATCTACTTACCAGCACGTGGCAAACGTCATTGGCTTATAATCAGATGCTTGGTCAAAACGTTATCAACACTTTTTGGTTTGAGCGGCCTTTGTGGGTGGCCGTTGATCCGTTTACTGCCGAACAGGAGGCACCCGAAGTGGAGGAATTCATATATCACCGTCCAGTGCTCGAGAGCGAAGTAATGGAATTACTCGAACCGAAGGCGGGTTCGCTGATTATAGATGCAACATGTGGTGGCGGTGGCCACACTGAAGCGTTTTTGGAGAGCGGGGCCAATGTTCTGGCGCTGGACCGTGATCCTGACGCTATCCAACACGTCAGTGGGCAGCTGGCGCGCTTCGGCGAACGCCTTGCCGTACGACAGGCGAATTTCCGGTGCGCAACCAGCGTTCTCGATGACCTTGGCATTCGCACGATCGGGGGCGCGCTTCTCGATGTTGGTGTCTCTTCCCGGCAACTCGAAAATTCGGAACGCGGGTTCAGCTTCATGCGAAATGGTCCCCTGGACATGCGCATGGATCCAGGCGCGCAACTGACTGCCGCTGCTATCGTAAACGAGTACAGCGAGGAACAATTGACGCGGTTGTTTCGCGAGTTGGGAGAAGAGCCGGCAGCGCGCCGCATCGCGAGCCTGATTGTAAAGATGCGAAAGAGTGCACCCTTTCGCGAAACTCTGCCGCTGGCGCGAGCGATTGAGAAGCTCGTCGGCCGTCACGGCCGTCATCATCCGGCCACGCAGGTTTTTCAAGCGCTGCGCATGGAAGTGAACGACGAACTTGGCGCGCTTGAAGAGGGCCTGCGAGCGCTAACTGAACGGCTCCAGCGCGGCGGGCGCATCGCCGTGATCACTTTTCATTCGCTGGAGGACCGGATCGTGAAGAATTTCTTTCGTGATCATAGTCGCGAATGGTTGGACAAGCCCGAGTGGCCCGCGCCGCAACGCAACCCCGATTACGATCTTAAACTGATCACGCCAAAACCAGTTGAGCCGACTGAAGAGGAACGGCGCATGAACCCCAGGTCACGCAGCGCAAAACTGCGGGTGGCCGAAAAAATTTAAATGAACCGCTCCCGTCGAAGAAATTGCAACACGGTAAACGCAGCATCGCTGGCGCGCTGGATTGTGGTGACGGCGTTTCTGGCGCTGGCCGGGTTAAGTTACGTTTATTTGACCCTGCAACTGTATCATCTGGGCGAGCGCAGAAAGGCGGTCGAGAATGAGCTCGCTGCTCTGCGCACCCAAAACGACATAGCCAGCGCACAGACCGCGGCTTTGACCTCGCGCTCTGCGTTGCAGCGTCGCTTGAAGGAAGGCTACTTGAAAATGGTGCCGATTTCGGAAGCCAACATTGTGCGGCTCACCATGCCTGCCCGCTCGGCGGACGATGATGCGATCCAACCCGTAGCCAATCCTTCCGGCACAAAATGAAGGTAAACAGTCGAACCCGTTGCGTATTAGTCTGCGCTGCTTTTATCGGGCTGTTCAGTATTTTTTCATTTCGTTTAATCTATCTGCAGGCAATCAAACACGACGAATACGCCGGTCTTGCCGCTGAAAAGCACATTCACAAGCAAATCATCCACGCGGAACGCGGGACGATCCTCGATGCGAATAACGAAGTTCTCGCGGACAACGTTCCTGTTCAAACCGTAGTCGCCGACGCCACGCATCTTAACAACCGGGAGGCGATCGTCGATCTCGTGAGCAAAGAACTCGGGCTTCCGCCCGCGCAGGTCGCGGAAAAGTTGAGCAGCGAGCGCCGATATATCATCGTTAAGCGTGAAGTGCCCGAGGCGCAGGCAGCGGCGCTACGGGAAAAACTTCGCGACGCTGATCTCCGCGGAATTTATTTCGAGCACGATGCCACTCGGGTTTACCCCAATGGCTCGATGCTTTGCCATGTCATTGGATTCACCGACTTCGACCATCGTGGTATCCAGGGAGTGGAAGCGTCGATGGAGGAATATCTTCATGGGCAGGACGGTTTTCGCTTCATCGAACACAACCGCGCCGGACAGGAGATCGTTCCTTATCGTGGACAGGAGCGCCCGCAGCGCGACGGCTATCAGGTCCATCTGACTGTCGATCTTAGCCTGCAGAACATTGTTGAGAACGAGATCGACGCCGCGATGGAGGAATACTCTCCTCAGAAAGCCACGATCATTCTGATGCGGCCGCAGACGGGCGAAATCCTGGCAATGGCCAATCGGCCTGATTTTGACTTGAACCTTCGCTCCGAGGCGAAGCCGGAAGAAATGAAAAACCGGGCCATCATCGACATGATGGAGCCGGGCTCGACTTTCAAGATTGTTGCCGCCGCATCTGCTCTCAACGAACGCAAGCTCCGCCCCGATTCGACGATCTTTTGCGAGAACGGTCTCTGGAATTTCGGCGGCGCGGCTCTGCACGATCATCGCGCGTTTTCGTATCTGAGCGTGCGCGATATTCTCGTTAAATCGAGCAATATCGGCGCAGCCAAGCTCGCACTGAGCGTGGGGGAACAAAGGTTCTACGAATACATACGTCGATTTGGTTTTGGCGAACGGACCGGAATTGAGCTGCCGGGTGAAATCAGTGGAGTCATTCGGCCGCCGCAAGCGTGGAGCAAAATCTCGATCACGCGTATTCCGATGGGGCACGAGGTCGGAGTCACGCCGCTACAAATGACAGTGGCGATGGCGGTGATTGCCAATGGCGGCAAATTAGTCACGCCACGCATTATAAAATCGATTAACACACCGGAAGGCAAAACCGTCAGCTCACTTTCCCCTGTAATGCTGCGTCAGGTAATTTCTCCGGAAACTGCCCGGGAAATCGGTGATGCGCTGCGCGGAGTAGTGAGCGATCGCGGCACCGCTGCCGCCGCTGCCGTTCCCGGTTTTACGATTGCGGGCAAGACCGGAACCGCGCAAAAAGTTGATCCCAAAGGCGGATACGAGCAGGGGAAGTATGTTGTTTCTTTCGCTGGTTATCTGCCGGCGGATCACCCTGAGTTTGTCGGTCTGGTCGTGCTCGATGATGCGCACACAAGCAAACCGGAGCTAAACTACGGCGGGCTCATTGCAGGACCAATTTTTTCCCGAGTAGCGGAGAAGGCGGCCCGCTATCTAGATCTTGAGCCGCATGAGGAGATTCGCAAAGCGATTCCCGTAGAGCGAGTCGAAAAAACAACGCCGGCACAGCGAATTCGCAAGCCCGGGCCGGCGGAACGAATCGCCTTAACCAATGCCTCGCACCATTGAATACGTCGCCATGGTTCGCGGCTGCGAATCCGTCCCGTTGCGGACATGTTAAAGCCTCATGCAGCTCAAGACTCTCCTCTCCGCGACTGCAGTTCGCCAGGTCATCGGAACACTTGATCGCACGGTGGAAAACATCGCGTATGACTCGCGGCGTGTGCAAAGGAATGGCATGTTCGTGGCGTTGCGGGGCGAGAAATCCGATGGCCACGAATTCATCGGTCAGGCAATCGAAAAAGGCGCATCGGTAATCGTTGCGGAACGCGAGGAACAGAATCCGCGCGCAACTTGTCTCGTTGTCGAGAACACGCGCACCGCGCTCGCTGATTTCGCAGCGGCCTTTTACGGAAACCCGGAGCGGAAATTAAAACTGGCAGCGGTCACGGGCACGAACGGCAAAACCACCACTACATTTCTTATCAAACACATCTGCGAAAATGCCGGCTTGCGCTGCGGATTGATCGGAACGGTGCGCTACGAGATCGGGGAGCGGGTGCTGCCTGCCATTCGCACGACGCCAGAATCGCTCGATTTACAAGAGCTATTGGCGCAGATCGTCAACGCGGGCTGTAAGGCAGCGGCGATGGAAGTTTCTTCGCATGCGCTCGCGCAGGATCGAACCCGCGGACTCGAATGGAACGTCGCGGTGTTTACAAACCTGACGCAGGACCACCTCGATTTTCACGGGACCATGAAAAGCTACTTTGAATCCAAGATGAAGCTTTTCACGGGACTTGGGAGTCAGAAAAAAAAGCGCAAACCCGTCGCAATTGTGAATATCGATGACCGTTACGGGGAACAACTGCTCGACAAAATCGACAAACGCACTGTGGTCATCACCTACGGGATGGGAATGCGCGCGGACTTCCGCGCTTCAAATTATCGCGTTGAGTCCAGCGGCACTTCTTATCAGCTGGATGCTCGCGGCAAAAGTTATCTGGTCCGCGTCCCGTTGATTGGTCGGTTTAATGTTGCAAACTCCGTGGCGGCGCTGGCTGCCGCCAATGCTCTGGGGATTAATCTGCGTGACGCAGTGTTTAGTCTCGGCAAGTCGCCGCAAGTACCGGGACGCCTGGAATTGGTTCCAGCCAAGCGACAATTTCAAGTTTTCGTAGACTACGCGCATACCCCCGATGCCTTGGGGAATGTGCTCAAGACCCTGCGCGAACTCGAGCCGCATCGGTTGATTGCGGTTTTTGGTTGTGGTGGCAATCGCGACCGGCAGAAACGTCCGTTGATGGCCGAAATGGTGGATCGCCATGCTGATTACGCCATCATTACCTCGGATAATCCGCGCAAAGAGAATCCGGACACGATCGTCGCCGAGATCGAAAAGGGATTCCGATCGACTCACTATGAAAAAGTTGTCGATCGGACTCAGGCCATTAATCGCGCCATTGAACTGGCACGGCCGCGCGACATTGTTTTGATCGCGGGCAAGGGGCACGAAAATTACCAGGAGTTCGCGGATCACACCATCCCGTTCGACGATATTCAAGTCGCGCGACGTGCGATCGAAGATCATCCAATGGAGTTTTCGTCATGATGCTTTTGTTTGGAAGTTCGCCGGCACGCGATGTGCCCTCTCCAGTTTTCGCGTTATGAATCCGCTTTCGCTCTCTCAGATTTCGCAATTAGCCGGAGGTTCGCTCTCGTCCGGAACCGGAACAGTTGTAATCGACAAAGTCAGCACGGATTCACGTACGATTAAACGTGGCGAACTATTCGTCGCATTGCGCGGCGAGAATTTCGATGGGCACAATTTTGTAGAAACTACCGCAATAGCTGGCGCAGCAGCGGCAATGGTTGATTCCAATTGGAAAGGAAACGTGCCGGAGAATTTCGCGCTCGTTCGCGCAAAAGACACACTGCAGGCGTACCAGCAGCTCGCTGCCAATTACCGGAAGTCACTGTCGCTACGTGTTGTCGCAATCACCGGAAGCAACGGCAAAACCAGCACGAAAGATTTCGCCGCCGCGGTCCTTGCCCGCCGGTTTCGAGTGACGAAAACACAGGGGAACTTCAATAATCATGTGGGCTTGCCTCAAACGATTCTGGAAGCCACGGGGCAGGATGAAGTCGCTGTTTGGGAAATCGGAATGAACCACCCCGGCGAGGTTGCGGCGCTTGCGAGAATCGCAGCACCGGACGTTGCCATTATCACAAACATTGGTGTCGCACATATCGAGTTTATGGGATCGCGCGAAAGAATCGCGGAGGAGAAAGGCGCGCTGGCAGAGGCCGTTGGCGCCGAGGGGACGGTCATCTTGAACGCTGATGATCCCTTTACGAAAGGAATCGCGACTCGCGCACGCGGCAAAGTGATCTTAGCGGGCACAACTGCTGGCACGATCCGCGCCAGTGAGATCAACCAGAGCGGAAACGGAACAGATTTTACGATTCTCGAGGGTGCACATCGCTGCCGCGCCCAATTACCTGTGCCTGGATTGCATATGGTGCAGAACGCGCTGCTTGCCGTAGCGGCCGGTCGTGTCTTCGGTCTTTCTCTGGAAGAATGCGCCGCCGGCCTGGTCAGCGCTCCGCTCACGAAAGCGCGCTTGCAAGTCAAGGAAATCCGCGGTGTGCAATTTCTCGACGACAGCTACAACGCAAACCCCGATTCCATGAAGGCGGCATTGCGAACATTAGTTGAACTGGATGCCGATGGGCAACGGATCGCTGTGTTGGGCGAGATGCGTGAATTGGGGGACGAATCGGAGAGTGGACACCGCGAAGTAGGCGAAACCGCTGCTACGTTAAAGATTGATCATCTGATTGCCATTGGAAATGTGGCCGCGACCATCGCAGAAGCGGCAAAACAGGCCGGACTGGAGAACATATCTACCGTGGCCTCAACTGCTGAGGCCGCTGAATTATTGACAGAGCTCGCCGCGCCCGGCGACTTGGTACTCATCAAGGGCAGTCGCCTGGCGCGCACCGAACAAGTGATTGAAGCGTTCCGTAATCCATCCGCCTTCGCCAAGGCTGCGGCGGACAGGCAATCCGCAGCCGCCGATTCGCCATGATGTACTTCCTTCATCACCTGAGCGACCGGTTCATCGGGTTCAACGTTTTCCTTTATGTCACGTTCCGAGCCATTGCTGCGGCGGTGACGGCGTTCCTGCTCACCTTGATCTTTGGGAATTTCATTATTCGAATACTGATCGCGCTAAAATTGGGGCAACCAATTCGGGGAGCGGCGGAAGTTCATCGCCTGGCTGAACTACACGGTGGTAAACAAGGAACGCCCACCATGGGTGGCGTGCTGGTTATTGGCTCCGTTTTTGTGTCCAGCCTTCTCTGGGCGCGCCTCGATAATCGTTTTGTTTGGCTGGTCCTGTTTTGCATGATTTATCTCGGTGCTCTCGGTTTCGCTGATGATTACCTCAAGGTGACTAAGAAGAAATCCGATGGCATCAGCGGCCGGATCAAACTGGTTTTTCAGATTGCTCTTGCCTTAATTGTCACGGCAGTTTTTCTCAGCAGTCCGCTGCTGGAAGTGCAGGCCCGTGCTCTGTATGTGCCGTTCGTCAAATCACCAGTCATTGCGAACATGGGCTGGTTTACCTTCGTATTTTTTCTCCTCGTCATTGTTGGTTCCTCGAATGCCGTCAATCTCACCGACGGGCTCGATGGCCTGGCCATTGGTTGCACCGTCACCGTGGCATTTGCATATGCGCTACTTTCTTATGCGGCCGGAAATTTCCGGATCGCCGAATATTTACAGGTCCCATTTTATCCATTTGCCGGGGAACTGACTGTCGTCTGTTCCGCACTGATCGGCGCGGGTTTGGGTTTCCTCTGGTTTAATTGTTTTCCGGCGAAAGTTTTCATGGGCGACACCGGATCGCTGTCTATCGGCGGCATGATTGGCGTCGTGGCAATCTGTTGCAAGCAGGAGCTGCTCCTGGTTGTGGTAGGCGGCGTTTTCGTGATCGAAGCCGTCTCTGTGATTTTGCAGGTGATGAGTTTCAAACTGACGGGCAAACGGATTTTCGTCATGTCTCCGCTACATCATCACTTCGAGTTGACGGGCTGGAAGGAAAACACGGTCATCGTTCGGTTTTGGATCCTCTCGATCATCTTTGCGTTGCTTGGTCTTGCAACACTGAAACTGAGGTAAAACGTGCGCTACAAGAATCAGAATATTGCCGTTCTTGGTGCGGGGCTGAGTGGGAGCGCCGCAGCGTTGTTGCTCAGGTCCGAAGGCGCGCAGGTTACAGTGCTCGATAGCGCCGAGGGGAAGAGCTTACTTAAATCGACGATTGATAACCTGCGGGCGCTGGATGTCCGCGTAGTTTGCGGAGCGGCTGCGGATGAAGACTCGTCTGCTTATCAAATGGCGGTCTTAAGTCCGGGCATCGATCCGGCTTCCCCGCTGGTGCGCAATTTCTCGTCGCGCGAAATCGACATCATCGGCGAGCTCGAATTGGGTTGGCGCTCTTGCGAAATTCCGGTGATTGCAGTCACCGGAACGAACGGCAAAACGACAACGACTGAATTACTCGCTCAGATGTTGAATGCTTGCGGCCAGCGAACCATCGCCTGCGGAAATATTGGGAAACCGCTTTCCGAAGTAGCACGCGAGAAACAGCCATACGACGTGCTCACGGTTGAGGTGAGCTCGTTCCAACTGGAAACGATTCACACCTTTCATCCGTCCATCAGCCTTTGGCTTAACTTCGCGCCGGACCATCTCGATCGTTATCGCTCGGTATCGGAATATCGCGCGGCCAAACTGCGCATCTTTGAAAATCAAACGAACGCCGACGTAGCTGTGGTCAATGCCATAGAAAAAATACCGAATATCCGTGCACGCACGATCACCTTTAGCGCTTATGCCAACGGTGGAGACTTCCGAGTCTCAGAGGGAGCGATTCTTTACCGCGACGAATCAGTGTTGCGATTGGCGGATACGAAACTGCGCGGCTTGCATAACATCGAGAATTTGATGGCCACCCTCGCCGTCGGCATGGCGCGCGGATTGTCCTTCCGGGAGATGGTGCCACCGCTCTCTGCTTATGAGCCGCGTCCACATCGGTGCGAATTCGTGCGCGAAGTCAACGGCGTTGCCTATGTGAACGATTCCAAGGCGACCAACCTCGACGCAATGGACAAGGCGTTGCGTGCGCAGAGCAAACCGGTCGTGCTGATCGCCGGCGGCAAGGACAAGGGGTTTAGCTTTGATCCGCTTCGATCGCTCGTGAAGGAGAAGGTCACATCGACGATCTTGATCGGCGAAATGGCCGAGAGCATCAGTCGCTCCTGGGCTGGTGCGGTCAAAACCGAAATCGCAACCTCGCTCGCCGACGCGGTCGAGCGCGCGCATGCCAGCGCAAAACCCGGAGAAATCGTTCTTTTTTCCCCGGGCACGTCGTCCTTCGACATGTTCAAAAGCTATGTCGATCGAGGCGATCAATTTCGTGCGCTCGTGCAAGCTCTGCCTCAAACCGACCGATGAAAATCCCGCGCATCCTGAGACATAACAAACTATGGGCGGCGACTGCGCGTCGCTCCCCGGCGGCGTCGGCTGGAATGGACTTTGAAGAAATGCCGGAGCCGAACATGAAATTATCGCGAGCGCTGCTGATTGTTTTGCTTCTGCACGTAGTCGCCGTTTCGGGAATTATCGCATTTAACGCGATCAAAACCCGGGAGAGTTCGTTTGTTCCGGCATCTTCGACAAGCGCGGAACCCAAACCGTCCGCGACGGTGGAGGGGGCAATTCACACCGATGGCGCCAAGCCTCAAACTGCACCGGCGCAAAAAGAGAACGCGTCCCGCAACGATCCGAAACCTTCACATTCGCCTTCGAAATTATCCTCAAAAGACGACCGCGCGAACGCGCCCGCCGTCGCCAATCGGTCTTCGCCCAAGGCTACGGGGAGTCAGGAGGCTACGGCAGGCAAGCCAGTGTCTTCTGGAAAAACATACGTCGTGAAAAAGGGCGATAATCCGGTGACGATCGCAAAAAAACTAAAGGTCCCTTACGACGATTTGATGGCGCTCAACCATATCGAAGATCCGCGCAAATTACGGATTGGCCAAAAGCTGTTAATTCCCAAGACCACAAAACCAAAAACGACGAACGGAAAAGCAGTGAACTCTAAAGAGAAGAAAAATGAAGTGCGCCACGCCAAGCAACAAGCGCGCTCCACATAACCATGCATCGTAAGAGCGCCTATATCCTTTTTCTCGCTGTGCTGGGACTTCTCGTTATCGGGATTGTCATGCTCTTTAGCACGAGCGCGTTTGCGCGCGACAGTCATGGAGACGTTTATTTTTTCATCAAACGGCAGGCGATTTGGTTCGGGATTGGGCTTGCAGTCTGCATTCTTGCCGCGCTGATTGATTATCACTTTTGGCAACGCACCTGGTGGCTGTGGTTTGCGCTTGTGCTGGTCGCATTGTCGCTTTGCTATTTTCCGCATATCGGGATGCGCCTTAACGGATCGCGCCGCTGGATCGGTCTCGGTCCGGTAACTTTTCAGCCCTCGGAACTGGCGAAGCTGGCGGCAATCGTTTTCCTCGCTGCCTGGTTTGCCCGACGCGAAGAAGCAGGGAGCAATGTCCTCTACGGACTTATTCTGCCGCTTGCAATCGTTAGCATCCCGGCGGGACTTGTTCTGGGAGAAGTCGATCTGGGAACGACAGCTTTACTGGGAACAACCGCGTTCGTCGTCATGTTTGTTGCAGGAACGAATCCATTATGGCTCGGGATGATATCGTTCGCCGGTCTGGGCACCCTTCTGATCATTGCCAGCCGAATCTCCGAACGCATGGGACGGCTCGCCGCTTTTCTTCATCCGCAGAACTACAAGGACGACGCTGGCTTGCAGCAGATGCAGGCATTGATCGCCTGGGGCAGCGGCGGAATGGAGGGACTCGGTCTGGGCAATGGTCGCCAAAAAATGCTCTATCTGCCGTACGCGCACACGGATTTCATTTTTCCAATTATCGGCGAAGAGCTCGGTCTGCGGTTCAGTCTGCTCGTGATTCTTTTGTTTCTGGTCATCATTGTTTGCGGCATCATGATCGCGCTGCACGCCAAGGACCGGTTCGGTCTGCTCCTCGGCTGTGGTGTTGTTTCGCTGCTGGCCTTGCAAGCCGCGGTCAACATCGGTGTGACCACGTCGCTCCTACCCAACAAGGGACTGCCGCTGCCATTCATTAGTTATGGTGGTTCGAACCTGGTCGCATGCATGTTCGGTATCGGTTTATTACTGAACATTTATCGCCAGGGAATCCTTGAGCCGCCGCACAAGAAACCCGTGGCCATGCGGGTCCGAGGAACGCCGCGTATTTAGGCCGATGAATTTTATAGATTGTATAAGTCGTATGAGTCAGAGGAAGGATCAGATTTTATGAATGCAGTGATCGCATGCGGAGGAACTGGCGGACATCTTTTTCCCGGAATCGCCGTTGCAGAAGTGCTGCGCGACCGCGGCCACGAAGTGATGCTGTTAGTTTCTGAGAAAGATATTGACGCTCTGGCGCTCTCCGGTCGCGCAAATTTTCGAGTGGAAAAATTGCCTACCGTGGGACTGCCATCGCCATTTTCTCCGGCGTTTTTTGGTTTCCTTCGCCGTTTTTACGAAAGTCTGACGCTTTGCCGATCCATCTATAGGACATTCAAACCTCAGGTCGTCCTGGGGATGGGCGGGTTCACTTCCACCGCGCCGGTATTAGCGGGCCGGATACGTGGCATTCCCACTTTTATTCACGAATCAAACGCCGTCCCCGGAAAAGCGAACCGTTTGACAGCGCGGATAGTGCGCACGGTCATGCTCGGTTTTAAAGAATGCGCGCCCTTTTTTCCAAGAACCAACACGGAAGTTACAGGCACTCCAGTCCGGACCGAGCTGGTTCATTTGGATCAACAACTGGCGCGTCAAAAACTCGGGCTCCGCGAGGATGTCCCGACGCTGCTTGTCATGGGAGGCAGCCAGGGGGCGAGCGGAATTAATCAAGCGATGATCAAAGCGCTGCCACTTTTGCGCGGGGCTCGGCTGCAAGTAATTCACCTTTCCGGCGCGCGCGATGAACGTTTGGTTGCAGACAATTATCGTCGCGAAAATATTCCCGCACACATCGCTGCCTTTCATCATCGAATGGAGGAAGCTTACAGCGCCGCCGATCTCGTTGTTGCGCGAGCCGGCGCTGCCAGTCTCGCGGAGTTTGCCGCCTTTTCATTGCCGGGCATCCTGATTCCATTTCCCTATGCGACCGACGATCATCAAACCCGCAATGCGGAGATTTATGCTCGTGTTCAGGCAGCGATTCTCCTCAAGGAGTCAGAGGTCTCGGGCGAGTTACTCGCGCGCAAAATTCGCGAGCTGATCGAGGATCGGGAACGGATTCGACAGATGGCTGCAAATTCCTCGCGCCTCGCTCCGAAGGACGCGGCCGGGCGCGTCGTCACGACCATGGAGAGATACACCGCTCATGAAGCCCGTCTCTGAAGAACAAAGCGTACCTGAGCAGCCTCCGCCGTGGACCGGCCCCGCTGCCACGAGCGCGCGCGCTGTGCCGCTTGATCTCCCCGGATTTCTGACACGCGAGCATCACCGGATTCATCTTGTCGGGGTCGCGGGCAGCGGCATGAGCGGTATCGCCGCCCTTTTAATCGAGCTCGGCCACGCGGTGAGCGGCTCGGACAAGGTCAGCACGATGGAAACAGATCGATTGCAGCGGCTCGGTCTGCGTTTTCGTGAGCAGCATCGACCGGAAGAGGCGGGCACCGCTGATCTCATTGTCTTTTCTTCGGCAATCAAGAACGACAACCCAATTCTTGTCAGCGCGCGCAACTACGGAAAACCGATCGTGCGCCGGGCGGAAGCGTTGGCCGCAATCATGCGGAGCAGACGCGGCATCGTCATCGCCGGAATGCACGGCAAAACGACAACCTCAGCAATGACGGCCCATGTCTTGCGCGAAGGAGGACTACATCCGTGCCATTACGTCGGCGCAGAGATTCCGATTCTGGGAACAAATGCACACTGGGATTCGCGCGCCGAGTATTTCGTTGCCGAAGGGGATGAGAGCGATGGTACGATCGCGCTCTTCCAACCCGAGCACACGCTGATTCTAAATATCGAGGAAGAGCACCTGGATTTTTATGCTGATCTCGACGCGATTGAAAAAGTTTTCGCACAACTCATCACGCAGACGACCGGCACAGTTTTTTATAACCTCGACGACAAAAATGCCGCCCGGGTATGTCGATCTTTGGCACGCGGAATTTCGTACGGTTTCGCCGACGAAGCCGACTATCGCGCAGTAGATATCCGGCTGATGGGCTTCGCTTCGACGTTCCGGGTTGATCATCGGGGACAAGATCTCGGCGAAGCTGTCTTGAATGTGCCCGGACAACATAACGTTCACAATGCGCTGGGAGTGATCGCGCTGGCGTCAGAGCTCGGTGTTGCGTTTGAAAAAATCGCGAAATCGCTGGCCAAGTTCGAGCACGCACGCCGCCGGTTCGAGATCAAGTACGACAGTCCGCGTTTTCTTTTGGTGGATGATTACGGGCATCACCCGACCGAAATCCGCGCAACGCTCAAGGCGGCAAGATCGGTTGGCCGCAAGCGCGTACTCACCATGTTTCAGCCGCATCGTTATTCGCGCACCAAAGCGTTGCGAAAGGAATTTGGTCGCGCATTCGACGATGCGGACCGCGTAGTCGTGACCGATGTCTACGGATCGAGTGAAGCGCCGATTCCGGGAGTCACGGGACAAATCGTCGTCGACGAGATCGTTGGGCACGGACATCGGAGCGTCAGTTACGAGCCGCGCTTGGAATGGGTGCACCGTGTTGTAGGGAACATACTCGAGTCCGGCGACCTTGTTCTGAGTCTCGGTGCCGGAAATATTCACGAGCAATTATCCGCCCTCGCTGCCGACCTGGTTATTGCGGAAAAGTTGAAAGAGATCGTGGGCGAAGGCGGCGATGTGCGTCTCTATGAGCCGCTCTCGAAGCACACGACTCTGCGAGTAGGAGGCCCGGCGCAATTCTGGGTCGAGCCGCGAACTGAGGAGGCCTTTGCCGGGTTGATCCGGTTTTGCCGGGACGAAGATCTTCCGCTCTTCGTGATGGGTCGCGGATCGAATCTTCTCGTTCGCGATGGTGGCGTTCGCGGCGTGGTCGTTCATCCGTGCGGTGGCGATTTCGACAAGATCGAGGTCAACGGTGACGAGATCACCGCAGGAGTGGGGGCGAAACTGAAAGAAGTCGCGTACGCAGGAAAGGCGGCCGGGATTGGGGGAATGGAGTGGATGGAAGGAATTCCCGGCGCGGTTGGTGGCGGCTTGCGCATGAACGCGGGGGCGATGGGGGCGCAAACCTTTGAGAACGTCGTGCGCGTTCGCTATCTCGATGCCAATGGCGAGGCGCACACAAAGTCACGTGACGAGCTGGAAGTGCATTATCGGGACTTCTCGTTGCTGAAGAAAAATTTTGCGGTGTCCGCCGTTTTTCGCGGCCAGCCTGCGCCGCTCGAAGAAATCGTGCGCAAACTGGAAGCGTCGCAGGATAAACGGCGCGCGTCGCAACCAGCGGCGAAAAGCGCAGGCTGCATTTTCAAAAACCCCGACTCATGTCCTGCGGGGAAGCTGGTTGATGAGTTGGGATTGAAGAATGCGCACGTCGGAAAAGCGCGGGTGTCCGAGGTGCACGGGAATTTTATTGTCAATGACGGCGGCGCCACAGCGGCCGAAATGCTGGAATTAATCGAAAAGATCAAGGCAACTGCTTTGGCCAAGCGTGGAATCGAGCTGGAGACCGAAGTGCAAATCGTGGGAGAGCCGGGGTGACGATGGCAACAGATAAAAGTTTACCGGAAAAAATTGCGGTGTTAATGGGCGGGCCTGGGTCTGAGCGCGATGTGTCGCTGGCGACTGGTCGCGGCGTTTCTAAAGCGCTTCGCTCCTTAGGTGCAGAAGTCGTCGATGTCGATGTTCGTGACGAAAACTTCGCGCTTCCGAAAGACGTCGACCTTGCCTTCATCACCATTCACGGCACCTTCGGCGAAGACGGCCAGCTCCAGCAAATTCTGGAGGAGCGCGGAGTGCCTTACACCGGTGACAGCGTTGAGGCAAGCCGGGCGGCATTCGACAAAATTTTGTCGAAAGAAAAATTTCGCGAGCACGATGTCGTCACTCCGGAATGGGAAGTCATCGAAGTCGGCCAGCGTCCAACGATTTCGGTTCCGCTGGTAGTAAAGCCGGCGAGACAAGGTTCTACCGTTGGCGTGGTGATTGTAAAAAACGCGAGCGAACTTGATTCGGCAATGGCCGAGGCCGGCAAGTACGATCAGAAATTGTTGATCGAAAAGTTTGTGTCAGGCCGCGAGTTGACAATAGGTGTTCTTGGCGATCAAGCGCTGCCGATTCTTGAAATAATTCCAAAGGGCGGTTTTTACGACTTCAACAACAAGTACCCGTTTCTGAATCCGCAGGCTGGCGGGGGCGCCGAGCACGTTTGTCCGGCGAAAATCGGTCCGGATAAGACAAAACAAATTCAGGAACAGTCGCTGCATGCTTTTCGCGCGCTCGGCCTGGTTGTTTACGGTCGTGTTGACGTGCTCCTTCCCGATTCGAGCGAGGCGGTCGTGCTCGAGGTCAACACGATTCCCGGAATGACGGAGGCGAGCTTGTTGCCCGAAGCTGCTGCGGCTGCCGGTATCAATTATGTCGATCTTTGCGCGCGCATCATCGCGCTTTCTCGCGCCAGAGCGGAAAGGAGCCGGAAATGAGACCCGCGCAAAGGCGCCCCCAATCGCGCAATCGGCGAGTCTCCAACGTGCGCCAGCGCCGCCAACAGCACTTGCTCGACGTGAAAGTACGTTCCCGCAGGGCCGCACAGCATCGCGCGCGACGCGTCCTGGCGGTTCTCTCCCGAGTGGTATTGCTCGCCGCATTGTGCGCCGCGATCTATGCGGGGACCCGCGAAGCCGCAAGACGTCTCTTTTTCGAGAATCCGGATTATCAGGTGAAGACAATTGAATTACAGACGGATGGAACCTTGCAACGCGAGCATATCCTGAACGCTGCCGATCTGCACGAAGGCGAAAACATTTTCCGCGTAAATCTGGCTCGCGTTCACGATCTCATACAGCAGCTGCCTCAGACCGATGAGGTGCAGGTGGTGCGAAAATTGCCGTCGGAGATTGATATTCGTGTGGTGGAACGAAAGCCGATCGCCTGGATCACGAGCGAGAAGGAAATTTCCGATCCATTTGCATCCGAGTCTGCTTTTCTGGTGGACGCGCGTGGTGTTTTGATGAAAGAAAAGAAGTTGTTGCCCGAATATCTCGGATTACCGGTCATTCTGGGGTGCTCGAGCGAATCGCTCGAGGTAGGCAAAGTCGTCGAATCATCCGAAGCAAAGACCGCGCTCGAGCTGCTGCGCCTAAGCACGCGGAGTTTTTTGCAGATGCGCTTTCAGATTCGCGAGATCGATGTTTCCGGAAGTTATCGGCTTCTGGTGACCGACAAGAATCATAGCCGCGTGACGTTCGGCTATAACGATCTTGAAACGCAATTGCGCCGTCTGGAACAATTTCTTGTTTATTGTGACGATTCAAAACAGGAGCTGGCGACGTTAAACCTCCTTGTGCAACGAAACATCCCGGTGACTTTCGCGCCGAGGCCGGTGGCAGTCATTAACGATACCATCGAGCCTGCTGTAGAACCGCGGATTATGAAGGCGATCCCGGTGCATCCTTCCGAAACCCGCCCTCATCAGGGCTCTGGAGGACAAGAGACCGCGTCACCGCCGGCCAAGGCGCGCACCAGTTCAAAACCACCCCGCAAGGCAATTCCCATTCAGCGACAGAGAACGGATTAACACAATGGCGAGCAATAATTTGATGATTGGTCTTGAGATCGGAACCTCGAAAATCTGTGTTGTTGTCGGCGAGAGCCGGCCCGATGGCACCGTAAAAATTCTTGGTGTCGGCCAGACACCATCGCGCGGTGTGCGCAAGGGCGAAATAGTTGATTTTGAAACAGCAATGAAATGCGTGCACGAAGCGGTGGTCGATGCCGAACAGAAAAGCGACGTTATGATCCGGAGCGTTTACGTCGCTGTTGGCGGGTCGCACCTTCAAAGCTTCAACAACCGCGGATGCGTCATGCTGCCCGAGGACCGCGATGAAATCGATGAGCAGGATGTCGATGACGTAAAAATCAATGCGCGCGAGGTGAGCATTCCTGCGCAAAACGCATTTCTTCATTCCATTATTCAGCATTACCACGTCGATGGACAGGACGGCGTGCTGAATCCGGTCGGGATGCTCGGTCAGAGACTAGAAGCCGATTTCCACATTATTCACGGTGTGCGGACGCGCATCCAGAACACGATCCGGTGCGTGAAGGAACTGCCGCTCGACGTTGAGGATGTCGTTTTTGGCGGGCTGGCTTCTGCCCAGGTAGTCGTTACCCAACACCAGAAAGATCTCGGAGCGCTGGTCCTCGATATCGGCGGGGGGTCGACTGACTATATTTTGTACGCGGACGGCGCGGTGAAGCAGAGCGGCTGTATTGCAATCGGCGGTGACCATATCACGAACGACATCTCCATGGGGTTGCGCATCCCAATGGCGCGCTCGGAGAAACTCAAAATCGAGGAAGGAAGTTGTGTGCTTGGCAACTGCTTCCCAGGCGAAATGATTTTGCTAAAGGACGATTCCGGCTTCGCGGGAAAGGAGATCGAGCGCGAGACCTTGAACACGATCATCCATTTGCGCCTTCGCGAAACTCTTGAGCTGCTCAAACGCAGGCTCGACGAAGAACCATTCATCAATTACCTCGGCGCCGGGATTTTCATCACCGGTGGGTGCAGCCTGCTCAATGGCATCGATAATCTTGCGGAAGAGGTTTTCGAAATGCCGGCGCACGTTGCGCATGCTCAAACAACATCAGGTGTAACTGCTGCGGTAGAGAACCCGCAGTTTTCGACCGCAATCGGCCTGATCAAATATGCCCAAGCCGTGCAAACAGACCGGCCGGCGCGAGGAATCGGACGCATCCTCGGAAGAATTTTTAGCGGAAGGCGATGAAGAAATTGAGC
>Ga0070698_100002782_pt1 | contig 19251 bp, 17 predicted proteins | sample KBSK1502metaG_FD_65477 | JGI IMG/M metagenome (GOLD analysis project Ga0070698, IMG submission 65477) | Corn, switchgrass and miscanthus rhizosphere microbial communities from Kellogg Biological Station, Michigan, USA - KBS K1-50-2 metaG | ecosystem: Host-associated > Plants > Roots >...
GGCCACCTCGAACGCGCCCGCCTTGTCCTCCTGAAGGTCGCGCGCGTAGGCCAGCGGCAGCCCCTTCAGCGTGGCGAGCAGCCCGGTGAGCCGCCCGATCACCGTGCCGGCGCGCCCTCTGGCCAGCTCGGCCACGTCGGGGTTGCGCTTCTGCGGCAGCATGCTGGAGCCGGTGGCCCAGGCGTCGGGCAGCCGGACCCAGCCGCGACCGGCCCACAGGGCGATGTCCTCGGCCAGGCGCGAGGCGTGCACCATGGCGATCGCCGCGGCCGCCTCGAACTCGGCGACGGCGTCGCGGTCCGAGGTTGCGTCCATGGCGTTGTCGAACGCGCGGCTGAAGCCGAGGTCACGAGCGGTCTCGGCGGGGTCGAGCGGGAACGACGACCCGGCGATCGCGCCGGCGCCGAGCGGACTGCGGTCGGCACGCGCGGCCGCGTCCCGGAAGCGGTCGGCGTCGCGCGCCAGCGCGAAGCCGTGGGCGGCGAGCTGGAAGCCCCACAGCACCGGCTGGGCGGGCTGAAGGTGGGTCAGCCCGGGCAGCACCACGCCGGCGTGCGCGCCGCCGGCCGTGGCCAGCGCGCCGATCAGCTCGGCGCAGGCGGCCACCGCGGCAGCGTGCGCGCCCTTCAGCCACAGCGCCAGGTCGGTGGCGACCTGGTCGTTGCGGCTGCGGCCGGTGTGCAGCTTGCCGCCGAGCGGCCCGACCAGCCCGGTGAGCCGCCGCTCCACGGCCGCGTGGACGTCCTCGTCGCCGTCCAGCCAGGCGAACGACCCTCCGGCCAGCTCTGCCGCGACCTTGGCGAGCCCGTCGAGCAGGCGCTCGCCCTCGTCGCCGGTGAGCACGCCGGCGCGCACCAGCGCGCGGACGTGCGCGCGGCTGCCGGCCACGTCCTGGGGCCACAGGCGCCGGTCGACCGGCAGCGACCAGGTGTATGCCCACATGCCCGGGTCGGGTGGGCCGGCGAAGCCGCCGGCCCACAGCGGGTCGGTCCTGCCCATCAGGGCTCCTGCCCGGCCTCCTGCCGGACCCTGGCCCAGGTGCGGGCGGGCAGGCCCCACAGCGCGACGAAGCCGCGCCCGGCCTCGTGGTCGAAGGCGTCGCCGTCGTCGTAGGTGGCCAGGTCCGGCCGGTAGAGGGCGTGCGGGGCACGCCGGCCGGTGACCTGGCAGCGGCCGGGCGAGAACTCCAGGCGCACCTCGCCGGTGACGGCTCTCTGGCTTTCGGCGATGAACCCGTCCAGCGCCTCGCGCAGCGGCGAGAACCAGAGCCCGTCGTAGACCAGCTCGGCGTAGCGGATCTCCAGCCTCGCCTTCTCGTGCAGCACGTCGCGGTCCAGGGTGAGCGTCTCCAGCTCGCGATGGGCGGCGATGGTCGCCAGCGCGCCGGGGACCTCGTAGACCTCGCGGCTCTTGATCCCGACGCGCCGGTTCTCGATCATGTCGACCCTGCCGAAGCCCGCCGCCCCGCCGAGGCGGTTGAGCGCGGCCACGATCTCCTGGAAACCCTTGGCCTCTGGCGCCCGGCCGTCGCCGTCGTGCAGCGCCACCGGCACGCCCGCTTCGAAGCGGACCACCACCTCGCGCGCCCCGCTCGCCGCCGCCGGCGCGACCGTCCAGGTGAAGGCGTCCGCCGGCGGCTCGATCCAGGGGTCTTCGAGCACGCCTGCCTCGATGGTGCGGCCCCACAGGTTCTGGTCCACCGAATACGGCTTGTCGGCGCTGATCCAGTCGAGGTCGATGCCGTGCTTGTCGGCGTAGGCGATCGCCTCAGGCCGGCTCATGGCCCAGTCCCGCACCGGCGCCAGCACCTCCAGGTCGGGCGCGAGCGCGCCACAGCTCACCTCGAAGCGGACCTGGTCGTTGCCCTTGCCGGTGCACCCGTGCGCGATCGCTCCGGCACCGCGGCGGCGCGCCTCCTCGATCAGGAGCTGGGCGATCAGCGGGCGCGAGAGCGCCGACACCAGCGGGTAGCGAGCCTCGTAGAGGGCGTTGGCGGCCACCGCCCTGGCCAGGAACTCGGCCGCGAAGCGCTCGCGCGCGTCCACCACCACCGCGTCCACGGCGCCGGCGTCCAGGGCACGGCGGGCGGCCGCCGCCAGGTCCTCGCCCTGGCCGACGTCGGCCAGCAGCGCCACCACCCGGCGTCCCTGCTCGTGGGTGAGCCGGTGCACGATCACGGTGGTGTCCAGACCGCCGGAGTAGGCGAGCACGACCAGGCCGGGGTCGGGCGGCGAGCCCGAGGCAACTGGCCGGCGCTCCGCGCCGGGGTCGGGCGGCGGGCCGGGGTCGGGTGCCGGGCCGGGGTCGGGTGCCGGGCCGGGGTCGGGCGGCGCTCCGGGGTCCGGCGGCGCTCCCGGGTCGGGCGGTGGGCCCGGGTCCGGGACCGGGCCGGGATCGGCGGCCGCGTGCGGGTTCGGGTCGGTCATGCGGATTCTCCCCTATTGATCAAGTGGAGGCGGGCCGGACTGCGAACCGCGCCGTCCGTGGGTCCGGCGGGCCGCGCGGTGATCAACTCACGGAGCTGGCGTGCCATGGCCCTGCCCGACGTGCGGTCCGCGCAGACCACCAGGACAGTGTCGTCGCCGGCGACGGTCCCGGCCACGTCGGGCAGGCCGGCTCGGTCCATCGCCGAGGCCAGCGCCTGCGCGTGGCCCGGCGGGGTCCGCAGGACCACCAGGTTCCCGGACGGCACGGCCGAGAGCATGAACATCGAGAGGACCTGCGAGAGCTGGTCGCGGCTCACCTGCGGGCTCGGGTCCGCGTCGGGAAGCGCGTAGACGAGCTGCCCGTCGGGAGCGCGGACCTTGGTGGCGCCCAGCTCTTCCAGGTCCCGTGAGACCGTGGCCTGGGTCGCGTCGAAGCCCTGGACGCGAAGCAGGTCGAGCAGGCGCGCCTGGCTCGACACCTGACGGCTGCGCAGCAGCGTCTCCAGGACCCGCTGGCGGGAAGCCTTCACCGACATACGCCCACCTCCTCGAGCGCGCCACCGAGCCGCAGCAGTCCCTCCTCGATATCGGCTTCCTCGATGACCAGCGGCGGCGCCAGCCGCAGCACGGTGTCGGTCACCGGGTTGACCACCAGCCCGCGGCTGAGCGCCGCCGTCGCGACGTCCTTGGCGCTGGCGGGCGCGTGCTGCCCGAGGTCCAGCCCGAACCAGAGCCCGGCGCCGCGCAGCGCCGCCCCGGGGCTGTCCATCCGGTCGCGGAGCCGCCACAGGCCGTCCCCGAGCCGCCGCGACACGCTCGCGACGTGCCCCTCCAGCAGCGGCTCGATCACGTCCAGCGTGGCCAGCCCCGCAGCGCAGGCGACCGGGTTGCCGCCGAAGGTGGTGCCGTGGTCCCCCGGCCGCATCGCCGCGGCGACCTCGTCGACCGCGATGGTGGCGCCGATCGGGAAGCCGCTGCCCAATGCCTTGGCCATGGTGACCACGTCAGGCCGGATGCCGGCGTGCTGGTGGGCGAAGAGGCGGCCGGTGCGGCCCATGCCCGATTGGATCTCGTCGACGATCATCAGCACGCCGGCGCGGGCGGTGAGCTCGCGCACCGCTTCGAGGTAGCCATCGGGCGGCACGCGGATGCCCGCCTCACCCTGGATCGGCTCCACCAGCACGGCGGCCGTGTCCGGGCCGATCGCGGAGGCCAGCGCGGCGGCGTCGCCGAAGGGGACGTGGCTGAAGCCGGCTGGCAGCGGCTCGAACGGCTCCCTGATGGCCGGCTTGCCGGTGGCGGCCAGCGCGCCCAGGGTGCGGCCGTGGAAGCCGCCCTCGCAGGCCACCACGCCGATCGCCCGCTCGCCCCGGTTGGCCCTCCCCCAGCGCCTGGCCAGCTTGATGGCGGCCTCGACGGCCTCGGCGCCGGAGTTGGAGAAGAACACCTTGGCGGCGCCGCCGAAGCGGTCGACCAGCCGCTCGGCCAGGTCGACCTGGGGGCCGGTGAAGTACAGGTTGGAGGTGTGGCCGAGGGTGGCGAGCTGGCCGGCGACGGCCGAAACCACCTTCGGGTTGGCGTGGCCGGCGGCCACCACCGCGATGCCGCCGAGGAAGTCGAGGTAGGAGCGCCCGTGCTCGTCCCACAGGCGCACGCCCTCGCCGCGCACGAACTCGACGGGCGGGCGCACGTAGGTCGGCCACAGCACGGCCGCTTCCCTGGTGGCGATGTCCATCACGTCCTCAGATCCTTTGTCGATTCCTCGCCTGCCGCCCCACCCGGCGGGGCGTCCGGTTGCGGTTCCCCGGGCCCCTCGGGCCGGATCATGGTCCCGACACCTCGATCGGTGAACAGTTCCAGGAGCAGGGCGTGGCGGCGCCGGCCGTCGAGGATGTGGGCGCTGCGCACACCCGACCGCAAGGCGGTGGCCGCGCCGCGCAGCTTGGGGATCATGCCGCTGTGCAGGCCGCCGCCGGCCAGCAGCTCCTCGACCTCGGCCAGGGTCATCCGCGAGTACAGCGACGCGGGGTCCGACAGGTCGCGGTAGAGCCCTTCCACGTCGGTGAGGTAGACCAGCTTCTCAGCGTCGAGGCTGGCGGCGACCGCACCGGCGACGGCGTCGGCGTTGACGTTGTAGGGCTGGCCGAGTGGTCCGGCCGCCACCGTGGCGATGACCGGGATGAGGCCGACCTGCGTGAGCGCCCGCAGCGCGGTCGGGTCGACCGCGTCCACGTCGCCGACGAAGCCGAGGTCCCGCCCGCCGGGGTCGCGCCGCGGCCTGGCGGTGACCAGCAGCCCGTCCTCGCCGGAGAGGCCGACGGCCATGCGCCCGTGCCGGTTGAGCCGGCCGACCAGGGTCTTGTTGATGCGGCCGACCAGCACCATCCGCACAAGGTCCATGGTTTCGGCGTCGGTGACCCGCTGGCCCTCGACGAACACCGGCCGCTTGCCGAGCTGCTCCATGGCGCGGCTGATCTCCGGGCCGCCGCCGTGGACCACCACCATGTCGACGCCCACGTAGCGCAGCAGCGCCACGTCGTCGACGAAGGAGTCGAGGTCCGCGGCGCCCGGGGCGGTCTGGTCGTCCTGGCCGTTCTGGGGCAGGACCGGCGGGGCCATGGCGGCGCCGCCGTACTTGATGACCACGGTGTGGCCGGCGAACCGCTTGATCCACGGCAGCGCCTCGTGCAGCACGGCCGCCTTGGCCTGCAGCTCCTCTGGACGCTCCCGCAATGCGCTCACGTGGTGTACTCCGAGTTGAAGCGGACGTAGTCGGGCGTGAGGTCGGCTGAGCGCACCGACCCCCACGGCCCGGTGCCGCCCAGGTGCAGCCGCACCTCGATCTCCCTGGCGCTGAACGCCGCGCTGGCGTCGGCCCCGGTCGGCGCGCCGTCACGCACCAGCACCACCCGCTCCGGCGGGTCCCGCCACGCGGTCTGGGGCCCGGGGCCCACCGGATCCGGCAGCTCGATGCCCGCCGCGCCCGGGGCGCCGCGGACCTCCAGCCTCACCCGCGCGGGGTCGAAGGGGACACCGGCCGCGCCGGCGGCCTGCAGGATGCGGCCCCAGTTGGGGTCGCCCCCGTAGACGGCGGTCTTGACCAGCGGGCTGTCAGCCACGCGCCTGGCCACGGCGACCGCCGCGTCGACCGTGCCCGCCCCGCCGACCCGGACGGCGAATACCTTGGTGCCACCCTCGGCGTCGGCCAGCATCTGCCCGGCGAGGTCGTGGCAGACCGCCTGCACCGCCTCGGCGAGCTCGTCGGCGTACGGCCGGGCCCCGCTGGCCCCAGAGGCCAGCAGCAGCACGGTGTCGTTGGTCGACTGGGCACCGTCGACGGTGACGAGGTTGAAGCTGGACTCGCAGGCGTCCGCGAGCACCCCGCGGAGCACCCTCGGCTCGGCCACGGCATCGGTGGTCAGCACCGCGATCATGGTGGCGTGAGGCGGCCCGGCGTTGGGTGGCCAGGCCAGGGCCAGCGCCGGGGCGAGCATCGCCGCGCCCTTGGCCATCCCCCCGATGGTGACCCGGTCCACCGCGACGCCGGCCTGCTTGGAGACGGTGTCGGTGGTGCGGATCGCTTCCGCGGCGGCCTGGCCGCCGTCGGGGCCCAGGTCGCGGGCGGCCTTGGCGATCCCGTCGGTCAGCTTGGCGACTTCCAGCGGCACCCCGATGACCCCGGTCGAGCAGGCAAGCACCTGCTCCGGCTCGCAGCCCAGCTCGGCCGCGGCGCGCCTGACGCTGGCCAGCACCGCCTCGTCGCCGGCAGGGCCGGTACAGGCGTTGGCGTTGCCGGAGTTGATCACCACCACGCGCGCGTCCGCGGAGGCGGCCAGCCGGCGCCGCGACCAGACCACCGGCGCGGCCACCACCTGGTTGGTGGTGAAGGTGCCGGCGGCGATGGTGCCCGGCCGCCCCACCACCAGCGCCAGGTCCAGCCCGCCGGAGGGCTTGATGCCGCAGGTGGCCCCCGCCGCGGCGAAGCCGGCGGCGGCGGTGACCCCCAGCGAGCGGTCGACGGGCTGCAGCCGGACGCTCATGGTCCCGGCGGCACCAGCTCGAGGCCGGCCGTCTCGGGCAGGCCGAGCGCCAGGTTGGCGCACTGCAGCGCCTGGCCGGCGGCGCCCTTGACCAGGTTGTCGATGGCGGCGGCCGCGACCACCTTGCCGGTGCGGGCATCGGCGGTGACGGCGACCTGCGCCCGGTTGGTGGTGGCCACCGCTCGCGTCGACGGCCAGGCCGTCTGTGGGCCCGGGAGCCCCTGGGGACCGACCAGGTCGATGAACGGCTCCTCCCCGTAGGCGTCGGCCAGGCAGGCGGACAGCTCCGCCGGCCCGGCGCCTGGCGCGGCGGTCGCGTAGCAGGTGGCGAGCAGCCCGCGGCCGAGCGGCACCAGGTGCGGGATGAACAGGACCGTCAGCGGACGGCCGGCGGCGCGGCCCAGCTCCTGCTCGATCTCGGGCGTGTGGCGGTGCGTGGCGACCGCGTAGGGGTTGACGTTCTCGTTGGCCTGCACGAACAGGTTGGCGTCCTTGAGCGAGCGGCCTGCCCCGCTGAGCCCGGACTTGGCGTCGATCACGATGCCGTCCGTCTCGACCAGGCCGGCTGCGACCAGCGGCGCGAGCGCGAGCAGGGCGGCCGTGGGATAGCAGCCCGGCACCGCCACCTTGGTCGCCCCCCGCAGCTCCGAGCGGTGCAGCTCAGGCAGGCCGTAGCGCCAGGAGCCCAGCTCGGCGGGCACGGGGTGCGCGGCGCCGTACCAGGACGGGTAGGCGTCCGGCTCGTGGAGCCGGAAGTCCGCGGAGAGGTCGACGACCAGGCCGGCGCCGGCCAGCGCGCGGGTCGCCAGCGTGGCGGCCTGGCCGTGCGGCAGGGCCATGAACAGCACGTCGGCGCCCTTGTCGAGCGCCTCCTCCGTGGAGCTGAAGGTCAGCGCTCCATAGGCCGAGGCCAGGCCGGGGTAGCGGGCGGCCACCGGCTGGCCGGCGCTGGATTCGCCGCTGGCCCAGATCACCTCGAGACCGGGATGCGGCGCGAGCAGGCGCAGCAGCTCCGCGCCCGCATAGCCCGATGCCCCGAGCACCCCGACAGTCCTGGTGCCATGCCCTCCAGAGACCCGTGTGTCAGCCATGGGATAACTATTCACTTTTCTCTGAAAATATGCAAGCGACTCCTTGTCGCCCACCGTTCTCCCAGATAGATGCCCAATATTCGCTTGCGAACTCGGCTGGGTCTATGCAACGCTCGGCGAGGTGAGCCCGGGCCACGGGTCCGCCGTCCTCGCCGGCCTGGGTTTGCTCCCAAGATCCCTGGGGCCGGCGACGACCACAGCGACGAGATCTACAGGAGCCAGCGCCACGATGCCTGTCCGGCCCGGAACCGATGCGGACGCCGCCGACGCCGCGAAGCTCGTGCGGCAGGTGCTCCTGGAGCACGGGCTGCCGTTCGAGCCCACGGGCGTCGACGCCGACATCCTCGCTCCCCAGACCCACTACTTGGCCGGTGGGGGCGCCTTCTACGTCGCTACCGACGCCGGCGGCGGGATCGTCGGCACGGCGGCCCTGGAGCGCACCGGACCGACCAGCGGCGAGGTCCGCAAGATGTTCCTGCTGCCAGAGGCTCGCGGCAACGGCATCGGGCGGGCGCTGCTGGACGCGGTGCTCGCCGCCGCCCGGGCCCGCCGGCTCGAGCGGGTCACCCTGAGCACCCGCTTCCGCTACGGCCGGGCCATCCGCCTGTACGAGCGGGCCGGCTTCCGGCTGGTCGGCTCGGCGCGCCAGGCCAGGGGCGACGAGATCGGCCTGATCTACGAGCTCGACCTCGCCGGCCACAGCGCCGACGGCCAACCGGCGCGCCTCCCCGTACCGGCCGCTCATCCCCGCCCCTGCTCCGTCCAATGATCCAGCGGCGGCTCCCAGAACGCTCTGACGAGCAGCCCTTCGCCTACCGTGACGGCCTGCTCCACGTGGGCGACCTCCCGCTGGACCAGGTGGTCGCCGCCACCGGCACACCCGCCTACGTCTACGACCTCGACGCGGTCGCCGCCGCCTGGCGCCACCTCGCCGCCGCCTTCCAGCCGCTCGGCGGCGAGGTGCTGTACGCCGTCAAGGCCAACTCCAACCTCGCCGTGCTATCCCGGCTGGCTCGGACCGGCGCCGGCTTCGACGTGGTCAGCGGTGGCGAGCTGCTGCGCGTGCTGCGCGCCGGTGGCGACCCCGCTCGGACGGTCTTCGCCGGCGTCGGCAAGACCGCCGAGGAGCTGGCCCTGGCCGTCGGGCACGGCGTGATGGTCCACGTCGAATCCGCCGACGAACTGGAGGCGCTCCAGGTCGTCGCCGCCGGGCTCGGCCGGCGCGCACGCTTCGCGGTGCGCGTCAACCCCGACGTCGAGGTCGACACCCACGCCTACATCCGGACCGGTCATGACGAGGCCAAGTTCGGCGTGGCCATCGAGGTCGCGGACGAGCTGCTGGCGCGCGCCGCCAAGGGCGACTTCCCAGACCTGGATCCCGCCGGCGTCCACGTGCACGTCGGCTCGCAGCTTCCCGACCCGGACGGGATGGCGGCGGGCGCCAAGATCGGCGTCGAGGTGATCGAGGCCGGCCGTGCCGCCGGGCTGCCGCTCGACTGGCTCGACGTCGGCGGCGGCCTGCCGATCGACTACGGCGGCCGGCCGCCGCTCGGGCCGGAGGTGTTCGCCGAGGCCCTGGCCCCGCTGGTCGCCGGCCGCGGCATCCGGCTCGGCATCGAGCCTGGCCGCTACCTGGTCGGGCGGGCCGGTGCGCTGGTCGCCCGGGTGCTCTACCGCAAGCACCGCAGCGCCGGCCGCATGCTGGTGGTGGACACGGGTATGCACCAGCTCATGCGCCCGGCTCTCTACCAGGCCGTGCACCGGGTGGTGCCGGTGCGCGCCGCCGGTCCCGCCAATCCGACCGAGGTCGTGGGGCCGATCTGCGAGTCGACCGACGTGCTGGCCGCGGCCGCCGACCTCCCCGACCTCGCGCCTGGCGACCTGGTCGCCATCCTCGACGCCGGCGCCTACGGCATGACCATGGCCTCCAACTACAACACCCATCCGCGGCCACCCGAGATCGTCGTCTCGGGCGGGGTCGCCGCCGTGGCCCGCCGCCGCGAGACCTGGGACGACCTGCTCGGCCCCGAGACCATCCCGGACATCTAGCGGGTGAAGGTCCGCCCGCCGAAATGGGGATAGGAGCGGCGTCAGGTCAGTCGGGCTCGATGGAAGGCTGGTCCGTGGACGGCTGGCGGCCGATGACGTGCAGGCAGCCGGCGCTCGGCACGAACACGGACTGGTCGCCCGTGTCCCACCGGACGGTGATCATCCGGCCGTCGATCGCGGTCACCGTTCCCGTCCTGATCGCACTGCCAACCTTCTCGGACTCGATCTGGACGCGGTCTCCGATGGCAGCCATGACGCATCCTCCTGCCCTCGACCGGAACGAGATGAGGTTCGAGTTTGCCCGCCCTCCGGGCCACGTTCAAGGGCTCCGAGAGACCGGCCCCCAGCTTCTTGATGAAAGTTGGGCACTGGTGCCGTGGGCGTGGCCTCCTGCCCGACAAAGGCCTCGACGAACCCGGACAGCCGCGTAGCATGTCCCAGTACCAGGTCGGACGTGCTGAGGCCGGTCATGGCGGAGCTCGATCTCGAAGACGTCAGTCGTGTGTATCCGGACGGCTCGGTCGCGGTCGCCCGCCTGACGCTCCACGTCCGCAACGGCGAGCTGCTGGCCCTGGTGGGGCCGTCCGGCTCGGGCAAGAGCACGACGCTGCGCCTCGTCGCCGGCCTGGAGCCCGTCACCTCGGGGACCATCGCCATCGGCGGCAGGGTGGTCAACAGCCTGCAGCCGCACGAGCGCAACGTGGCCATGGTCTTCGAGGGCGATTCGCTGTATCCGCACCTCACGGCCGGCGGCAACCTGCGCTTCGGTCTGGAGATGGGGCGCGTTCCCAGGCCCGAGATCGACCTGCGGGTGCAGGCGGAGTCCCGCGTGCTGGGGGTCGCGCGCCTGCTCGGCCGCCTCCCCCGCTCGCTGTCGGCAGGGGAGCGGCAACGGGTGGCTCTCGGCCGGGCGACCGTCAGGGTGCCCGAGGTGTTCCTGCTGGACGAGCCGCTCACCCACCTGGACGCGGCCAAACGCGACCAGCTCCGGCAGGAGCTGAGCAGCCTCCAGCGTGGGATGGGGGTCACCACGGTCTACGTCACCCACGATCAGGCGCAGGCGATGGCCATCGGCGACCGGATCGCCGTGCTGCGGCGCGGCCGGCTCGAACAGGTCGGCACGCCCGGCGCGCTGTACCGCCGGCCGGACAACACCTTCGTCGCCAGCTTCCTCGGCTCGCCCGGTATGTCGCTGCTGCCCGCCACCATCGAACGCGACAGCGATGGGGCCTGGATCGGCGTCGGCGGCCAGCGCCTGCGTTTCCCCGGCGAGCCGGCCGGTGCCCTGCGCCGCCATGCCGGCAGGCCGGTGGTGATCGGGCTGCGTCCCGAGCACGTGTCCGCCGCTCGGGAAGTCCCGCGGCCGCTGCGGCGGCTCCGGCTGACCGCCGAGCGGGTCGAGCACCTCGGTCCGGAGCTGCTGGTCACCTGCGCCGTGGACGCCCCCGCGGTGGTCGTGCGGGACGCCGGCGCCGACCCCCTGCCGATGTCGCGGGGCGCCAGCCTGCAGGCCCGCTTCCCCGTCCGCTCCGCCGTCCGCCACGGCGATCCCGTCGAGGTGGATGTCGACGTGGCAGAGCTGACGTATTTCGACGCCTCCACCGGCACCGCCCTCTGGCACCCGGCCTGATCGGTTGCACACCCCTCGACACTTCCGTAGGCTCCACGCCGGTTACCAACCAGGCGCGGATGCGCGTGCCGATTCCCCCAGGAGCGACGATGGCTCTGGCGACCTTCCGTGACATCGTGATCGACTGCGCCAACCCTGTTGAGCTGGCGAAGTTCTGGACCCAGGTACTCGGCTACCCGGTCATCCGCCAGGACGAGGAGAAGGCCTGCCTCGACTCCGGCGACGGCTCCATGCGCATCTGGCTGGTCCGGGTTCCCGAGCCCAAGACCGTCAAGAACCGCACGCACATCGACGTCAACCTGCGGCCCGGAACCACCATCGAGCAGCTCGTCGATCTCGGCGCCGAGGTCCTCCGCCCCTTCGGCTCCGTCCCGGGCGCCCCCTGGGCGGTCCTCGCCGACCCCGAGCACAACGAGTTCTGCGCCTTCCCGCCCGACTGACCAGCCGGCCCGCCCGCGCCGGGACGTGCCCGCCGCCACTTGCGGCGGCCCTTCCGCGTCAATGCCCGGGCTTGGTCGCCTTGAGCGAGAACATCAGGGGGAGCTTGCCGTCGTAGGGCTCGGGGAGGTGCCAGCTCCGGAAGCCGTCCTTCCCCTCCGACTCGACTAGGAAGCGCATCGAGCGGAACACGGTGAACGGGAACTCGTGGAGGAACTCGATGCGCAGCCCCGCCTCGGCGAGCGCGGTGACGATCTCGCCCATGCTGTGCGACCAGCCGTACTCGACCGGCTGCTCGACCGTGGCGTCCGGGTCGGCGTAGGAGCCCTGGGTCGGAAAGACGAGCGGCTCCGGCGATGGGAAGTAGGGATGGAACAGCGTCGGCGCTGTCACGTCCCCGTCATCCATGACCTGCGAGAACGGGTGGAACTCCGCCAGGTAGAGCATGCCGCCGGGGCGCACGAAGCGGGCGGCGACCCTGGCCCAGCGGGTCAGGTCGGGCAGCCACCACAGCACCCCGAACGAGGTGAACACGACCTCGAAGTCGCCGTCGAGCACCCGGTCCAGCTCGAGCACGTCGGCATGGACGAAGCGGGCCTCCAGCCGGGTCTCGACCGCCAGCGACCGGGCGAGCGTGATCGCGCGCTCGGAGAAGTCCACCCCGGTCACGCGCGCGCCGCGCTGCGCCCACGCGAGCGTGTCAAGGCCGAAGTGGCACTGGAGATGGAGCAGGTCCTTGCCGGCGACGTCGCCGACCTCGTCGACCACGAAGTCGCGCAGCGGACGACGTCCAGCTTTCCAACCCTCGACGTCGTAGAACTCCGAGCGCTCGTGGATCGGCGTCCACTCGTCCCAGAGCGCCCGATTGGCCGCCATGTACCTGTTCATGCAGCCCAGTGTCGCAGGTCGGTTCGCGCCCGGTACAGCGAGTTTCGGTGAGGCGAGGGTGATCGGCGGAAACCCTGGGCCCGAAGCCACGTGAGCTCCGGTCAATGGGTAAAGTTCCCACGTCCCCCCGCCTCACCGGCCCATAGCGTAGCGCGCTCGGCGTCCCGAGGCCATCTCCCGATCCATTCATCGGAATTCCTCAGTGATAATTGCGTTGACGGCCTGCAGCCGGAGGCATAGCTTTTTTCATCATGAAGGGCTCGACGAATCAACTTGGCGGCATACCATGCCCCGGCTGCCCAATCTACTCTCACATTCCAGATGGGCAATTCCGCTTCCCGTCGTGCGAGCTGTGCCACTGGCCCGCGATCGGGGTCGGCTCCGCCCACGTCTGGCGCTGCGCGTACTGCCGGCACTGGAACCAGCACGGCCATCTCCGCCCGCGGGTCAGTGCGGTGCTGCTTCGCCTGGCCGATATCGACCCGGCCGCCCGCCGGCTCACCGTCGCCGACCCGCGCTACGGTCGCTACCTGCTGCCACGGACCCGGCCCTCACCCTGCGATCTTCGCACCCCCTGGCGGCCCGGAGCCAGCGCGCTCGCGGGCCCTTCCGGATGGACCGGCGGCGCTGGACGGCGGCCTGTCGCCGGGAGCGGTCGCGCGGGGCGGCCGGTGTACGCGCGCGCCACGGTGGCGGGCCTGCCGGTGCTGATCATCGGCGGCGACCGCCCCTATCCGTATCCGCTCGGCCTTTCCGAGCACGATCCCGAGCCCTGCGCGTTCGGCAGCCGGGCCACCCGCATCGCCTGCCCGTGCGACCAGCCTGCTCCCTGCCTGCACGGGCAGGCGCTCTATGCGCACGCGGTGACGCTCGTCGCCGCGCCGCCGCCGGCTCGGTCGCGGCGGGCGGCCGTTCACGGACGGACCGGGATCGCCCAGCCCGACGACCAGCGCACGGCGGCCACCGCCGGTCAGCGTTCGGGCTGAGCTGGCGCGGTCGGAGCGACCAGGAAAGTCAGCAGGTCCCAGGCCACGTGACTGACCACCAGGGCGCCCATGGGCATGCCGGCGGCGGCCAGCGCAGACCAGTACGCGCCGGCCACGCCGGCCGCGCCGAAGAGCGTGAAATTGCCGGTGGCCACGTGCGCGCCGGCGTAGGCGACCGAGCCGGCCGCGGCGCCGGGCCAGCGGCCGAGCCGCCGCTGCAGCCGCGCGTTGACGAACCCACGCCAGAACAGCTCCTCGGCCGGCCCGATCACCAGGGCCAGGCGGGCGGCCAGCTCCGGCACGGGGCCCAGCTCCCGAAGCGCGTACACCTCGCCGATGTCCTGGCCGCCACCCTTGAGCACGCGGCGGGCCGCGCGGTCCCCGACCATGAAGATCCCATAGAGCCCGGCGGCCGAGGCGAGCCCGGTCACCACGTCACGGCCGCGGATGCGCGAGCGCCGCAGCTCCGGCTCGGTGGCGAGCGCCAGGCCGCCCAGGGCCAGGCCGGTCGCGGTCATGCGCTGCCAGAAGGCCGGCCTCGGACCCCGAAATGTGAGCGCGAAGGCCGCGTACGCCGTCCCCAGCCCCGCGGCCAGCAGCGTGTCGCGGCCCACCGGCCGAGCCGGCTCGACGACGACTGGACGCGTGACGACTGGACGCGTCCCGCCTGGCGGTCGCCCGCCCAGGTCGCCCGTCGCCGCGGGCCGGAGCCCTCCTCTCCCGGGGCGCCTCATCGCACCACCGCGGCGATCGCCAGGCCGACCACCAGCAGGAAGCCGAAGGCGGCGTGGAGCTGCGCGGTCTCCAGGTCGAGCATGGCAATGGCCCGCTGCTGGCCGGTCGCGCCCAGCTCGGAGGCGCGCACCGCCCGTACCAGCAGCGGCAGCGACAGCATCGCCAGCAGGCTGAGCGGCGGCAGGGCGCCGACCGCCACCGCCAGCGCGAGCACCAGGTAGGCGCCGATCACCAGCGCCAGGTACAGCCCGTGGGCGAAATGGCGACCAGCGCGGATCGACACCGTCGAGATGCCCGCCCGCGCGTCCTCGCTCACGTCCCGCCATTCGTTGCCGTGCAGGATCGCGGTGACCAGCAGGCCCACCGGAAGGCTGGCGACCAGCGCCGCCCAGGTGAAGGTGCCGCTCGACACGTAATAGGAGCCCACCACCATCAGCGGCCCCATCAGCAGGAACACCAGCGGCGGCCCGAGCGCGTGGAACTTGTATTCCAGCGGAGGAGCGGTGTAGCCGAGCCCGCCGACCAGCCCGAGCACGCCGAGCAAGGCCACCGGCCAGCCACGCGCGGCCACCAGCCAGAGCCCGATCCCCGCCGAGCCCGCGAACGCGCCCGCCGCCAGCGCGAACGCCTCGTGCTCGCTGAGCCGGCCCTTGAGCAGCGCGTGGCTGGCGCGCGGCGAGGTGATGCTGTCGATGCCCTTGCGGACGTCGTAGATCTCGTTGGTGACGTTGGTGCCGACGTGCAGCAGCACCGCCGCGATCAGCGCGGCCACGAACAGCGGCCAGTCGAGCCGGCCGTCCAGCGCGGCCAGCGCGCCGCCGGCCGCCACCGGCACGGTCGACGCCGTGAAGCTGAACGGCCGCGCGATCTCGACCCAGGCACCGACCCGCCGGGCGGCACCGACCCGCCGCGCGACCCCGACCCGCCGGGCGGCACCGACCTGCCGTCGCTCCGCCCCGACCGTGGCTTCCGAGGCTCCCCCGGCGTGCTCAGCGGCCGCCGTGGAAGGGTCCACCGCGGACGGGCCCACCGGGGCCGCCGGCGCGGCCGCGGGAGCCTGCGCCGCCTGGCCGTACTCGACGGCGGCCGCGAGCACCTCGCGCGCCTGGTCTTCCGTCTGCAGGACCGGCTGGAGCAGCGGCAGGCCCATGCCGGCCTGGTGGTAGGCGGCGGCGCCCGCGGCGACCTCCTCCCTGGTGCCGCAGAGCATGAACGCGTCCAGGAGGTCGTCGGGGATCAGGTTGGCGGCCCGGTGGTAGTCCTCTGCCCGCCAGGCCGCGGCGACCCGGTCCTTCAGCTCCGGGTCCAGGCCGGCGCGGCGCATCGCCAGGTCGGACTGCACGCTCATCATGTAGATCACGAAGGGCTCGCGCTTGGCGCGGTTGAGCGCCTCCCGGCGGCTCCGGTCGACCAGGGTGAGCAGGTAGCCGGCGACCTCGACCGCGCCCTCGGGCCGCCCGGCGGCGACCGAGGCCGCGCGCAGCGTCTCCAGCATCCGGCGCAGCGAGGCGATCGACTCGGCTGGCCGGGCCAGATAGCCGTCGGCCTTGGCGCCGGCGAGCCGGAGGAAGGCCGAGCGGTAGGCGGCGATGTAGACCGGCACGCGGTGCACCGGCGGGAACATCGGCTGCACCGGCGGCAAGCCGGGCTGACCGGGCGGCACCCGCTCGCCGCTCCACAACGCCCGCATGGTATCGATGGCGTTGCTGACCGCCTCGAGTCCCGCGTCCGGGCTATACGGAATGCCCATCTGCCCGAGCCGCAGCGGCAGCCCGGTGCCCATGCCGAGCAGCACCCGGCCTGGGGCCATGTCGTCGATCGCGCTGACGGTCATCGCCACCAGCACCGGATGGCGCGTCAGGGGGTTGAGCGCACCCAGGCCGACGCGGATGCCGCCGACTCCGGACGCGATCGCCGAGGCGTAGGTGACCGCGTCGCGCTCGAAATAGCTGTCGTGGACCCATACGGAGTCAAGCCCCGCCCGCCTGGCCTGCTCCGCCCAGGCGACCGCCTCCGAGACGCTGCCCCGGGCGGCCAGGCCCAAGCCGATCGGCCTCGAGAGCTCGGCCATCGCTGCCCTCCTTGGAGGCGCGCGGGCCGCCCGCGCTCCGGGTCCCCCCGGGCGGAGGCGCTCGTGGCCTCGTCATGCGGCCGCCGCCGGGCCGATCCGGCGGCGGGACGCGCGGCCCTTCGACGCGAGCCGCCCGGCCCGGGCCCACCCCGGACGCGAGGCTCGCGGCCTTGTGAGACTCTTCACAAAGCCAGCATCATGCTAGCGCCATCCCGTGGATGGAGTGGCGGTGGGCGACCGGACATGGTTCCCTCGCGCCGTGACGCGCCAGGACCCCGATGCCCGCTCCCGCCCCGTGCGCTTGTACGGATGGCGCGATCCCGCGATTCTGGCGGCCGGGTGGTTTGCCCTGGCCGCCGGGTTCGCGCAGTTCGGCGCCACGTCGGCCCTCGGCGACGTGGCCAAGACCTTCGGCGCCGACCAGACCGGCGCCTCGATCGCGGCCAAGGTCGGCCTGTCCGGCACCACCCTCGGTATCGGGCTGGCGATCATCCGCCTGGCCTCGCTCGGCAGCCTGCCGCTGGCCGGCCTGGCCGACCGGTTCGGCCGCAAGCTGACGCTGCTCGGCTGCGTCGCGCTCGGGCTCGCGCTGACGGCGACAGCCGCGCTGAGCCCGACCTTCTGGTGGTTCGTGGCCATCTTCGCGCTCGGACGCCCGCTGCTGTCGGCCACCAACACGGTCGCCGGGGTGATCGCGGCCGAGCAGACCACCAGCCGCGACCGCGCCAAGGCGATCTCGCTGGTCACCGCCGCGTACGCCGTTGGCGCCGGACTCACCGCCCTGCTGCGCGGAGTGCTCGGCGACCGGCTCGGCTTCCGCGGGCTGTTCGCGCTGGCCCTGGTGCCACTTGCGGTCACGCCGCTGATCGCGCGCAGGCTGCAGGAGCCTGAGCGCTACCAGCGCTTGCGCACCGGCGCGGCGCTCGGCGCGGCCGTCGGCTCCGGGCCCGCGGCCGCGGCGCCGCCGCCGGCCAGAGTCCGCGGCCCGCGGGCGCTGTGGATCCCCGGGCGGATGCGGGCCGAGCTGCGGCCGCGGCTCTGGCTGCTGACCGGGCTGACCTTCGTGTTCTCGTTCGTGATCGGGCCGATGAACACCTTCCTGTTCGTCTACGCGGAGAACGCCCTCGGCCTGTCGAGGGGGGCGACAGCGCTGATGGTGCTGGCGGCTGGCCCGCTCGGTCTGGTGGGGCTGCTGGTGGGACGCTGGACGGCCGACAACATCGGCAGGCGCCGCACCGCCGCGACCGGCCAGATACTGGTCGCGATCGCCGGGATGATCACCTACAGCGGCTCGGTCAGCGGCGCCGTGAGCGGGTACCTGCTGGGGATCGTCGCCGGGGGGGCGTACGGGCCCGCCACCGCCGCGCTCGCCGCGGAGCTGTTCCCCACCAGCGTGCGGGCCAGGGCGGCCGGGTGGCTGGTCGCCTCCGGCGTCCTCGGCGCCGTGGCCGGGCTGCTCGCCTTCGGGACGATCTCGGACGCGCTCGACAGCTTCGCGCTCGCCGCCGTGGTGATCTGCGCTCCCGTGGTTCTGGCGAGCCTGCTGTTCGCGCCGCTCCCCGAGACCGCAGGCATGGAGCTGGAGCAGTCCGCCCCCGAGTAGGTGCGGTCGAGCCGCCCATCGGGCGGCCGTCCCACCACTCGCAAAGGCGGCTCCATTTCAGCCGGTCAAGGCGGTGCGCAGCTCCGCGACCGGGTAGGCGATCCGGGCTGTCGACGCGAGGCCATCGACCTGACCGACGAAGCGGCCGTCCAGGAAGGCCGACGCGGACCAGGTGGTGACGACCGTGACGACGAAATCGCCGCGTCGCGGGAAGGTCATGCTCGCTTCACCGTCCCGCCCGGATGAACCCGCCCTGGCCGGCACGGCCCATGCTCCGTCAGCGCCCGGCCCGGTGGTCCCGCGACGTGAGCCATCCTGGCCGTCGCCGCCAGCCTCGCCCGAGCCGATGGTCCAGCGGTATCGAACGGGCTGGAACTCGGCGTGCACGGTCGAGCCGGCCAGCCGCAGGTCCACAGGCGGCTCCGCGTCGCCGACCAGCCACAGGCGGGACGGGACGTTGGCGAGCCCACGACCGCCCGGTGCGATCTGGATCGCCCCGGCCGGGAGCTCGACCCGTCGGATCGCCGCGAACACCTCCGCGGCCGTCAAGGCCGGGGCGACCTGGGCGCGCTGGAGCGACACGCAGGAATAGCCGGCCGCCTCCATGGTTCCATCCGGTCGGTGCAGCGTCCTGAAGGCGAAGAACAGCCCGCCGTCGCAGGGTGTGCTCGAGCAGAGGCCCTCCTCGGCGTGGGCGTGGTCGGTCGAGCAGGCGATCTCGTACGTCCAGTACTCCTGCGGGCCGCCGCCGGCCCGCCGTGGTCCCGGGCCTGTTCCGCAGGCCGAGGCGGCATGTCCGGAGACCACCGCGGTGTCGTCCGATCCCGCCAGGTCCACCTCGACGCCACCCGCCGGGCACCCGCTTGGCGGGGAGGAAGCGAGCGAGGCCGCTGCCTCAGGGGTGGCGGCGGTGGCCGAGTGTGGCAGCACGATGGCCGGGCCGAGGCCGAGCAGGACGGTGACGAGGCAGCGGGCCAGGCAGCGCGGCGGCGGTCTCACGGCGGCAGCTCCTCGACCAGGGAGGCGTGGCCGAGCAGCCAGGTCCGGGTCCCGGTCCGCACCAGCGCGAAGCGATACCGCTGGCGCGCGGCGGGCTCGGCGCTGAGCAGCGTGCCGTCCTCCCGTTCGATTCGGAACGCGCCGCGGCGCAGGACCGCCACCGCGATCCACAGTGAGTCGCTGACGCGCGACAGACCCTCCACCCGCACCGACACGGACCGCCCGCGCCACACCGCGTGGTCGGCGAGCAGCCTGGCGATCGCCGCACGCCCGCTGCGCAGGCAGGCGCAGTCGG
>Ga0070698_100002783_pt1 | contig 19250 bp, 18 predicted proteins | sample KBSK1502metaG_FD_65477 | JGI IMG/M metagenome (GOLD analysis project Ga0070698, IMG submission 65477) | Corn, switchgrass and miscanthus rhizosphere microbial communities from Kellogg Biological Station, Michigan, USA - KBS K1-50-2 metaG | ecosystem: Host-associated > Plants > Roots >...
ACATGGTTATCATATTGTAAAAAGAATGTCCTTAACGCAGCCGCCATCTGTAAAAAATAAAAAGAACCTTGATATAATTAGAAGCCTTGTAGAAAAAGACAGCAGGACAAAAGTGGCAAAAGACAAATTGTATAATAAGGTCCTGGAGAAATCAGGTTATAAACAATTCAATGTCGACCAGGTGATGCTGCAAATGTATCTTGACAGTGTGCTTGCATCAAGACCACCTTCTTTAGGTAATCCTGTAAATAAATCAACAGCATTATTTAGCATAGGGCAAAACACTAAAGTTGTTAATGACTTTATCGCTTATTCAATTACCAACCGGTATAATCCTGATGGCAGCGGAATAAAACCATTCAATCAATTAAATGATGAGTTTAAGAAGAATGCGGTCATGGAATATTACCGTGATCATCTTGAAGAATTCAATGAAGAGTTTAATGCGCAAATGAAAGAATTGAAAGATGGCAATCTTTTTTTTGATATAATGATGAGAGAAGTATGGTCAAATGCACAAAGTGATACCTTGGGACAAAAAACATTTTATGAACAGAACACGAACAAGTATAAATGGAATTACAGCGCCGATGCAATAATATTTTATTGTGGCGATGCTGCAACTGCAAAATCATTCAGAGATATATTGATCAAAGATCAATCGAAGTGGAAACAAGTACTTGAAAACTTCAGCGACAGGATAACTTCTGATTCTTCCCGTTTTGAAATAACAAAAATCCCAGGCGCTCAAAAAACTACAGCCAAAGCCGGAACAATTACCAACATTGTAAAAAACAAAGATGATAACAGCTCTTCATTTGCATTGATATTAAAAATTTATCCAATGCCAGGTCAAAAAACTTTTGCAGATGCCCGCGGCGATGTGATCTCTGACTTCCAGGATTCAATTGATAAAAAATGGATCGCTGAATTAAAAAAGAAATACCCGGTAAAAGTGAATGAAGAAGTTTTAAAATCGATCGCCAAATAAACCAGGATTCATTTGATTCAAAGGATTAATGAGGAAATATGGATAATTCACTGCATTAGTATATTTCTAATTTTCCTCCAAATCTATTTAATCCTGAAAATCCTGGTTCGTTAATCAAAGTCTTTATTCAAACCGGCCTTTACAGTTTGTGCATTAATAACAACTTTTTCTTTTCGCCCCTGGTTATTAGTTCCCTGTACAACAAATGCAATGATCCTGCAATTATTGACATTAAATCCTGTGGCATCTATTGCAAAAGTCTTTTCATAGGTCGTGCCTTTTGCCTGGCTCGCAGTAGGAATATCATCACCAAAAAGATCAGTTGATGTTCTTCTTAAAATACCATTATGAACATACCCGGGTATTGGATTTGGTAAATTGTAGTAACCATAATTCACTTGCGGGTACACTTCGCCATCCTGGAGCAGGTAAACAATCAGCCTAAGGTTGACTGCGGTAGTCACATCAAATTTTACTTTAGTGGTTAGATTAATAGTATTTCCGTTAATAGTGCTTTGAAGTGCAAGCCCCAATGGCGGTCGCCTGCTTGTAAACTGCAGATCAAGCTGCGAATTATTTTCGGTCCATTTAAAATCCCTGTCAACATAAACTGTAGGGTACAGTCCCTGGGAGTTGAATACATTAGCCAATGCAGCATGATTTGAAAAAGTGTAAGGATCATTACTCGGACCATGATTGGATATAACAAGACAATTAGGATGTCCATTGACTACATAGTCATCCAATTTAATACCGACCCTTGGACAATGACCGCACCATGTACCTGTATAATCTTCAACAATTATTTTTTGACTAAAAGGAGATGGGCCTGCATCTTTTACCGTTAATGCTACATCTGGCGACGTAACTCCGGAACGAGTAGCTTTGATCTGGTAAGTACCAGGTGCATTTGTAAAAAATGTATTACCCGAAATAGCAACACTTCCCAGGTAAATAGAACTCGAGGAAGTAACATCATTATTGTTTTGATCAGTTACTGTAACAGTTGCAGTTTCCCAGTTGTCTGAAAAGATCTCTGATTTATCAAGTGTTATTTTTAATGACTTTGGCGTGCTTGCCGGCGGTGGTGGTGTAGTTCCTCCACCCGAAGAACCTCCTTTAGAACAAGAAACCAGCATGAATGCTATCAATGAACCGGTTACTAAAGCAGGCAGGTAATTAATTCTCATTGTATGGCAGTTTGTTTTAAATACCAGGATTAATTCTACATTTTTGGGCACCAAAAATAATATCTTGCTGCCGCTAATCCGTAGCATTAATTCTACAATTCAAGGTATGAAAAAAATTATTACGTCCTTTTCTCTTGTATTAATATCTACGATTTGCCTTGGGCAAAATGATCTTCCTGATACAAAGATCAGGTCTCTTGCCGGAACTGAAGTGTTATTCAGCTCATTGGGAATGAATAGTGATACCGCTATTATTATAAGTCTTTGGGCTACATGGTGTATTCCATGCATCCAGGAACTGGAAGCCATCAGCGAACAATATGAAGAAAGGCAAAAAGAAACTCCTTTTAAGTTGATCGCAATTTCGGTGGATGATAGCCGCACGACCAATAGGGTAAAACCTTTTGTAAAAGGAAGAGGCTGGCCTTTTGAAATTTATCTTGATGTAAACAGCGATCTGAAGCGGGCCCTTAATATCAACGATGTTCCGCATGTATTGATCATTAAGTCCGGAAAAATTGTTTATCAGCACAATGGTTATGTTGCCGGAAATGAAGAAGTGTTATTTGAAAAACTAAAAATTAATAGATAACTCTTTACCTGATATATGAAAAAACTTCAACTGCTTATAACGGCCCTTCTTTTCACTTTCATTTTATCGGCGCAAAAAGATAATGGCCATTTCAGTGGAAGCTTTGAATCATTTACCCAATACTATCATAAAGACACGAAAATAGATGCAGTGTTGCCACCGGATAAGATCGGCTCCAATAATTTTTTGAAACTGGATTATAATTATAAACAGTTCACTGCCGGAGTACAATTTGAAGCTTACCTGCCATCCATACAAGGATATCCTTATCTATTGAATGATGCCAAGCTGGTGAATAAATATTTTAAATATAACAGCAATAATTTTTCAGTACAGGTGGGTGATTTTTATGAGCAGTTTGGTAGTGGCTTGGTTTTTCGTGCATGGGAAAATCGCCAGATAGGAATTAATAATGCTTTGGAAGGTGCAAATATCCAGGTAACTCCATTGCCTTTCCTTAATCTTAAAGCCATCTATGGAAGACAAAGAAAAGTTTTTGAATATGCCAATAGTAACATAAGGGGGCTTGATGCTGAAATTGATTTTTCTAAGACCAGCAAAACAATTCCTGCTACAAGAGTAGCAGCAGGTTTTAGTTATGTAAGTCGTTACCAGGAATACACCGGGCCAATTGTTGATTTTCCTGCAACTGTCAATGCAACTTCAACAAGACTTGATATTAATGGTGGCACCGCTTCTCTTTCTCTTGAATATGTTCATAAGAAAAGTGATCCCCATGAAGCAAATAACTTTGATAACACAAGCGGAAAAGCATTTCTTACAAATCTTAGTCTTGCTAAAAATAATTTCGGTAGCATTCTCACTTTTCGCACATTGGAAAATATGGATTTCAGAAGTGAAAGAGAATCGATACAAAGCATCGGGCTAATGAATTTTATTCCAGCTATCACACGTCAGCATGATTATTTAACCACCAATATTTATGTATACAATGCTCAAACGATGGGTGAAATAGGCGGGCAGCTTGATCTTTTTTATAACGCACAAAAAAATACCGGGCTTGGAGGGAAATATGGTTCAAAATTTTCACTCAACTTTTCAGGTTATCGTGGTCATGGATCAATGGATGGTCTGTTTAGTTTTGGCGATAATGAATATTTCCACGATCTGAATCTTGAATGGAAAAAGAAATGGAGTGAGAAATTCTCAACCATCCTGTTATATCAGCATGTATTGTATAATCGTATGGTTATTGAAGGCGAGCCCTTCCCTGATGTAAAAACACATACAATTGTATTGAATGCTCTTTTGAAATATGCAAAGAAAAAAGCATTTCGTTTTGAACTGCAGCATCTGGCTACAAAACAAGATAGAGGTAACTGGGCCGCAGCATTAACGGAATTCTCATTTGCACCAAGCTGGACATTTTATTTAAGCGATCTCTATAACTACGGGATTACGGATACTCATTACGCAACCATTGGCGGCAGCTACACAAGAGGAGGAACAAGATTTGGTTTAAGCTATGGTCGCCAAAGAGCAGGCTTATTCTGTGTTGGTGGTGTTTGTCGTTATGTTCCTGCTGCTACTGGTTTTACCGCAACGTTGACATCAACATTCTGAACCAGGATTAACTGGATTTAAAGGATTAATTAGGAAATAAGGATACTAACTAATTAAGTACATTTCCAATTTTCATCCAAAATCTTTTTAATCCTGAAAATCTTGGTTTTGTTTATAATTGCTTCACCACATTACAAACAACATGCGGCTTACCAAGAGTATAATAATGTAAAACAGGGACTCCGGCAGCTTTTAATTCTTTTGATTGTGCAAGCAGCCATTCTGTACCAACCTGCTCTACACATGCATCATCTTTGCATGTTAAAATTTCATCTGAAAGATCTGTTGGTATGTCAACATAGAAAGTTCTTGGAATGATCGACAATTGTTTTTTTGAGGTAATGGGTTTCAAACCTGGAATGATAGGAACAGTAATGCCGGCATCACGGCATTGTTTTTCATAAGCGAAAAACTTTTTATTATCAAAAAACATTTGTGTTACTATATATTCAGCTCCGGCATCTATCTTATCTTTTAAATAGGCAAGATCGGTCTGCATATTCGGCGCTTCAAAATGCTTTTCGGGATAACCAGCTACCCCGGCACAGAATTTTGTTCCATTCGTTCCTTTCAATTCTTCTTCCAGGTAAATGCCATGATTAAGATTCACTACTTGTCTTAATAATTCAATAGCGTATTTATGACCACCCGGTTCAGATTCAAAAGATGTTTCGTTCTTTGCTGCATCCCCACGAAGTACAAGCACATTATCAATACCAAGATAGCTTAAGGTTAACAAGGCGTCTTCCGTATCCTGTACTGTAAACCCACCGCAAATAAGATGGGGAACTGTATCGACATTATACCTGTTCATGATTGATGCGCAAATGGCTTCAGTTCCCGGTCTCTTACGAACCACTACCTTTTCAAAAGTTCCATCAGACCTTTTTTTGAAAATATGTTCGCTGCGGTGATAAGTAACGTTAATATAGGAAGGCTTAAATTCCATTAAAGGATCAAGATGAGTATAAATAGCAGCAATACCCTTTCCTTTTAATGGTGGTAATATTTCAAATGATATTAATGTGTCTTTTGCTTGCGTTATATGATCAATAACTTTCATTCTCTATAATATTAATCCCGATAGCTATCGGGACGTGCAAAGCTAAGCATGATGGGCACATTACGCAAATCGTTGTTAAAGGAACCATAGCTCTTAATCGTTAAACTTTCAAACCTTATTTTTGCCTGAAGATGCCCATTGCAATCAAGACAAAAGACCTGGTCAAACGTTACCGTCAGCGTACTGTTGTTAATCATGTTTCCATTGAAGTAAAACAAGGAGAGATCGTTGGTTTGCTTGGACCTAATGGAGCAGGCAAAACAACAACTTTTTACCAGGTGGTAGGTTTGATAAAACCTGATGAAGGAAATGTTTTTTTAGATGACACCAACATTACCAAGCTACCCATGTATAAAAGGGCAAAGATGGGAATTGGTTATTTACCACAAGAAGCATCTGTATTCAGAAAGTTAAGTATTGAAGATAACATTATGGCCGTTCTTGAAATGACGAAAATGAGACATGATGAACGCCGTGAGAAACTTGAAACGCTGATCAGTGAATTCAGATTACAACATGTTCGCAAAAGCAATGGTGACATTGTAAGTGGAGGTGAAAGAAGAAGAACTGAAATTGCAAGAGCATTGGCGACTGATCCAAAATTTATTTTACTGGATGAACCATTTGCGGGCATTGATCCAATTGCAGTTGAAGATATACAGGCTATTGTGGCAAGATTAAAATATAAGAACATTGGGATTCTTATAACCGATCATAACGTAACGGAAACACTGAGTATTTGCGACAGAGCCTACCTGTTGATTGAAGGAAAGATCTTTAAACATGGTACCGCCGAAGAATTAGCTGCAGATGACGATGTAAGAAGACTATATCTCGGAAGAAATTTCGAATTAAGAAGAAAAGATTATTTGCATGAAGAAGCCAAAATGAATGATGGCGGCCCTTCCATCAACCGGGATTTTATTGATGATCTGCCTGATATTGGAGAAATATTGTAACTCCTTATTTTATCCTTTTCCTCCTAATGTATTTTGTTTATTTTTCCGGCTACAATGAAAATTCTCAGCCCTGCCATATCATCTCTTGCCCGTATGCGTATGTGGCGTATTGATGCATGGAAAAACAATCCGATCGAAGCACAACGGGATGTTTTGCAAAATTTAGTTACTGCAGCGCAATACACTGAGTTCGGAAGAAAATATAATTTCTCTGAACTGTTTACCATCCGTGCTTTTAAACAGGCGGTTCCCATTCATGATTATGATGATATGAAACCTTATATCAATCGTGTTCTGGATGGTGAGCAAAATGTTTTATGGAACACTCCTATTTATTGGTTTGCAAAAAGCAGCGGCACTACAAGTGATAAAAGCAAATTCATTCCGGTTAGCGATGAGAGTTTGCAGGATTGTCATTTCAAAGGAGCAAAGGATGTGTTGACATTGTATTACAATTTTAATCCAGCTTCAGAGTTATTAACCGGCAAAGGTTTGGTGATCGGAGGAAGTCATACAATTAACCAGGTAAATCCTGAAGCACAATATGGTGACCTAAGCGCAGTACTATTGCAGAATACTCCTTTCTGGGGACATTGGATACGAACACCTGAGCTTAGCGTTGCATTGATGGATGAATGGGAAAGTAAGATCGAGAAACTGGCGAACATTACTATTAAGGAAAATGTCACTTCAATTTCCGGCGTTCCTACCTGGACATTAGTTCTATTTAAACGCATACTTGAGATCACAGGAAAAAAAAATATGGCAGAGGTGTGGCCATCACTTGAGCTTTATATGCATGGCGGTGTTTCATTTACTCCTTATAAAGAACAATTCAGAAAACTAATTGGTAAAGACATTCATTATTTAGAAATGTATAATGCCAGTGAGGGTTTTTTTGCCGCATCTGATATTCCCGGTGAAGATGGTATGTTATTATTCCTTGATCATGGAATTTTTATGGAGTTCATGCCGGTGGGTGAATATGGAAAGAGCCAGCCACAAACGATAGGGCTTGAAGATGTTGAGATGCACAAGAACTATGCTTTGGTAATTTCTACCAATGGAGGCTTGTGGCGCTATTTGCTTGGTGACACAATTCAATTTACTTCTATAAAACCATTTAAGATAAAAGTATCGGGAAGACTAAAACATTATATCAATGCATTCGGCGAGGAAGTAATTGTTGATAATACTGATAAAGCAGTTGCAATAGCAAGTGAAAAAACTGGAGCAATCGTTAGAGATTATACAGCTGCCCCGGTTTATTTTTCTGATTCAGCAAATGGAGCCCATGAATGGCTGATCGAGTTTGAAAAGGAAGCAACGGATATCAATGAGTTTACTAAAGAATTGGACAGTGCATTAAAAACCATTAACAGTGATTACGAAGCAAAACGATATAAAGACATGGCATTAAGATTACCGATCATACACTCGGTTAAAAAAGGAACTTTTACAGAATGGTTGAGAAGTAAAGGAAAATTGGGAGGACAGCATAAGGTACCAAGATTATCAAATGAAAGAACTCTCATCGACGAGATATTATTGCTGAACAGCGTATAGAAGTATACCGGTATTCATTGGGACCACGCAACGGATGTTCAATAGAATTATCCCGATATTTGTCGGGATTGATCACAAAAAATAAATCATGAAACTACTCGAAGGAAAAGTTGCCATAGTAACCGGCGCTGCCCGTGGTATCGGTGAAGCGATCGCTATAAAATTTGCTGAGCATGGAGCTAATGTTGCATTTAGTTATGTAAGTGATAGCAGTGCTGAAAAAGCAAAAGCACTGGAAGAAAAACTGAAAGGCCTCGGTGTAAAGGCAAAATCATATAAAAGTAATGCCGGTGATTTTGCACAATGCGAAGCATTTGTAAATGATGTATTAAAAGAATTTGGTACAGTGGATATATGCGTGAACAACGCTGGCATTTCAAAAGATAATCTTTTACTAAGAATGACCCCTGAGCAATGGAATGATGTGATACAGGTAAATCTGAACAGTGTGTTTTATATGACCAAGCAAGTGATCAAGCCAATGATGAAAGCAAAGAATGGCGCAATCATAAATATGAGCAGCATTATTGGAGAAATGGGGAATGCAGGGCAAACAAGTTATGCTGCATCCAAAGCCGGCATTATTGGTTTTACAAAATCAGTCGCAAAAGAATTAGGTAGCCGCAATATCCGTTGCAATGCAATTGCACCTGGTTTTGTTGAAACTGATATGACAAGTTATTTGAAAGATGGAGCAGCCGCAGATAAATATAAAGCCGGTATCCCTTTAGGTCGGTTTGCTTCGGGAGAAGATATTGCTAACACGGCATTATTTCTTGCAAGTGATTGGGGAAATTATATCACGGGGCAAACGATAAGTGTTTGCGGAGGGTTAAACATTTAGAACCAAAGAACCTTGATTAATAGGATTAAAAATGATTAGGAGGAAACTTACACATTTCCTCCTAATCCAATCAAATCATGCAAATCGTGGTTCTATTTTATCCTTGCAATTTTATCCCTCGCTTTTGAATATATGAATGCCAGAGTATCATAGAAGCAATTGTACGATATGGCCGCCAGCATTCAGCAATAGCAAGCATATCTTCTTTTGTTGTATGGACATGAAGTTTTTTTGTTTCCTTCAGGCTATTTACCAAAGCAATATCACCAAGTGGAAACAGGTCAGATCGCTGCAATGCATGCATTAAATAAACATCTACTGTCCAGTCGCCAATGCCTTTTATCTTTTTTAATTCAATACGAACTTCATCTTCATGAGCATTTGAAAATCTTTTAAGGGCAAGCTGCTTTGACTGAATTGCTTTTGCAAGTTCCCTTGCATAAACAATTTTTTGGCGGCTGAAATAACAAGCACGAAGTTCCTCATCCGTCAATAGAAGGATCTTTGCAGGCGTTACATAACCAATTTTTTCTCTGAGTTTCTTAAATGCAGCATAAGCCGAAGCCAGCGACACTTGTTGTTCAAGAATAAAAAGAATAAGCGTTTGAAAAGTAGCGGGCCTTACCCACATTGGCGGGTAGCCATGTTCTTTACCAATTCTTCTCAGATCTTTGTCTTTACGAAAAAGTTTGTCACAGAGCTGGTGAAAATTATTTTCGTTAAAAATAATATGCATGTACTAATCGCCTTTTGCTGATTTGGAGCTTTTGAATTTTTCTATTGCATTTTTTGTAAACTCGCTTAGCACTAACCTGCCGCTGATCCTTGCACGATCGATCAATAAATGATCCCAGTGCTCGGTTCCTTTCCAGAATATTTTTTTCATTTCTGCCATGGCATCAGGATTAGAATGAGAAAGAGTATAAGCAAGACGATGAATAGATTCATCCATTTCTTCAGTGGTCGTATGCAGTTCTGCAAACAATCCTTTTCTTCTTGCCCAGTCGGCATTGCGCCAATGGGCTGCATCAATTGATAATTGAGTAAATGCAGAAGTGCCGATCTTTCTTTCAACAGCAGGACCAACTACAAACGGGCCAATACCTATTGCAAGCTCACTTAATCTTACTTCGGCCGCTTCTGATGCAATAGCATAATCAACCGATGCTGCTAAACCAACACCACCACCAACACATTTACCATGAATACGACCAATGATAAATTTAGGACATAACCTCATCGCATTGATAACATGGGCAAAGCCACTGAAAAACGCTAAGCCTTCTTTTTCATTCTTTATTGCAACTAATTCATCAAACGAAGCCCCGGCGCAAAATGCTTTTTCTCCTGCAGAACGGAGAATGATAACGACTGTATCGGGATCTTCGCCTGCATGTTTTATAGCTAAAGAAAGATCATGCAATATTTTTGCCGGCAAAGAATTGCTTTGCAAATGAAAGAATTCAATTGATGTGATTCCTTTATGCGTTTCTGATTTAACGTACCCGCTCATAAGTTCTAAGTTAGTTTCTTCTTTTAAGTTCCGTTTTGCTAAGAAAGAATTTTTTATCCTAAGTCTCTCCGCCTCAGGCGGTGGACAGGGGGTTTTTGGCTACCATGGTTAATATCGTCGCCACCCCTGTTATTTCTCCGGTTTCATCAATAAACTCTACCAGCCATTTTACAATTCCTTTCTCAATATCATCTCCTCTTTTAAAATCCTCCGGTTTTTCAATTATTCTTTTATCACTGGGAAGTTTTTCTTTGCAGGTAAAACGGATATGAATTTCTGCTCCGGGATAAACCGGTTTGGTAAAACGAAGTTCATCAATTCCATAATTTAGCAACACAGGATTTTTTTCATAGCTATCTACAAACAAACCAGCGGCAATGCTCATGATAAAATATCCGTGAGCTACCTGTTGCTCAAACATGGTCCCGGTAAAATCAGTTGTTTTTATATGTGCATAGAAATGATCCCCACTCAGGTCAGCAAACTTGTCTATATCTTCTGATGTAATAATTCTTTTTTCAGTAAGGATCTGGTCACCGATCTGCAGCTCTTCAAAATATTTTTTAAAAGGATGTTTGCCCGGATCTTTTCCTTTTGCATGTTGCTGATAAACGCCGGTGATCTCAGTAAGAGTGGTTGGCGACCCCTGCAATGCTGCTCTTTGCATATAGTGTTTTACACCACGAAGGCCACCCATTTCTTCGCCACCACCTGCACGACCCGGCCCACCATGGATCAATAATGGCAATGGCGATCCATGACCTGTACTTTCTTTGGCGCATTCATTATTCAGAACTAAAATTCTTCCATGATGAGTAGCAGCTCCGATCACATATCGTTTTGCAATTTTATGGTCAGCAGTAACAACAGTGGTACATAAACTTCCTTTTCCCAGTTTTCCTAACTCTATCGCTTCATCCAAAGTTTTATAAGGCATGATCGTACTTACAGGACCGAATGCTTCTACTTCATGCACTTCTTTTGCAGTATGAGGATTTTCATTCATTAATAAAATAGGAGAAAGAAAAGCTCCCTTCTTCGCATCCGCATCGATAACTTCAACACTATCCAAAGAACCATAAACTATTTGTGAAGAAGCCAGCAGCTTTTGTACTTGTTCTTTTACTTCTTTGCGTTGTGATTCTCCAGCCAAACTTCCCATTCTCACTTTTTCATTCAATGGATTACCAATCGTTGTTTGAGATAAAGAAGTTGAAATAGCTTTCCACAGATCTTCCATTTTATTTCCCGGAACAAAAATTCTGCGAATACCTGTGCAGCGTTGTCCCGCCTTCATTGTCATTTCTTTTCTTACTTCTTTTACAAAAATGTCCCATTCAGGTTTATCAGGAGTTACATCTTCGCCAAGAACAATGCAGTTGAGACTATCGGCTTCCATATTGAAAGGCACATTCTCATTCATTATTCTGGGATTGCTCTTCAACATCAATCCTGTAGATGCGCTGCCGGTAAATGTGATGACATCCTGTGAAGTAGCATGATCCAACAGATCACCGGCATTGCCGCAAATAAGTTGTAATGCACCTTCAGGTAAAATTTTACTTGAAATAATTTCTTTAACTACTGCTTCGGTCAAATAAGAAGTGATCGTTGCTGGCTTTACAATTGCAGGCATTCCTGCTAAAAGATTTACGGCAACTTTTTCCAACATTCCCCATACAGGGAAGTTGAATGCATTGATATGAATAGCCACTCCTTCTTTAGGTACAAGTATATGCGTACCCATAAAAGTATTTTGTCTGCTCAGGTTATGACTTTCTCCATCGATACAAAAGGTTTCATCAGGAAATTTTCTTCTTAAAGATGCATTTGCAAAAAGATTTCCTATGCCTCCTTCAATATCCACCCAGCTATCTGCTTTGGTGGCCCCGGTTTTATAAGAGATAGAATAAAATTTTTCAAGATGTTTACGCAAATGAAGAGCAAGCTCTTTAATCATTCTTCCTCTTTCATGAAAAGTCATTTTTCGCAAATTCATGTTGCCAACTTTTCTTGCATATTCGGTCATTGATTTAAAATCCAGTCCCTTTGTCGTTGCAACTGCAACCACTTCACCAGTTACCGCATTATAAAGTTGTTGCCCTTCACCATCGCCGGTTATCCATTTCCCACTAATATAATTTTCAAGCTTATACATGTAGATGATATTATGGTCAAAGGTATTTTAATTTTATTCGCAGGTAAGCAACGATATTACATTTAAGTTTGTCAGATAAATAATCATGCGATTTTCTCTTTATATATTATTCATTTGCTTCATTTTCTTTTCCTGTAAAAAAAATTCTCCTTCTGATTGTACCGAAGATAAATATGCCTATGAATTTTATTCTTCATCAAAAATTGATACTACCATTGCTCCTGTTGGCATTTTCTTTCAGATCAATCCGGGCAATGAAATTGTTTTTAGTTATAGCCATACAGGCCCTGATTGTAAAAGCATCGCTGATGAAGAATATGTTGACAGACTTGTTTTCAAAGTTCCTGCCGGTTCCAACTCATTTTATTATGAGAACAGCCAACTAGAAGATCTAATGTGTCTTTTTATGCGATCCGCATTTTGGACAAATGGCGCATTCCTGGTTACTTCAGGATATGTAAAGGGAACAAAAATTTCCGCCTCAAAATGGGATGTTGAAATAAATATTGAGATCGGTGGTTCAATTGGCAGGATAACATTGAAGAAAACTTTTACCCCTCACTGATCAATGAATTTCTATTCCAAACTGTTTCAGGTGATGTAATGCATGCTTATACAATAATTGAATATTCATTTCAAAATCCAGCTCGCCAAAAACAGGATTTGTAGTTTTTAATGCAGGATCTTTTTCAAATGCTTCAAAAAAATAAATGATCTCTTCCTGTAATTTTCCAATAGCTGCTTCTTTAGTATGTTTTTTTAATGGTGCAGGCTCTTCACCAAGCACAGGGCTTTTAGTATTTTCTTTAAATGGTTTTTCACTCATCATAAATTCCTGCATCTTCGGAAGTCGTTCAGCAGGAGTTACTATTGGTAATTTAATTTTACCTGATGCCACCATCATTACATCTATCATGTGTTCGACCATCTGCCGAACATTCATTTTACCCCATAAAGGCTGTGTGTCAGGTTTCAGCTTTTGTAAAAGAGAAATAAGTTTTGTGCGGAGAAAATTTTCTTTTTCAAAGTTCATACAGCAATATTCTTTGCAAGGTTGTGCAAAACGGTAACATAAAAAAACCTAATAATTTGAGGCTTCCAAATCAATCTTTGTGAACTGCCATTGCTTTATCAATAGCCTGGCGCAGGGCAGCATTTATTTCATCCACTGAACCTTCGCCGTGGATGGATTTGAACTTTCTTGATTTTTTATAATAATCTGCTACCGGGGAGGTCTCATTTGTATAAACTGCAAATCTTTTCTTTATCACATTCTCATCACTATCATCACTTCGGCCGCTTGTTTTACCACGATTCAATAAGCGGTTTATTAATTCAGCTTCGGTTACATCAAGTGCAAGAACAACAGCGATATCTGTTTTTTTCAAGGTCAATAATTTATCCAATGCCTGTGCCTGTGCCACTGTACGGGGGAAACCATCAAATAAAAATCCGTTTACATCTTTATGCCTGTCAAAAAATGAATCCACCATGGCGATCACTACTTCATCAGGCACCAATTGTCCATGATCGATAAATTTTTTTGCTTCAATACCAAGTGGAGTTTTATTGGCGATCTCTTCACGTAGCAGGTTGCCTGTTGAAAGATGGATAAGCCCATATTTCTCAACAAGCCTGTCAGATTGCGTGCCTTTGCCGCTGCCCGGAGGGCCAAATAGGATCAAATTGAACATGTGTACTTACTAACCGTGAACGACAAATATAATGCGAAGACGCCAAAAGCGAAATGATAATGCTAAGATTAAGATTCAGGTTAAGGTTGAGGATAAGAACGGTCGTTTGCTAAACCTCAATCTTAATCTCAACCTTTGCCTTAATCTCAATAATTTGTTAAGCCTTTCTGCTTTGTCTGCCTTGTGACAATCCTGCCGAACATATAAAACGTAAATTTGTAGAACAAAGAATTGATGAAAATGAAACAAATACTCATATTGCTAATTGTTGCCGCTAGCTGCCAGCAATGTAGTTATTCCCAATCGTCAAAAACAAAAATTGCAAAAATGGATACTATTAATAAAAAGAACAACCCTGTTTATTCAAATACTGATACTTCAAAAGTGAATATGACTGAAGAAGAATGGAAAAAAGTTCTTCCTGAAGATGTTTACCAGATAGCCCGTATGAAAGGAACAGAAAGACCATGGACAAGCAAGTTTGAAGCATTCAATGAAAAAGGAACTTATTACTGTGCGGCTTGTGGCAATGCTTTATTTAGAAGCGATACGAAATTTGAAAGCGGTTGCGGCTGGCCGAGCTTTTATGAGCCGATCAGTAAAGAAAGTATCATATACACTCCTGATAATACATATGGCATGGTAAGAACTGAGGTGCAATGCGGACGTTGCAAGGCACATCTTGGTCATGTGTTTGATGATGGTCCGAAACCTACAGGCTTACGTTTTTGCATCAATGGCGTAGTGCTTGATTTTGCAAAAGCGAAAGAGGCGGAGAAGAAGTACAACGAGAAGAAAGAAGAATAGTTTGTTTACTTTTTCACTGTTATTGCCTGCTCTGTTGCGGTTAAAATTTTCAACCTTTCGAAAAGGGTAGTAAGCCTGAGACTGAGCACATCTGAATTTTTACTATCATTATATAATTCTTCCAGCTCCTTTAAAGAAGCATCCACTTGCCTTGTATTTATATTTTTACCAAGTGTTTTTGATTCAAGAAGAATGTTTCGAATTTGCTGGTAATTATCAGTATAAACTTTCTGATATTCATTAAAGAGTTTTTGAAGATTATAAGCAATATCTTTTGCCGTTTTTATACCGTCGGTTGGGTATCGGTATGGGTTATCTGTTTCTGCCAATTCATCCTGAGGAAAAATAGCCTCTAATTTTTGTTTGTCGAGATATTTAAGGAAAAGTTCTTCAGTATTAAGATTTTTAAGTTGGGTGCGTTGGATATTTTTATTGAGGATAGTTATCATGTCCAGCATATACTCTTTTATATCAAACTGGAGGTCTTTGAGCCGAGTGTTCAATCTTTCAACATTCTGATCGAAAAGAATATTGGCCTGGTTCAGCTTTTCATACTGAACAAAATATTTTGAAGTAACAAGAATAAAAGAATCAAGGTCTTCACGGGTTATTTTCTTTTCCTGTACGGTAAGTGTACCTACAAGGCCAAGTAAAGTAGAAAGCAGGGGGTTCATACCTGCTGCTACTGCTTTAACAGGAGAAGTCTTTGATTGGTTTGTCATCAGGCTGGATACAACCTGTGAGAACTTATTGATATTTGTATTTTTCGCCTTAGCCAGCAATGGTTTTAAAGCGGATTGTATCTCGTTCTCAAGATTAAAACCCATATCCGAACTGGTAGGGTTATTAAATGAAGTGATTTTGATACGATAATTTTCTTTTTTAATCAGGCTATTGAATGAATTAATCGAATTGATCGCTGCATCGAGGAAATCGGAAGTGGTAGCGAATTGCTCTTTTTCATGGGCAATGAATTGTTTCGCCCGGTTTGAATCAATTGTTGAAACAGAATTGTAAATAGTGTTATCAATTCTTGGTTGACCAGCTTGTGTTTTGTACACAAAAGCCAAAACAGCAATGAATATAACTTTATTCAGACCCATGTGCATATTTTAAAGACATTTAACGACGCCAAAAAAATCTAAACACCATTACCAAAATCAAAATCGTAATTCCAGAAACAATCACTTCAACAAGAAAATTGTCTGTTTTTGTAATAAGATATTTGCGGACTAACGCAATGATAACTGCAAATACCACTAAAAGAAGAACCAGGTAAAAAGGTTTCATTAAAGTCAAATTTTAAATTATAAATATTTGTAAGTGAAATGGGGCCATAGATTTCGCAATAGCCCCATTTTTTATGCGGACAAATTACCACCATCCGGTCAATTGTCCAATAACATTTGATACCGAACAACCAGCACCCCATCCAACTGCTCCTACAACCCATCCCGGAACACTTAGAGTTCCAAAACTAACAGAGCCACCCACTATAGCTCCTGCTACACCACCCTCAATTGCTCCTTTTCCATCGGCTTTAGCCAGGCTTTTCCAGCTAAAGAAATAATTTTGATAAACAAGACCCGGGGCTGGCATTGGCTTGGTTATCGTTCCGTCGAAACTACTCATATCTTCCTCATAAGAATTATACGCAACTGTCGGATTCAATTTTTCATTCCATGCATTTGTTTTTTCAGTAGAGCTCCAGTAGCTGGCACTGTAACGATATACGGCTGAAGTTGCTAATAATATCTGTTTTTCAACATCAGAAATACCAGAGGCATTGATCGTTGCTTCTAAAGAAAGCAACGAAGAATTAAAGCTTGACGGAGAAGAAGCATTATCTAATGTTGAGTTGATACTATTATAATAAGTACAAAACTGGGATGAAAGTCCAAGTTGGCTGAATACAGTACAGATATTAGATGCGTTTTCAAAATCAGATGCTAATTGTGTATGGTAAGATAAAAAACTGCTTGCTGAAAAACCACTGCTTATAGAAGTAAAATAGTCCTGAACAATATCAATAATATCACTTCCTGAAGAAATTGGCAGTTGCAAATTAGCAAGTGCATAATCCAACGCATCATTATGATATTGACCAGCATAATCATACGAAGCGGAAAAACAAAAATTCATATTAGCTGTGGCGGTATTAGCTGGTCCTGTTTCATAAAAGTTTGCCGCTGTTTCGGCTGTGGTATACCCGGCTGTTACGGTTAAAGTATAAGGATGATTAGTATCAGGGCTGCCCTCATCATATATGTAGCCCTTGATTGTTACATCCTGTCCGTATGACTGACTTAATGTTACCCTTACCCCGAAATAGTTATGTGTACCTGTTTGTGGATCCATCGGGAAGGCCTCTACACTAATTCCTTCCTGTGCCTTTAAGGAGGCACTAAAAGTAAATAGAGAAATAAAAATGATTCCGATTATTTTTTTCATAAAAAATTTTTTTCCGCCTACTCTGTTCTTCCGGTTTTCGGCATTCCCCGCACAATCTGGCCAATTGATACTCAAACCTACTATACCATTAAGCCGTTCAGGAAGGGAAAATAATCGCAGTTGTCAACTTCTTTTCTCCATAGCTCATAATTAAAACACCAAATTCAAAGAACTTTCTCCGCTCAAAGTAAATATAAAACCCAACTAGAAAAGGGGAGAAAACCCTCCCCCCGAATGGTTCAGTAGGTTGAAAAAAATACCCTATAAGGGTATTACCGCCCTCCCTGCGGCCCCATATTTGTAATCACCTAACCCGATTTTACGAATTACTCCACTTGAAAACGAAAATGAAGATGCAGGATATTTGTGTTGGTATTGTCGAAGATCATATTATGTTCCGCAAGGCAATTATTCCGGTCATAAATGAAATTGAAAACTGCCGTGTTATCCTCGAAGCAGGTAATGGTCTTGAATTGATAAGCGAACTCGGGAAAACCGTCATTCCTTCTATTATTTTGCTGGACTTGCAAATGCAAAATATGAATGGTTATGAGACACTTTGCTGGCTTCAGAAAAATCACCCTGAAATTCATGTGATCATACTCAGTATGCACAGTTCTGACTTCACCATAATCAGGTATTTGCAGGCAGGTGCCAAAGCCTTTCTTAAAAAGAATATGAGTCCGGGCGAATTGAAAAATGCAATCTGGTCAGTGCACGAAAAGGGGTATTACTATACGGACAGTATCACCAGAAAGTTATTTAATACATTGTATAGGCACGATGAAATCGGAAATGATTTCCGGAAGTTCGTTATGAACGAAAAAGAGTTTCGTTTTCTTCACCTTGCTGCCACCGATCTTACATATAAAGAAATAGCACGGGATATGAAAATATCGTTACGTGCAGTGGATAAGCTTCGCGACCGCCTCTTTTTTAAATTTGATGTTAAAAGCCGGGTAGCTCTTGCAATGAAAGCCATTGGGGAAGGGATTGCTTCCTGAGCTTATTCCCTTGAAATTCTAAAGACCAGCTTTGCTTAATCTATCTAATTAAAAGCATTTAGTATTCGTCCGCTTTCTTACGTTTCTTTTCAACTATTAGCTAAATGATAGCATTTCCCTTATTACACGTAATAAACATTCAGATCAGGAAGTTTTCTTTTTCAGGATTTTCATTTGTAATTTTTACACATGATTGAGAAATTGCTAGCCAGGCTTAATGCGCTTCATCCAATGAGTGAAGCACTTACAGAAAGAATTATTGCAATTACCAAAATTTCAAATTACCCTAAAAAAACAATTTTATTAAAAGATGGTGACGTCAATAATTATATCTGGATGGTGATAAGTGGACTTGTAAGATCTTATTATATCAATGAAGGAAAGGATATTACATCAAGGTTTATGGATGAGGGATTCATTATTACATCATGGATCAGCTTCTACACTCGCAAACCGGGAAATGAATTTATAGAAACACAGGAAGATACTACTTTGGCTTGTGTGCATTATAACGATATACAAAAACTCTATGATGAATTTCCTGAGTTCAATATTATTGGTCGCAAGCAAGTAGAGTATTCATTTTATTTATCTGAGCTTAGAACCCGCATGCTAAGAAAACACACCGCTGAAGAGAAATATAAATTTTTCCTTGAGAATCATCCAGACTTAATGCAAAGGGTTTCACTCAAACACATTGCAAGCTATTTAGGTATGAATGAAGAAACGCTTAGTCGTGTCCGCACTCAATATCACAAAACACATTGATTTTTGGTTGACAATTGTCAAGACATTTTACAACATTATACCTCTTGACTTTTATCAAGCAGAATG
>Ga0070698_100002784_pt1 | contig 19250 bp, 16 predicted proteins | sample KBSK1502metaG_FD_65477 | JGI IMG/M metagenome (GOLD analysis project Ga0070698, IMG submission 65477) | Corn, switchgrass and miscanthus rhizosphere microbial communities from Kellogg Biological Station, Michigan, USA - KBS K1-50-2 metaG | ecosystem: Host-associated > Plants > Roots >...
GCCGGCGTCAGCAGCCGGACATAGGCTGCTTCCGCGGGATCGGTCGCGGCGCGCTCCCAAGCGCGACAGAGACGAAACACCAGGGCGACCTGCGCCTCGAGCTCGAGCGCAAGATCGGCCACAGTGGCGCGCATCGAGGGCTGGTCGGCCAGCCGGCGCTGGAACACCGAGCGATGGCGGATGTGGTGCAGCGCCTGGCTGAGCGCGATGCGTGACTGGCCGGCCGACGCGATGGCGCAATCGAGCCGTGTGAGGTTCACCATCTCGATGATGGTGCGCACGCCTGCGCCCTCGGGCCCGACGCGCTCGGCATAGGCAGCGTGGAATTCGACCTCCGAGGAGGCGTTCGACTTGTTGCCGAGCTTGTCCTTCAGCCGCTGGAAGCGAATCGCGTTCTGGCTGCCGTCGGGCCGGTAGCGCGGCATCAGATAGCAGGTGAGGCCGCCCTCTTTTGATCCATCTCGTGCCTGGGCAAGCACCAGGAAGGCATCGCACATCGGCGCCGACATGAACCATTTATGGCCGGTGATCTCGACATGATCGCCCATCGCCACCGCCTCGGTGATGTTGGCGCGCACATCGGTGCCGCCCTGGCGCTCGGTCATGCCCATGCCAAGCGTGACGCCATTCTTTTCCCACCATGGCCGCGGGCGCGGATCGTAGGTGCGGGTCTGGATCTTGGGCCGCCACTTGGCGAGCAGCGCCGGTTCGGAACGCAGCGCGCCGATGCAGGCATGCGTCATGGTGATCGAGCACATATGCCCGCTCTCGGGCTGCGTCGCGAGATAGAGCCGCACCGCCCGGGTCGACACCGGCGCAGGCTTGTCGCTGCCGTCATGGGCCGAGGCGTGGATGCCATGGCCGATGGTTTTGGCCATCATGGCGTGATAGGCGGGATGGAACTCGACGAAATCGATGCGGTTGCCCTTGCCGTCGACGATGTGGAGCTTGGGCAGGTTCTCGTTGGCGACCCGGCCGAGATCGAGCGTTTCGGCCGCACCGTAATCCCTGCCGCAGGCCGAGAGCTGGGCGAGATCGAGCCCGGCGCGCTGGGCCGCCTCCACCAGCGGCCGGTCGGCGCTGAACAGGTCGACGTCGCCGAAGGCGGGCGACTGGTTGAACGAGGCGTCTTCGAGCAGGCCGGAGGACATGCGCAACTCTACCTCATGGAAGGGCAGCGACGCAGCGACAAGAACACCTCACCCTGAGGAGCACGCCGTCGGCGTGCGTCTCGAAGGGTGGGCGACAGTCGTGATGTGTCGCACCCTTCGAGACGGCCGCGGAGCCTGCGCCGAGCGCAGCCGAGGGGTGGCCTCCTCAGGGTGAGGTGGAATTGTCTCAGCAGCCTCGGCGTCAGCCGCCGCCTTCGTACTTGAACGAGAGCTTCAGCTTGGTGCGGAAGGACGTGACCTTGCCTTTTTCGATCACGACGTCCTGCTCGACGACCTCGGCAACGCGCAGGTCGCGCAGCGATTTGGAGGCGCGTTCCACGGCCGTCTGTGCCGCCTTTTCCCAAGACTCGGTGCTGGTCCCGACCACCTCGACGACTTTGTAGACACTGTCTGGCATTTGATCCTCCCGTGGACACGGTTTCACCGTCTCGTCCGGTGCCGGGTCAGGGGGAGGCGCGGCAGCGACAGCCTCTTGGGCCTTTTCCTTGTGTTGAGGCGGAGCCTAGCACGCTCCGTTGTGCCGGCTCAAATCACGCGGCGGCGAACTTGCCGAACTCCCAGTTGCGGCCGGGCGCGGCGGCGAACAGCGCCTTGGTGTAGTCGTCGCGCGGCGCGCCGAAGACCTGCTCGGCCGAGCCATATTCGACGACCCGGCCCTTGCTCATCACCGCCACGTAGTCGCAGATCTGGGCGGCGACGCGCAGGTCGTGGGTGATGAACAGCACGGCGAGGTTCAGGCGCTGGCGGATCTCGTCGAGCAGCTCAAGCACCTGCTTCTGCACCGACACGTCGAGCGCGGAGACCGCCTCGTCGGCGATCAAGAGCTCGGGCTCCATGGCGAGCGCGCGGGCGATGCAGATGCGCTGGCGCTGGCCGCCCGAGAACTGGTGCGGATAGCGGTCGAGCGAATTGGGATCGAGCCGCACGGTCTCCATCAGCTTGCGCGCGCGGACCAGCGCCTCGTCGCGCTTGAGGCCGAAATTCATCGGCCCCTCGATGATCGAATCGCCCACCGTGATGCGCGGGTTCATCGAGCGATAGGGGTCCTGGAAGACGATCTGCACGCGGCGGCGGTGCGGGCGCAGCTTGCCGGCCGACATGGTGGCGATCTCGGTGTCGCCCAGGAACACCTTGCCTTCGGTGGGATCGATCAGGCGGGCGATGCAGCGCGCCACCGTCGACTTGCCCGAGCCCGATTCGCCGACGATGCCCAGGGTCTCGCCCTTGCGGATGTCGAGATCGACATCGACGGCGGCCTTGACGACCCGCGCCTTCTGGAAGAAGGCGCTGCCGCTGTAGGTCTTGCCGAGCTTTTCGGTGCGCAGCACGGTGATGCCGTCCTTGCGCACGCCGCGGTGCACGGGATGGATCGACGGCACCGAGGAGATCAGCATCTTGGTGTAGCCGTGTTCGGGCCGCGACAGGATCTGCTCGGTCTTTCCCATCTCGACCAGCTCGCCCCAGCGCAGCACGGCGACCCTATGGGCGATCTCGGCGACCACGCCGAAATCGTGGGTGATGAACAGCACGCCGGTGCCTTGGCCCGCCTGCAGCTCGGCGATCAGCTTCAGGATCTCGGCCTGGGTGGTGACGTCGAGCGCCGTCGTCGGCTCGTCGGCGATCAGCAGCACGGGGTCGAGCACCAGGGCCATGGCGATCATGATGCGCTGGCGCTGGCCGCCCGAGAGCTGGTGCGGGTAGGAGGCGTAAATGCGCTCCGGCTCGGGCAGTTTCACCCGGTTGAGGATGGCGATGATCTTGGCCTTGCGCTGGACGGGATCGAGCTTGGTGTGGGTCTCCAGCACCTCGTCGATCTGCTGGCCGCAGGTCATGACCGGATTGAGCGCGGTCATCGGTTCCTGGAAGATCATCGACATGCGCGTGCAGCGTAGCTCGCGCAGCCGCCCCTCGCCGGCGGCCAGGACGTTCTCGCCTTCGAGCAGGATCTCGCCCGCGGTCGGCTTCAGCGCCTTGGCGAGCAGGCCCATGACGGTGAAGGCGATCACCGACTTGCCCGAGCCCGATTCGCCTACCAGGCAGACGATCTCTCCGGGATTGACCGTGAAGCTCACTTTTTCGACGGCATGGGCACGGTCGGCGCCGGCCGGCAGGGCAACAGTCAGATTGCGGACTTCGAGGACCGGCTTCTTGGCTACGCTCATCGATACACCAACCACTCCGTCATCCCGACTCGCGCGGACCTGGTCCGCGCTGCAGCGCGAAGCGCGCAGTGGAGGGACCTGTCTTTGACAACCTCGAACATGGAGAGAAGGCCCTTCGACTTCGCTGCGCTCCGCTCAGGGTGTGACCTGGCGGTCACACCTTCTTGCTCATCTTCGGATCGAGCGTGTCGCGCAGGCCGTCGCCCATGATGTTCACGGCCAGCACCGTCAGTGCAAGGAAGATGCCGGGATAGAGGATGTTGTGCGGGAACACGCGGAACAGGGTGCGGCCCTCGGCCATGATGTTGCCCCAGCTCGGGATTTCCGGCGGGATGCCGATGCCGAGGAAGCTCAGGATCGCCTCGGCCAGGATGGCGGCGGCGGCGATGAAGGTGCCCTGCACGATCAGCGGCGCCACCGTGTTGGGCAGGATGTGGCGGAACATCAGGGTCCAGGTCGGCGTGCCGACCGAGATGGCGCCCTCGACATAGGGTTCCTCGCGCACCGTCAGCACGACGGAGCGCACCAGGCGCACGACACGCGGCACATCGGGCACGACGATGGCGAAGATCACGGTAATCAGGCCGGCGCGCCAGATCGAGACCAGGGCGATGGCGAGCAATATGCCCGGTATGGCCATCAGCCCGTCCATGATGCGCATGATGATGCCGTCGAGCCATCTTATGTAGCCCGATACCAGGCCGATCACGAGGCCGATCGACACCGCGGCGACGGCGACGGCGACGCCGATCATCAGCGACACCCGTGTGCCGTAGATCACGCGGCTGTAGACGTCGCGGCCCAAACTGTCGGTGCCCATGAGAACCGTGCGCTTGGCGGTGAGGCCGTCGTCGAGGCGGAAAGTGATCTCGGTGCCGGGCTTCTTGTTGCGCGCCGCCGGATCGATGCGCGTCGGATCCACGGTGCCGAGAACGGGCGCCAGGAGGGCGATCGCCAGCATGATCAACAGGATGGCGCCGCCGACAATGACCGACGAATTGCGGATGGCGAGAGCCCACAGGCTCCGGCGCTTGGTCGAGGCCGCCGCAATCGAGGCGGAGTCGACGACGTCTTCGTCTAAAATCGCGCTCAATAGCGGATCCTCGGGTCGAACAGGGTGTAGCTGATGTCGATCAGCAGGTTGATCAGGACGTAGACCACCGAGAACAGCAGGATCACCGTCTGGATGGTCGGGAAGTCGCGGCTCAGCACGGCCTCGACCGTGAGCCGGCCGAGCCCGGGCAGGCCAAAGACGCTTTCCGTCACCACCGCGCCGCCGATCAGGAGCGCGATGCCGATGCCGATCACGGTGAGGATCGGCACGGCGGCGTTGCGCAGCGCATGGCGCATCAGCACGACCCGGTTGCTGAGGCCCTTGGCGCGGGCGGTGCGGATGTAGTCCTCGTTCAACACTTCGAGCACGCTGGCGCGGGTGATACGGGCGATCAGGGCGATGAAGATGATGCCAAGCGTGAAGGAGGGCAGGACCATGCGCTCGAGGAAGCCCCAGAAGTCAACGCCGATGCGGATATAGCCCTGCACCGGCAGCCAGCCGAGCTCGATGGCGAAGACGTAGATCAGGCAATAGCCGATGACGAAGGACGGCACCGAGAAGCCCATCACCGAGAAGGCCATCACGAAGCGGTCGATCAGCGAACCGTGCTTCCAGGCGGCGAGCACGCCGAGCGGCAGGGCAAGGCTGAGCGCAATGATCAGGGTGCAGGTGGTGAGCGCCAGGGTCGGCTCGATGCGCTGGGCGATCAGCTCGGCCACCGTCTTCTTGAAGAAGAAGCTTTCGCCGAAATTGCCCTGCAAGACGTTGCCGATCCAGATGGCGAACTGGGTCCAGATCGGCTCGTTCAGCCCGAGCTTGGCGCGGATGTCGGCGATCTGGTCGGAGGTCGCGTTGTCGCCGGCGATCACCGCCGCCGGATCGCCCGGCGTCAGCCTGAGCATGAGGAAGACGAACACCGCCACCACCGCAAGAACGGGGATGATGGCGACGAGGCGGCGGGCGATGAAGTCGAGCATGCGTTCCGATATCTAGGCCGTCGTCCCGACCGGAGCGCGAAGCGCGGAGTGGAGGGACCTTGCCAGATCAAGGCAAGGCCCCTCGGCTTCGCTTCGCTTCGCTCGGGGCGACGGGTTTGTGGTCATTTCTTCTCGATATTCCACATCACCGGCACCGGCGCCTTCAGCCAGCCGGTGACGTTGGCGCGGCGCGCACCCGGGCCATACCACTGGCCGAGCCAGCCGAATTCCGCCGTCTCGACGGCGCGCAACTGGACGGCTTCGGCCAGCGCCTTGCCTTTGGCCGGGTCGGTTTCCCGGGCGTAGGCGTCGCGCAGCTTCTCCATTTCCGGATCGGTCGGCCAGCCGAACCACGCCTTGTCGCCGTTGGCGGCGAAGTAGGAGTTCGAAATCGGGTTCAGCGCGTCGGCCGACACCGAGAAGGTATGGAAGGCGTTCCAGCCGCCCTTGTCGGCCGGATCTTTCTTGGTGCGGCGCGTGACCAGGGTCTGCCAGTCCATCGACTGCATGTCGACCTTGAAGCCGCCTTGCTCGAGCAGCGACTTGGTGACCGGCGCCATGTTGGTGAGCACCGGCAGCGTCGTCGACTGCATCAGCACGATCGGCGTGCCGTCGTAGCCCGCTTCCTTCAGAAGCGCCTTGGACTTCTCGAAGTCGGGCTTGATCAAGAGGCCGTTGGTCTTGTCGGACGCGTTGGGCGTGCCGCAGATGAAGGCGGCCGGGCAGATCTTGTAGTAGGCCGGATCGCCGATGGTGGCCTTGAGGTAGTCCTCCTGGCGCATCGAGTAGAGCGCGGCCAGGCGGATCTTCGGGTTGTCGAACGGCTTCACCACGTGGTTGAAGCGGATGACGAAGACGTGGCCAAGCGGGTTCCAGTCTTCGAGAACCACGTTCTTGTCGGCCTTCAGCACCGACAGGAGATCATGCGGCGGCTGCTCGACCAGGTCGATCTCGCCGGCGATCAGCGCGTTGACCTGCTGCTGGACGTCCGGCATCTCGACGATTTCGACGCGGTCGACCTTGGCGATCTTGCCGCCGGCCAGGCCCGAGGCCGGCTCGGGGCGCGGCTTGTACTTGGGGTTCTTCAGATAGACGTGCTTCTCGCCGGGCTTGGACTGCTCCTTCTGGTAGATGAAGGGTCCCGATCCGATCTGGCTGTCGATCTGCTTGAAGGCGTCGGTGTCGGCGATCGCCTTGGGCATCATGAAGGGCACGTTGGAGGACGGCTTGCCGAGCGAGTCGAGCACCAGGCCGTAGGGCTCCTTCAACACGATCTGGAAGGTCTTGGCGTCGACCGCCTTGTACTCCTTGATGAAGTCCATGAACTTGATGCCCATCGTGTCGCGCTTGCCCCAGCGCTGGATGGACGCGATGCAGTCCTCGGAGGTCACGGGCTTGCCGTCGTGCCATTCCAGGCCGTCGCGCAACGTGAAGGTCCAGGTGAGTTTGTCGGGCGACACCTCGTACTTGTCGACCATCTGCGGCTTCACCGCGTTGTTCTCGTCCGACGCAAACAGCGTGTCGTAGATCAGGTAGCCGTGGTTGCGCGTGACGTAGGCCGTGGTCCAGATCGGATCGAGGATCGTCAGGTTGCCGTTCTGCACGAAGCGCAGAACCTTGCCTTGCGCCAATACCGGCCCGGCTGCCGCCAATGCTGCACCGGCGGCGATCGCTGCCAATGTCCGCCTCATGACCAATTTCATAAAAGCCCCCTCAAGGTTTCCTTCCCATGGAAGAAGGCGGTCCCCGATCCGCCTTCATCGATGGGCGCGGGGCTGGCGCCCCGCGCGCACCGCTACTTCTTCGTAACGTTCCAGAACACCGTCACCGGCGCCACCACCGCGCCGTCGAGGCTGGTGCGCATGGCGGCCGGCTGATACCACTGGCCGAGATTGACGTGGGTCGGATTCATCGCCCAGTAGGTCTGCAGAGCCTCGACGATTTGCTTCTGCTTGGCGGGGTCGGATTCCCTGGCGAACTGGTCGCGGAACTTCTCGATGGTGGGGTCGCACGGCCAGCCGAACATGGCCTTGTCGCACGAGGCGTTGAAGAAGCCGGCCATCACCGGATTGAGGATGTCGGCCGCCACCCACGAGGTGAGGAAGGCGTGCCAGCCGCCCTTGTCCGGCGGGTCCTTCTTGGCGCGGCGCGCGACCAGCGTCTGCCAGTCCATCGCCACCAGGTCGACCTTGAAGCCGGCGCGCTCCATCAGCGCCTTGGCGACCGGGGCGAGGTTGGTCAGGACCGGCAGGTCGGTCGACTGCATCAGCACGATCGGCGTGCCGTCGTAGCCCGCCTCGGTCAGCAGTTGCTTGGCCTTGGCGGTGTTGGCGTTCAGCACGTCGGCCATGCCGGCGTCGCTGGCCAGCGGCGTGCCGCAGACGAACGGCGCCTTGCAGGGCTTGAAGTAGGCGGGATCGCCGATCGTCGCCTTGAGGAAGTCCTCCTGGTTGAAGGCGACCATGACGGCATGGCGGATCTTGGGATTGTCGAATGGCTTGGCCGTGCTGTTGAAGCGGAAGGTGTACTGGTTGCCGGTCGGGTTGCCGTTGAACAGCTTGATGTTCTTGTCCTTGGCGAGCAGCGGCAGAAGGTCGTGGCTGGGCGATTCGATCATGTCGATCTCGCCGTTCTGGAGCGCCGCGACCTGGGTCTGGGCGTCGGAGATCCAGATCCATTCGACCCTGTCGACCTTGGCGACCTTGCCGCCGGCCAGGCCGTTGGCCGGCTCGCTGCGCGGCTTGTATTTCGGATTCTTGACGTAGACGGTCTTCTCGCCGGGCTTCCATTCGTCGCGTGCAAAGATGAACGGACCCGAGCCGACCACGTCCTCGGCCTTGATCTGCGTGTTGGGGTCGGTGGCGGCGACCCGCGCCGGCATCATGAACGGCACGTTCGACGACGGCTTGCCGAGCGACTGCAGGACCAGGCCGTACGGCTCCTTCATCTTCATCTTGAAGGTCTTGGCGTCGACGACCTCGAAATCCATGACCGAGGCCATCATCTTCTGGCCCATCGAATCCTTGGCCGCCCAGCGCTTGATCGAGGCGACGCAGTCTTCCGACGTGACCGGCTTGCCGTCGTGCCATTCCAGGCCGTCGCGCAAGGTGAAGGTCCAGGTGAGCTTGTCGGCCGAGACGTCGTACTTGTCGACCATCTGCGGCTTGACGTCGAACTTCTCGTCCATCGCGAAGAGCGTGTCCCAGACGAGATAGCCGTGATTGCGCACGATGTAGGCGGTGGTCCAGATCGGATCGAGAATCTTCAGATCCGAATGCATCACGACCTTGAGCGCCTGTGCCTCGGCCGGCACCGCGCCCAGCAGGCCGGCCACGCTCGCGGCGGCGATGAAGGTCGCGACCGATTTCCTGAAATCGAACATAGGCTGCCGTCTCCCTAGTGCGCGGGCTTCTCTGCAAGAATCGAGCCGCTGGCGGCGACAGTAGCAGCCGCAGGCCCCCCTCTGACAAGCCGATTCGGGGCCGCACGCGCCGGCCCCCGCCCGCCTAGTGCGATCGATTGATCGCCTTCTCGAGCAGTTCGAGCACGCCTTCGGAGGCGGCGGTGGCGACGATATCGCCGAATCCGGCCCACGAGCCCTTGGCCGCGGCGAGCGGCACCGGGTTCGACTGTTCGAGGTCGCCGACCGTCTTGCCCGCGGGATCTTTCAGAAACCATTTGATGACGAGCTGGCCCTTTTGATCGTCGATCGCCGTCAGGTTCACCGTGCCGACCACGGTGAAGATGTCGGGCCCGGCCGCGTCGACGATGACGATCTTGCTCGAACCGAGCGCGCGGCGCATGCCGGAGTAGAGCTGGCGGTTGCCGTCGGACGGCGCGCCGGTCACCGGCGCCACCAGCACCTTGACCTGCGGTTGCTGTTGCGCCGGTGGCGTCGGCGCCGAGCCGGGCACGCTGGCCGCCGCCAAGGCGGGGGCGACGTCCGGCTCCATGGGCACGCTCACCCCGGCGGCGACCTGGCCGGGCGAGCGCGGCAGAAAGGTCGGCGGCCGGCCGATCAGCGTCGCCACCCGGGGGGCGGCCTGCTGGGCGATGCGCGACACCAGCCTTTCGTTCGCCTCGGCGTAATCCTCCGGCCGCGTGCGCGTCTTGCTGGTCGCGGGCTCGACCGCCGCCGGCGCGCCGTCGATACGCCAGTCGATCTGAATTTCGATGCCGAGATCGGCGTCGCGCGTGCTCATGGTGCCGGTGACCTGGATGGGCGCCGCCGCCGGCCGGACCGCCGCCACGATGCCGTACGACTGGAGCTCGATGGCGAGCGCGGCGGCAACCCGCTTTGCCATCTCCGGCGGCATGTTCTTGGGCGGCGCGATCGCCAGTTCGGTCTTGTCCTGCGGCAAGGCCCGCACCGGCGCCTCTGAATCGTCGTGCTCGAACGGCCTGGGCGGCTGCCCGCACGCGGCCAGGGCGAGCAGGCAGACGAGCGTCACGACATGGCGCCTCATAGCATGACGCATGTCGCGATCAGTCCGAGCAGGCAGCAGAACACCAGGATGACCAGATAGGGCACGTCAGGCTTTTAGCGCGATCGCCGACAGGCCGCGGCCGTAGTCGCGCACGCCCTCGAGCGTGTTGCGGCGATAGCTGAAGAAATCGTCGCTGGCCCTGAGCGTGTCATGGCCGGTCGCGCTCGCCGCCACGCCGGCGAGCGCCAGGCGATGGGCGAGATAGCCCGCGAGATCGAACAGGAAATGGCCGGCGCGCGGCGCGGCACGGAAGAAGACAGCGTTGGCGTCGTCCTGCGCCAGGAACGGCGCGGGGAATTCCGGTCCGACTTCGTAGGACTCGCGGCCGATGCAGGGGCCGATCGCGGCCTGCAGGCGCTCGCGCTGGGCGCCCAGCCGTTCCATGGCGGCGATCGTGGCATCGACGATTCCGGCCAGCGCTCCCTTCCACCCGGCATGGGCCGCGCCGATCACCCCGGCGCACGGGTCGGCCAGAAGCACCGGCGCGCAATCGGCCGCGAGCACGCCCAGCGCAAGGCCCGGCCGGTCGGTCACCATCGCATCGGCCTTGGGCGCGCCGGGCGAGGTCCAGCGCCGGTCGGCGACGGTCAGCACGTCGGTCGAGTGGATCTGGTGCATCGTCAGCAGCTCCGTTGCGGCGAGCTCGAACGAAGCCGCGGCGCGGCGGCGGTTCTCGCGCACATTGTCGGGTCCGTCGCCCGAGCCGTAGCCGCAATTGAGGGAGGAGTAGAGGCCGGCGCTGACGCCGCCGCGGCGGGTGAAAAACCGATGTTGCACGCCGTCGAGCCCGGCAAGCGTTTTGGCCTGGATCATGTCGTGTCCGAGGGGGTGTCCGAAAAGCCGACCGGCGCGGCGCTTCTGTCGTCGCCCACGGCCATGACGCGAAACAGGGTGCCCATTTGGTCGGGCGCGATCAAGCGCGCCAGTGCCGCGTCGATGGTGTGGCGCTCAGCCGCGTCGGCGCGCCTTTTCAAAGTCTCTGCACGCTGCATGATGCCCAGCCGTCGCAGGAAGTCGCCCTGGCCGACCGGCCCGAAGGTCGGCATGGCGGTGGCCTCGGCGAGGGCTGCGAAATCGACATGGGCGCTCAAATCGGTGTCGCCCGGCCGCTCGAGAATGCCCGCGCCGCGATGCCCGCGCACGGCCTGCAGCGAGGCGCCGAGGCCGCCGCGGTCATGGCCGTAGTCGACGATCAGCGCCCAGCCATCATCGCGGCGCAATCGCCCGCCGATCGTGGCGGCGAGGGCGCGGCCGGCTTCGGAGAATTCGGCCTGGGCGCCGGCCGGTGCGTCGGGCAGCAGCGCGGCATAGGGTGTGAGGCCGGGCGCCAGGGCAAGGCGCAGCGTCTCGCCGTCGGCGGCCAGCCCGACCATGCGCTCGACCCAGCCGCGTGGCGTCTTCTCGAATTGGCGGACCGGCAGGGCATCGAAGAATTCGTTGGCGATCAGCAGGGTCGGGCCTGGCGGCACGTCCTCCAGGCGGGCGTGCCAGGTCGGCGTGGCGTGGGCGAGCGCCGCGCGCTGCAGCGCCCGCATTTGCTGGTTGATCTCCACGAGATGGAGATCGATCGCGTGCTGGAAGCCGGCGACGGCGCGCGTGGCGCGCAGCGCGTCGGCCATCAAGGTGCCGCGGCCCGGCCCGAGCTCGATCAGGCGCACCGGCCGCGGCTCGCCCATCGCCTGCCAGCGCTCGGCCAGCCAGGCGCCCAAAAGCTCGCCGAACATCTGGGAGATTTCCGGCGCCGTCGTGAAATCGCCTGAAGCACCCAGCGGCCGCGCCGTGCGGTAATAGCCGAGGCGGGGATGACCGAGCGCTTCGGCCATGAAGTCGGCGATCGAGATCGGGCCGGTGAGCGCGATGCGTCGGGCGATCAGCCGGCCCAACTCGGTCATGAAATCTCGCTGGTCACGGCAGCGGCGGTCGGCGCTGCGCGCGGGCGATCAGCCAGCCGCCGAAGACGAGCAGCGGGATCGACAGCAGCATGCCCATGGTGAGGGGACCCCACAGGTAGCCGAGATGGGCGTCGGGTTCGCGGAACAGTTCGCCGGCGATGCGCGCCACGCCATAGCCGAAGCAGAACACGCCGGTGATCAGGCCGGGCCGGCGGCGGCCGTCGAGCAAGCGCCAGACGACGAAGACCACGGCAAACAGCAAGACGCCTTCGAAGAAGGCCTGGTAGAGCTGGCTGGGATGGCGCGGCAACGGCCCGCCGCGGGGAAAGATCATGGCCCACGGCACGTCGCTGGCACGGCCCCACAGCTCGCCGTTGATGAAATTGGCCAGGCGGCCGAAGAACAGGCCGATCGGCGTCACGATGGCCGCGAGATCGGCCAGCATCAGGGGATCGACCTTGTTGCGCCAAGCGAACAGCAGGATGGCGGCGACGACGCCCAAAAGCCCGCCATGGAACGACATGCCGCCTTCCCACAGGGTCAGGATGGCCAGCGGATGGGCGGCGTAGAACAGCGGCTTGTAGAAAAGCACGTAGCCCAGCCGGCCGCCGAGGATGACGCCCAGCGCCGCCCACAGCAGGAAATCGTCGATCTTGACCGGCGACAGGAGCTTGGGCGGCGCCTCGCAGACGCGCCGCATGATCTGCCAGCCGATGACCAGGCCGGCGATGTAGGCCAGCGCATACCAGCGGATGGCGAATGGCCCGAGCTCGATCAGCACCGGGTCGATCTCGGGGTAGGGGATCAGGAGGGCGTTCATTGCGGCGAGGTTATAGCCGGTCGAGGCTGACCGCAGAATGGTCGCGGCGCCGGTCTTTGGGGACCGGCGCCGCTGGGGACAATCCGAACGACAGAGATTTAAGACATGGTTTTTATGAGAGGGGGCGTCGGACGTCCTTTGTCGAATCGGGCCTTTTGCCGATCACGCTTCACCGACCGTCTCGAGAATCGAGGCGGTGAGCGCGTCGGTGGGCGACTTGCCAGCCCACACGACGTACTGAAAGGCGGGGTAGAAGCGCTCGCTTTCGCTGATCGCCACTTCGACGAGGTCGTTCAGCTGCTCGGGCATCAGGCCCGAGGTGCCGCGCAACGGGATGGCGTGGCGGAACATCGGCAGGCCTTCGTCGGTCCACAGGTCGAAGTGGCCGAGCCACATCTTCTCGTTGATCAGCGCCAGCAGGATGTGGATGTCGTTGTGGCGCTCGGTGGGAATGCGGACGTCGTAGGCGCAGGTGAAATGCAGGGCCTCGACATCCTCGCGCCAGCTGAAGAACATGCGGTAGTCGCACCAGCGGCCGGCGACCTCGACGGCGATTTCGCGGTCCGAGGTGCGATCGAACGGCCAGTCATGGCCGGAAACGACTTTCTCGATCAGTTCAAGCGGGTTGAGATCGGCTTTCCGCTTGGTCCGTTCATGTCGCGATAACGCCATCGACCCACTCCCCAACCATTTCCGCCTTGCGGTGCCTGATGGACCATTCTTGAGGCGGGTGGCCGACATATCGTGGTGGGCACCCAACAACCCACAAGCAATAGACTGCCACAGGGGGGAGTCGGGGTGCAATAAGAAATCCGGTCGGAAATGGGGAAAGAGTCAGCGATTCCATCAATTTAATCCCCAGCGCTCAGATTCGAATCGCGGAAATTCCGCAGGCCGAATCGGCTTGAATTGCCCGATCGTGGGCAAATCGGCGGGTCCACAGGCCTTGGCATGCAGCTTGCCTGCAATGGCTTCCAGGAGCGTGAAAACGCGGGGAGGCAAAGCTCAATGTTCCAGGATCCGTTCGACGCCAAAAGCCTGCTCGCGCGGCGCTGCCCCTGCGGCGGCGCCCATGCCGCGGCCGATCACGATCGGCTGGTGGCGCAGGCGGTCCCCAGCGCCGAGGAAGAGCGCTGGAACCGGGTGGTCGATGCCGCGGTCCTGCGGGCGGTCTTTCCCGTCGATGCCCAGCGCCGGCTGTTCCTCAAGACGGTCGGTGCGGCGACGGCGATGGCCGCGATCTCGTCGGTACTGCCGCTCGGCGCGGCGCGCGAGGCCTTCGCCCAGGGCGGCGCGCCGGAGAAGAAGGACCTCAAGGTCGGCTTCATCCCCATTACCTGCGCCACGCCCATCATCATGGCCCATCCGATGGGCTTTTATGCCAAGCAGGGCCTCAACGTCGAAGTGGTCAAGACGGCGGGCTGGGCGGTCATCCGCGACAAGTCGCTGGCCAAGGAATACGACGCCGCGCACATGCTCTCGCCCATGCCGCTCGCCATCTCGCTGGGCGTCGGCTCGAACCCGGTGCCGTGGGCCATGCCGGCGATCGAGAACATCAACGGCCAGGCGATCACCTTGGCCATCAAGCACAAGGACAAGCGCGATCCCAAGGACTGGAAGGGCTTCCGGTTTGCCGTGCCGTTCGACTACTCGATGCACAACTACTTGCTGCGCTACTACGTGGCCGAGCATGGGCTCGATCCCGACAAGGACATTTCCATCCGCTCCGTGCCGCCGCCCGAGATGGTGGCCAACCTGCGCGCTGACAATATCGACGGCTATCTCGGCCCCGACCCGTTCAACCAACGGGCGGTCTATGACGGCATCGGCTTCATCCACCTCCTGACCAAGGAACTGTGGGACGGCCATCCCTGCTGCGCCTTCACCGTCAGCAAGGAATTCGCCACTCAGAACCCGAATTCCTATCGCGCGCTCCTGAAGGCGATCATCGACGCCACGACGTTTGCGTCCAAGGCGGAGAACCGCAAGGAGATCGCCAAGGCGATCGCGCCGCAGAACTACCTGAACCAGCCCGAGACGGTGCTCGAGCAGATCCTGACCGGCACCTATGCCGACGGCCTGGGCGGCGTGAAGCGCGATGCCAACCGCATCGACTTCGATCCCTTCCCGTGGAACCAGTTCGCGATCTGGATTCTCAGCCAGATGAAGCGCTGGGGGCAGCTCAAGGCCGACGTCGACTATGCCAAGGTGGCGGCCGACGTCTTCCTCGCCACCGACACCGCCAGCATGATGAAGGAGATGGGGCTCGTGCCGCCCGATCCGTCGAAGAAGACGATCGTCGTGATGGGCAAGCCGTTCGATCCCGCCAAGCCCGACGACTATGTCGCAAGCTTCGCCATCAAGCGGAGCTGAGCCGATGGCGGCGTTCAGGAATTCGCTGGGGCTGCGGTCCGCGCTGCTGTCGCTGCTGATCTTCGCCGGCATCGTCGTCTTCTGGCAGATCGCCACCCAACCCACGGCGGGCACCGGCGCGGCGGTCGATCCGGAATACGCCAAGCTGGTCGGCGCCGCGGCCGCCACCGGGTCGAAGTCGGCGATGCCGACCCCGGCCGACATCGGCGCCACGATTTTCAAGCACCTCAGCGATCCGTTCTATGTGCGCGGCAGCAACGACAAGGGCATCGGCGTCCAGCTCGCCTATTCGCTGGGCCGCGTGCTGCTGGGCTTCGGGTTGGCGGCGCTGGTCGCCGTGCCGCTCGGCTTCCTGATCGGCATGTCGCCGCTGGTCTATCGCGCGCTCGACCCCTTCATCCAGATCCTGAAACCGGTGTCGCCGCTCGCTTGGATGCCGCTCGCGCTCTACACCATCAAGGACAGCGCCATCTCCTCGATCTTCGTGATCTTCATCTGCTCGGTGTGGCCGATGCTTATAAACACCGCGTTCGGCGTGGCGAGCGTGCGCCGCGAATGGCTGAACGTGGCGCGCACGCTCGAGGTCGGGCCGTTGCGCACCGCCTTCAAGGTCATCCTGCCGGCCGCCGCGCCCACCATCATGACCGGCATGCGCATCTCCATCGGCATCGCCTGGCTGGTGATCGTGGCGGCCGAGATGCTGGTCGGCGGCACCGGCATCGGCTACTTCGTGTGGAACGAGTGGAACAACCTCTCGATCGCCAACATCGTCACCGCCATCCTGCTGATCGGCCTGGTCGGGCTGCTGCTCGACCAGGGCCTGGCGCGGCTCACCAGGCTCGTGACCTATCCCGAGTAGGCCGGCATGGAACGCCCATTGATCAGCATCGAGGGCCTGGCGCGCCGATTCGGCGAGACGGCCGTGTTCGAGAACATCTGGTTCGGCATCGAGCGCGGCGAGTTCGTCTGCCTGATCGGCCATTCCGGCTGCGGCAAGACCACGATCCTGAACGTGCTGGCCGGCCTCGACCAGCCGAGCGACGGCACGGTGATCGTCGACAACCGCGAGATCGATGGCCCGAGCCTCGACCGCGCCGTGATCTTCCAGGGCCATGCCCTGCTGCCGTGGCTCTCGGTGATGGGCAACATCGCCTTCGCCGTCGCCTCGCGCTGGCCGTCGTGGAGCCGCGCCAGGGTGCACGACCATGCGCGCAAGTTCATCGAGCTGGTCGGCCTCAGGGGCGCCGAGGGCAAGCGCCCGGCCCAGCTCTCGGGCGGCATGAAGCAGCGCGTCGGCATCGCCCGCGCGCTTTCCATCCAGCCCAAGATGCTGCTGATGGACGAGCCGTTCAGTGCGCTCGATGCGCTGACCCGCGGCATGCTGCAGGACGAGGTGCTGCGCATCTGCGCCGATACCCGGCAGACCGTGTTCATGATCACCCACGACGTCGACGAAGCGATTTTGCTCGCCGACCGGATCGTGCTGATGACCAACGGACCGGGTGCGCGGATCGCCGAGATCGTGCTGAACACCATGCCGAAGAACGAGCGGCGCCGGAACGACCTGCACCGTCATCCGCAGTATTACGCCATCCGCAACCATCTCGTGGAATTCCTGGTCAACCGCTCCAAGGCGTTCGACCGGGAGATCGCCGAGGGCGGCTACGATCCGCGCCGTCCGAGGCTGGTGAAGCCGGGGCTGGCCGCGGTCAACCCGCCGGCCGAAGTGGTGCCGCTCCGGCACACGCACTGAACAACGGGAGAAGACAATGAAACGGGCTGAAGTCACCGAGAAGATCCTCACGGCGAAGCGCCTTAAGGAGCTCACCTGGGACGAGATCGCCAAGAAGATCGGCGGCGCCTCCAAGATCGTGGTCACCGCGGCCTGCATGGGCCAGATGAAGATGACCAAGGAGCAGGCGGCCAAGGCCGCCAAGCTGTTCGGGCTCGGCAAGGAGGAGACGCTGCTGCTGCAGGAGGTACCGTGCCGCGGCTCGCTGCCCCAGGTGCCGCCGACCGACCCGCTGATCTACCGCTTCTACGAGCTGGTGCAGGTCTACGGCACGACCTGGAAGGAGCTGATCCAGGAGGAATTCGGCGACGGCATCATGAGCGCCATCGACTTCGACATGACCCTGGACCGCCAGCCCGACCAGAAGGGCGACCGCGTGAAGATCGGCATGTCGGGCAAGTTCCTGGCCTACAAGACGTACTGACGTCGCGTCATCTGTACTGCGCTATTTGCGTATAGACGCTAATAGCGTATTTTTGCCTCGATGCAGATCGAGTTCGATCCCGTGAAGGACCGGATCAATCGGGAAAAGCACGGGGTCGGCCTCGACGCAGCGTCGGAGATATTCGCGACGCCATCGGTGCAGTGGATCAGCTTGCGCGAGCGGCACGGAGAGGTGCGCTACATTGCCGTCGGCTTGTTGAATGGTCTTGAGTTTACTTGCGTCTTTACCGCGCGCGGTCAACTCGCACGGATCATATCTGTAAGGAGAGCGAGACATGAGGAAAGGGACCGCTTCTGGAAAGTCCGGCGCGCGCAAATACGTCCGCCTGACAGTGACCCCTGAGCAAAGGCGCAAGGCCTTGCGTTCGATAGATTGGAAACGCGTAAGAGCCATGACCGAAGAGGAGATCGAGCGCAACGCGCTCGATGATCCCGACAGCATCGTGCCGTTTGACGAGGCGACAGAACCGCAACTCGTGCCGCCAATGCCTGACGTCGCCCTCTTGCGGCGCCGTTTGAAGCTCAGTCAGGCCGAATTCGCGACCCGCTTCGGGTTCAGTGTGGCGACCGTGCGCAATTGGGAACAGGGCCGGGTCCTGGCGGACGGGCCAGCCCGCATCCTCCTGGCGGTGATCGCGAACGAGCCGCAGGCGGTCATTCGCGCCCTGCGTCCAGCCCTCCGTTCGAAGCCGAAGAAAAAGGCGGCGTAGCGCTGCTACTCCGCCGCCAGCTTGCGTGCCACCCGTGGATCGCGCGTGAGCAAGCCATCGGCCAAGTCACGCTCGATCAGCGCGTCCGGCCGTTCGGAGAGCTTGCCGAAGCCGCCGCCGCCGCCCACGAACATTTCCACGATGTCGCCCTTGGCGAGATCGACGGCGGCCTTGCTGCGCAGGTCTTCGACCGTGCCGTTGGCGCGATGGATGCGGCAATAGCCGCGCTGGCCCGGTTCGCCGCCCTGCAGGCCTTCGGGCGCGAGGCGAAAGCGGTCGGAATAGACCGCAAGCTGGACGTCGTCCTTCAGGATCTCGCAGCGGCGGATGAAGCCCGCGCCGCCGCGCCGCGCCCCCAGGCCGAACGAATCGGGCGCGAGCTCGTAGCCGACGATGCGGAAGAAGTCATAGTCGATGTCGAGCGATTCGACCGGCGCATTGGAGCAGTTGCTGAGCGGCGAATCGACGGCATCGCAGCCGTCGGCGGCCTTCGACGCGCCGTAGCCTCCACCGAAGATTTCCAGGTAGACGCTATAGCCGTTTTCCCCGAGGCGGCTGAGGCAAAACGCCGTCGTGCAGTCGAAGCCGGTGGCGATCACCTTGTCAGGCAGCGCCTGCGCCATCGCTTTCATGACGGCGTTGAACACGCGGTAGGCCGGGATCATGCGCGCCCGTACCGGCGCCGGCGGCCGCGGGTTCAGCAGCGAGCCGTAGGGCACCTTGATCCTGATCGGCCGGGCCATGCCCTCGTTGTAGGGAATGTCGGGGCTGGTCAGCACCGACTTCACGCAGGACAGCGCGGCGGAGAGCGTGCTGGAATAGGGGCAGTTGAGGTTGCGCTTGACCTGCGGGCAGGTGCCCTCGAAGTCGATCTCGACGGAGTCGTCGCCGATCGTCACCTTGGCCTTCACCACCAGCGGATCGTCGGTGAGCCCGTCGTCATCGACCGCATCCTCGCCGTAGAAGGTGCCCTTGGGCGCCTGGGCGATGGCGGCGCGCACGCGGCGCTCGGAGTAGTCCTGCATCTCCGCCATCGCCGCTTCGACCTTGTCGGCGCCGTACCGCTCGCAGAGCTGTTTTACGCGCAGCACCCCGATGGCGTTGGCCGCGAACTGGGCGTTGAAGTCGCCGATGGTGAGGTCAGGCACGCGCACATTGGCGGTGACCAGGCGCTCGAAGGAGCCGCCATTCCAGTCGTGCTCGAAGCTGTAACGCGAGGGCGGGAAGCGGATGCCCTCCTGGTAGACGTCCGAGGCGTGGATGTTGAGGCCGGGCGCGCCGCCGCCAAGATCGAGATGGTGCGCCACCGAGGCGCCGAAACCGACGACGCGGCCATCGACGAAGATCGGCGTGAAGATGAACACGTC
>Ga0070698_100002785_pt1 | contig 19249 bp, 21 predicted proteins | sample KBSK1502metaG_FD_65477 | JGI IMG/M metagenome (GOLD analysis project Ga0070698, IMG submission 65477) | Corn, switchgrass and miscanthus rhizosphere microbial communities from Kellogg Biological Station, Michigan, USA - KBS K1-50-2 metaG | ecosystem: Host-associated > Plants > Roots >...
CACATCCAACCGGAATTCCGTCAGCGGAAATAACCGGGTCGGCGTACGAAACAAAACTCTTCGGAGGTCTACTATTTACCCGGATTGATCACAAAAGCTGATGGACTTCTGCCGGCATTATAAGCTGCATGTGGTGCCATGCCGGCCCGGTAAACCGGAGCATAAAGGTAAAGTAGAACTGGGAGTCGCTTACCTACGCAACAACGCACTCAAAGGCCGGCGCTTCCGATCTTTAGCTGAAGAAAACCTCTTTTTACAACGTTGGGAAAGCAGCATCGCTGACAAACGGATCCATGGTACGACGCGCAAACAAGTCGCTGCCTGTTTTGAAGAGGAACGACCACATCTGCAGCCCTTGCCAGAGTCGCTTTTTCCTTGCGTAGCATCACGGAACCAAAGCCGAGAGCCAAGGCACAGTCGGGCAACAAAAAGGGGGTAGAGGCTGAATTGGCACGGGAAAGGCGGCGGGCTCAGCAGGCTGGCAGGCAAAAAGGATCTTCATCCGATCGGGGCCGGAGCGAAAAGCAGCGATCTGGTCCGAGTCGTTGATCGGCTAGGAAGTTTTCTCGCATGGAATCCAAGCGCAGCCGGGCGGATGTCGTTGGCTGCGTGGCTTCGCTTGTCGATGCCTTGGCCTGTTTGACTTTCCTTGTCTTACCCCCGACCCCAGCCACCGGAGGCCGGCTCTGCATCCTGCTACTTCTCGACCCACTTGTGTCATTGGCTACTGGGTCATGTATCAACGTCTGCTCATCCTAAGACCAAAGTTGTCCGAGCTCGGTTTTTATCTCGTGATCTCGGGCACCCTTTTTCTCACCTGCCAAAACGTCCTGGAAGAATCAGCCGCCCTCAACGGTTCTACGCGGGATTATTCTAATGCAACCGAGTTCGATATTTTGCTAGAGCTGCTGGTAACTTTCACCTTGCCGTTTGGATTGGCGATCTACGCCTGGGTGATTGCTAGAAGCTCAGCGGTTCGTCGTTGGCTCGGATTTCTGATTGGTATCCAAGTCCTTCTTCTGTTCCTCTCCCTTAGCGCTTTTATTTTGCCTTGGCTGAATGACTCCGTGACTTCTCAGTTCGTCAACGTTTACGCGATCATCCTTTCGCTAGCGAAGGCGGCTTGGTTTCTTTCGCCGACCCGCGGCGCGCAGTACGCCGACCAGATTAGCTGACACCTTCAACAATGAGTCCGTGATAGATCGCCCCGTGTTTGCGGTGCTTGGCGACGCTTTGGTAGGCCTCGCTGTAATACCAATCCTTTGCGGCTTTCACGTTCGGGAATTTCGCAATGACGATTCCCTCAATCGGATCACCTTCAAGAACTTCGAGCTTTCCATAGGCTACGAGCACTTCGATAGGATGACCCTTCATCGTTGCTCGGATTCCAGTCCAATATTTTTCGAGCTCTTTTTGATCGATGGTTTTAGTTCTCGTGAATACAACGTATGCAGACATGATCGTTCTCCTTCTTTGCTAATCTACCAGCCCGCGGCTTTCGATCCGTCAGCTACCGCGACCACTCCATCCCAAGAACGCGCATCGTCAGGGAAGCCGTGCAAGAATAACACGGGGAATCGTCCCTTTTACCACTCTCAAAATACCCAATCTCGGCCACGGGCGTCCTGATTATCTCCATTCGTAGACGTAATAGGAAGCAATGACAGCCCTATGTCAGCAGGGTTAATTAATGTCGCGCATCGGACGCTAGGTTTTTAGAGAAGCTACAGTTCAGGCCGATATAACGACGAACCCACGAGGACCTGGTGACTCGTGTTGACTGATCCTGATCCTAACATTCTCAAATCCGCTGCCGCTTATCTGGTCCAAGTGGCCCGCAGCTCGAAAGGCGGCCGCTACCGCAAGTCGGCCAAGATCGATGCCCTGAGGGCACCTTCAATCCGCTAGCGCAGGTGCAATTCAGGGAAGGCGCTTTGCAAGAGTTTAGCCATTTGGCGTCCGGCTCTACGCGATCGGCGGAAATCCCGAGGCGGCGCGTCTTTCGGGCATCGACCTCAAGCGCGTCATTTTCTGGAACTTTGTCATCGCCGGTTTCGGCTACGGCGTGACAGGCGTAGCTCTAACCGCGCGGGTGAGCGGCGCGATCGGAGGCACGGCGGGACTCTTCCTCGAACTTGACGCCACGCCGCGGCGATTATTGGGGGCACGTCGCTGTCGGGCGGTCGTGGCCGCGTCCTGGGTGCGCTCCTGGGCGCCCTTTTGATGGGCAGCCTCAACAATGGCATGAGCCTAATGAACGTTCCGACCTTCTATCAGAATACAGCGCGTGGCGTCGTCCTCTTGCTTGCTGTGGCAATCGATCATCTTAGTCGATCACGCAGTTCCTGAAAGGACGAATACCTTAGCTGCGGCGCTAGATCGTGAGTGTTTCCCGTCACCGATCTTATTGCGGTGATCAGGAATTGGCGAGCAGGGAACTTCCCTTTAGGGCGATGAAACGTACTCCGCGCTCGCAATCGAATTGCGGCTTATGGCGCGGACTCCGGTCCTTCCCGAGGCGCACCCTGTAAGCGCGCTTCCCGCCTTGCTGAGACGTTCCTTAAAGACCAACGCGACGACTGCTCCTGTGCAATGGAGGTCGTTGCCCGCAGAACCACGCCAATCGGAATGGTTTGCATTTGTTTCGGTAAACTGAAGATGCGAACCGAACCGCGGACATTTGGGAATGCGGACTCATGCGGCGCACAAAATCCAACTTGAAATTTTTATTCATGATTTCAGTAGTTTATGCAGCAAAATCGATTCCGCCCCCTGCTATGTGAAATAGCGACGACGCTTGTCCTCCACGAGAACGGATCCCGGCTGATTTCGCAGCACGGAAGGAATGCGCACCGGAGCGACCGTTCCGGACACGAGCTGCGAACGGGCACGTTCGACCCTTTGCTGCCTTTCAAGATCGGCCCTGTGAACGAGCGGGAAACACGAGAAAGCGGTCTTCGGCTGAAGGGGTGGGTCGCGCCATTCCCTGCAATGACTTTCATGCAACCATGCGCACCGCCTCTGCTACCCCCACCATTTTCAATAGTTCAACCTTTCTCTCCACCGCCTCGCGAAACACCCCGCTTCCCGCTAGCTCCCGTGGGAATATTCGCTCCAGCGACAGATATCCCTCGACCAATCGCTCCGGATCGATCGCCGCAAACTCGGCCGCCAACGGGTCCTGCACCACGATGGGCTTGCCCGCGAAATCCTTTCCCTGCGTGTAGATCATCCACGCCGCCAGCGTGAGCGATAGCCGCTCGATCGGCGCCCCTGCCCTCAGGCGATCGCTTATCGTCCCAAGCAATCGCTGCGGCAACTTCTGGCTGCCATCCATCGCGATCTGGTAGGTCCGGTGCTTCATCGCAGTATTGGAATAGCGCTTCAGCAGCTTGACGGCATACGCATCGGTCTCGGCCTTCGCCATCCCTAGCGTAGGCGCGATCTCCTCCTTGAGCTCGCCGCCGATAAAGCGCCGGAAGTGAGGATCGGCGATCACGTCGGCGATGAACTCGTAGCCACCCAAATACCCCAGATAGGCCATCGACGAGTGCGTGCCGTTGAGCATCCGTAGCTTCATGCGCTCATAGGGTGTGACGTCGCTTGCCCATTCCGCACCGCCAATCTCGAGCGGTGGGCGCTGCCCGGCGAACTTGTCTTCCACCACCCACTGCAGGAACGGCTCGCCCACCACCGGCCACGCGTCGTCGAGACCGGTAAGCGCCGCCACTTCGGTGCGGTCGGCGTCGGTGGTCGCCGGTACGATGCGGTCGATCATCGTTCCCGGGAACGCCACATTGTCGCGCACCCAGCGTCCGAGCTTCGCGTCCACCGCCTCGGCGAATTCGGTGACCACGCACGCCGTCACTGCGCCATTGTGAGGAAGGTTGTCGCAGCTCAGGACCGCGAACGGCGCGAGGTCGGCCTCCATCCGCCGCCGCAGGGCTTCGGCTATGATCCCCGCCACCGTCGATGGGTTTCGCGGCGTCTTCAGGTCCGCGACGATGCCCGGATGCGCGACGTCCAGTCCACCCGATGCGGCGTTGTAGCAATAGCCTTTCTCGGTCACTGTCAGCGATACGATGCGCATCGCCGCGTCGGCCATGCGACTGAGCAGCGCCTCTTTCTCGGTCCGAGCGTCTAGCACCGAGAGCAACGAACCGACGATCCGCGACGCGCGCGTGTCGCCATCCTTGATCAGCAGCGTGTAGAGCCCGTCCTGTGGTTCAAGCGCCTCTTTGGTATCGGGACGGCGGAAGCTCACGCCGATGATGCCCCAGCCCGATTCACGCTCGAGGACATCGTCGATCACCACCGCCTGGTGCGCGCGGTGGAAGGCACCGATCCCCAGGTGCACGATGCCCGGAGTCACTGCCGTCCGCGCGTATTGCGGCCGCTTTACGGCGGCCGAAGCACGGTCTACTGATTCTGCTGTCAGTCGCATCGAGTCCTCTGCGCGTCGGCATTCCGAGCAAATTCTAGTCAAGCGTTGCGGATTGCCCGCTTCCGAAACGGTGACTTGCGTAAGGACGCCGCAATTCTTGCCTTCTTTGGCTCATCGGCGAGAAATCGACGTCCCTTGTTAAGATGCTGCCGCATCACTTTTTCGTAGAGTGGAAGATCCTGTGCCTCTAGGGCACGAACTAGTTCTCGATGAATACGCTGGGCGAAGGCTCCGCCGTGTTTACCTTTGCCCAGTTCCATCAAGCGCTTGATGGGCTCCGAAAGGACCTCGAAGATTCGCGACACGATGCCGTTGTCGGCAAGTCGCACCAGTGTGGCGTGGAATTCAAAATCGCAAAGCGCCTGCTGTCTGTGATCCTCCGTTGCGCCCATCATCTCGATCAGTTCTTTCAGCCGAGCGATGGATTCGCCATCAACGTTCGCAAGAACTGCCTTCGCGATTCCTACTTCGATGACCATGCGGAACGCTTGAATGTCGTTAAAGACGCGACTGCTTGGTGGAAGGCCTGCAAATGTGAATGAAATAATGTGATCGAGGTTGGTTTCTTTGATGACCGTGCCGACCTTGGTCTTGCGATCGACAAGTCCATAAATTTCAAGGACCTTTATTGCTTCGCGTAGCGCGTTCCTGCCAACGTTGAACTGCTTAGCGAGATTGCGCTCTGGAGGCAGCAGGTCGCCCTCCTTGAGAACGCCTCGCTTTATGAGCGACATCAGGCTGGCAATCACGTGATCAGGCTGCCCGCGTGATTGAACTGGCTCCACATGAAGCTTAATCGCATTTTTATTCATTGGTATCCCACCCTACTGCTTTCGTCGGCGTCCTTACATGACTCCATTTGGGTTGGCTTTATTGCGAGCGAGGCGGATCGCTGCTTCCCAGACTACGGCGCCGATCAAGACGCCGCCGAGTATCACCGATTGCCACTGGGTATCGAGTTCGTAGAGCACAAACGAGTTGCGAATAAGCGCCATCAGCATCGTGCCGACGATGGCTCCAGCGACACTCCCTCGGCCACCCGAAGTACTGGCGCCACCAATTAGGCAAGCAACAATGATTTCCAGCTCTATTCCCGCCCCTAGGTACCGATTTGCCGTCTCAGCGCGCGCTACCGTGAGCACGCCAGCCGATGCGGCCAATGCGCCAGCCAAAGCATAGGCCACAGATATGATACGCCGCGTGCTGAAACCGAAACTGTGCGCCGCATTGGGGTTGCTGCCGAGAAAGAAGAATTGCCGGCCCCATGCGAAACGGTTCAATGCCACGTGTGTGACTATTGCAATTGCAAGGAAGATCCAAAGCATAAAATACAATCCGCCTGCTTTGGCGTTACCCAGGTCCGTGAAAGACTTCGGGAAGCCGGTAAACCCGGTAAGGGTCTGGGTCGTAGCGATAGTCTCGATTATGCCCCGCCCGACAAACATCGTGCCCAAGGTTGCAACGAGAGGATTTATCCCTATGATCGCAACGAGCACACCATTTACCAAACCAAACGTCGCACCAAACAATACTGCGGCCGCCACGGCCAGCGGGATTGGCAGGTCAGCGTGCAGCAGCATAGCACACACGATGCCGGCGAGGCCCATTGTGCTTCCCACAGAAAGATCGAAAAATCCCGCGATGAGCAGGACCATCATGCCGAGCGCGATCATGCCGTTGACTGCGAGGATCGTCTGCAGTGAGTCAAAATTGCTGGCCGTGGCGAAATAGCGGTTCGTCAGCGCCATGGTCGCTGCGCCTACGACGGTCAAGAGGAACGCGACCTCGCGAGAGCTTTGGAACCAGGCCAACATGCTAGCCGGCTTCCTTGTTGAGCTGCGTGTCGGCGGCCACCACCGCAACAAGTATCACACCCACGATAACCTGCTGAAACACCGGTTCGACCCCGAACATGATCAGCCCGTTTACTAACATCGCTAAGAACAGGTAGGCCACGACCGAGTTGACGATCCGGCCGCGGCCGCCGAACAAGCTTGCGCCACCAATAACGGCTGCGGTCAGAATGGTAAATTCAAGATGTCGACCCATATCGACGTCGGCGATGGTAATTCGGGACGCGACCAAAACCCCCGATAGCGCCGCAAGCCCGCCGCTGAGGACGAAGGCGCCGATTCTCGTGGCATCGGTTCGCATACCGTGGATCAATGCACTCTTGCCGTTATTGCCGATGTAGTAGAGGACGCGGGCGCTGGTTGAACGCGACAATACGAACTCCAGGACAAGGACCACCAGGAACATCGCAGGCACTGTCCAGTTGACCGAAAGGAATCGGGCGCGCGCGATTGCGCGGAACCCTTCCGCGTATCGATTTCCAGCCATGGTTGCAGCCACAACGTCCGATAGGCCGCGCACTGTGAGTAGGGTGCCTATGGTGAGGATGATTGAGTTGATCTTGAGCTTGACGACCAATAGGCCGTTCCCGGCCCCGACCGCGAAGCCGATGACAATCCCGATTAGGACACCAAATTCCGTCGGGAACCCGCGAGTCGCCAAGTAGCCGGCGGTTGTACCCGATAAGGCGTAGACTGATCCTACGGAGAGATCGATCTCTCCCATGATAATCAGCAGTGTAAAGCCGGTGATCGCATAGAGATCCAGGGATACTCCGTAAAATAGGCCGTAAATATTTTCGGGAGAGAGGAAGGCCTTCCGGCTGACCGAAAACACGACAAAGGTCACCAACGTCACAAAGATAATGCCATAGGATTGCGCCAGCGAAGTAAGAAAGTAGCCCGCGTCCATTGCTCTCGCGTACCCTAGCTTGTCGCTCCGGAGCCTTGGCTTATCGTCAGTTAGATGCTCCGGCAGCACGCGCCATGACATTCTCATCGGTAATATCGTTGCCCACGAGTTGGCCGACCACGCCGCCGGCTCGCATGATCAAGACTCTTGTACAGAGCGCAATAATTTCCGGGAGTTCCGATGAGAACATCATTATGGAACCCCCTTCTGCTGCGACGTTGCGAAGGAAACCGTGGATCTGCGCCTTTGAGCCAACGTCAACGCCGCGGGTCGGTTCGCACACGACGAAGCATTTAGGCACCCCGTCGAGGCACAGCGACATCATGAGTTTCTGCTGATTGCCACCGCTCAGATTAACGACACGCTGATGCCTGGGTCGCGCCTTGATTTCAAATCGCTGTATGCTCGAGCGGACCACCTCCGAGAGCTTCCTTCTGTTGAGCAGTCCATGACTGGACAGCCGCCTAAGTCTCGGCGCCTCGGCATTTTCTGAGACATCCAACGCGAGGTACAGCCCGGCATCTTTGCGGTTGTTGTGGAGATATTGAACTCCAAGGCTTAGGAGCTTTCTGGGCTGCCATCTGCGTAGCACGGTCGTCCCAACTCTGAGCCTCCCTGATCGACGGCGCCTGAGACCCACGATCGTCTCGGCGAGTTCGAAGGAGCCCGAACCCTCCAGACCGAAGACCCCAAGGATCTCCCCTTCACCTAAAGTGAGATCGACGTCGTGTACGGAACCGTAGCCACTCAGCCCTTCAACTGCGAGGGACGCGGCTCCCGAACCATTCTGTTTCGTTGCAGTCGGATCATAAAGCGAGACTAGATCGCGCCCGACCATCATCTGCACGAGAGAAGACTCTGTCAGGCCATCGTTTTCCACCGTGGCGCGCTTTCGGCCGTCGCGAAGGATCGTTATTCGATTGCTCAACGCCAAGACTTCCGGAATTCGATGGGAAATGTATAGGATGGTCACCCCCCGATCCCGCAAGCTGAGCAGCAGGGAAACAAGCATCGCAGTTTCATGGGTATTCAGGCCAGAGGTGGGCTCGTCCAAGACCAGAACGCTGGGATTGGAATGCACACACCTGAGAATCTCCACCAGCTGTTTGCGTCCCGGGCTCAACGCAGAGGCGGGCGCGCGCACGTCGGCGGAAAACCCAGCGGCCTCGCAGGCGCCTTGGGCCGCGCGGTAGAGAAGATTCCAGTTTATCAAGCCGGCGCTACCGGCAAACCTATGGTCTGGAAACACGTTCTCAGCGATGGAGAGGTGATCGAAGACGGAGAGTTCCTGCTGGACCATGGCGACGCCCATCTGACGAGAGCGAGCCGGTGTATGCACGGTGACCCGAGTTCCCTTGAACATGAGAGTCCCCGCACTCGGCTGAACTTGGCCCGACACGATCTTGACGAGCGTGCTCTTCCCGGCACCATTCTCCCCAAGAATGGCGTGAATCTCCCCGGGGCGGACCTCGAACGAGACATCCTCCAAGGCGTAGTTGCCGCCATATTTTTTGCTGACGCCAATGAACTCTAGAATTGGATTCGCCATTGGACGACGATGCGTGACTATTCGTACAAGGCGCAGTTGGACCGCGCCTTGTCGGGATCGGACCTGGTTACTTCTTCGACATAAAATACTGCACGTTGGTTTTGTCGACGACCACCGTGCCCATGTAGACGTTTTGCGGCATGGCAATCACGCCCGCAGCCTTGTTGTCGCTCGAGATCGGAACGTCAGCCAATCCAATCTTTGAGTCGTTGTAGGCTTCGAGAACCTGGATCGCCATGTAGGCCTCAAGCGCTGTCTTGTTCAGGATGGACGCGCCGATGACGCCCTTCTTGATGTAGTCAAGGACCGCGTCCTCTCGATCATTGACAACGATCGTCTTTTTGGAGAGGTCGATTCCAAGCTCCTCGGCCGCCAGCCCGACTCCCGTGCCAGAACTAGAGTCCAGGCCGACAATACCGGTAGCATCCTTGTAGCCATTTAGCAGCGATTTTGCCGCCTCAATGGCTGGGTTTGTGGTGCCCTTGTCGTCCACTTTCCCCAAGATTTTCCACTTCGAGTTGGCAGCGAGGTAGTCGGAGAATCCTTTGAACTTTGCGTCAGTGTTCGAGGCACCCCAGTTCCCCATCGCCACCACGTTACCGGTCTCGCCGCCGAGTTTGATCAGCTCCTTGGCGGTGTCAGCGCCGGCTTGATAATTGTCGAGGCCTATAAAGCTCATCGCGCCGCTGTCAGGAAGGTTCGCCTCGATGACCACCACCGGGATGCCAGCGGCCATCGCTTTCTTTATGGATGGTATCGACGAGCCATCCCAGAGAACTGCCACAATGCCGTCCGGGTGCTTGGCAATGGACTGCTCGACCGCCTCGGCCTGAGCCGGCGGATTCCAGTCTTGCGGCCCCGCCTTTTTGATTTCGACGCCGAACTTTCGTGCGGCATAGTCGAAGCCCGCATAGGCTGCATTCCAGTACGGATGGCCAAGTACGCCAGCCGCGAAGATATAGGTCCGTTTGTCGTTGTCGGCCGCATGTGCGGCCTTCACGAGACACACTGCCATTAGCAGCGCTACCGCTAGTTTCTTCATCGTGTCTCCTCCAACGTCTTTGATGACGGTTTAAGCCATTTGCTCTTTGGTCCTACTATCGTGGACGCCCCGGCGGGGGTCAATGGCAATTTATCCTGTGGTCCTACCAAATTACGCTTGCCGTCGGCCAATTGACTGTGGCAGCGTACGCAGTGATGCGTGGGGGTCGATGTGGTTCTCTTGAACACTACGCTCGGGGGTGGTATCCGGCCCTGCATAAAGGCGGCCGCCGTTTGCGAAACGCCGCGTTTTCCGGGCGAGAAATACCGCAAGACGTTTCCCGACTTACCGGGGCCAGATTAGAAACGCCGAAAAAATCAGCGCAACCGACGTGCGGCGCTGCAGCCGAGATAGTGAGGTACTGAAGCAGTTACGCGTGAATTGTGACACTAACCTCGTTCACGATAACTGCCTTTGTGGCGCGAGGATTCGCTACGTTCGAAGCCTTTCGCAGGCTTTCGCAAAACTTTTCTCCCGCGGGCGTCAGGTCTCCGTTCTTCGCACGGGCGATGCCCACCGAGACGACGTCATTGATCCCGGCCAGCGGTCGATAGAGCAATCGTTTTCCGCTCACTTGTTTGAAAACCGGGCTCGCGAGCGCGACGCCTCGGCCAGTTTCAACTTCAGTGATGAGCAAACTGGCGCTGTCGCATTCCACCGCGATGCGAGGCTTGATACCGAGCGGACTAAAGATGCGGTCAAGACCAACGTAATACTCGGGGTAATCCTTCCGGCGAAAGCCGATCAATGGTTCAGCAGCGACCTTTTCCAAAGTGATGGATTTGAGACGGGCAAATCGATGCGTCGGAGCGAGTGCGACGCAAATCGGATAGTTCCGCAACGCTTCAAATTCCAGACCCTCAGACTGCAAGGCTGCAGCGTCAGGCATCACGGCGAGTTCCAGCGTACCGTCCTGAAGTCCGTCGATGAGTTCACGCTCGGAGAGGTCGTGCAACAAGACCCTGACGCGAGGAAAAGCTTTTTGAAATGCAGCGAGTGCCGGGGGCAAAATTTCCACGGTCGGAGAGGGCGCGTAGCCCACGTGCAACTCACCATATTCTCCTCGCGCCAAGGCCCGAACTTTTTCCACGGATTCATCAGCGCGCTTCAGGACTTCACGCGCCTCTTCCAGAAAAAGCTTTCCCTCCGCAGTGATTGTCACTCCGCGCGGACTGCGCTTGAGCAAGTCCACACCGATTTCATCTTCGAGGTCCTGCACCTGACGACTCAACGCCGGCTGCGCGATGCGCAGTTGCGCTGCGGCCTTGGTGAAGTTCAGCGCTTCACAAACGGCCACGAAGTAACGGAGATGCCGCAGTTCCATATCTCCACGCCATTATGCCTGAAAAGCATCGCTGAGCAAGCAATGTGGTATTGGGCGAAAGAGACAAACGCGAGCACATTGAGTCATGATCAGCATCGTAGTCGTAACACGAGCGGCCCTGTGGATCGCTCGGCGCGCCTCCACCTGGACCGTCGACGAACACTTGGGCGGACGATCGCCCGATTGTGTCGCGGTCGACCCCCGCGACCCGACGCGCGTGTACTGCGGAACTGCTGGTGCCGGTCTCTTCCGAAGCCACGACAGCGGCCGGACTTGGGAACCGGTCGGACCGGGCATCGAGCACGGCAACATCACGGCGGTCGCCGTGAGTCACGCGGAGCGGGCTGAAGGGTTTGGTATCGTCTATGCCGGCACCGAACCAAGCGCGGTGTTTCGCTCCGACACTGGCGGGGACGGCTGGGTGGACCTCGCCGGCTTGCGCGCGCTCCCTTCAGCTGACACCTGGAGTTTTCCCCCACGGCCCCACACGCATCATGTTCGGTGGCTCGAAGCCGATGTGAGCGTCTCGGATCGCGGGTTCGTCGCGATCGAGGCTGGCGCGCTCGTGCCCACGTTCGACGGCGGGCGGACCTGGCGTGATCGCGTTCGCGGCGGTCCGTACGACACGCACACGGCGGTGACGCACCCGCTTGCACCCGGGCGGATCTACTCGGCCGCTGGCGACGGGTACTTTGAAAGCGCCGATGCCGGGGGCTCGTGGAGATCGCCCGAGGATGGATTGAAGCACCGCTACCTCGTGGGCGTTGCGGTGGATCCGGCGGATCCAGATACTGTGATCGTGTCCGCAACAGACGGCCCCGGGTCCGCCTATTGGCCGCGATGGGCCAAGGCGTACAGCTATCGGAGGACTGGGCTCAAGCGATGGGAGAAGGCAATGAGCGGACTGCCGGAGGCGAAGGGCACTACGGCGAGCCGGTTCGCCACTCGTGCTGGCGAACCAGGCGTCATCTACGCCGCCAACAACCGCGGCCTCTTCAGATCAGATGATGCAGGACGGAGCTGGAAGGCTCTGGACCTCCCTTGGCCAGAGCCCGGGCTTGCAGATGGCGTGGAGGCGCTTGCCTGTCTTCCGGAGTGATATGGGAAGACGTTCTGCTGTCGTGTCCCTGATCGTCGCGGTGCCGGATGGCCGAGCGAATGAATCTCCGAATTGCCTCTCGGTTCGGGACGAAGGACCTGGGCGTGTGCGCGCCGAAATTCAGGAGGCCCACATAACGGGGCTTCGGCGCGTCCGGGTCGACAATCGTGCGCGTGACTTTGCTTGGGCAGGACGTGGTATTGGGCGAAACAAACGAACGCAAGGAAACTGGTGCACGTGATTCGAAAGCAAAACGAGAAACGAAAGGGAACAAAAATGAAAAAGATTCTGTTGATCGAAAGCAGTCCGAGAGGAAGTGATTCTTATTCGCATCAAGCAGCGCGTTCCATTGTGAATGAACTGCAACGACGCAATCCGGGCACAAAGGTGGTCGTGCGCGACCTGGGCCAAAGGCCGCCGCCGCATGTGGGGCAGGCGTTCATCACCGGGATGTATGCCGCGCCGGAGCAGCGCACGCCGGAGCAGGCCAAGACCATCGCGTTATCCGATGCGCTCATTGATGAACTGTTCGCGGCAGACACGATCGTCATGGCCGTGCCGATGCACAACTTCGCGCCCCCTTCGACGCTCAAGGCGTGGATTGATCACATAGCCCGCGCCGGGCGCACGTTCTCGTATTCATCCAACGGTCCGGAAGGTTTGCTCAAAGGCAAGCGCGGCCATCGTGGTCCTCGCGAGTGGCGGCATGTATTCGAACGGCCCTGCGAAGCCGTTCGATTTCACCGAACCGTATCTGCGCACGGTGCTCGGCTTCATCGGCATCACGGACGTGGAAGTGGTGCGCGTCGAAGGTGTGGCGAACAGTGCAATCGGTCCGGAAAAGGCGCTGGCTTCGGCCCGCACGCAATCAAAGCACGTCCTGGCCCAACTCGCGTAAACAACAACACCACACAGGCAACCATTAAGAAAAGCAACAAATCCGCGGCGCTCTGACGAGACGCCGCTACAAGCAAAAAAAAGAAAAGGAAAAAACTATGAAAATCGCAACTATCATCGCACGCAGTCTGCTCGGAGTGATCTTCGTCGTCTTCGGCTCAAACATGTTCCTGCATTTCATCCCCATGCCGCCGCCACCGGAAGGCCCGGCGCGGGACTTCATGACGGCTCTCTTTGTCAGCCATCACTTGTATGTTATCGGAGCATTGCAGCTCGCAGGCGGCCTTTTGCTGCTCGCGGGACGCTGGGCGCCGTTGGGCTTGACGCTGCTCGGGCCGATCATAGTAAACATCCTTGCCTTTCACGTCTTCATGTCGCCGGGAGGCCTGGGAATGGCCACTGTGGTCTCGGCGCTGGCGCTTTTCCTGGTTTGGCGTTATCGCGAAAACTTCGCCGGACTTGTGCGGCCGCCGCAACCTGCGCGGCGTGAAAAGCCAATTGTGGATGCCCGGTCTCAACCGGCTGCAGCCGCCAACAGTTAACAGACGTTCCTGGACCCGGCTGTGGGTTCCGTAATCAATGGAGACTTTATGAAAATCTTGGTGACTGGTGGTACGGGCAAAGTGGGCAGAGAAGTCGTCCAAGCGCTGCTCCGCCGTGGAGAGTCTGTCCGCGTCCTGACCCGGAACAAGCAAGCCAAGCTGCCCGACGGGGCAGAGGTGGCTATCGGTGACCTGCTGGACCCCGACTCGGTCCGCTCGGCACTGCACGGCGTCGAGAAACTGTTCCTGCTGGTCGGCAATGTGGCCGATGAGCTCACACAAGCTCTGCTTACAGTGGCCGTAGCTCGGCAAGCAAAGGTTAAGCACATCACTTACCTCTCTGTTTACCAAGCCGAGCGGTTCCCGGACGTTCCGCATTTTATTGGCAAGTATGCTGTTGAAACATCTCTTAAGGCGTTCGACACCCCATTCACTGTCTTGAGGCCCGGTTATTTCTTCCAGAATGATGCCCAGCTCAAACCGGTGCTGACTGGGGCCGGTCTGTATCCAACTCCGATTGGCAAAGCTGGAATCGCTGCGGTTGATGTTCGAGACATCGCCGATGCCGCTGTCGTTTCGTTAACCACCGACGGGCACGCTGGGAAGACTTATAACCTTGTTGGACCGGATCCACTAAGCGGACCCAGTGCCGCGGCCATTTGGAGTGAGGTTTTGAACAAGCAGGTTCGTTACGCCGACCTTCCGGTGGACGCGTTCGAGGAGCAAGTCCGTCAAATCTTCCCCGCTTGGCACGCTATGGACCTCCGGCTTATGTTCCAGGGATACCAGGACCGTGGCTTCGCTCCGAGCAACGCCGATGTTGCTACGCTGACCTCGCTGATCGGCCATGCCCCCAGGCGATACGAGGATTTTGTGCGTGAGGCGGCTGCAGAGTGGAGCAAATGATCAGCGGCGGCTGGTAGCATCTTCTTAACCATGAGATCCAAAGCCGTTATAAGTTGCATCCTCGGACACTGCCTTAAACCCGCGATTGGTTGTTATTCAGCGCCGCGAGGCCCGCAAGGCAAAGGTAGCACAAGCTCGACTGAGCATAACAGCGCTAAAGTAAATCCGGGAACGCTGGACGCGGCGCTGCTTGGCACCATTGGCTTTGAGGTTGTCACTCATGCTGTCGAGGACTGGCAGACGGGGGGCGGTCGCACCGTCTGGCTTACGCGAACTAGCAGGGTTCTTGCACGTGCAAGTTGACGCTGGCGATTTCCTTCTGGACGAGGAAGGTTTCCAGTATCGGCTAACACAGGACGAGTTGGACAAGCTCGTACTAGAAACCTGATCACTGCGTTCGATGCCAGTGGCGGAACGGCCCGTGCCCGAGGTAATCAAGGCAAGATACCTCAGCAGTCTCGCTATCCATGAGACAGAGCCTCGCGTTTTCCAAAGTCGAACGCGTGAATGCTGTTAGAGCACCAGCTACCCATCATCCAGCGTCGCAAGGCCCAGTAGAGCGGCGCATGGCTGAACGTTGCGCAAGCCGGCCCATCCGTCCTTTCCGGCAAGGTTCTTGTACTCGTCATAAAACCTTTCTGGACACGCAACGGAGATCAGCGGGTTTGAAAAACATCGTTGAACTCTTTGATGAAGGCCGCTTCAGCCGGACCAGCCTGGTTTCGAAGCATCTTGGCGCGTTCCACCAGGACCTCGTCCACGCCAGATCCTAGGACCTTAATTGTTGGATTATGGCTGTGAAGATCGATACGCTGGAGACGGTGCCGGCGCATGTGGCCATCGCAGCGGGGCTTGGCGGAAAAGCCATCCTTCTCATAAATGGCGAATTTCGGGCAGAGACAACACGATGCACTGTTTTTGCCATTGGTTCCCTTGTCATGAGATGTGAGAACCCGCCGTTCGAGGCTGGCTACGGCTTTGTGAGTCCGAGCGCCTTTGCGAGCCCGGCGTCGAGCATCCTCACAGGAAGAAGTCTGGGCAGAGTCCAGTTCTTGAAACGTTGCGGAACGACCGCGTAGCGTGCCTTCGGTTTCGTCGTGCTGAGTGCCACGTGGACGGCTTCGCCCAGACGCTCAGGGGATAAGCCGTTATTACGGGCTTCGGCGACGATGAACTTCTGGAAGTTCTGCACCGCCTCCCAATACTCGGTCTGCTTGAACTCACTCAGATCTTCTTTTTCGCCCTTGTCGTACATCGCCGTGTTCACGGTGCCCGGTTCAATGATCACGACGTCGATGCCAAATAACATCAGTTCTCGCCGCAGCGCGTCCGACATTCCTTCAAGACCAGATTTGGAGGAGCTATAAGCACCGAGAAGCGGGATAGCAAATTTTGCGCCGGTAGAGCTGATGTTCACGATGCGGCCGGTGGGACCCTGCCTCTTCTTATCCGTTCCCAAAAGAGAAGCGAAGGCTTGGATTACGACAAGCGGGGAGATCATGTTGACATCCAACTGCCGCCTGTACTCGCTGGGCCTCAGATAAAGCAGTGGCCCACTCACCACGATTCCTGCATTGTTCACCAGGCCAACCAGATTCCTGTCGCCTATCATGGAGCCGACCTTCTGGGCAGCTTGATGTACAGCGTCGGCGTCCGTAACGTCCATCGTGAGAGGCACGAAACCGTTACCGAACTCTCTTTGCAAACGATCGGCGTCAGCCTGCTTGCGTACAGAACCGAACACGCGAAATCCCTTTGAAACAAGCACCTTTGTGGTTCCCCAACCAATTCCGGTGGAGACCCCGGTGACCACGACATCTTTGCTGTTCGCCATCGCATTTCTCCTAAGATGATCACTGTTCATCTTCAACATGTTCGCTGTACACCTTCGCTTGTCAAGGTGTAAAGTATTTCTCATGCCTTATCCATCGAAAACAGACCGCCAGACCATCCTTTCGGCCGCGGTGAAGGATCTGGCGCACGGGGGTATCCGCGACTTGTCGTTACGGAATCTCGCGGCCTCCCTCGGCCTCGCGCCCACTGCAATCTACCGTTATTTTTCCGATCGCTCAGCACTGGAAGCTGCGCTAGCAAACGAAGCTGCCCGGCAACTGGAACTGGCGCTGAGGAAGGCAGCCGACGGGTGCGACCCGGTTACCACAATCCGCGAGATGTCATCTGCTTACATAAAGTTCGCAAGGGACAACCGTCATCTCTATGAGGTGATGATGAGTCTCCACGCGCCAGAGCACGATGCGACCTTCCGCCAAAGCCTCTGGACGTTCACCGTCGAGCAGGTGCAACGAATTGCCGGGTCGGACCGAGCTGCGCAGGCGTCTGTCGCTCTTTGGGCGTTCCTCCATGGAGCCGTGGCGTTAGAAGCCGCTCAAGTGTTCGGCGAGAGCAAACCTGCAAGCGGCCTTGAATTCGGGCTCGACGCGTGGTTAATGGCTGTCTCTACGCGTGGGGAGCCAATAGAGGCACGGGTGAAGTTTCCGCAAAGGAAACCGCTTTAGGCTTATGGTTCGCCGATTTGCCGACAACCGTATTACTGGCAGGCGCTGAGATCGAGTTCATCCTGTATCCTTTCGCCAATTGCGACAGCAAGAAAGCTTCGATATGAGTTTTACGGTTTCCAGAATCCTCAAAGTGAGACCACCTCCTGCATCACGGCTCAGTCGGCCTGGACTTCTTGGGTCTGACGGTCACTGAACAGCTCAAGAAGATCCAAATCGACTGGCCGGTGAGATTCATGATGGGTTAACACAACACCTCAGTGCGATCTGCCTGCAACTGGCAGGGGTGCGTTCATGAATCTCCTAATTCTGACGTTTTTGCCAAGTGACTGCCAAGGCCAAAGCGTATCGGGGAAAGTAGGATGTCCTATTAGTCCGGCTCGCCCCGGGTGCGGTTTCTGTGCCGCTTTCATTTTGGATTTCGTAGACTGGTTGGTTTGAGCAAGTCAGCCAAACTGTACTCCAGGAGGTCGCTGATGCGTGCGACGCTCACGTCGGCCGAATCCGGAAAGGCGGCGAGCAACTTCGGGTCGTTGGCAAACTTTCCCTGCCTTGGAAACACCGTGGTGACGCGATCGCCCCAGGCTTTCTTCAGCGCGGCAAGGATGCGCAGCTTGTCATCCACCATTACGTAGTGGTCCGCGGGGTAGCGTCGCTCGACGTCCGCCAGCGCCTCCTCCTTGTGGACGTAAATGAGTACGTGGCCGTTGACCGCTTCGAAAATGCCGGAACGGTATACCTTGCGGGGCTGGAAGACCACATCACCATCGGATAGAATCACTGTTTGCCCCCAGGTGAGAAGCTTTTCCAGAACGTCTAGTGCGCCGGGATACAGGCGATTCGCGAAAGGGTAGTCCACCAGGTAACTGGCGGCCGTAACAAGGTGCCGTTCGTAGGGATACTCTATGCGAAAACGTTGGAGAGCGCCCAGGTAATCCCGGTAGCCCAACTCCTGGAAGAGGTCCTCCTGAATTGCCCAGAACCGGTCGCGACACTCTGCGCCAAACTCCTGTTCGATATGTCGCTTGAGATCATCCTGGATGCGGTCATTTTCCAGCAACGTGTCGTCCACATCCACTAGGAACACAATCTGTTTGGCCGGTTTCATCGTTTCTTTGGAGTGTCTCGCTTCGTCGATTTTGATCGTGATTTAAAGGTGTTGATAGTGGACCTAGATGAACAGATTGCGTGCCAACCCTTCGTGACCGACTGCTTGTGCCTACGCATCAGGTGGTTATGCATAGAAGGTGCTCGAATGCCTTTCAGTACGAGACTTTCGGACTTTCCGAATCGTCATATCTGCTGAGTTTGAATTTGCACAGCGCAGCGTAGGTTCTGCCCTAGAGCCCGCAATGGCCCCAATACCGGTGAATCTTCAATTCACTCATCAAGCGCCTGCACTTTTCTAGCGCTTCCCCGGTCGCACGAGAATACTCTACGACCTCGAATACGCGTTCAAGGCCGAATTCGGCGCAAAAAAAAATCATCGATCGCCCAACCAAATCTGTTCTGCGAGGGCAAAGCCGAACACCAAAGCTCAGAACATGTTATTCTCGTGTTTGGACCGAAATTGGTGGTTCTTCCAGGCTAAGCAATCCATTGCTTCTTAGACTAGTCTTTGCCCTGTCTTCACTGCTCACTGCATCGGGAGGCATTGTTCGATTCCCCATAGATTTTCGCAGTTCCTCTTCTCTGAGCCTGACGGTCTCAGAAGTCGACTACGACAAGTTAAGCGCCTTAAAACGTAAGTTCTTCAAAAACAACCACTTAAAGGCGAGGATCTCTGCTCGGGGGGGGACTTGAACCCCCACGCCTTGCGGCATACGCCCCTCAAACGTACGTGTCTGCCATTTCACCACCCGAGCATTCGAAGGAAGGCACTCTTAGCATGGAACATTTTGTTTTCAAGCGAGCTCGCTCACGCGCCACCCGTCGCAGCGTTCGCGATATATTCGGCACTCGATCGCTCAATATAACTGGGTATGGATGGACCGGTGTCACGACTCTGCCATCCCTTCGGGATGGACTTCGTTAAACTCAAGTACCAGGGGTTCGCTACGCTCACCCCTGGCTTAGATCTTTCGTCGCGTTGCGACGGCGGCCCAAAATTGCAAACACGCAGCATGTTTCGATTCGTCCCGATAGGGACGGCAAATCTCAGCCAGGG
>Ga0070698_100002786_pt1 | contig 19247 bp, 14 predicted proteins | sample KBSK1502metaG_FD_65477 | JGI IMG/M metagenome (GOLD analysis project Ga0070698, IMG submission 65477) | Corn, switchgrass and miscanthus rhizosphere microbial communities from Kellogg Biological Station, Michigan, USA - KBS K1-50-2 metaG | ecosystem: Host-associated > Plants > Roots >...
ACGCGGTCGGCGATGCGCCCGGCGATGCGCGCCCCCACCGTCAGATGGTGGTTCCCGATGTCGTACACGCCGGCAAACGGGCGCCCCTCGTCCAAGCGGGGGCCGAGCGTCTGGAGGATCTCCTCGTCCAGCGACTCTACACCCGGGCGATCGTTGCGCGCCACCGTCCGATGCCGCGGGGCGTCGCGATCCGCCGCCGGGTCGGCGAGGAGGAGCGACAGGTCGAGCATCTGCGCCCGCGGCACCTCCGGGCGATCCACCCGCTCGAGCAGCTCCGCGCGCCCGATGACGTCGTCGAGCGTGCGGTAGCCGAGCTCCGCGAGAATGCGGCGCACGTCTTCCGCGATCCACGTGAAGTACGCCACCACCTGCTCCGGCTTGCCCGCGAACTTCTTGCGCAGCTCGGGCTTCTGCGTTGCGATCCCCGTGGGACAGCTGTTCAAGTGACACTGCCGCGCCATGTCGCAGCCGATCGACACGAGGGCCGCGGTGCCGAAGCCGTAGGTCTCCGCGCCCAGGAGCGCCGCGATCACCACGTCGCGCCCGGTCCGGAGGCCCCCGTCGGTGCGCACCTCGATGCGGTGGCGCAGGCCGTTCTCGATCAGTAAAGCCTGCGTCTCCGCCAGCCCCAATTCCCACGGCTGGCCCGCATGCTTGATCGACGACAGGGGCGACGCGCCCGTCCCGCCGTTGTGCCCAGATATGAGCACGTAGTCGGCGTACGCCTTCGCCACGCCGGCGGCCACCCGTCCCACCCCAGCTTCGGCTACGAGCTTCACGCCTACCCGGGCCCGGGGATTCACCTGCTTGAGATCGTGAATCAGCTGCGCCAGGTCCTCGATCGAGTAGATGTCGTGGTGCGGCGGCGGGGAGATCAAGGGCACGCCCGCCACCGAGTGCCGCAGCCGCGCGATCAAGGCCGTCACCTTGTGGCCGGGGAGCTGCCCGCCTTCGCCCGGCTTCGAGCCCTGCGCCATCTTGATCTCGAGCTCGTCGGCACGTACCAGATAGTGCGTCGTCACGCCGAAGCGCCCCGACGCGACTTGTTTGATCCGATTGTCGGCCCTGTCGCCGTTCGCCAGGGGGGCGTACGTATCGGGGTCTTCGCCTCCTTCGCCCGAGTTGGAGCGCGCTCCCATCCGGTTCATGCCGATCGCGAGAGTGCGGTGCGCCTCTGGCGAGAGCGCGCCCAACGACATCGCCGTGGAAATGAAGCGGCGGCGGATTGTCTCCGCGGGCTCGACCTCGTCGATGGGGATCGGCGTGCCCGGCCGGATCGCGAGCAGGTCGCGCGGCGTCGCGGGCAGACGTGCCGTCACCCGGGCCTTGAAGTCGTCGTAGGCTTGTGGTGTGTCGGCTGACACAGCTTTTTGCATCGCCCGCACCAGCGGCGGCGACCAGCCGTGGTCCTCACCGTCGCGGCGATAGCGCACGCGGCCATAGTCGGGCAGCGCTTCGGGCGTCGCGCTCTCCGGGTAGGCCGCGCGCTGGCGCGCCAGCACGTCCTCGGCGATCTCGGCGAACCCGATTCCCCCGATCGTCGACACGGTTCCCGTGAAACACCGATCGATCACCTCGGCGCCGAGTCCCAACGCCTCGAAGATCTGCGCCCCGCAGTACGACGACAGCGTGGAGATGCCCATCTTGGAAAGGATCTTGAGCAGCCCCTTTTCGGCCGCCGCGCGGAACTTGGCCGGGGCATTGTCGTCTTCGACGTGCCGCCGCACCGATTCGAGCGCCAGCCATGGATGCACCGCTTCCGCCCCGAACCCGATGAGGGCCGCGAAGTGGTGTACGTCCCAGGCATCGCCCGCTTGAGCGACGAGACTTACGCGAGTCCGCCGGCCCTTGCGGAGCAGGTGCTGGTGCACGGCGCCGACGGCGAGGAGCATGGGCAGCGGAGCGCGCTCGCGCTCGGCCGCGCGATCACTGATCACGAGGATCTGTGCGCCCTGCTCGACCGCGCTGCCGGCGGTGCGGCATAGGGCGTCGAGCGCCGCGCACAGCGACTCGGGGCCGCCCGCCGCCTGCCACGCGGCGTCCAGCGTCACCGCCTGCGCGCCGACGAGCGTCCCGAGCGCCGCCATCTCGTTGTCGAGCAGGACGGGGTGCTCGTTCCGCACCAGGGGCAGTCCGGTGGGGCGGTCCGCGAGCAGCGAGCCGCGGCGGCCCAGGTGCATGCGCAGGGACATCACGAGCGTCTCGCGCAACGGATCGATCGGCGGGTTCGTGACCTGAGCGAACCGCTGGCGGAGGTAGGCGTACAGGCCCGGAGCCACGCGTGCGAGCGGCGGGATCGGCGTGTCGTCGCCCATGCTCCACACCGCATCCTGCCCCTCGCCGCCCATCGGCTCGAGCACATAGCGCAGGTCTTCGAAGCTCCAGCCGAACGCGAGCTGGCGCGCGAGCTGTTCGGCCTCGGATGCGCCGTCGGTCGCTCCGGACGTTGGCCGCAGGGGCCGGATGCTCTTCGCCGCCCAGCGCGCGTACGGACGGCGACGCGCGACTTCGCGCTTCGCCTCCGCGTTGTGGAGGATCGCCTTGCGCCGCGTGTCCACCACCAGCAGCTCGCCCGGGCCGAGCCGCCCGCTCTCGACCACGCTCGCGGGGTCCAGGTCCACGAGCCCGACCTCGGAGCCCGCCACGACGAGACCGTCGCGCGTGACCTTGTAGCGGCAGGGGCGCAGCCCATTGCGGTCGAGCGCGGATCCGACCATCACGCCGTCCGAGAACGCCAGCGCAGCCGGTCCGTCCCAGGGCTCCACCAGGCAGTCGTGGAACTCGTAGAACCCGCGCAGCGAGGGGTCCATCTCGACGGCGCCCTCGTGCGCCTCCGGCACGAGCATCATGAGCGCGTGCACCGGGTCGCGGCCCGAGCGGACCAGCAGCTCGAGTGCGTTGTCGAGGCTGGTCGAGTCGCTCCCCTCGGCCCAGATCACGGGCTTGAGCCGGTCGACGTTCTCGCGCCACAGCGGTGAGGCGAGCGCCGGCTCGCGCGCGCGCATCGCGTTGCGGTTACCCCACAGCGTGTTGATTTCACCGTTGTGCGCCAGCAGCCGGAACGGCTGGGCCAGGGGCCAGCTGGACGTCGTATTGGTCGAGTAGCGCTGGTGGAACACGGCCAACGCCGTCTCGAAGTCCGGCGACTCGAGGTCGGGGAAGAATGCGCCCAGCTGGGTCCCGGTGAGCAGCGCCTTGTAGACGATCGTGCGCGCCGAGAGGGAGCAGACGAAGAAGGACTCCAGCTCCGCCCCGCCGTCCGCCACGCGGGCGTCGATCGTTTTGCGCGCGAGGTAGAGGGCCCGCTCCCACGCGGCAGCGTCGCCGCGCCGGTCGGCCGCCGGACCGATGAGCACCTGGCGAATGGTGGGACACGTGGCGCGTGCGCCCGCCCCCAGCACGTCGAGGCGCACGGGCACCTCGCGCCATCCCAGCACGCTCAGGCCGTCGCCACGCAGCACGCCCTCGATGATGGCGGTGACGCGCGCGAGGGCCGTGGCCTCGCGCGGTAGAAAGAACATGCCGACCGCGAACGCTTGGCCCGCCGCGAGCGGTAGTCCGAGCCGCTCCGCCTCGCGATAGAACAGCGGCGCGGGGATCTGCGTGAGCACGCCGGCGCCGTCGCCCGAGCTGTCGCTGGCCGCGGCGCCGCGGTGGGCGACGCGCTTGAGGGCTTCGAGCGCGAGGCGCGCAACCTCGTGCGAGTGCTCCCCCGACGCGCGCGCGACGAACCCGACCCCGCACGCGTCCTGCTCGCGCCACGGGTTCAGGTCCGGGGCGCGGGTGTGCATCCAGCGCGTGTTCCCTCGGGGCATCGCGTGTCCTCCAGGCGTATCCGTCACTTGCCAAAAAGAAGGCCCGCTCTTTGCGAGCGGGCCGTAGTGTCTGGGATCGTCTACACGCTACGCCGCCCGCTCGCTCCCGTCGGTGGGAGCCGGATTCAGATTGGCGACGGTCTTCGGTGTGCAGTGCATCATCGATTCGTGACCACCCAAAGGGATTAACCCGATCGTATTAAATATTCACGGCGCGGTATAAATATACCCGCGTGTTCGAACCGGTCAAGGGGTCCGTCCCACCAGCCGCTGCAGCTCCCCGAAGGGGATGAGCAGCTCTGTCATAGTCTCGTACGACCCGCGCTCGCGCAACTCCGTCACCAGGCGTCGCACCAACCCTAAGGTCGCTTGCACGACGCGGGGGCCGAGGCTCGCCCGTCGCACCCCCAGGCGCTCGAGCTCCGGCAGGGGCGGGGCCGGCGGGCCGGCGATCACGTTGAGGGGCCCCGCGAGCTCCCCGGCGAGGCGCCCGATCGTCTCGCCGTCGCTCACGTGGGGCACGAACAGGCAGTCGGCTCCGGCGGCCAGGTAGCCGTTGGCACGCCGCACCGCCGCGGTGAAGCGCTCTGCCGGTGACCAGTGTCTCACCGCGAACGCGTCGGTGCGCGCATTCACCACCAGCGGCACCCGCGCCGACATCGCCGCTTCGCGCACGGCACGGATGCGGTCCGCTTGCAGCTCGGGATCGAGCAGGGTGCCTTCATTCGTGCCGTCTTCGAGGTTGAGTCCGACGGCACCCGCCGCCATCACGCCGCGCGCCGTCTCGGCGGCCGCCGCGACCGTGGCGCCGTAGCCTCCCTCCACGTCGGCCGTCACGGGCACGCGCACCGCTGCGACGATACGCCGGATCGCGGCCAACATCTCCCCCCGGCTGATCCGCTCGCCGTCGGGGTAGCCGAGTGCCCATGCGATCCCGGCGCTGGTGGTGGCGATGGCCGGGAAGCCGGCTTCCTCCATCACTCGGGCGCCCGCCACGTCCCAGGCGTTGGGGAGCACCAGCATGCGCGGTCCGGTGTGCAGCTGCCGGAACGCTTCCGCCTGCTCGCGTGGACTCGGCTTCATGATCCCTCCTGGCTCATAGCGGGCGGCCATTGCGACGATTCGATACAGGGAAACTTGGCGCGTGTCGCGAACACATGTGAGGTCTCTCACGCGTCGTGCTCGCGCGGCCTGTCCCACGGCCGGACCGCACGCGGCACATCGCTTGCCACCCTCCTGGCGCGAGTTCGCACCGTCGCCGTCCAAACCCTGTTGAGGAGGAAGTATGAAGAACGTGACACTGGTTGCGCTGGCGCTGTCGTTCGCGCTTGCCGCTTGCTCTGACTCCAATACCGGAACGGTCAGCTTCGCGCTCACGGCTCGCCAGGCTGCGGCCCCGGCGGGGAGTGCCGCGTTCTCGAGCACCGCAGCGGCGCCCAGCGTGGCCGCCGCAGGTGACAGCACCGTCATCATGCTCGGCAACGACACGATCATCGTGCGGAGCGCTCAGCTCGTGCTGCGGAAGGTCGAGCTCAAGCGCTCGGACGTCGCGTCCTGCGACGCGGTCGCCGGGAACGACGACTGCGAAGAGTTCGAGACCGGCGCCACGCTCGTGACGCTGCCGCTCGGCAGCACGACCATCGCGCAGCAGGTGTCGGTTGCCGCGCCGCCAGGCACGTTCAACGCGCTCGAGTTCGAGATCCATAAGCCGAGCTCCAGCGAGGACGCGGCGTTCATAGCGGCCAATCCCGACTTTGCGGCCATCTCGATCCGCGTAACGGGTACGTACAGCCAGGCCGGCACGCGCTCGAGCTTCACCTTCACGTCCGACGTCGACCAGAGCGAGGAGGCGACGCTGCCCTCGCCCGTCACAGTCCAGGCCGGGCAGAGCTTGAACGTGACCTTGCGCGCGGACATCTCGGGCTGGTACCTGAACGCCGCGAAGACGGCGCTCGTCGATCCCGCGTCGGCGAATCAGGGCGGCGCGAACGAGAGCGTGGTGGCGAACAATATCCAGAACTCCTTCAAAGCGTTCGAAGACGACAACCACGACGGTCTCGAAGGCTGAACCCGCCTGAGTAGGCATGGTGGCCACCGGCGGCTAAGTTTGGGACACCCAAACCAGCCGCCCGGTGGCCACCATGATTTTCCGTGCGATCCCCTGTTGTGACTGCCGCTTCTACGACACGATCTACGCTGGGCGCACGGACTGTTCACGGCGTGGCTGAAGAGCCACCTGTAGGCCGGACGGTCGTCGCGCGCGGCGGCGCGGCGCTCGCGGTCCTGACGGGGATCAACCTGCTCAATTATCTGGATCGCTGGATCGTCGCCGCGCTCACCGAAAGCATGAAACACTCCGAGCTGCGACTCTCGGATGCGCAGCTCGGCTCCCTCATGACCGGGTTCCTCGTCGTGTACATGGCCACAGCCCCGCTGTTCGGCTCGCTCGGCGATCGGCGGTCGCGCCCGCGCCTGCTCGGCCTCGGCGTGGCCATCTGGAGCGTCGCCACGGCGCTGGCGGGGTTCGCGCGGAGCTTCGCCGCGCTGTTTCTGGCCCGGGCCGCGGTGGGAATCGGAGAGGCGGCCTACGGCACCATCTCGCCGGCCCTCCTGGCCGACTCCTTCCCCCGCGAGCGGCGCGGCCGGGTGCTCGCGGTGTTCTTCGCCGCCATCCCCGTCGGCAGCGCGCTGGGATACATCGTCGGCGGTCTCGTAGATCGCTATCTCGGCTGGCGCAGCGCGTTTTTCGTCGCGGGTGTTCCGGGGCTGGTGCTCGCCGGGCTGGTGCTGCGGCTGTACGATCCGCCGCGCGGCGCGCAGGATCCCGACGCCCCTGTCGCGCCTGTGGTCCCGGCCGCCCGTGCCGCTTATGACGCCTTGCTCCGCAACCGGACCTACGTGCTAACCGTGCTGGGTTACGCCGCCTACACCTTTGCCATCGGGGCGCTGGCGTTCTGGACTCCCTCCTTCCTCGAGCGCACGCGCGGCATCTCCAAGGCTCACGCGACGGTGCAGTTCGGCGCCGTCGTCGTCGCTACCGGGTTCGTCGGCACGTACGCGGGCGGGTGGCTGGGCGACCGGCTGCTGCGCCGCTCGCGCCAGGCGTACCTCTGGCTGTCCGGCCTGGTCACGCTCGTCGCCGCGCCCCTCACGCTCGTCGCCCTGACGGCGGTGACCCCGGCGGTGTATTGGACGGCCATCGTCGCCGCCGAGCTGTGCCTGTTCGCTTCCACCGGCCCCATCAACTCCACGATCGTCAACGTGGTGGACCCAGCTATGCGGGCGACAGCGGTGGCGTTCAGTATTTTCGCGATTCACCTGCTGGGGGACGTGCCCTCGCCGTCGCTGGTCGGGGTGATCTCCGATGCGCGCACGCTAGGCGAGGCGATGCTGATCATACCGGCTGCGGTGCTCGTGGGAGGTGTCATCTGGACTTACGCCGCGTGGAAGACGTCGTAGGGGCGTGAACAACATCGTAGGGGCGCAGCATGCTGCGCCCCTACCGTTAGTGCATTACCGCCACGTCTTGATCTGCTCTTCGAAACTGCGGGCCAGTGCGCCGAGATCCACCCGGGTGCTGTGTCCCAAGGCAAGCCCGAGATTGTTCTGGAAGACGAGCACCGTCGAGTCGATCTCGACCGCGCGGGCGAGCGGCCCCAGCGCCTCATCGTACTTCCCCTGGCCGATGTACAGCTTCGCCAGGTTGTTCATCGACCACACGTCGCGCTCGTCGAGGACGATCGCGCGCTTGTAGGCGGCGATCGCGCCTGCCGAGTCGCCCAGCTCGCGCTTCACGCGACCCAAGAGACGGACGGTCTCGCCCGACGTGGAGTCGATGGCGAGCGCCGCCTCGACGTGGGGCAGGGCGTCCTGCGCCCGGCCCTGCTCGATCAGCACGCGGCTCAGGTTGACGTGACTCTTCACATGGGACGAGTCCTTCTCGAGCGCGAGCGTGAACGCGTTCACGGCCGCGTCGCGATCGCCGGCCTTCCAGGTCGAGAGGCCCAGCATGTAGTAGCCCCACACGTTGTCCGGCTTGTCGCTCGTGTAGGACGTGAACAGCCGCACGGCGTCGGCGTACCGCTTCTCGGTGAACGCGGTTTGCGCTTCGTCGAACGAGACCGGCCCCGTCACCGTGGGCACGGGGTTGGTCGCCACGCTCGACGTCGCGGGCGGTGTGTTGGGGACTTCCGCGGCACTGGCTTCGGATGACGGCGATGCCTTGCGACCACACGCCGCGACGACCGAGCCCGCGACGAGGGTGAGGAGCAGCTTACGCATAGAGACCTCCTGGGTTGGGGTGAACGTCCACCCCTAACGCAGGAGGGAGGCCAGCGAGCGGTCGTCAGTTATCAGTCGTCGGGACAACGGCTTGAGATCGGGATGTCGGAGCCCTCGTGTTCGCGCGGACACGAGATTCAGGTCCAGCATGTGTGCACCCGGACACTTTGACCCGGCGGCGAGTGCCGTGGTGCAGGGGCGCAGCATGCTGCGCCCCTACGTCTCGCGGCTGACCCCGTGCCGGCGCATGATTTTCAGGAGACTCGCGTGGTCCGCGAGGCCGAGCGCTCGCGCGGTCCGCGTGATATGCCAGTCGTTTCGCTCCAGGGCGGCGACGATGATCTGGCGCTCGGCCTCCGCCTTGAGGGCCTGAAAGCTGGTGGGCGTCGGGCGTGGCGGCCCCTCCCCGGGCGCCGTCGCGTCGCGAATCTCGGCGGGCACGTCGTCGAGGCGGACCATCTCGCCGTCGGCGGCGATGACCATGCGTTCGACGACATTGCGCAGCTCGCGCACGTTGTTCCGTCGCCAGTCGTATGCCATCAGGCACTCGAGCGCGCCCGGATCGAGCCGCTTGGGCCGCATCCCGAAGCGTGCGTAGGTGGACGCGAGCAGATGATCGACCAGGGCCGGGATGTCGGAGCGGCGCTCGCGCAGCGGCGGGACGGGGACCGCGTGCACGTTGAGTCGATAGTACAGGTCTTGCCGGAACCGTCCGGCGGCGACTTCCGCATCCAGGTCGCGGTTCGTGGCGGCCACGACCCTGGCGTCCACGGCGATGGTACGGTTGCCGCCGAGTCGGGTGACCTGGCTCTGCTCGATCACCCGCAGCAGCTTGGCCTGCGCGGCAAGCGGCAGCTCGCCGATCTCGTCGAGGAACAGTGTCCCACCCGAGGCGGCCTCGAACGCTCCCTTGCGCAGCGCGTTGGCCCCGGTGAACGCGCCGCGCTCGTGTCCGAACAGCTCGTCCTCGACCAGGTTCTCGGGGAGAGCGGCGGCGTTGAGCGCCACGAACGGCCCGGTGGGATTGGCCCCGAGCCGGTGGAGCGCGCGGGCGACGAGCTCCTTGCCGGAGCCGCTCTCGCCCGTGATCAGCACGGGGCTCGGGATCTTGGCCACGCGGGCGATGGAGTCGGCGAGCCGGCGCATGGGGGCGCTCGCACCCACGAGCGCCGCCTCGGCGCCGAGCCGCTCGCGCAGCGCCGTGACCTGCCCCGTGAGCCGCGCCCGCTCCAGGACGTTTTCGACTTCGCGCACGACGCGCTCCATCGGCTCAGCCTTGTCGATGAAGCCCTGCGCGCCGAGACGGATCGCCTGGACGCAGCGGTCGTAGTTCCCCGTGCCCGTGTAGACGATCACCGGCGGGCGGGCCTCGCGGCGCGCCATGCCGCGCAGCACCTCGAAGCCGTCCATGCCCGGCATCTCGAGGTCGAGCAGCACGCAGTCGACGGCCTCACGCTCGAGCAGGTCGAGCGCCTCGCGGCCGCTCCCCGCGATGAGGGTCTCGTAGCCGCCCACGCGCTTCAGATCGTAGGCGTACTGGTCGGCCATGGCGGGCACGTCGTCGACCACCAACACAACCGTCATGGGAATCCCACCCTGAAGGGTGGGCCCGGTGGGGCACCACGCTGAAGCGTGCCGTGCTTCAGCACCGTGTCGCCGCCGGGCCCAGGCTTCAGCCTGGGAATCACGAGGCTGCTCCCGGCAGCTCGACGATGAAACGACTTCCGGCGCCAGGCCGCGTCTCCACCCGCAGCACGCCGTTGGCGTCGAGCACCAGCCGGCGCACGATCGACAGGCCGAGCCCCGTGCCGCCGGGCTTGGTGGAGTAGAAGTCGTCGAAGGCCCGATCCAGCTCGGTCCGCGTCATCCCCTTGCCCGTGTCGGCGACGATGATGCGGACGCCGAGCCGGCCGTTCGCCGACGCCCCCGCCATGGCCGAGATCGTCACCGTGCCGGGGCGGGCCTCGAGACTGTCCACCGCGTTGCCGACGAGATTCTCAAGGATGCGCCGCAACACGAGCTGGTCGGTGCACACGAGTGGGAGGTCTTCGGGCAGGTCCGCGCGCAGCTCGGGCGTCCCGGTGGCGCCCAGGCGCCCCAGGGTTTCCCGGATCACCTGGCGTACGTCGCACGGCTCGCGCGCCGGCGCCGGATAGAGGCGGGCATAGTTGCCGGCGAGGTTTTCGAGATACGAGATGCTGGCTTCGACGGTCCCCTGGCGCTCTCGAAAGACGGTGGTGAGTCGGTCGGGCTCGGTCGCCGCGGTCTCCGTGAAATGCCGGAACACGTTGCGGATGGGCGTGAGGCCGTTCTTGATGTCGTGATTCACCTGGCGGGCGAGGTCGCCCATGGCGATGCGTCGCTCCGCCTCCCGCAGCTTCGCGGCTCCGGCGCGGAGCCGCTCGGTCATCGAGCCGAGCAGCCGTGTGAGCGCGCCGATCTCGTCGGCGCGCTCGCTGTCGAAGCTGACATCCAGCCGGTCCATGTCGATCTGCGCGGTCTTCCGGGCCAGCGCCGTGAGCGGCCGGCTGATGCGCAGCGACAGCCAGCCGCCCAGGAGCAGCGCGATCGCGCCGGCCAGTAGCACCGCGGCGAGGAACGCTACGTCGACGCCCCGGCGCAGCGCGGTGAGCGAGCCGAGTGAATGACTGACGACGATGCGTGCCGGCCGCAGCGCGCTCCCGGAGTCGCTTTCCAACACGAAGGGCAGCGAGACCTCGCTGAGCACTGCTCCCGCGGACGCGGCTGCGGGGAGGCTGTCCGTAGGCAGGCGGACGACCACGCTGAGCTCGGAGTCCGGCGTCAGCCCCGCGAGGTATGTCGAGTCGAGCGCGATCCCGCCCACCAGCGTGAACCGCCTGCCGGCCAGACGCAGCGAGTCGAGCCGGGTGATCGCGAGCATCGGCCCCTCGGGCGTGCGCGCCTGGATCAGGGCGATCCCCCCCTGCGCGGCGGCGAGCGCGCGCGGCAGTCCAGGCTCGAGCCGGTCGTATTCGTTGCGGAAGTGCCCCGAGCTCACGATGCGGCCCTGATCGTCCTGGATCTGGAGCATCGACAGACCGGCGAAGCGCATCGCTCCGCCCGCGTAGTCGAGGAGGTAGGTGCGGTCGCTCCCCTGCAGCACCGCCGCTCGGAATCGGTTGTCCGCGGCGATGGCATCGGTCAGGGCGTCGAGCCGGCGCGCGATCGCGGCGCCGTCCCGGGTCAGGTCGGCCCGGATCACCGCCGCGAGCGCTGCGACGCGGCGCTCGTACTCGGCGGTGAGGCGGCTTGCCATCTCGGTGCGCACGCGCACGCCGAACAGCGCGAGCGGCACCAGCACGACCACGCCGAACCCGACGAGGATGCGGGTCCGGAAGGTCATCGAGGGGAGATGCGCGGCGTGCCGTCCCAATCGATCTGCAGGGGAGGCAGACTCCGGCGCACGAGGGCGTGGGGGCGGACGTCCAGCAATGGCTCGACCGTACCGGTCCAACTCCAGGGCGGCAGCTCCAGCGCCGCCCGGCAGACGTCGAACACCCGGTGGCGGAGCGGCAGCACGTACGCGGCGTCGCCGCCCGCCCGCAGCGCGGCCGCGAATACGGCCGGCGCGAGCCCCGTTGCCGCGGAGCGATTTCCCAGCGTCCCCAGACCGACGAGCCGGGCGGCCAGGTCCGCGGCGTTCCGATCGGATTGATCGTACACGACGCGCTGCCGCCGAGGGGCGGGCACGGCCGTGTCGCGGGTCGTCGGGAACCCGCACGCCTGCAGATCCGCGAGCCAGAACCGGCCGCCGCTCCATTCCGCGGGACGGGCGTCGAGGTGCACCGCGTCGCGCAGACTTTCGCGCCGGATGTCGGCGAGGCCATCGGGGTGTCCGGGCGCGAGCAGCACGTACGTACGGTTCCAGTCGAGCGCAACGTCGACGTACCCGGGTCGGGTCGCCGCGTACTCGAGCACCGCGGGGTCGCCGGTGATCACGAGGTCGGAGCCCTCGTCGACCGCGTCGCGCGTGCGACCGGCGGGGACGGTGGCGACCCGGAGGACGGGCAGGGCGGCGCGCCGTACCGGCACCGCCGACAGGACGCCCGCGGCGTCGGTCTCGCTCACCCAGTGGCTGCCTGTTCCGATCGGCCAATCGCCTCCCGGCGCGCGCTTCGTCACCGCGAGCGCCGGATCGGCCAGCGGCTGGAACGGCGCCGCCGGCGGTCGCACGCCGATCATGCGATCGCTCAACACGGTGGCGGACTGCGCGAACGCCGAGTCGCGCGCCCGCCACGCGGCGACCACGTCGCGCGCCGTCACCGGCGCCCCGTCCCAGAAGCGGGCGTCGTCCCGCAGCGTGAAGGTCCAGCGGTCTCCCGCTGCCTCCCACGACTGGGCGAGCCCGGGAAGCACCCGGCCGGCGCAGTCCACGCGAATCAGCGTCTCGTACAGCGCTGCGAAAACGAATCGCTCCGCATCGTTGCGCGGCGAGGGAGCGTGCGTGGGATCGATGGGCTCGGCGAGCGCGACTGCGACCGTGTCGCGCTTCGACGCGGGGCCGGGCGCGATGCGGCACGCGGTGTCCGAAGGTGCGGCACCAGGCGCGGGAAGCTCAGGCGCAACCGGCGCCGGCAGGCCGGGCGGGCCCGCGCGGCAGGCGACCGTGAGCAGCACTGCGAGCAGGAGCGGGCGGCGGGCAGACATCATCGGCGGGCTCTGGTTCCGGGGATCGTTCCGAACGATACCCAGGCTTGGAAGCCAGAGCCAGCGCGCGGCTAGGAGCGCGGTTTCCGGTCCATCAGGGCGAGCACGTTGCCTTCCGTGTCGCGGAAGTCGGCGAGCCACAGCTCGTAGTCCGGCGCGCGGTGCACCAGATGGGGCTCGGTGATGAACTCCACGCCCCGCCCGCGCAGCGTCGTATGGGCGAGGGCGATGTCGGGGACCAAGTAGTAGATGAGCGACGCCGCGTGGTCGAGCTCGCCCGTTTCGGGAATGCCCAGCATGACCGTCGTCGCGCCGCACTGAAAAAACGCCATTCTCGGCACCTGAAAGAGGAACGGCATGCCGAGCGTGTCGCGGTAGCAGCGGACGGCGCGGTCGAGATCGCGCGCTCGCACGAAGACCTGGCCGATTTGGGAGAGACCGAACGGCGTCGCCGCGGTCATGAGTGCCTCCTTGAGAGTGCGGAGCGCCGCTCGCCCGATCCGTCGCCGGCGACCGGCTCCTGCTGCGTCAGACAATGGATCGTCCCCAATCCCCAGACCAGGTCCACGGCGTGGATTCCGACGACGGGCCGGTCCCGGAACAGCTCTCCGAGAATCCCCAACGCCACCCTGTCCTGGGGATCGTTGAATGTCGGGACCAGCACCGCGGCGTTCGCGATGTAGAAATTGGCATAGCTCGCGGGGAGACGCTGGCCGTCGAACGAGAGCGGGGCGGGCATCGGAAGATCGACGACCTCGATCTTGGAGCCGTCCTCGAGGCGCATGTCCTCGAGCCGCTCGCGGTTCTCCGCGAGGGGCCGGTAGTTGACGTCCCGCGGGTCGGACTCCCGGCACAGCACGACGGTACCCGTGTTGACGAAGCGGCACACGTCGTCCACATGCCCGTGCGTGTCGTCGCCCGCGATCCCCTCGCCGAGCCACAGCACGTTGGTGGCACCGAGGTAGTCTCGCAGCACCCCCTCGAGCTCGGACCGCGACAGGCCCGGGTTCCGGACCTGAACCGCGGGATCGAGCAGACACTGCTCCGTCGTGAGGAGCGAGCCGCGGCCGTTGACGTCGATGCTCCCGCCCTCGAGCACGATGCGTGCGGGGACCAGCGGCAGCTTGAGCCGCGCGGCCACGCGTTCCGGGATGCGGTCGTCCTTTTTCCAGTCGGGGTACTTGGCCCACGCGTTGAAGCGGAACCGCGTGATCGCCACGTCGGCCCTCGGGCTCGGCCGGCGCACGAACAGGGGTCCGAAGTCGCGCGTCCAGCCGCGATTGGTCGGAAACCGGAAGAACTCGACCCGGCCGAGGTCTACGCCGGCCCGCTCGAGGACGCTGCGCGCCTTGCGCTGGTAGGGGCCCGAGTTCACGAGAATCCGCACGATCTCTCCGGGCGCCAGCTTGCGGACGATCTCGGCGTAGACCCAGGGGATCGGCCCCAGCCGCCCGGGCCAGTCGCTCGCGTTGTGGGGCCAGCCGATCCAGGTCGCGTGGTGCCGTTCCCACTCGGCGGGCATGCTAGCCCCTCGGGAGGGGAGAGTCTTCACCCAGGCTTACGACGCGTCGCCGAGATAGCGACTGACGATCCCGCCGTACGCGTCGATGCGGCGGTCTCGCAGGAACGGCCAGCCGCGACGCACCTCCTCGATCCGTGCCAGATCCACCTCTCCGAAGACGATGGTCTCCCGGTCAGTCGGTGCCTCCGCCACGACGCTGCCGAACGGGTCGGCGATAAACGACGAACCCCAGAACTCGAGTCCGTCCGTCGCTGCGCCTTGAGGCCGCTCGCGGCCGACCCGGTTCACCGCCGCCACGTAGCAGCCGTTCGCGATCGCGTGGCTGCGCTGAATGGTGCGCCACGCGTCGAGCTGTTCCTTGCCATGGCTGTCCTTCTCGGCCGGATGCCAGCCGATGGCCGTGGGATAGAACAGGACGGTGGCGCCCTGCAGGGCGGTGAGGCGCGCGCCTTCCGGATACCACTGATCCCAGCACACCAGCGTGCCGATGCGCCCGACCCGGGTGTCGAACGCGCGGAATCCCAGATCTCCCGGCGTGAAATAGAACTTCTCGTAGTACGCGGGGTCGTCCGGGATGTGCATCTTGCGGTAGACCCCGATCAGGCGGCCGTCCGCGTCGATCACCGCGGCGCTGTTGTGGTACAGCCCAGGGGCGCGGCGCTCGAACAAGGGTGCGATCACCACGGCGCCCGCCCGCTGCGCCGCCCGCCCCAGCGCCTCGGTGCTGGGCCCCGGAACCGGCTCGGCAAGATCGAACAGGGCCGCGTCCTCCCGCTGTGCGAAATACTGCGAGCGGAACAGCTCCGGCAGGCACACCAGCGCGGCCCCTGCCGCCGCGGCCTCGGCCACCTTCGCGATCGCCTTCGAGAGGTTCGCGGCGGGATCGGGCGCCATGGCCATCTGGACGAGCGCGACTGTGTACTTGCTCGGCGCCGAGGGGGTCGTCATGCGGGAGAAGACTACCATGGTCGGGGCGTGAACGCACCCGGCCGGCTCAGGGGTTACGGACCTCGAAGGTCGCCTCGACCGCATAGTCCGGGATGGCGCACAGCGCGACCCGCGCGACATAGCGGCCGGCGACGGGCGCCGCATCCGGGGGGAGAGAGACGAACCGCCGGAACAGCCCGCCCAGCCGGATCAGCATGTGGTTGCCCCGCCACGCGAACCGGTCGGGAATCGCGGCCAGCGTGAGTATGGCCGCCTGAGAGAAGGAGAGTCGAACCGTGCGGCGACTGGTGCCGTCAGGCTCGATCTCGCGCAACCGCTGGATCGCCATCAGGGCTCGATCGGAGGCGCCCTGCACGACTCGCACGTGACCGACCACTTCCACGAAGTGGTCCGCCATCCTGGACGAACGCGGGTCGAGCTCGGCGATCGTCATCTGGTAGATGCGCTGCCCGGACACGGACACGGGCTCCGGGAGGATCAGCAGCCATCCGGCAGAATCGGCCGGCTGAAAAAACCCATGTATCGTGACAGCCGTGTCCATTAGCGCCTGCGCGGCGCAGGGCCTCACCGCGGCGCCGAGCGGCATGAGCGCCAGCGTGACGCAGCACGGCGCCACCACGGCCCGGCGCCGCATCAGCGCCGTGTCGCTCCGCCCGGGCGTCATGAGCTATTTCTCCAGCCGATAGCCGGCCTTGCGGACCGTGAGAATGTGCTGTGGAGCGGCCGGGTCCGCCTCGAGCTTGCGGCGCAGCTCGGCGACGTGCGTGTCCACCGTGCGACTGAGGACCGCCGCGCTGTAGCCCCACACCTCGGTGAGCAGCTCCATGCGCGTCGCCACGGCCCCACGCCGCTGCAGCAGTGCCAGCAGCAGATCGAACTCTTTCGGGGTGAGCCCGACTGCGCGGCCGTCGCGCAGCACGGTGCGCGAGGCAGGCATCACCTCGATCGCGCCAAACTGCTCCGGGAGCGCGGCCCCGCCGCCACTGGGCGCCGTGCGCCGGAGCAACGCCTCCACCCGCGCGAGCAGCTCGAGCACACCGAACGGTTTGGTGACGTAATCATCCGCGCCGAGCCGCAGCCCCCGCACTTTGTCCCCCTCTTCGCCACGGGCCGTGAGAATGAGGACCGGCATGCGACGCCCCTCGTCGCGCAGCGCCCGCAGCACGCGGTAGCCGTCCAGGCCGGGCAGCATCAGGTCGAGGATGATCAAGTCGGGGCCGCCGGTCCGCGCCCGCGCGAGGCCCTCGCTGCCATCCTCGACGACCTCCACCTCGTAGCCCTCGATCTCGAGGTTGTTGCGCAGGCCGTATGCGAGATCGGGATTGTCTTCGACGACGAGAATCCGGGTCATGCCGTCGCTCCGAAGTCCGCGCGTATCCGCGCACCCCCCGGTGCGCCCTCCGGCTGACCGGCCAGGGGCAGCTCCAGGACGAAGCGCGCCCCGGTCCCCCCGCGTCCCTCTTCCGCCCAGGCGCGGCCGCGGTGCAGCGCCACCAGCTCTCGCACCACGGACAAGCCGATGCCCGTCCCCGCCACCGCGGCGCCGCGGTCGCGCTCGAGCCGCCAGAAGCGGTCCCAGATGCGCTCGCGGTCGCCGGACGGAATCCCGGGCCCCTGGTCCTCGACCCGGATGCGCGCCTTCCCGTCGGCGGCGTCGAGGCCCACGGTGATCGTCTGGTCGGCCGGCCCGTACTTGACAGCGTTGTCTAGCAGGTTGACGAGCATCTGCCGCAGCGCCTCGGCATCGACCGGGGCGACTAGTCCATCGCGGAGCTCGGTGCGGAACGTGACGCCGCGCGCCGCCGCGAGCGGGGCGAAGGCTTCGACGGCTTCACGCACCAGCGGGGCGAGCGGGGCCGGCGCCGGCGACAGCCGCGTGGCTTGGCGCTCCGACCGGGAGAAAAGCAGCAGGTTCTCGACCAGATGCGTGAGGCGGCGCGCCTCCTGGTCCACAATCTCGAGCGAGCGGACGCGCTCGCCGTCCGAGCGCACGCGGCCGAGCAGCAGCGTCTCGGAGAACATTCGGATCTGGGCCAACGGAGTGCGCAGCTCGTGCGAGACCCCGGACACGAAATCGGCGCGCAGCTGCGAGAGCTCGTACTCGCGGCGCAACTGCAGCAGGGCTCCGACAACGAGTGCGGCGGTGATGGCGAGCAGAGACAGCAACATCGGCAAGTTCGACCGTGGCATGCCGCCGATCACGAGCTTCGGTGCCATGTCGGGTCTCAGCGCGACCTGAACCTGCAGCCGGCCCATCATCGGTTCCTGAAACGAATCGCGGGCGGCGAAGAGCGGTGGGTATTGCACCGGCGAGCGATACAGCTCGACGCCGTCCGCCCCGGTGACGATCGCCGAGCCCAGCGAATCGTATATCACGCCCCCCGTCAGGGGCCGCGGCAACAGCGGAAACTTGTCTTCGTCGGCCGTATAGAGCGGCTCGAACCCGCGTGGATCCTCCTCGAGGCCTACCACGGTGCGCGGGCTCCCGGCCTTGTCGTTCACCACGGTGTAGACGATTGCGCGCGCCACGCCGTCCACCGTGCGCACGATCGCGCCGAGCCGCTCCTTCGGGTCGTACACCGTGCGGCTGTGCACCGGAAGTGTGTCGCGCAGCCACTTGCGTACCGCGGCCGGTGGCGCTCCCCCCGCCGTCTCGAGCCGCCCGGTGGCGAGCTCGTAGCGGAAGGTGTAGCGGGCGAGCTTGCGGAAGTCGGCCGCGTGGGGCTCGGTGCTCTCCGCAAGTCGCCCGGGTGGCGGGAGGGGAGTGTCGGCAAGTCCGGCTTTCGCGCGCGACAACGCGTCCAGCGCCGGCCAGAAGGCCTGGTAGTACAGGGCCATCTCGGTTCGGTTGGCGAACCGAGCGGCAGCGAGACGCGCGTAGTCGCTCAACACGCGCTCGGCGGTGGCCTTGTGGCCGAGGAAGTTGCGATACGCCTGCAGCGCGATGGCGCCCGCCAGGGCGAGCGTGAGTAAGAGCAGCGCGGCGATGAACAGGCCGCGAGGACGAGGTGGGCGGGAGCCGGGTCTCATGAGACGGTCGAGAAATGCACCTGATTTCAGGGAGTTTCAAGCTAACCCCGTCGCCTCACGCGGCGCCTGCGGTTTGACCGTTCTCTGACACCCCTCCCACGCGGCCTCCACCTGCGTGGCCGCAACAGTCCGTACCTTCTCACCGCACTCAGGTCGCGGCCGAAGTGTCGACGGCCCACTTCGCCCGGCCGGTCAACCCGGGGAGCAGTTCCTGCCCCGGGTTTGGCTTTTAGCCCCGCCTCCTCCCCCGCTATCTTGGATGAGCATGGCTTTCTCGCTCACCAGCACGGCCTTCACCGACGGTTCGGCCGTTCCCGCCAAGTACACGTGCGACGGGGCCGACGTCTCGCCCCCGCTCGCCTGGAGCGGCGCGCCCGCCGGAACCGTGAGCTTCGCGCTCATCGCCGACGACCCCGACGCGCCGGCCGGGACGTGGGTCCACTGGGTGCTGTACAACCTGCCCGCCACGACGCCCGAGCTGCCCGAGAACGTCGCCAAGGTCGAGACGCTCGACCTGGGCGGCGCGCGCCAGGGCCGCAACGACTTCCACCGCCCCGGCTATGGAGGACCGTGCCCGCCGCCGGGTCCCGCGCACCGCTATTTCTTCAAGCTTTACGCGCTCGATATCATGTTGCAGCCGCGCCCCGCCGCCCAAGAGAAGGACGTCGAGGCGGCGATGCAGGGGCACGTGCTCGGCGTGGCGCAGCTCGTGGGCACGTACGCGAGACGGAAACGATGAGCGCCCTGGTTGCCGCCGTGCTCGGGTGGGTTGCGCTGTCGCCCCCGTTTCACGTCGTCGTCCTGCCCGCGGCCGTGCGCGGCGTGATGAGCGACCTCTGGGTCGAGAACAACCGCCACTGGGACGAGCTCGGGGGCCAGAACACGCTGACTCAGCTCCTCGGAACGGGGAGACCGACGCAGCGCGAGTATCTCGCCTGTCTCGAGGGGGAGGTGGTGCGGGACACGTTGTTCGTACGCCGGCT
>Ga0070698_100002787_pt1 | contig 19245 bp, 16 predicted proteins | sample KBSK1502metaG_FD_65477 | JGI IMG/M metagenome (GOLD analysis project Ga0070698, IMG submission 65477) | Corn, switchgrass and miscanthus rhizosphere microbial communities from Kellogg Biological Station, Michigan, USA - KBS K1-50-2 metaG | ecosystem: Host-associated > Plants > Roots >...
GGCTGTAAATATTTCAGTAACTTCACTGGACTCGAATTTGCAGAGAGTGCTCGAGCCGCGGACGTCGTCACCTCAAGCCCGCCTGGATGCGATTCGGCAACTTCGCAGCGCTGGAATTCCGACCGGCGTGATGGTTGCACCGATCATCCCGGGGCTCACTGATCATGAGGTTCCGAAGATTCTCGACGCCTGCGCAAAAGCGGGTGCCCAATTTGCCGGATACACAATTGTCCGTCTGCCGTGGGCGGTGGCGCCACTTTTCGAACATTGGCTTGAGGAACATTTTCCCGAGCGCAAAGAGAAGGTGCTGGGACGCATCCGCGACGTGCGACAGAACCGGCTAAATAACTCCCAGTGGCACACGCGCATGACCGGCGAAGGCATCTTTGCCGAGCAAATCGCATCGATGTTTGCCATCTCCTGTCGGCGCAACCGAATGTGCGCGCGTCCGAAGCTTTCGTGCGCGTCATTTCAAAGACCGACGACGCAGCTACGCCTTTTCGGTTGAAATCAGCTATCGTTTTTTTGAAGCAATTCGTGCGGCCGCATTCCTCGTTGCAAACGAAACAATAAAGCGGCCACTGCGAGCATGCACTAGGTACGGAGAGGCGGTTATTGGAGGCCGTGCTTATTCATAAACACCGCGCCAGGTTAAGTCCCCGTTTAATTCCTGGCTCCTCCCCTCGCAGTGTGTTGCACTGTTTCAGTGGTACTCCTAATGAAGAAAGACCGAGAGGTGATCTTTACCGTTGAAGGGGGTATCAGTTTCGATCAGGTAAGTCCTTAATGCACGTCAGTTGCCACCGCGAATTCTGTCACTCCGTCGGTGAACACAAGCAGCGCTTCGTTTTCCTTTAGGCCGAGTGCTTTTCGAGCGCGATCGAGTTGTTTACTCGAATCGGTGAACTCGACATAACGTTCGCCGGCGCTAAGTGGAACCGCAATTTTGATCTTTGCCCTTTTCATCCCCGCGGCATTCTTGCGCTGAATTTCACGAGCGCAAGGTGTTTTTCCCGCAGGCAAGTTGTCACTGAATTGCGAGTCGCAATTTCGGTAAAAAAAATTGGCCTAATCGACAAATTTTTGCCCACGTTAGAATTCGCTCCAAGATGTGACATGCTATTTTGATAGACGAAAAGCGTTGCCAGCGCGTACGGGAGTCGAACTCGTGCACCGGCCTTGAGAGGGCTTATGCCTTCCCTCGTGTACCGATTGCCGTTGCAAGATTGTTGCACGAATTGCGCCTTTGGCCCGGCCCGCTTCTGTGGCTGTCTGTATCGCGTCGATGCGTTACCGGATAACCCGATATGCGCCCGCTCTCGACGCATTCTGCACGCTTTACAGTGCGCGGCGCTGCGTGATTGAATGCCCAGCGCCGTCAACGACAATTTTCTTGGTATGAAAAACTCGATCATTTTCATTTCGGCCCTCTCGTTAGTGTCGATGATGCTGGCTTCGTGCGAGAGCATTCCAAGTTCATTTAACCCTTTTGCACCCGAGACGACAACAACATCGACTTCGGGCTCACCCGAAACGGGTCAGACTAACCGTGCAACATACGAGGTGCCCCTTGGGCGAAGCTCCGAGAATTCTGTCCCCACTGATTACTGACCGGTCGGGAGGTCTTAGGCCAATGCGTAGCGACATGCGTGAGCTTGGACGCAGCGATCATCCATCGCTTCAAAGCCGTGAGAACCTTCAAACGCGGAGATCAGTTGGGCCGAAGCCCGTCCGCAGTGAACCTAGATGATGAGCGGCGCGTGGCAGCGCGTACGGGAGTCGAACCCGTGTACCAGCCTTGAGAGGGCTGTGTCCTAACCACTAGACGAACGCGCCAAAAGCAAGATGCGATTAGGAATACCGCAATGACTGTGGGCTGGCAAGGTAGCCGATCAAAACCGCTTGTGGCGTTTCTCTTTCTTCTTGTGTTTGTCTGCGGGCTTCTTAGGCGCGGGTGTCCCCGATGGGGTTGGCGAGGGTGTAGCGGTATTTGGCGTGGGTCTCACGTTCGGCTGAGCCAGGAAAGCCTGATGAGATGTCTTCAATGACTGCAATGCCAACTTGAGTTCCGGAGTCGTAGCGAGTGCCGACATGCGTTCGTAGTAGACGTTGTAGTAATTGCGGAGCCGATTTCTCTTTTCCAAATCAGTCCGTGCAGACTGGGCATACGCCTTCGCGGCCTGCACCTCTGGGTCATTTACCGTCCGATTTTTCAATTGCCGCCATTCCTTATGCACGCGCAATTCATCTGCTTGCGGCCCGAGGGATCTCGGCTTCGAAAAATTCTGGTCAAGCTGCGATATCTCGGGCAACTCGGGACCATTAGGGGGCTCAGGCGAGGGCGTTGGTTCGAGTTGGTTTTGCTCCTCATAAAGATCCACATTCGGCGGAGCAGCGTCCTGTCCGTGCAGCATCAACGCCATGCCAATTAGCGTCGCTGAAACGATTAAGCCGTATATTTTCATTCCCAGTTTCGTCCGCAATGTAACTGAATTTTGGGATGCGGGAAGACGCTATCCATGATAAAGAACCACGCCGCAGTACGGGGCGTAGCTTAGCTTGGTAGAGCGCGTGGTTTGGGACCACGAGGTCGGAGGTTCAAATCCTCTCGCCCCGACGTTTGACCGCATCAGACGTTGTAATCCAAATTGGGGCCCAATCGCTTTTCCACCGCGGGCACCGATTCGCCGCGCCGGGTCGCGTAATCCACCACTTGATCGTGCCCAATCTGTCCCACTCCGAAATATTTCGCCTCGGGATGTGAAAAATGAAGTCCGCTCACGCTCGCACCGGGATGCATTGCAAACGATTCCGTTAGTGAAACCCCGGTATTGTTCTCGGCATCCAGCAACTCAAACAATGCTTGCTTCTCTGCGTGATCGGGACAGGCGGGATAACCAGGAGCCGGTCGGATGCCGCGATACTTTTCGCGGATTAGATCGGCCTGGGATAACTGCTCCTCGCGCCCGAATCCCCATGCGATCCGCGCTTCTTTGTGCAGATACTCGGCAAACGCTTCGGCTAATCGATCTGCCAACGCCTGCCCCATGATGGCGTTGTAATCGTCATGCTGCCGTTTGAATTCTTCCGCGAGTTCGTCTGCACCGTGAATCGAAACCGCAAATCCGCCAAGATAATCCTGTAGCGGCGGTCGGCGCCTGTCCTGAGCGGAGTCGGAGGAACCGCCATTCACTGGCGCAATGTAATCCGCCAGGCAGTGGTTAAATTGTCCCGCCGGCTTTTGCATCTGCTGGCGGACGAAATAAAACGTGGCGAGCTTCTTCGTGCGATCATCATCAGCATAAAGATCCACATCATCCCCGACTGAGTTTGCTCGCCAAAAAGCGTGAACCCCCCGCGCGATGAGCAGATTTTTTGCGACGATCCGATCAAGAAGTTTCTGCGCATCGTCGAAAAGTTCGCGCGCTTGTTTGCCCATCTTGGGATCTTCAAAAATCGCGGGATAACGCCCGCGTAATTCCCAGGCGTGAAAAAACGGCGACCAATCGATGTACTCGGCCAGCGTCCGCAGCGAAAAGGAGCGTACGGTGTCATCCTGAGCGGATCCCGCAGTTTGGTAAACGCGGACGCCCAAAAATTCGGGTTTAGGTGGAACATAGTTGCTCCAGCCAATCGGCGTTCGGTTTGCGCGTGCTTCTTCGAGCGTCAGCAAATTCTTTCGCTGTGTTCTTGCTGAATGCTCCCGGCGCAAGCGTTCGTAGTCTTCGCGCGTTTTCTTATCGAATGCGGACTTGAGCTCTTCGTTCAGCAGCGAATTGACAACACCCACCGCGCGCGAGGCGTCCAGAACGTGCACAGTACTGGCCTGATAATGCGGCGCGATCTTCACCGCGGTGTGCGCCCGGCTCGTGGTTGCCCCGCCAATCAACAGCGGCAAACGAAAGCCTTCACGTTCCATCTCCTGTGCGACATGCACCATCTCGTCCAGCGATGGCGTAATCAGGCCGCTCAGGCCGATCACGTCCGCTTGTCTTTCTCGCGCTGTTTCCAGAATTTTTGCGGCCGGCACCATTACGCCAAGATCGACAACGTCGTAGTTGTTACATTGCAGCACCACCCCGACTATGTTTTTGCCGATATCATGGACGTCGCCTTTCACCGTTGCCATCACGATGCGTCCCTGCGGTTTCGCGCCGGCAGATTTCTCCGCTTCCATGAATGGCATCAGATAGGCGACAGCTTTCTTCATTACTCGCGCGCTCTTAACGACCTGTGGCAGGAACATTTTGCCGGCGCCGAACAAGTCGCCGACCACGCTCATACCGGCCATCAGCGGCCCCTCGATCACGTCGAGTGGTCGCTTGCATTTTTGACGCGCTTCCTCCGTATCGACGTCGATGTAATCAGTGATGCCTTTGACTAACGCGTGTTTCAGGCGCTCTTGGACAGGTTCTTTTCGCCATGCTTTATCGGCGACTGGAGTCTTACCTTTTGCTTTTACGTTTTCCGCAAAATCGACTAACCGCTCGGTTGCATCGTCTCTTCTATTCAACAACACGTCTTCGACGCGCTCTCGCAGTTCAGGCTCGATTTCTTCATAGACCGCAAGCTGCCCTGCATTAACGATTCCCATGTCGAGGCCTGCCCGAATGGCGTGAAACAGAAACGCGGCATGCATCGCTTCGCGCACCGTGTTGTTTCCGCGAAAGGAAAATGAAATGTTGCTTACCCCGCCACTTACGCGCGCGCCGGGAAGATTCTTTTTGATCCATCGCGTCGCTTCAATGAAATCGACCGCGTAATTGCGGTGTTCTTCAAGGCCAGTAGCGACGGTCAGAATATTTGGATCGAAGACAATATCGCTTCCCGGGAAGTTCGCGTGTTTGGTCAACAAATCATAGGCGCGCGCACAGATCTCGATTTTCCGCTGAAGATTATCGGCCTGGCCTTGCTCATCGAACGCCATCACGATGGTTGCAGCGCCATATCGCCTGATTAATCGGGCTTGCCTGAGAAAATCTTCTTCGCCGTTTTTCAGGCTGATGGAATTCACCACTGCTTTTCCCTGCAGGCATTTGAGCCCTGCTTCGATGACGCTCCACTTCGAGCTGTCGACCACAATTGGAATCCGCGTGATCTCTGGTTCGCTGCCGATCAAATTCAGGAATCGAACCATGGCCGCCTCCGAGTCGATCATCCCTTCGTCCATGTTCACGTCGAGCAGGTTAGCGCCGCTCTGCACCTGCTGACGCGCTACAGCCAGAGCCCCGTCGAAATCCCCCGCAAGAATCAGCTTCGAAAACTTCGGCGATCCCGTGATATTGGTGCGCTCGCCGATTACAACGAAGCCGAACTCCGGCGTAATGTTCAACGGTTCGAGCCCGGAAAGTCGCAGAATCATGTGTATCTGATTGTTCTTTCCACGGCGCGCGGTGAGAATTTCCGCGTTAGTTTTGCCAGCGCTCGAATGTGATCCGGCGTTGTGCCACAGCAACCACCCACCATGTTGAGCCAGCCGTTCTCTGCCCACTTCGCGACTTTGGGTGCAAAAGTTTCCGCTGTTTCGGGAAAACCGGTCGGCGAAAGCGGGTCCGGCAGACCCGCGTTTGGATATGCGCTCATGTAGTACGGCGAGACGCGCGCCAGCTCTTCTACAAACCGTTCCATTTCGTCCGGACCGAGTGAACAATTCAAACCGACGATGAGCGGCTCCGCGTGTGCAATCGATATCAGCGACGCCTCAACGGTTTGCCCGCTCAAGTTTCGACCGGATTTGTCGATTACAGTGCCCGAGATCATCAATGGCACTTTGCGTCCGGTTCCTTCCAATGCATCCGCGATGGCGAACAGCGCTGCTTTTCCGTTGAGTGTGTCGAAAATCGTTTCGACAATGAGTAGATCCACACCGCCTTGGAGCAGAGCTTTGGCTTGATCGAAGTAAGTTTGGCGAAGTTGATCGAATGAGACCGCGCGAAATGCCGGATCGTTTACGTCGGGTGAAATCGAACCTGCTACGGGAAGCGGTCCCATTGATCCGCCAACAAAGCGTTGCTGTCCGGTTTCATTTGCAACGCGATTCGCAGCGCGTCGCGCGATCCTGGCCGCTTCAAAATTAATTTCCTGAACGAGCGCGCGAAGATCGGCGTCGTTCAACACGCGCTCAAAGAATTCCTGGTCTTTGCGACCACGTGTAGGCTCGCTTTGGAACAGGAAATCGTGCAGGCCGATGGTTGTTCCGCTGAACGTGTTCGTTTCGACGATGTCCGCCCCCGAACTGAGATAAGCGGCATGAATTTCCTCGACGACTTGCGGCCGTGTTAGATTGAGGAGTTCCAGGCTGCCCTTGAGGTCTTTGCCCTTCCAATCACCGAACCGTTCTCCTCGATACTCGGCTTCCGACAGTTTGTATTGCTGAATCATCGTGCCCATGGCGCCATCGAGAAAGACGATTCGTTCGCGCAGGAGCGCTTCCAGAGGATGAAGACCATTTGTAGCCATGATTGTCCGGGAACTAAAGAGCGTTTCCCTGGCGAATCAAGTAACAAATCGACGTATCATGATACGTAGATGTGTTTGGAGCACTTTTACTCGTGCTCCTGCTCTTACCCGTATTCATTAGTCCAACTGCGCAGACAACGATCAAAATGACGTATCCCGAATGTCGAAATAATGACGAATGACCAAGTGAGAGCGATCGCCGTAACATGGACTCGCGGTTCGAGATCCGTCACGTCCATTTCGTCTCGACTTCACTGGATGTGACAGTTAGGTGAAGTGCGCCATGGAAGCGGTGCAGCTCTTCAAATCGCTCGACCGCAATCAACGAAACACGTTCGTGGCTTGCTTCCTGGGGTGGGCACTCGATGCCTTCGATTTTTTTCTGCTCACGTTCGTGATCGTGCCAATGGCAGGCGACTTTGGGACGAGCATCGCCGAGGTGACCTACGCCATCACCCTTACCCTGGCGATGCGCCCGTTAGGCGCGTTCATCTTCGGATTGCTCGGCGACCGGTTCGGACGGCGCATCCCCCTGATGATCGACATCATTTTCTATTCTCTCATGGAATTGCTCACCGCGTTTTCTCCCAATTACACCTGGTTGCTGATTTTTCGCGCGCTTTACGGAATCGGTATGGGCGGAGAATGGGGACTCGGCGCGTCGCTGGCGATGGAGACGCTGCCGACCGCAGCCCGCGGACTGTTCTCGGGAATTTTACAGCAAGGTTATGCGTTTGGTTATCTGCTTGCGGCCATTGTGTATTGGATCGTGTTTCCCTTCTTCGGATGGCGCGGCCTTTTCGTCGCAGGAGCGCTCCCTGCGTTTCTTGTGCTGTACATCCGCGTGCGGGTGCCCGAATCGCCGGTTTGGGTGCAGCGGCAGCGCGAGACGACCCATTTTTGGACCGATCTGCTGGTTGTACTAAAACGCCACTGGGTTCTCTTTGTTTACGTGATTTTATTGATGACGGCGTTCAATGCCATGTCTCATGGAACCCAGGACATGTATCAAACTTTTCTGGGTGAACAACGCCACTATGGCGTGACGCAGAAGGCCGCGACCGGGATTATTTATGCTGTTGGTGCAATCTGCGGCGGAACAGTAGTTGGCCATCTGTCGCAAAAATGGGGACGTCGTCGCTCGATTATTTTGACCGCGATATTTGCTATAATCCTAATTCCTCTCTGGGTTTTTCCACCGGGCTTCGCGCTTCTGGTCATCGGTGGGTTTGCCATGCAATTCATGGTGCAAGGCGCCTGGGGAGTCGTCCCTGTGCATTTGAATGAACTTTCGCCCGGCGCAGTACGCGGGACCTTCCCCGGGGTTGCGTATCAACTCGGAAACTTGTTGGCCGCCAACACCGCTGTTGTTGAAGCCCGGTTGGCCGACCATTTCCGTGACGCAAGCGGGCATCCAGATTATGCAAAGGCGCTCGCGCTTTTTGCGCTGGTGATGTTTTTGGGGTTGATCTTACTGGCAGCAATCGGGCGCGAAGAGCGCGGGAAGGAATTCTAGCGATGTCCAGTGGACGGCGCGAGGCCCGTGCCACCGCTGGGAGGTTCTGGCTGCGACTGCGGTTGCGCAGCTACCTGCGCCGAGGCGCGGTAAACACCGGAGCCGAAGCGTTGCTCTACGACGGCCTCTGCTATTCGGTCAGCGAGCAGTTCGCGATATTCCGAATCACGCGCCTGACTCCCATCATTGCGATTACTCAAGTATCCACATTCCACAAGCACTGCCGGACAGCTAGCAAGGCGGAGCACGCGAAAATTAGCCGTGTGTACTCCACCATTCTTAGAGCGGGGGATCGTCATCAGTTTTTGTTGAATACCGTTGGCCAGATCGAATGACGCGCCAGAATGATAGTACGTTTCGAATCCGCGAACGCCGCGCCGGCGCGAATCGTTGAAGTGTATGCTGACGAAAATTGCATTTTTTTCCGCATTCTCCATAGCCACACGATCGTTCAATTCGATAAAGACATCCGAGTTACGGGTCATCACAGTTTTTAACTGCGATTCGCGGAGCTTTCGGTTGAGACGCTGGGCGACGTCGAGGGCAACCATCTTCTCCGGGGGGCCGTAGCGCCGATATGCACCGCTATCTTTGCCTCCATGTCCCGCGTCCACTACCACAGTATTGAAAGTCTTACTCGTGTTTTTGACTCCGGTAGTCGTAACGGTACTGCAAGCAGCCAACGAAGCGAAAAAAGCGATCGCAAGGAGACGAGTGACCTGGCGCGGCATTCTGATCTAATAGCAAAAAATACACGGTCTACAAAAACTTTCTCCCCAAGATCCGGTAAGACCTCCGTCAGGCGTTGCGGTGCTCGTAAGCTGTCTGCGATTTTTCACCTTCACAAAAATTGTGTCGCTGACAGCCGCAGCTGCAAAAGCTGCCGGACCCGATCGAGCAGCCATTCTATCTCACGCCTCTACTCGGAGTTCCGCACCCACGTTTCTCGCCAGCACGACTAGAACCTTTGCTTCTTGTCTGATGAATCGAAAGAAGATAGAAAAGGCGCGCACTAGAACAGCATGGCGCACGAAGTTTTTATCTCGCACTCTTCACAGGATAAACCTGTAGCTGATGCTGTTTGCGCGGCACTTGAAAACACCGCGATCCGCTGCTGGATCGCTCCACGGGATCTGCAGCCGGGGCGCTCCTTTGCCGGCGAGATTACGCGGGCGATCCAGCGCAGCAAAGTGATGGTCCTGATTTTCTCAGCGCATTCGAATACTTCCGAGCAAGTCCTGCGCGAAGTGCAGCTGGCCGCTAATTCGCATCTGCATATTGTTCAGTTTCGGATTGCGGATGTATACCCCAACGACGATCTGGAATATTATCTCAGCGCTCCGCACTGGCTCGATGCGCTGACTCCGCCGCTGGAAGACAACCTCCAGCGTTTGGGGACCTCAGTCAAAGCGTTGCTCGAGATGCCCGCCGAAGAGCCGGTGGAGGGTGGGGTGATGCCCGTTGCACCTTTGGTAGACTCGATGGCGGAGAGAAGTCGCCAAGATAGCGTTGCGACCGCCAAGGACGCGACGCCGCCGGTGAAATCGACTCAAACGACCCAGTCTCAACCGCCTATCTCTCCTGCTGCATCGATCTCTGCGATCGCTGCTTCAAAGGAACCCGGAGTTTGGGGAAGAAAGCGCCTGATCATAGCCACGGCTGGTGGAGCTACGGTTCTGCTGTTGGTTGCGATCAGCGTTTTACTGACGAGGCCTCATCCTCCAGTCAGCAAGGCAGCTCCAATATCACCTGAACCCGTGCTTAAGCCTGCGGTTGCGGCAACACCTACAAGCTTCAACACGGCGTCGCCTGAACCCGTGTTTAAGCCTGTGGTTGCGGCAACACCTACAAGCTTCAACACGGCGTCACAGGTCGCAGTTTTTGCTTATCATCGCTTGGTCGACAAAGTTCGCTATCCCGGCACTGAGATCACGCCGGCTGTGTTTGAAGCGCAAATGAAGGAGCTCAAGGACCGCGGAATCACAGTTATTCCGATGCAAGATTTTCTAGCATGGCGACGGCGCGAAAAAGATATTCCCTCGAGCTGCGCGATCATAACTTTTGATGACGGGTGGAAATCTCAATATGAGGTCGCTTGGCCGATTCTAAAGAAATTCGGCTATCCGTTTACTATGTTCATTTACACCGAAGGTGTGCGCGGGGGTTCCCTCGGCGGCCAAGAAGCGATCACCTGGGAACAACTCGCTGACATGCGCGATGCCGGCGTGGATATTGAAGCTCATTCGGCTACGCACCAAGATTTGCGCGAAGGCCATACGATCATGCTGATCGAGCCCGGTGGAAAGAGGATAAGGACCAAGCTTACAGGCGCAGAGTACGAACAATGGGTTCAGAATGAAGTCGTCGGCTGTAAGGTCACGATCGAACAGAGACTTCGGGTACGCGTGAACTGCTTTGCCGTGCCATTTGGGAATTACAACGAGCACGTTAAAGAGATCGCCAAGAACGCGGGTTATGAAGCTCTCTTTACGTTGTATGGCCAGAATTTGACTTTCGATTCACCCCTTGACTCGTGCGGTCGCTACGCGATTGAAGCGAATAAGCCGCAGGTGTTTACAGCCGCGGTCAGCAATATTCGCGTTCACTAGCAATCGAAATCGCGCGTTGTCCACTGGTGGTCATCCCGCCGGAGCGCACACCTTCCTTACCGACAAACGCGATCTCCTACCAGTTGATGTTTTCCGACGGAATTGGATCCGGAAACACGCGAACAATCGCAACGGTCAGTGCAAAAAGCACTTGTTTTTTGCGCGTCCGCACTTAAAGCCTTTACCTCTTTTATGATGATTCGATTTGCGATTGTTCCACTGCTTCTGGCGCTGAACCTTTCGATGTGCAAGAAGCAGGAAAATGTCTCCCCCAGCTCGCAGCAGGCGAGCGCCTCGTCACCAACGCCGGCTGCCGCTTCCACTCCGGTGGCGGCGGCGTCTCCCAAGATTACGAAGCCGGTTGTCGATCAAACCGCTCAGACCATTATTTTTTGTTATCACGGGTTGGTGGATAAAGTCCGCTTTCCTGGGACCCAAATCACGCCGGCGGCATTTGAAGCGCAAATGAAGGAACTCAAGGACCGTGGCATCACCGTGATCGGGATGCAGGATCTTCTGGCTTGGAAACGCGGTGAAAAAAATATTCCACCGCGCTGCGCGGTTATCACATTCGATGACGGCTTGAAATCACAATATGAAGTCGCTTGGTCGATCATGAAAAAATTCGGCTACACCTTCACTATGTTCATTTACACCGAAGGCGTGCGCGGTGGTTTGTTCGGTGGTGGAGAAGCGATCACTTGGGAACAATTAGCTGATATGCGCGACAACGGCATCGACATTCAAGCGCACTCGGCCACGCATCAGGACTTGCGCGAGGGCCATCCAGTCACCATCAGGGAGCCAGATGGAAAAAAAGTAAGGAAGCGGTTAACCGGGGCCGAGTATGAGCAATTTCTGCAGAACGAACTCGTCGGCTGCAAAACCCTGCTGGAGCAACGGCTCGGCATTAAAGTCAATTGCTTCGCGGTCCCGTACGGCTTTTACAACCAACACGTCAAGGAAATCGCGCGTAATGCCGGTTACGAAGCAATGTTTACGGTTTATGGCCAGCCCATCACGTTTACATCGCCGCCCGATTCAATCGGTCGTTATGCGATTGAAGCGAACAAACCCAAGGTGTTTGAAGATGCTGTGAAAATGATCGGCACTTCAACTGGAGGCGCCGCAGCGGTGGCTGAAGTCGGCGCGAAAGACCTCTCGACGCAGCCGGCAGACGGCGAAACGGTGCGTACCGCGCTGCCGCTAATCAAAGCTAACCTCAGCGCAATTGGTCAGATCGAGCCTGGCAGCGTGCAAATGCGCGTGAGCGGTCTCGGCGTTGTTCCTGCGAATTTCGATCCGAAATCTGGTTCGGTGTCATACCAGGTGACACAAAAATTGCACGAGAAATCGTGCACCGTGATTATCAGCGCTAAATCTCAGGGGAAGAAGGTCGAAGCGCATTGGACTTTCGGAATTGAAGAAGGTGCGGCGGGAGCAGCGACCTCCCCCATGCCGACGCCCAAGAAATAGTCGTGCCCGAGCACGAGGACGTGCTTGCCACCGCCCAAAGATGTGTGCGCTACCCTGAGTTCATGCGCCGCGACGTCTAATTTTTGGCATCATGTTTTCTCAACTCTCTGACAAACTCCAGGACGTCTTCAAAGAGCTGCGTGGGCACGGTACGATCAGCGAATCGAACATCGATGCCGCGTTGCGCCAGGTACGCCTGGCTTTGCTCGAAGCCGACGTCGATTTTCAAGTCGCCAAGAGATTCATTGCGCGCATCAGAGAGCAAGCGCTTGGAGAAGCCGTTCTTCGCAGCATTACGCCCGGTCAACAGATCGTCAAAATTTTCCACGACGAATTAACTACCCTACTCGGAGGCGATGCCGCACCGGTTAATCTGGGAGATTCAGGTCGTATTTTGATCGTTGGTCTTAACGGGTCGGGCAAAACAACTTCCTCTGCCAAGCTGGCCCGTCTTTTGAAAAAGCAGGGTCGCACGCCAGTTTTAATTGCCTGCGATTTGCAACGACCGGCGGCGATCGAACAACTGGCAACGCTGGGAAAACAAATCGACGTCGATGTATTCACTCCCGTTCCAGGCGAGAAGAATGTGCAGCGGGCTGCTGCCGACGCATCCAACAAGGCGAGATCGGCGGGTACGCAAGTTGTGGAAATCTTCGACACAGCGGGTCGTCAGGAGATCGACGAAACGCTGATTCAGGAGCTGAAAAGGTTGAAAGAATTTTTGAACCCACAGGAAACGTTGCTCGTTGTTGATGCCGCCACCGGTCAACAGGCAGTCAGCGTTGCGTCCCGTTTTAACGACGTTCTATCGATTACAGGAATCATTTTGACGAAGCTCGACGGCGATGCGCGAGGCGGCGCCGCATTGTCGATGCGCGAAGTGACGCGGCAGCCAATCAAGTTCACGGGAACCGGGGAAAAGCTCGATCAGTTTGAACTCTTTGTTCCGGATCGACTCGCAGGCCGAATTCTTGGCATGGGTGACGTCGTTAGTCTGGTCGAAAAAGCGGCGGAAGCGGTTGATGAAGAAGAAGCCGCCCGGTTAGAGCGGAAACTGCGCACCGCTTCGTTCGATTTCAATGATTTCCTGGCGCAGTTCAAGATGATGCGGCGGATGGGACCGCTGGAGAATATTCTTGGCATGTTGCCCGGCATGAGTAATGTGCAGAACCTCTCTGTTGACGAGAAGCAGCTTAAGCGCACGGAAGCCATCGTGCTTTCGATGACGAACGAAGAGCGGACGCGCCCCGACATATTGAATGCGCGGCGTCGTCAGCGCATCGCACGCGGCAGCGGCTGCACCGTGACGGAGGTAAACGATTTGTTACGACGCTTTGATCAGATGCGAAAGATGATGAAAAGCGCAGGCAAAATGAAAAAGATGATGGCACAACTGGCGCGAATGAGAACTTAACATGGCAGTTTCAATCAGATTACGCAGAGAAGGAACGAAAAACAGCCCTTACTACAAAGTGGTAGTGGCTGACAGGCGGAGCCCGCGCGATGGGAAATTTATCGAGATCATCGGCGCGTACGATCCAAAGAAACCCGGTCACAATAGTACATTGAAGATTGATCGGGTCGAATACTGGATCAGCAAAGGCGCACAACCATCCGATACGGTGCGCAGCTTGATCAAGAAGAATAAGAAAGCAACAGCGACCGCAGAACCGGCAGCCAAAGCGGAGCAAAAAGAGCAGCAAACGGTCCAGGAACACCCATCATCGCCTCCGGCTCCTTCGGCTGAAACGTCGAGCTAGCCAGCCAATTTGCCTGTGCTGTGCAGTGCGCTGTTTCAGCGCACCTGTCGCGCCGTAGTATTGTGCGAAGGCGGATTCGTGGTTAATCTTTCCGTCGCATGAGAGAGTTCCTCGAGTTCGTCATTCGCCAACTGATCGAATTTCCTGACGACATGGTCCTGACGGAAATTCCAAGCGGCAGAACCACGGTCTTTAAGCTGCAACTTCGACGAGGAGACGTTGGCCGGGTTATTGGCCGAGGCGGCCAGACCATTCAGGCCATTCGCGCGATGCTCGCCAGTTCGGCTGCGCGCCATGGCCAACGGGCGATCCTCGAGATCGTGGAATAATTTGTAGGCGTTCGTTTCGACGCGAATGGCGCCGCCCGAAAACGCGTTGCAACATTGGGCATTAGACGTTGGGTGTTGGGCGTTCGACGTTTTCCCCTCATGAAGATCGACATCCTGACATTATTTCCCGACATCTGTCGCGCGCCTCTTGGCGAAAGCATCATGAAACGCGCTCAGGAAAATGGAATTGTCGATCTTCAGATCCATAACCTGCGGGATTGGACCACCGACAAACATCACATCGTGGACGACGCACCGTTCGGCGGCGGCCAGGGAATGGTCATGAAACCGGAGCCGATTTTTGCGGCCGTTGAAGATCTGCGAAATCAAGAGTCTAAAGTGGTGCTGATGTCACCCGCCGGACATCGATTTGCTCAGCAAACGGCGAGACAACTATCGCAAGAACCACATCTCATTATCATTTGCGGCCATTACGAAGGAGTCGATCACCGGGTGATCGAACAGCTGGTGGACCTGGAAATTTCGATCGGCGATTACGTGCTTACAAACGGAGCAATTGCATCGGTCGTCCTTGTCGATGCAATCGTGCGTTTATTGCCCGGTGCGCTGGGTCATGAACAGTCTGCGGTCGACGACAGTTTCAACCACGGATTACTGGAAGCTCCGCAGTACACGCGCCCGGCGGAATTTCGCGGCTGGAAGGTTCCGCAAGTTTTGCTTTCCGGAAATCACGCTGAGATCGCAAAGTGGCGTAAAGAACAGGCGCTCAAGCGTACCCGCGAAAACCGGCCGGATTTGTTCGGATAAATCCGTAATAGACGAGCGTGTCATCCTGAGGGGAGTGAAGGACCTCACATGGAGAGGTTGGTACCTTCAAATTATCTCGTGTGTCACAAGCTTCGATTGGGAGGTCCCTTGTCGTCTGCGCCACTCGGGATGACAGACCGCGTTGCTAATGAGGCGCTTTTCCCAGCACGACACACGCATTAATTCCGCCGAAACCAAACGAGTTGCTCATTACGTATTTCAGTTCGGCGTCGCGCCCGTGATTGGGCACAACGTCGAGATCACACGAGGGATCGCGATTTGCGTAGTTAATTGTGGGTGGAACCCATTGCCGATCTAAAGCGAGCGCGCAAAGCGCCGCCTCGATCGCGCCGGTCGCACCGAGCGGATGCGCGTAATAACCTTTTGTCCCACTAACTGGGATTCGTCGCGCCTGCTCGCCAAACACGTGTTTGATCGAGGAGGTCTCCGCGCTGTCGTTAAGCTGGGTCGAGCTGGCGTGCGCGTTGATGTAATCAATCTGCTCGGGCGCTAATTGCGCGTCCGCAAGCGCTTCACGCATTGCGCGAATGGATGACTCACCGTTCGGCAGAGGCGAAGTCATATGAAATGCATCATTGTTTAGGCTGTAACCCAACACTTCTGCATAAATGTGCGCGCCGCGGGTACGCGCATGTTCGAGCTCTTCGATAACGAGTGAGGCCGCGCCTTCGCCCATGACAAATCCATCGCGCAACAGGTCGAACGGACGGCAAGCCTGAGTAGGCTCCGGCCACCTGCTCATGGTTTTGATGATGTCGAATGCGCCGATTGTAATAGTCGTCAGAGGTGCTTCCGCTCCGCCCGCGACAATTACGTCGGCGAAATCGTCACGGATGTAACGCAGCGCTTCGCCGACGGATACCGTGCCGCTGGCGCAACTGTTTGAATTTGTCGTGCCCACACCGCGAAACCCGTATTCGATCGCGATGTTCGAGTGGGCCGAACCGCCGAATACCTGAACGGCAAGCGTGGGTTGGACTCCCCGCGCGCCCTTTTTTAGATACCTGAGATATTGTTCTTCAGCCTTGCAAACGCCGCCAAGCGCCGTGCCGAAGCTGACGCCTATTCGGTCCTGCGGTTTGTCGCGGGAATACTCAAGACGCGCATCGTCGAGCGCCAGTTGTGCCGATACAACTGCGAACTGCGCATAGCGGTCGAGTCGTTTCAAACGGTGCGGTGAAAAAAACTCCTCTGGATCCCAATCACGAATCTCGCCGGCTGAGCGCACGCGGAAGATGCTGGAATCAAAGGTTGTGATGCCATTGATTCCACTCTTTTCCGTCAGGATTGCGTTCCAAAAATTCTCGCGCCCGTGTCCGATGCAGGTAATGGGGCCAAGTCCAGTAATAACAGCGCGTCTTTTGCTCATGCGGTGACCTTATTCGTGTTTGTCTCGACGTACGATTTCATGCAGTGCAGCGTTTTATTTGCAATGTGATGGATAAAAAAGTCGCCGATAACCATGTCCGCGACGGGCGCCAAAATCTTCACGCGAAATGCCAGATCATGTTTGATTTCGACCAGGACTCCGGCTGGCACTTCCTGAAATGTCCACACTACGTGCATTCCCTTTGTGAACGCTTTCAAGTGGTGAAAGCGAACTTCAACGCGGTCGCGATCGATGATTTGTTCGGAAGTCCAGGAAATAGGAATGCCGGAGCGCGTAGCAGCCATTACGACCACGTTCCGGCTGGGGCCATGTTCGAGGTAACGGATATAGCGATAGTGAGGGAGAATTCGCGGCCATAGCTCCAGGTTCGCCGCTGTCTCGAAAATCGTCATTTTCGGTGCGCACATGATGATGGAGTTGGTTTTGTGCATTGGAAGTGATCGCCGCCGCAAATAAGAACCCATCCACCTATCGACGTTGCGCACCTTCTGCGGGACAGAACATACTTCCCCGAAAAGTAATTTGACGAAAGAGAAAAAATTGTGCCGCCAAAGATCAGAGACTAAGCTGTCGCTGGCGGAAACAGATCTGGCTATCCCGATTGCGAAGGCAAAGGGATTGAACCTTCGCCCTTAGCTTGGGCGCGTACGACTTTGCATGTCACCGTTCGTGACCTTGCAGTTAGACGGTCGAGCGCCGCGTTACATTTCTCAACGACGACCACCCGGTCTGACATGGTCCGCGTCTCGCGCCAGTTGGCTCATGTACGCAAAAAAGGCTGGCGATTGACCGATGAAGAGACCCATATCCGTTAGGAACTGCAGTGCACCCATGGCAACGCCTTGCGTCTTGGTTGGTCGAATGATCGAAACAATGGGGAGGCTCGGATCCAGGAACGGACACGGTTCTGGCATGATCAGGTTCTTTTTGAAAAGCTCGTCGGTTACGTCCAGATCAGGGAACGTGACCGACACGCCGGTAACCGGATCAACTGCAGTCAATGGCGGCGCGTTGCCCGCCTTGTCCGACCATGTTTGAAAGTGCATGGTCTCGGTAGGACCAATGCTGATCAGGATTCGCAGGACTTCGGTATGAGTTGCCCTTTGTGCCAGCGACGGATAGAGGCTGTTGCCACCTTGTTCAATGGTTGGAAAGTGGAACCCCGCAGTATTCGCGATCGCCTGTAGGAAATTAGGATCCATTGTGTCCGCATCGGTCCTGGGAATCGCCGTATGCTGGTTCACCCCTAAAGTCGGGACGGCCTGCGGAAAGACGTGGTTTGGGTCAAGATCTGGGTTATGACTGTCGTCGCGATAACGGGTCCACCAGCTGGTGTCGATGGTAAGTTGCGTCAGGTTAGTGAGCCGGTGTCCGATCAAGTCTGTATTGACTCCCGTCGCAGTGCTGCCCATCAGAGTGCGAAACGGGTCCAGGTTTGCAGGAACCGCTCCCTTGGACTCCAGGTACGCGTTGAGGAAGGTGTGATGAGTGATCTCATCATCGGTGTTGTCGTGGATGTACTGATCCATGTCTTCATCCAGCACCGCGAGGGCCTCAGTGTAGTCTGGATTGCCAGTGCCGCCTGGGACTTCAGGGTCCTGGATGCCCCCAAGTTCGTTGTATTGGATCCAAAAGTCGGCCTCGAGTAGCTCCAGCGCCGCTGGGAACCGAAGCAGGGCTGCGTCTCCCGGCGTTAGACCGCCGCTAGCTCTTGCCGTTTGGATGCCAGGCAATAGTCCCGCGCCGATTGTTCCTGCTCCCAAGGCGAGTGATGTGCCCAGGAAGGAACGACGACTGATAGCACCTTTGAGAGACTTGGCTCTTTTTTTTGCATCATTTTGAAAAGAACGATTCTCATTCTTACCAACGCCATTTGCTGTAGGATTACTTATTGCTTTCATGCCCGTAGAATCGCAGCGATCCACTCCGCGCGCCGGATGGGAAAAGTTACGCGTTTGTTACCGCGTGTAGGTCCACGTCCGACAGGCAAGAGTAGCGGTCATGCTCTTCCACTGTAAAAGGGTTGTGGAGCCTACGGGATTCGAACCCGTGACCTCCTCAATGCCATTGAGGCGCTCTACCAACTGAGCTAAGACCCCAGAAAAGAACCTTAGATTGTAAGTTTCAGACTAGAGATTGCAAGATGCCAGCTGAGGTCTTGCGATCGGCAATCCAGCGACTCAGTTTATAGCGTTCGATATCGAGACTGATTCGCTTCGAATTCATCGCCTCGAGTCGCAGATACTTTCGAGCTGTAATAGCTTCCGTTACAAGCGGAGTTCGTGGCTTCGCTAAATAACTATTCCGCCTGACCAATGTGACCGTAGAATATTTCCTGCGGGTCATACTTGCGCAGGATTGCCTGCGGTCGTTCCCAGACTCAGTATGGGTGCCGATCCTTCTTATTTTGCCAGGCCTCGCACGCTTTCAAGGCGTATTCCCGTTCAAAATCGGGAAAGCACTTGATTGCTTTCCTCTCTTCCCACGGGAGTTTGAAATCGATGTATTGAAACTCGTCGTCAAAGCCGATCTTGCTGGTGTCCGAGAGTCTTGTGCCGAAATAGACCCGATCAATCCGTGCCCAATAGATGGCGCTCATGCACATCGGACAGGGCGCTCCATTCACGTAAAGGTCGCAGCCTTTGAGCATCTGCGCGCGTTCGGGAACTGGATCGGGCGACCCTTCGGGACGCGGAATCATCTTCAGATTTCCCTCATAATAATCCGAGCCGAGAAGGGCTTTGGAATTGATCCGGCCGCAGGCGTCCATGATGGCGGTCACCTCGGCGTGAAAAACCGGAATTCCAGTCAGAAGGACCCGGTTCTGTCCACGGCCGATGATCTTGCCGTCTCTCACAATGACAGCACCAAACGGTCCGCCCCATCCTTTCTCGACGGACTCGATGGCCAGCCGGGT
>Ga0070698_100002790_pt1 | contig 19233 bp, 20 predicted proteins | sample KBSK1502metaG_FD_65477 | JGI IMG/M metagenome (GOLD analysis project Ga0070698, IMG submission 65477) | Corn, switchgrass and miscanthus rhizosphere microbial communities from Kellogg Biological Station, Michigan, USA - KBS K1-50-2 metaG | ecosystem: Host-associated > Plants > Roots >...
GGCCAAGGCTTTGTGCCGGGAGTGCCCGGCGCGGGCCGCCTGCCTGGCCGGAGCGCTGAAGCGGCGGGAGCCCTGGGGCGTCTGGGGCGGCGAGCTCTTCCTGCGGGGCGCGATCGTGCCGCGCAAGCGACCGCGGGGCCGGCCCCGCAAGACGGACGTGGCTGCTTAGCAGCCAGCGAGAGATCGGAGTGGCAACGAGCAGCCACCTGGTGCATCCCGCAGCTTGCCCGCCGGGGCGGCTGCGTCCGGGTCTCCGCCGACGAGGGCGCGCCGATGAGGGCGCTGCTGGGACGGCTGCCGGTCGATCCGCCACGAGAGGCATGGTCGATTCCGGGCGCATCCGCCTGCCCATGGTCATCGACGCGAAGGCGCGCGAAGACTTCACCCTCTTCGTCATCGCCACCCCACCGCCGTCACGCGATGCAGCAGTGGATCAGGAGGCGCCCCCATAGGCCCGGAGGCGAGCCGCGAGAGCGTCCTGATGCGCCTTGACCGCTGGTCAAGAGACGTCGGCCGCATTACCAGGTGACACCGTGGTTAGGACACGTTCAGCGGGCTCTGCCTCACGTCAGGGATCGGTGCGAGTATCGAGATCGCCAGCAGGAACTGGATTCTGACGGTGACGTGCGGGATGCATCAGTACGCACCAGATCAGAACCCGTAGGCGCCGCACGGGCGCGAGGTGGCTGGCGTTGCGGAGCACCCGTTGTGTCCATGGCCCGTTCAAGACGGTCCACTCCAGCTTGCTGGCCTTTTGCCGTGGGCTGCGCGGTTCTTGCGGCTGCGCCCTGGCCGGGTGGCCTTCGCGGTACTGGTGATCGGCCAGTGCCGCCGCGGCGTTCACAGCGGCATCCAGCAGCTGCTGAGCGGGCAGGCTGGCGGGCGCGACATAGCGGCCGCTGGCCGGCAGCGGAAGCAGGTCACGAAGGTCACCGACGATGTGGTACTTGGAATCGCGCAGGGCCGCCACCAGGATTTCCGATTGTTCCTCTGCCCAGGTCTGCCGGGCGGGAGGCAAAGCAAGGCGCGGCTGGAGCGGCTGGGCGCTCAGCACGTTCTGCGCGAGAATTCGCTTGATGTTCCGGGTGTAGAACCACTCGGGCATGCCGTCTGGCAGCGCCTCGTTCATCCGGCGCAAGAACTCGGCTTCTGCCATTCCAAGCGAACGATTAACACGAGCGGACGGCACGTCGATACCGCCGGAATCGATCCCCACAACGGGCGCAAACCGTGCCCAGAGCGCCTCGGCCGGTCCCTGCCGTGGCACGGTGATCACATGCACGTGGTCCGGCGGGATGTGCTGCGACCACATCTGGAGCATGGCCAGCGTGTCATGGACCGCCCAGAACCACGACCGGCGGCGCCGGTCGGCGGCCGACGCACTGCCGACGACGCCAGCCAGCCACTGTTCCCAGGGAACGGTGCCGCGGCACTTGACAGTCTCTTGCCATTCGGCAGGCAGCACGCTGGCGATGTCGCGCACAGTGAGGACGACGTGCACCTCGGCCGGAAGCAACGACCGGATGGCGCGGTCAGCCTGCGGCGGGTTGCACGCCGCCAGCACCTCATCGGAGATGACGGCAGTCCCGCGCGACCGCAGCGCCTGACCAATCAAGACATCCCACTCGCCAGCCCACGCATCGGCCGGATCACCGGCCAGCCGCGGCGCCTCCCGCAGATCCCGGCTGGCACGAGAATGATCTCGATGACTGTAGCCCGGCAGCACGACTCCCTGGGCGGCCAGCCGCGCGCGGTTGCCCCACATGACCTGCTGCACGAACGTCGTGCCCGTCTTCGGCTCGCCGATGTGCAGGTAAACACGGGACCGGACGGCACCCGGCACCCGGCTCCTCTTGTCGGCCCGCCCCCGGCCAGACCTAGCGATCAACGTCAACTAGACACCTGATCCGTTTTCAGGCGCACCAGCGCCGTACGGTCACGAAACAGCCACGGACAAGCAAGGCAACGGCAATGGTACTGGCCTGGCCCCCCTCATGTGCCCGAACGCGCCGTGACACTCGTTACCTAAAACGACACACGGGTGAGACGACCGAACACCCCAGGTCGGCGGGCTTATGCATGTCCCGATCTTCCGTGCCTAGCTGTCCTTCACCAGGCGGAGCCGGGGACCATTGGGGGGTGCGGGGACGGTCATGACGACCGGCTCCTGGTTCCCTTGCTGACCGTGGTAGCAGGGCGGATGAGGGAGAGCTACCGGAAGGAGCGAGTACGGTCTACCGCGCGATCGGGATCCCGCAGGTGTGCTGGTCAGGTATCACGCCGCCGTCAGCACGCGTTTTTCCGCCAGTTCGTACCCGACGCCGGGGGCGCACTCCGGACAGGCCAGTACCGGCCGTCCATCGGGAAGACGCCCCACCTCATAAGCCGGGGGAGCCAGCAGGCGCCCGCAGTTGGGGACGGCACAGCGCCTGCCGGCTAGCTGGGCACGGGTCAGCGACCGAGGATCGATGACCGGCACAGCGTGCGTCACCCGCGCGTCGAGAGCCGCCCCTCGTGTCATTTCGCGAACCCTCCTGCAGCACGACTGAGAGCTTGGTGTCATCGTGCAGGAGCTACCTGCGCAGCAGCTTGGTGAAAGCTGAGAGAACGCAGAGCCCGGCCCGCGAGAACGCGGTGACCGGCCACGCCGGCCGTCTCGCACCAGTACAGCCGGTTCGCCTCGGTCAACCCACGCGGTCGAGGAAGTCGCGGGAGCGCTGGATCACCAGGGCCGCGGCGCCGGGGTCGTACGACGGCAGCGAGCTGTTGGCGAACAGGTGCCGGTCGCCCGGGTAGACGAACAGCTCGCCCAGCTCGGGCCCGACGGTCGCGACCAGTTCGCGGGCGGCGTCGATGTCGCCCTCGAGCGCGAAGAACGGGTCCTTGTCCATGCCGTGGATCTGCACCGGGACGCCGTCCGGCCACGGCCCGAAGGCCCACTCGCCGGTGATCGGGATGCACGACTCGTAGAGCAGCGCGCCGCGCGCGCCGGGACGGGTCTGGGCGAGCCGCTGCGCCGTGCCCGCCCCGAACGAGAAGCCGGCGTACACCAGGCCCGCGGGCAGGCCGGCCACCGCCCGGTCGGCGCGCGCGGCGAGCTCCTCGTCCCCGATGCTGCGGGTGAACGCGACACCGTCGTCGACGGTCGCCGGCCGCTCGCCGTCGAACAGGTCAGGAGTGTGCACCGTGTGCCCGCCCGCGCTCAGCTGGTCCGCGAACGCCCGCACCCCGTCGGTGAGTCCCTGCACGTGGTGGAACAAGACGACTTCGGCCATCCCTACACTCCTGTCATGGACGACGGTGATCGAACGATTTCTCCCAGGCCAAATGAGCGGTCCCTGCTTGGGGCCGGCCGGAACGTCAGGCGTGACTGAGGGCGAAACAGCGCCTGGTGACCAGGAAATCGAGCATCTGGGCAAGATCGGCCGGCGAGCTTTCCCTGATGATCAGCTTGTGATCGATGCGCAGCCGGGCGCACCACGTGGTCCCGACGGGCCACAATGGCACCTGCCACACCTCCCATGACGGGAAGGCCGTGGCCAGCCGGGCCTGCACCACATCATCATCTGGTGCCGCCCACGCTTCGCTCATGCGGGCATTCTACGAGTAAATGCAGCCCCAGAGAATCGGATCACCTTCTCCTACGGCAATTGCGCATTTACTGGTGTTTTGCGCAATGGCCGCGCAGATGATGAGGTCAGCCGAACGCTGCGACGTCCCGGTCACGGCTCACGGGCCGATCTTGTCGCGTGGCCGGGGTGAGCCGGCGACACGCGTGTCATGACCGAAAATTTGCCCGGGCTTGGGGGGGCCCGCGCGCGGCGGCCGTGGCCTGCGCCTTCGCCGGCAGGGGTCCGGCCAGGCGGCGGCCGTCGGCCGGATTCATGGGCAATTCGCAGCCATTGCGCACCACCCGCCCATGCCGGTCCCCTAGGCTCTCCCCCATGCCCGAGCACCAGCCCCCCTCGCCCGAGCACGTAGAACTCCCCAGGCCGCTGTGCATGCTGCGCTGCACGGTGTGGAGCCTGACCGAGTCCGCCGGGCTCCCGCTGGCCGCGCTGGCACTCGGCGCGGGGCTTGGCGGACGCGACGCTGGGCTGCTGGCGGGGGTGGCGGCCATCTGGGTGACCGCGGCGGTGCGCAAGATCGTCACCGGGACCGTCCCCAGCCTGCTGACGATCTCGGCGCTCGTGCTGACGCTGCAGGCCGCGATGGTGATCGCCACCGGCGTCGTCTGGATCTTCCTGCTGCAGTTCCCCGTCGCGAACCTGTGCATGTGCGCGCTGTTCGCCCGGACCGCCCGCGGCCCCAACCCGCTCGTCGCCCGGCTGGCCGCCGAGGTGATCGCGCTGCGTCAGCCGGCCACCCACCACCCCGGCCTGCAGCGCTTCTTCCAGGGCGCGACGTGGCTGTGGGCCGGCATCTTCCTGCTGCTCGCGGGCAGCCTCGGCGTGCTGATGGAGACCGAGCCGGCCGCCACGTTCCTGATGCTCACCAGCGTCGCCACCGTGGCACTGACCGTGGCGGGTATCGGCGCGTCGGTGCTGTGGTTCGTGTCGATGATGCGCAAGCACGGGCTGAAGGTCCGGTTCGCCCCGGCCTGACCAGGCCGTCGGCGCGGTGCGCCGGCGCGGGTACCGCAAAGCAGTGCCAGGTCAGGGAGCCTGACCCGGCACTGCTTCGCCCCCCCACCGGTCAGCGCGGTACTCCCGAGGTGCAAGCGCCGCGCCGAGCCGGAGGTTTTCACGCCGCCACGGGGGAATGTACGGGGTTTGTGTCGCACGCCGTCGCACGACACCGGAGTCTCTCCATATGTCCACGAACGACAGACGCAAGCGCGGCCCGCGCGCCGCGGCCCAGCACCTGCGGGTGCTGCTGCTCAAGCAGGGGGCGTACCGCGCCCGGTGGGAGGCGTACGCCCACGACATCACCCCCGGCGAGATCAGCCAGTCCGCTGTCTGCCAGGTCATCGCCCAGTACCTGTGGGACAGGGGCGAGCGGAGCGAGAGCGACACCCAGCTGCCGCGCAAGCTCAAGGACCGGGTCAGCCGGGCGCTCGCCGCCGAGGAGATCAGCCTGGAGACGCTGCGCTGGCTGGTCGAGGCGTTCCGGCTGTCCGCGCACGACGCGCGGCGGGTGTACGAGCTGTACCGGGCCGACATAGCACCCCGGACCGTCGTCGGGGATCTGCCGCCCCGGGCGACCCTGGCCGGGGTCCCGGCACCGGACCACCAGACGGAGCTGCTGTTCGAGCACCACTACATCGGGCCGGGCGGCGTGCCCGTCCGGCACCACACCCAGCAGACGCTCTTCTCGCTCGTGGACGGGCTCGAGAGGTACCGGTATGGCCTGGACACACCGGAAGCAGAGGTCCGGGTGATGCGCGGCGGCAAGCCGTCACCCATGTACCTGCTCGGCGGCGAGCACTACGCGGTGGACATCGTGTTCCCGCATACGCTCGGGTACGGCGAAGAGCACTACCTGGACTACTGGACGCTGTTCCAGTACTCGGTGCCACCCCCGGCGGAATTCCGCCGGGCCACGCACCAGCGCGTCGAGCACCTGGACATGCGGGTGGAGTTTCACCCGCGGCGGCGACCGGCCCGGCTGTGGTGGGCCCAGTGGCGCGACTACCGCGACGGCGAGGTCATCGAGCGCGAGGTCATGCCGCTGGACGAGGAACTCTCAGCCCGCAAGTACCTCGATGCCGTCGAGCGGGCGGTGGTGGGGTTCTACTGGGAGTGGTGAACTTGCTTTCCGCCGATCACGAATAGCAGTACGAGTCGCTGGACGCGTCGCCGCCCTGCAGCCTGACCTGGTGCACCCGGCGGCCGCGGAACACGTCGCCGTGCAGGAAGAACCGCTCGTCGAAGGCCATCCCGCCCGCGGGGTCCACGTCGAGCTTGGCCATCCACGCACCCACGCCGTCGGGGTAGAACTGGTCGTCCCACGCGCCGTACAGCGAGTTCGTGAAGTACACCCGCCGGCCGTCCCGGCTGACTTCGACCATCTGCGGGCCGCCGCGCAGCGGCTCGCCCGGCCGCGCCGGGTGCGCGACCTGGCCGGCGATCCCGCCGATCCGGACCGACCCCGTCTCGCGCGGGTGGAACGGGTCAGTGACGTCGTACTGCTTCATCTCGCCCGTGCCCCAGCAGGACACGTACAGGAACCGGTCGTCGACGGACAGGTCGATGTCGGAGACCAGCGGTGGCACCGCGCCGAAGCCCTGCAGCAGCGGCGGCAGCTGCTCGGCGGGCGCGGGCTCTGCCGGGATCGTGATGACCTTGGTCGCGACCCAGCGGGCGTCGCCGGTGGCGGCCGGGTCCTCGTGCCACACCCAGATCGAGGCGGACAGGTCCTCCACGCTCACGACCACGCCGAGGAAGCCGTACTTCTTCGCCGGGTCGTGCGCCGGGCGCAGCTCGAGCGTTATCTGGTGCTGGTCGCCCAAGTCCACGGTCTGCACGTGCCTGCCCTGGCCCAGGTCCCAGAAGTGGATGCGGTGCCCGTACTTGCGGCCGAGGAGCAGCTCGGGGACGAGGCCGTTCTCGATCATCGACGGGGTGCCCCACTCGGACGTGACGGCGACGTTCTGCTGCAGGTGCCACCACAGGTCGTAGGCGAGGTACTGGTCGCCGCGGTCGGTTTCCCACCGCCCGGTGACCTCGAACGTGTCGTGGTCGAGCAGCGCCACCCCGCCGGGGCCGTCGTCGCCGTTGGCGCCGCCGAGGCAGGACATGAACAGGCCGCCGGGGCCGCAGTGCACGGTGTGCGGGCGCGAGTAGCCAGCCTTCGCCAGCTCCCCGGGCTCGAGCACCTTCACCACCCGGGGCGAGGCGGGCTCGTCCTTGGTGTCGAGGATGTAGACGCGCGAGGACCGCAGTCCCGGCACGACCAGGTAGCGGCGCTGCGCGTGCAGCGCGTGGTCACCGTGGCACAGCGCGCTCGAGCAGATGTTCCAGCCGAAGTGGTGCAGCTCGTCACCCATCCGCGGCAGCTCGGTGAAGCCGACCACCGAGCCGTAGCCGCCCGAGGACGGGTCGACGTCGACCACGGCGATCGCGTCGGGCTGGTCGGCCGGCCGGGAGAAGGCCGCGACGTAGGCCAGCGTCTCGGCTGGCGCGGCGGCGGCGTCGCGCGGCGAGCGGTAGAACGTAGGGTCAAGATCCGGATGACTCATTTGACGGCACTCCCTGTTTCGCCTGGGCCCCGGTCATGATCATGCCGAACGGACGCGAGGATGACAACGGCTGGCGTGCTGCCGAGTTTAAATTAGTTAATTTCGATCGCTAAAGTCAACTACTCTAGGAGACGCGCCAGGTCATGCCGGGGTCGGCGGCGGCGCAGGTCGAGATCACGAGCTGCTTGCCGCCGGTGGCCGCGTCGGCGGGGTCGGCGAGGCAGAGGCCAGACCGCGGGTTGACCAGCGTGACGCCGGCGCCGTTGGACGCCATGACCCACTGCTGCGCGGCGGTGCCGTTGCACGCGTACAGGTCGACGGGGCTGCCGGTGGCGGTGGCGCCCTGCGCCACGTCGAGGCACTTCCCGTCCACTCGCAGCGTCCCGTCCGGCTCGGCCAGCCACGCCTGGGCGGGGGTGCCGTCGCACCGCCAGATGCCGATCTTGCTCTTGTTGGCGGTCTGGTTGCCCAGGTCGGCCGCGCACATCCCGGGGATCTGCGAGGTCAGCGGCCCGGCCGGCAGGGTCCACGATTCGTTCGCGTAGCCGTCGCACGGCCACAGTCGCGCCCTGGTTCCCGGCTTCCGGCTGAAGCCGGGATCGGCGAGGCACATGCCCGACCAGGGGTTGACCAGCGTCGTGCGGTGCCCGCCGAGCGCCGGGTTGAATCCCCGCGGGTAGGCCAGGCGCCACTGCTGGGCCGGGGTGCTGGCGCACGGCTGCAGCCCGACCTGCGCGCCCTGCGCCGCGACCGGGATCGTCAGGCAGCTACTGCCGGACCGCAGCGTGCCGTCCTGCGCGTACGTCCAGGTCTGGCTGTTCCCCCCGGCGCATGGCTTCAGTTCTGCCGCGGAGGTCAGGCACAGCCCGCCGAGGTCGAGCTGGACCGGGCCGGCCGGGCCGCCCGCCGCCGCCGGCGCGGTTACGGTCCAGCCGAACGCGACCGAGGTGGTCCGACCCGCGCCGTCGGTGACGCTGACCAGCGGCTGGTACGTCCCCGCCCCGACCGGCCAGCCGGTGACCTGCCCGGCCGCGCTCATCGTGAGGCCGGGCGGCAGGCCGGCGGCGGAGAACGACAGCGATTGCCCCGCGACCGGGTCGGCCGGGCGCATCTGGAGGCTGACCGTGCCGCCGGTCGCGCTGCGCTGCGGGCCGGGGTCCAGCAGCGGTACCGCCGCCGGGTTCAGCTGGTCCAGGTCGGTACCGCCCGGGGCGTTGATCCCGTCCACCGTGCCCGCGCTCGAGTACTGCCAGAACCCGTACGTGGTCCAGCCGGGCGTGATCGCCGGGCTCGGGGCGGTGGTGTAGTCCGGCACCCAGAGCGGGTACTGCGCGAACCGCGAGGTGCTGCCCGCGCAGTCGTGCCACCACGGCCCGGGGCCGTAGATGATCGGCTCCGCGCCGGTCTTGGCCGCGATCTCGCCGCTGAACCGGGCGATCCACGTCTCCATCGCGGACTGCGTCAGCCCGTAGCACTCGGCGCCGTACGGGTTGTACTCGATATCGAGCATTATCGGCGGCAGCGGGCCGTCGGCCGAGGCCAGGTAGGAGACGAGGTAATCCGCCTGCGCGACCGGTCTGGTCCGGCCGCCGTTGCCATTCGGGATCGCGAACGCGTACGCCATCACGGACAGCCCGGCGGCCCTCGCCTGGGCCAGGTCGGTGAGCGCGAATGGGTTCCGGTAGTACGTGCCCTCGGTCGCCTTGACCGCGGCGAATTGGATGCCCGCCTTTGCGACGTGCGCCCAGTTAATGCCCTGGCCGTTCGGGTGCTGATACGAGGCCACGTCCACGCCCTGCAATGCCGCGGGCGTCGCGGATCCCAGCGCCACGCCGCCATGGAGGGCGCCCTTCGGCGGGTCGATGCTCTTCGCGCTCGTGCTGGTCTGCGGGTCGGTCTGCGGGCTGGCGGGGCCGGCGGCGAGCATGCGGAGCACCTGCGGTGAGTGCGTGGCGCCGGTATTGGAATGGTTCACCCGCTGCCGGTGGACGGCCGCCGCCCGCGACGGGACTTTCTTGCCAAAGTCGGTCGGGGAGGAAGCGGACGACCCGGTCACCACCGCGACGCAAAGCGCCGTGACCGTGGCCACGCTGAATCCCGCGCGAAGCAGAATAGTGCGCAGCCGCCGACCCGTCCGATCCCTCATGCCTGCTCCTTCAATGGCCGCCTATGAGCGGGACCATTCAAGCAGCTATGGCATCAATATTCGGGTAAGCGCCATTCGTGTCGTGTTTTTTTTCAGCCCCAGACCTCGGCCGCGGTCTCGGTGATCAGGGCCAGCCTGGCCGCCTGCGCGCGCAGCAAGCGCCGCGGCCGGAGCAGGCTGCCGACGTGGTCGGCCCGGAACGGCGGGAGGTTACGAGGGCTCATGAGTTCGCTCGCGCCCGGCGGGTAAGGCGGAGCCGTTCGGGAAAATCTACCCCTGCGGCTGGGAGATGTTGACCAGCCAGGGGATGCCGAACCCGTCGGTGCACATGCCGAACTCGTCGCCCCAGACCTGCTTGGCCAGCGGCATCATCGTGGCGCCGCTCACGGACAGCTTCTCCCAGTAGCCGCGCAGCAGGTCGCCGTCGTCGCCGGACAGGCTCACCGAGCAGCCCTCGATGGGCTTGTACTCCATGTTGCCGGGGAGGTCGGCGGCCATGAGCGTGTAGCCGGCGTCGGTGTCGAGCTGGCCGTGCATGACCTTGCCGGCGTCGGCCCCCTCCGCGGCGCCGAGGTCGCCGAACGTCATGATGTTGAGCGTGCCGCCGAACACGCCCTGGTAGAACTCCAGCGCCTGACGAGCGTTGCCGTTGAAATTAAGGTACGGATTCAGCCGAGAGGCCATGGTTTCCTCCTCGTTGAGGCGCGGGCGAATCCCGTCGGAACCGACCCTACTAGGGTGGCAGGCGTGAGTACGGCCCGCTTCGCCGGCGTGTACGCGGCGACGACCACCCCGTTTCGCGGCGGCTACGCCGAGGTCGACGAGTTCGCCGCGCACTGCGCGTGGCTGATCGACGGGGGCGTGGCCGGCCTCATCCCCAACGGCTCGCTCGGCGAGTACGAGACCCTGTCCGACGCCGAACGGGCGCAGCTCGTCCAGATGGCCGTGTTTGCCTCGATGGGCCGGGTGCCCGTCGTGCCCGGCGTCTCCGGCAAGTCGGCGGCCGAGGCGTGCCGGTGGGCCGAGCAGGCGGCGGAGGCCGGCGCGGCCGCGGTGATGGCGCTGCCGCCGACCTCGCACAAGCCCACGCCGGACGAGGTCGTCGCGCACTACGCCGAGATCGCCCGGGTGGGGCTGCCGATCATGGTCTACAACAACCCTTTCTCCACCCGGGTGGACCTGACCCCGCCGCTGCTGGCCAGGCTGGCCGAGATCGAGCAGGTGCAGGCCGTGAAGGACTTCTCCCAGGACGCGCGGCGGGTCGCGCAGATCAGGGAGCAGGCGCCGCGGCTCGAGGTGCTGTGCGGCTGCGACGACACGTTCGTCGAGGCGATGCTGCTCGGCGCCACCGGCTGGGTGGCCGGCCTGGTCAACGCGCTGCCCGAGCAGTCGGTCCGGCTGTACCGGCTGTGCGCGGCGGGTGATTTCACGGCCGCCGCCGGGCTGTACCGGACGATGCTGCCCGTGCTGCGCTGGGACGCGGACCCGCGTTTCGTGCAGGCGATCAAGCTGGCGATGGAGGAAGCCGGCCGGTTCGGCGGGCCGGTGCGGCTGCCCCGGCTGCCGTTGCCGCCGGAGGACGACGCCGAGATCCGGGCGGCCGTGCGGGCCGTGCTCGAGGCCACCCGCACCAACGCCCTCTGAAACTGGCGGCCGGCCCGGGCGGCGGTAGCCATCCACCCCGGCTGGCTGGACCGGTCGCGGTGCGGTACCGGCACGTCGGCGCGGATGGCGGCGCTCGCGGCCCGCGGGGAGCTGGGGCTGGACGAGGACTTCGTGCACGGCTCGCTCGTCGGCCGTTCGTTCACCGGGCGGCTGGTCGGCCGGACCTCGGTCGGCGGGTTCGCGGCGGTGATCCCAACCGTGCGCGGCAGCGCGTGGCTCACCGGGATCGGGCACTACCTGCTGGATCCCGACGACCCGTTCCCCGCCGGGTTCCGGGTGGGCTAAAGGTTCCGGACGGGCTGAGGGTTTACCCAGCAGTGGCCGGGATCTCGCGCCGGATGGGCGGGGTGAGCTAGGTTAGCGTTCACCAAACAACGCGAGGCGCAGGTCGGGCCGCCTTCTTCGGGGAGAACCAATGGCAAAGGTAGATGTCTGGCCCACGATCGAGACCGAGCGCGAGGCACTCGCCGCCGACCTGAGGGGCCTCGGCGACGATCAGTGGTCGACCAGCTCGCTGTGCACGCAGTGGTCGGTCCAGGACGCGCTGGCCCACATGACGGCGACGGCCAAGATCACGCCCGCGGCGTTCTTCGGCAAGATGCTCGCCTCGGGTTTCAGCTTCGCCAGGCTGCAGTCCAAGAACATCGCGGCCGAGCGGGGCAGCTCCGGCGGCGACGCGCTGGCCAGGTTCGAGTCGGTGTTCAGCTCCCGCAGCCACCCGCCGGGCCCGAGCGACACCATGCTGGGCGAGACGATCGTGCACGCCGAGGACATCCGCAGGCCGCTGGGCATCGGGCACGAGTACCCCATGGACGCCGTGGTCCAGGTGGCGGACTTCTTCAAGGGCTCGAATCTGCTCATCGGCACCAAGAACCGGATCGCCGGGCTGGCTCTGGCGGCCACCGACACCGAGTGGTCGCACGGCTCCGGCCCCACCGTGTCCGGGCCCATGCTGAGCCTGCTCATGGCCATGACCGGGCGCCGGGTGGGCGACGACGAGCTGACCGGCGACGGCATCGCGACGCTGCGGGCGCGCGCCAACTCGTAGCCGTACCCGGCTGGTCGGGCCGAGCGCTTGAGCTGGCGCAGCCGTTCGGGAAAATACGTGGTGGCGATTCCCGAACGGCTGCGCCGAATCTGACGGTCGCGGGCGGCGGGACGGCGGCTAGCCGATCAGGTCGTCGAACTCGCCGTCCTTGGCGCCGGCGATGAACGCCTCGATCTCGGCGTGCGTATAGATGAGCGCGGGGCCGCCGGGCTGGTGCGAGTTGCGCATCGCGATGTAGCCGCCGGCTAGCAGCGCGAGCTCGACGCGGGACGCCTGCGGGTCGCCGTGACGGCTCGCCAGCCAGTCGGCTTCGGTCAGGCTCGAGGCCGGAATGCCGTTCTCCACCCCCTGATCCTAGGCTACGGATGCAATTGCATCGGTACGTTAGGAAGCACACGCATCGGCACTGGGTGGTCAGCCGGCGGTCAGCCGGCGCCGGCCAGGCTGGCCTGGCCGACCTCCTGGCTGCCGGTGAACGCGGCCCACAGCGACGCGTACGTCCCGTCGGCCGCGAGCAGCTCGTCGTGGCTGCCGACCTCGACGATCCGGCCCGCGTCCACCACGACGATGCGGTCGACCCGGGCCGCGGTGGTCAGCCGGTGCGCGACCACCAGCGTCGTGCGCTGCGTGACGAGCCGGCTCACCGCGCGGGTCACCGCGGCCTCCGACGCCAGGTCGAGCGCTGACGTCGCTTCGTCGAGCAGCAGGATCGCCGGATCCACCAGCTGCGCGCGGGCCAGCGCGATGAGCTGCCGCTGCCCGGCGGACAGGTTGCGGCCGCGCTCGCCCACCGGGTGGTCGTAGCCGTCCGGCAGCGCCTGGATCATGTCGTGCGCCCCGACGGCGCGGGCCGCCGCCGCCACCTCCGCGTCGCTGGCGTCCGGGCGGCCGTAGGCGATGGAGTCCGCGACGGTTCCGGAGAACAGGTACGGCTCCTGCGGCACGACGCCGAGCATGTGCCGGTAGCCGGCCAGGTCGTAGTCGCGGACGTCCACGCCGTCGACGAGCACCGCTCCCCCGGTGACGTCGTAGAACCGCGCCACGAGCTTGACCAGGGTGGACTTCCCGGCGCCGGTCTGGCCGACCAGGGCGACGGTCTCGCCGGGCTCGACCGTCAGGTTCACGCCGCGGATCGCCTCGCGCTGCGCCCCGTCATAGGCGAACCGAACGTCGCGCAGCTCGATGCGGCCGCGCAGCCGCGGCACCGGGCGGGGCCGGCTGGCCTGCGGCGTGGTTGTCGGCACCGCGAGCAGCTGGCGGATCCGGCGCAGCCCGACCATCGCCTGCTGGTAGCCGTCGAAGACCTGGGACATCTGCTGCACCGGCGCGAAGAACAGGTCGATGTAGAGCAGGTAGGCGATCAGCGCACCGGCGGTCAGCGCGCCGCTGCGCACCTGGCCGGCCGCGACCACGAGCACCAGCGCGCCGGCGACCGTGGACAGCGCCTGGACGAACGGGAAGTACAGCGCGATGTAGCGCTGCGCGCGGAGCCTGCTCACCCGGTAGTCGGCGCTGCGAGCGGCGAACCGGGCCCGGTTGCGCGCCTCCCGGCGGTAGGCCTGGGTCACCCGCAGCCCCGCCACGTTCTCCTGCAGGTCGGCGTTGACCACGCTGACCTTCTCCCTGGCGTCGTTGTACGCCCGGGCCGACTTGGACCGGAAGATCACGGTGGCCGCGGCCAGCGCCGGGATGATCGTGAGCACGGTCAGGCCCAGCCGCAGGTTGATCACCAGCAGCGCCGCCATCACGCCGAAGAACGAGAGCACCGAGCTGACGGCGGTGACCAGCCCGGTCTGCAGGAACGAAGACAGCGCGTCGACGTCGGTGGTCATCCTGGTCATGATCCGACCGGACAACTCGCGCTCGTAGAAGTCGAGCCCGAGCCGCTGCAGCTGCGCGAAGATCTTGATGCGGAGCGCGTAGAGCAGCCGCTCGCCGTTGCGCCCGATCACCATCGTCGAGCCGATGTTGACCAGCCAGTCCGCGAACACGATCGCGAGGCCGGCCAGCGACACGATCACGATCGCGTGGAAGGCCTTGGTCACGATGCCGTTGTCGATCCCGCCCCGGACCAGCGCGGGGAGCGCCAGCGTGGCCAGCGTGTCCAGGCCGTCCAGGATCAGCCCGGCCACCAGCGCGATGAGGAACGGACGGAGCAGCTTGCGCAGGGTGAACCGCGGCTCGGGCGCGCGCGCCTGCGCCTGGTCGATCCGCGGGACGTCGTCCGCGGGCGGCAGCGCCTCGAGCTGGGCCACCAGCGCGGGGCTCGGCGGCAGGCTGGCCATCATGGCGTCCCAGCTGTCGCCGACCGCCCGGCGGCCGCCGGACATCCGGCCGCGCTTCGCCATCGTGACGGGCCTGGCGGGCACCGGGGCGGCCACCACCGGGGCGGCTGGCACCGAGGCGGCGGGCGCCGAGGCGGCGGGCGCCGAGGCGGCGGCGGCCTCGTCCTCGGGGCCGGCCAGCAGCAGCCGGTAGCGGGGGCACCGTTCGGCGAGCTCTTCGTGGCTGCCCACGTCCACCACCCGGCCGCCGTCCAGCACGGCGATCCGGTCCGCGAGCTGCAGCGTGGAGCGGCGGTGAGCGATGAGCAGCGTGGTCCGGCCGCGCATGACCCGGCGCAGCGTCTGGTGGATCTCGGCTTCCATCCGCGGGTCGATCGAGGACGTCGCGTCGTCGAGCACGAGGATCCGGGGGTCGGTGATCAGGGCGCGCGCCAGCGCGATCCGCTGCCGCTGGCCGCCGGACAGGCTGAGCCCCTGCTCGCCGATGACCGTGTCGCAGCCCTGCGGGAGCTCGTCGATGAACTCCTCGGCCTCGGCCGCCCTGGCCGCCGCGATGATCTGTTCCTGCGTGGCCTCCGGGCGGCCGTAAGCGATGTTGGCCCGTACCGAGTCGGAGAACAGGAAGCTGTCCTCCAGCACGAGGCCGATCGCCGCGCGCAGCGAGTCCAACGTGACGTCCCTGACGTCGTGCCCGCCGATGCGCACCGCGCCGGAGGTCACGTCGTAGAACCGGGCGAGCAGCAGCGCGACCGTGGACTTGCCCGAGCCGGACGCGCCGATCATGGCGAGCGTCTCGCCCGGCTCGGCGCGCAGCGACAGCCCGTTCAGCACCGGCTGGGACGGCTGGTAGCCGAAGTGCACGTCGTCGAGCTGAATCCCGGCCGCGTCGGCGGGCAGCGCGGCGGCGCCCGGCTTCTCGGTGATCACCGGGCGCGAGTCGATCACCTCGAACACCCGGATCACGCTGGCCCGGGCCTCCTGGCCGAGCGTGATCAAGTAGGTGAGCATCCGCACCGGGGCGACCATCAGGGCCAGGTAGGCCGAGAAGGCCAGGAACGTGCCGAGCGTGATCGACCCGTGGATGGCCAGCCAGCCGCCGAGCGCGAGCACGCCGACCTGGCCGAACGCGGGGATCGCCTGCAGCGCCGGGCTGTACCGGGCCATCATCCGGACGGTCCGCACCCGGGCGGCGAACAGCCGCCTGCTGGCCCGCTCCAGCCGGCCGATCTCCTGCTCCTCCTGGCCGAATCCCTTGACCACCCGCACGCCGGTGACCGCGGCCTCAACCACGCCGGCGACGGCGCCCGACTCCTGCTGGGCCGCCCAGCTCGACGGGAACAGCCTGCGCCGCGAGGCCAGCGCGACGAAGTACAGCGCCGGGCCGACGAGCAGAGCGACGACGGTCAGCAGCGGCGACAGGAACAGCATGATGACCAGGGACAGCGCGAACAGCACCAGGTTGCCGGCCGTCACCGGGATCATGCTGAGCAGGCCCTGGACCATGTTGACGTCGGAGATCGAGCGGCTCACCACCTGCCCGGTGTGCAGCTCATCCTGGCGCGCCCCGTCCAGCCGGGACAGCGAGCCGAGCAGCTCGGTGCGCAGGTCGTGCTGGACGTCCAGGGAAACCCGGCCGCCCATGTAGCGGCGCACGGACGTGCCGGCGAAGCTGAGCAGGGCCGCGGCGACCAGCGCGATGGCCAGCGGCCAGATCGACGCGGTGTGCGTGACGATGACCTTGTCGATGATCCGCCGCTGCACCAGCGGGATCAGAGCGGCGACCAGCGCGGTCAGCAGCGAGGCGCCGAGCGCGATGAGCGTGTTGCGGCGGTAGCGCCAGCAGTAGCCGGCCAGCCGCCGCACCCACCCCTGGCCGTCCCCGGCCGCCACGCCGCGAGGACGCCGCTCATCGATCCGTCGCATGGTTAGACAGGCTAACCATCGGGGCCGACATAAAATTTCCGAACGGTGCCCCGCCGGTCAGGTCGCGCGGCCGCTGAGCGTGGCCGGCACCGGGCTCGCCAGCGACTGCAGCACCACGCAGTACCGCTCGGTCAGCCGCAGCAGCGTGTCCAGCTGCTCGGCGGTGGCGTCGGTGTCGAGCTCGAACGCCAGCCGGATGGCGGTGAAACCGACCGGGACCTGCTTGCTCACGCCCAGCGTGCCGCGGAAGTCCAGGTCGCCCTCGGCCCGGATCGTGCCGCCCGCGACCGGGATCTCCAGCGACGTCGCGACCGCGCGCAGCGTGACGCCGGCGCACGCGACCAGCGCCTGCAGCAGCATGTCGCCCGAGCACGCCAGCGTCCCGTCGCCACCGCTGGCCGGGTGCAGGCCGGCGACCGCGAGCGCGGTGCCGGTGGCGACCGAGCAGCTGATGCCCTGGTTGCCGAGCACGCCCTGCGCGGTCAGCGTGACGAGCGCGCGCCCGGGGTTGTCCTGGTAGGCGTCCTTGAGCGGCCTCTGCGCGGCGCGCAGCGCTTGGCTGTCCACGGGTGCGGATCTTACTAGGCAGCGCGGCACCCCGGGAGTGCTCTGCCCGCCATCAGGATGCGGTGAGGGCGTCTTTGAGTCTAGGGACCGGGTGACCAGGTAGACGCAGTTGAGCGACAGCGCGTGATCACCGCTAGGGCAGCCTCCGCCAGCTCGGCGGTAAATACTGACGTTAGGCTTGATCATCCCGGGGGAGCAAGGTGAAGCTGGCATCTCTGGTCAGCGGCCGTACGGCGCCGAAGTGCGTGTGATCTAGCGACAGGATTCTGGTCGTTTTATGCCGCGCCGCCTGGACCACGATTGAGGCGTCGGTCAGCCCGAGTTGCATGTCGCTGTATTTCACCGCGACCTCGGACGCCAGCGTGAAATCGTCGTCGGTGAAGAGGGCGAGCCGGTACGCTGGCGATCTCAGCTCGGCCAGGACCAACTGCTCGGCCTTCGCCCCGAGCCTGGCCAGGATGAAGTGGTCCAGCTCGGCCAGTACCAGAGGGGACAGCACCAGTGGCCCGCCGTCCCGCTCCACCGCGGCCCGCGCGGCCCGGTGCTCGGGCTGCCGGCGGTTGAAGATGGCGTACAGCCCGCTGGTGTCAGCGACGATCACCGCTCTATCCCGGCGGCCCCCAGGCCGGCCGCCAGCGTAACGTCGATCTCGGCAGCCGTTGCCGGGTCGGCGTCCAGGATCCCGAAGTCGGGCATGACGGGGGCGGCCTCCTCGGCGAGGACCCGGCGGATGCCTTCGCGGATGAGCTCGGCCTCTGACTGGTGCCGCCTGCGCGCGGCAGCTTTGAGTGCCCGCATGTCGGAGTCGGGCAGATAGACCGTCGTCTTCACCATGCCATTATCTTACCATACATGCCATACATGTGCGGACCTGCACCACTGCCTGGCCACCCGCCAGCCCCACTCCGCTTTGGGCTGCCAAAGGCGGGGTGCCGCCTAGCCCTCGGCCGGACCGAAAGAGCGAGCGTCGAGAAACGGGCCTAGCGCGGTTACTTCCCGGCTAATTTGGGCACCCGGGCAAGCTTTTGCATAAATTACGCCCGCGGGATTAACCGGACAGAATAGGAGGCACGGATAAAGTGAGGCCCCTCCATGCATGAGATGGAGGGGCCTCACCCGGTCTCACGACGCTGACCTGCCGATTGCTCGACCGCCACACGCTGCTCAACCGGCCACCGGGGCCGAAAACCCGCCTGAGAGAACCGGTTTCCCGGTCTTTCCTGCGTTACCGGGGTCTCCCCCGGCGCGGTCCCCGTTTCCGGCGACAAGAGAATTTCTACTGCCTCGCGAATGCCCAGCACAAGGGGTTCCGCAAAGAATTTCAAGATTTTTTGTTTATCCACACGTCATCCACATGAAACTCCCTGTTATCCCCCGCGACGAGAGATTGTCCACCGCTTCCTCCACAGCTGTATCCACAGCCCCGGGGATTACCCCGCGCGATCCGGGCGCAGCCGTTGACACTGGGGGGACGCACGGTTACGCCTGGTCACGCCGCGGCGTGCTCCAGGAACGTCAGCGTGCCCGCGCCCGCGTCGAGCTCGGCGGGCATGGGATCGTGCGAGACGGCGGTACCGTCTCGGCGTGAGGCCTTCGCGCTTCGTCGTGCAGCTGCACGACGCGACGGCGCTGCACTTCGACCTGCGCATCCAGGCCGGCGACGTGCTGCGCTCGTGGGCGGTCCCCCGGGGCCCCTCGCTCGACCCGGCGGTCCGCCGGCTGGCCGTTCCGGTGGAGGATCACTCGCTGGCGGCGGGAGACTTCGAGGGCGTGCACGAGGGGCAGGAACGCGGATCCGGCGCGGTGATCATCTGGGACGAGGGCGGCGCCGACATCCTCACCGACGAGCCCGGCCACGTGTCGGTCGCGCTGCACGGCCGAAAGCTGTCCGGCCGGTTCGCGCTGACCCGCACCGGCGAGCGGCGCTGGATCCTGGTCAAGGCGCGCGACGAACACGCCCGGCCGGGCTCGGACGTCGTGGCCGAGAGCCCGCGCAGCGTGCGCAGCGGGAGGACGTGGCAGCAGGTGGCCGCCGGCTCGGGGTCTAGTGCTCGCCGTCGACGGTGAGCGTGACCCGGTCCGGGTAGAAGCACATGAGCCCCTCGATCTCCTTGGCCTGCGGGATCGGTGACTCGTAGCTCCACACGACGTCGTCGTGCACCTCGCCGCCCACCTCGGCCGACCAGTACGACGCCTCGCCCTTGAACGGGCAGGTGGTGTGGGTGCTCGTCGGCCGCAGCAGGTCGGTGCGGACGTCCTCCCGCGGCAGGTAGTAACGGGTGGGCAGGCCCGTCTCGTCCAGCAGGACGGGGCGGTCTGACTCCGCGAGCTTCTGCCCGTTGAGGCTGACCTCAACGTGGACCGTGGCCGGTGTGGTCGTGATCGTGTGTCCTGTCGCCATGCTCGTGCCAACTCCAGC
>Ga0070698_100002791_pt1 | contig 19233 bp, 12 predicted proteins | sample KBSK1502metaG_FD_65477 | JGI IMG/M metagenome (GOLD analysis project Ga0070698, IMG submission 65477) | Corn, switchgrass and miscanthus rhizosphere microbial communities from Kellogg Biological Station, Michigan, USA - KBS K1-50-2 metaG | ecosystem: Host-associated > Plants > Roots >...
CACCCTCAAAAATCGAGGGTGGGGCGCCCGCTGCGGGTTTGCCTCGTGAGAGGCTGGTCCGCTCAACAAAGCCGTCCTGTTATCACTTTGGACACTAAACCCTCGACAGTCAGACACCGGCCCTTGGAGCTGGAAGGAGCATGTTATAATTTGTCTGTATAGTTTTGCGTCAACCGGCCTTTCCCAATTGCAACCTCCAACCCCAAATCGCTAACCGCTACCTCAGGCTCCTCTGCCCAAAAAGGCGCAAAAAGCAATGCGCGCCTGACGGGAGCCCGATGGGCAAGCACCCACGACCCTTCAGGAACAAGCTGTGCAAAAACTGCGGGACTTTGTGGCGCCCGCGGACTGTCGCGGGCATCTTCGTCTTTCTTTTCGGCGTAGTACCGCGATTAGGTCTTTGATCGCCTGTCTCGAGGGCGTGTAGAGGAAGCCCCGACGTAGACCTTGTAGTGGCGGGTCTTCACACGAGTCTCCGCCCTGGGTGTCCCCGGCGCCTCAAATTCTGGGAGAGCGAGCCCTCGAGCTCGTCGAACATTCAAGCGCGAGCGGCGCCGCTCCGATGTTGTTGCGGACTGTCGCGGGCATTGCCCGGGTGCCGCGCCCGGCGGGTTAGGGATGCACGGGTTCGCTCTATCCTTCGATCTGTTTTTGCGCCCGAGAGGCCACTTTTCAGTCGGTTTCTGCTTCCTTTGAAGCCCTTCCCACGCGCGATGAGGCCGATGTTCTTCCATAGAATCAAAGACTTACGCGATAGAAGTACGCCGCAAGCCGTGATTCGCCAGTCGAAGAATTGAATGAGCGTTCATTCAATCCTACATTTTTCCATACCTGGCGGGGACAACCCGAGGATGAGACGGGTCTGAAGACCCGCCACTACGCAGGATGGCGAGGCACTTGTCCATGTTGATCACGGGTTCAGGGTTTGGATCTCGGTCCAGATGGAGGGCTCGACGGGGACGCCTTTGGCCATGTTTTCGACGCGGGTTTGTAGGACGCGCTCGCCGGGATAGCGGACGCGCTCGCCCCCACGCGACGGCGGCGGGGACTGGAAATGCCGGATGATCTGATCGGCGAGGTCTTCCGAGGTGTTGGCTTGAACGAGGCAAGATGGGTCAAGGCATGATGGATCAAGGGCGATAAAAATTTGGGAGAGACGGGTTTCGCGATCTGGCTCAGCAGGGATTTGATGGGTGGCTTGGCCGCCGGAAAGCAGACTCGCGACCAGGTCGAGCAGTAGAGCGAGGCCAGAGCCTTTCCAATAACCGATGGGCAAAGGGCGTTTGGAGGTTTCGATGGCGGCGGGATCGCGAGTGAGGCGTCCGGAGGAATCGAAGCCGCTGTCGACGGGAAGCTGCTCGCCACGGAGACGATAGGACGCCAGAGCGCCGTAGGAGAATTGTGAGACGGCCATGTCTAGAACGACGTGGCCGCTTTTGCGGGGCACGGCGATGATCAAAGGATTGTTGCCGACGCGCGGGTCACTGGCTCCCCAGGGAGGGAGATTGGGAAGAGTATTGGTCCAGCAAATTCCGATGACTCCGGCGTCGGCAGCTTGCCAGCCGTAATTGCCGCCGCGCATCCAGTGATTGGTGTTGGCCAGAGCGATGCAACCGATGCCGTGCTGGCGGGAGAGCTCGATGGCGCGGGCCATGCAGTGGTGGGCGCTGAGATTGCCGGGGCCGCTGCAACCGTCCCAACGCTCGAGAGAGCCGAAGGTTGCAACGGGCTTGGGTCCCGCTTGAATGTCGATGACGCCGCTTTTGATCATGCGCAGGAATTGGGGAAAACGGTTCAAGCCGTGGGAGGAAACGCCGTCGCGGCTGGCGTCCGCGAAAAGCCGCGCGCAGAGAGCGGCGCGGTCACGTGCAAAACCGACGTTCAGCAGGATTCGCGAGAGAACACTTAGGAGTTCTTCGTAGGGGACTCGGAGCACGGATTTGCTTCCTCTCAACGCTTGGCGTGCGTGCGCTTGGCGTGCTGGCAGAATATCGAAGTCTGCGGAGCTCAGGTCAAGTTGTCACGGGAGTTGACGGCGGCTGGATGCCATGCTATTGTGCTCTAGGCCTAGAGGCAAAATGCCTGGTCGGGCAAGGTCTAAGCGAAAAGGATTGGTGATGAAAAAAGAAGTGCAGCGAGACCTGTTTCCGGGTGCGTTGGAGATGATGATCCTGCGAATGCTAAAGCGGCAGCCCTTGCACGGGTATGCACTGGTACAGCAGATCAAACGAAATTCGAATGACTTGCTGCAGATCGAAGAAGGATCGTTGTATCCGGCGCTTCAGCGTCTTCTGAAGGAAGAGTTGGTGAAGGCGGAGTGGGGCATCTCTGCTACCAATCGCCGCGTACGCATTTACAGACTAACAGCGGCGGGAGCAAAGCACCTGGAGCGCGAAGTATCGAGCTTCGAGCGGATGCTCGAGGGGATCACACGAGTTTTGTCGCCGGGTGAAGTATGAGCTGGCTGAGGCAGTTGTTTTCGCGGCGGGGGATGTTCGACGAGTTATCGGAAGAGATTCGGGAACATCTCGAAGAAAAGACGGAAGAGTTGGTTGCGGACGGAATGTCGAGAAAAGAGGCTGAAGAGCTGGCGCGGCGGGAGTTTGGGAATGTGAGTTTGGTGGAACAGGATGGGTGGGATGTTTGGAGGTGGACGGCGGTAGAGAATTTCCTCGCGGACGTGCGCTACGGGTTGCGGATGCTGTGGCACAACCCCGTGTTCACAGCGGTGGGGTTGCTGACGATTGCGATTGGGATTGGAGCGAATGCAGCGGTATTCAGCGTGGTGAATAGCGTGCTGCTCAACCCGCTGAATTATCCGGCATCGGAGGAATTGGTGGCGCTGCATCAGGTTGCTCCGGGCGCGGCAGGGCTGGCGGATTTCGAAAACGGCCTGCTGCTCTCGCCGTCGATGTATTTCACGTACGCGGAGCAAAACCGAGCGTTTCAATCGGTGGGCGTGTGGGTAACGGGGACGGCAAATGTCACGGGCGTGGGCGAGCCGGAGCAGGTGCGCCTGGTTCTGGTGAGCGATGGGGTGCTTCAGGCGCTTGCGGTGCCACCGGCGGTCGGGCGCTGGTTCTCGCAGGCGGACCAGGTCCCACGGGGTCCGGAGAGAGCGATGCTGAGCTATGGATATTGGCAGCGGCGATTTGGAGGAGATCGCAGCGTAATTGGACGCAACGCCCTGGTGGATTCGCGGCCACGGGAAATTGTCGGGGTTATGCCGCGGGGATTTCGGTTCGTCGACAGCGATTTTGACGTGGTGCTGCCGGTGGCGTTCGAGCGGGGCAAGCTGATCTTGGCAGGGTTCGGATACAACGGGATTGCAAGGCTCAAGCCAGGTGTGGAGATTGCCCAAGCCGATGCGGATATAACGCGGATGTTGCCGATTTGGATGGATTCCTGGTCGAACGGACCGGGGACGGATCCGCATATTTACGAGAAGTGGAGAATCACGCCGATGGTTCGTCCACTGAAGCGAGAAGTGGTAGGGAGCGTGAGCGACGTTCTGTGGGTGGTGATGGGAACGATTGGGCTAGTGATGTTGATTGCGTGCGCGAACGTGGCGAATCTGTTGCTGGTGAGAGTGGAGGCGCGGCAGCAGGAGCTGGCGGTGCGCGCGGCGCTGGGCGCCGGACGGGGCCGCATCGTGCGGGGACTGCTGGTCGAGAGTGTGATGCTGGGGTTGCTGGGAGGGGCGGTTGGGGCCGGGTTGGCTTATGCCGGCGTGCGCTTTCTGGTGGCAATGGGCCCGGCGAATCTGCCGCGCTTGAGCGAAATTTCGATCGATGGATGGACGCTGGGATTCACTGTGCTGCTTTCGGTGTTCTCGGGCTTGTTGTTTGGATTGATTCCGGCGTTGAAATATGCCGGACCGAGGGCGACGTTGGAGCTGGGGAGCGCGGGGAGGACGATCAGCGTGAGCCGGGAGCGGCATCGAGCGCGGAATATGCTGGTTGTGGGTCAGGTGGCGATGGCGCTGGTGCTGCTTGTTTCCGCGGGCTTGATGATTCGCACGTTTGAGGCGTTGCGCACAGTCGATCCGGGATTCACGGAGGCGCGGTATCTGCAGGCGATGCGAATCTCGATTCCGGATTCACTGGTGCCGGAGGCGGAACGGGTCACGCGGATACAGAACGAGATTGTGGAGAAGTTGGCTGCGATTCCGGGTGTGCATTCCGTGGGGTTCGCGAGCGAGATGTCGATGGAAGGGTTCGATTCTGGCTGGGATTGCATCTTCGCCGAAGACAAGATTTATCCGGAGGGGGAAATTCCGCCGCTGCGGCTATTCAAGCACGTTTCACCGGATTTCTTTCACACGGCAGGCACGCGAATCGTTGCAGGGCGCGAGTTGACTTGGACTGAGGTATACGGTCGTAGACCGGTGGTGATGATTTCCGAAAATTTGGCTCGCGAGATGTGGGGGCACGCCGATGGCCGCTCTCGGCAAGCAATTGAGGGAATTCGGGCCCATGCCGTGGCATGAGGTCATTGGCGTGGTGCAGGATGTTCCGGAGAACGGTGTGCAAGAGAAGGCGCCAAAAATCGTATATTGGCCTACGATGATGGCCAATCTTTATGGGCGCGGTCCATTGCAGGCGATACGGTCGGCGACGTTCGCGATACGGAGTGAGCGCGCGGGCACGGAAGCATTGCTCAACGAGGTGCGGCAAGCGGTGTGGTCGGTGAATGCGAATTTGCCGCTGGCGTCGGTGCGGACGATGGAGGAAGTTTATGAAAAATCGGTGGCGCGGACTTCGTTCACGCTGGTGATGCTGGGGATCGCGGGAGCGATGGCGCTGGCGCTGGGAGTGATCGGCATCTACGGCGTAATTTCCTATACGGTGTCGCAACGTAAGCGCGAAATTGGGATTCGTTTAGCGCTCGGGGCGCAAGGCGCGGACGTGCTGCAAATGGTCTTAAGGAACGGAGCAAAAATGGCAGTGGTGGGTGTTGCCATCGGAATCGCGGCTGCTTTTGCATTGACGCAGTTGATGACGAGCCTGCTGTTTGGCGTGACGGCGCACGATCCGCTGACGTTTATGGGCGTCGTCGGGCTCCTTATCGGAGTCGCGCTGCTGGCGTGCTATATCCCGGCACGGCGGGCGATGCGAGTCGATCCGATGGTGGCGCTGCGGTATGAATAGTTCTCCTCAGTCACGCCAGCCAAGGAGTGTCTGTTCTGCTGACGTGTTTAGCAGGGTGTAAAACCGCAGGGTGCACCGTCACTGCGATGTGAATAGTTCTTCGCCGGCTGAAAGCCCTGCATTGGTTAAGGACGCGCTGAAACGCGCACGAGAGTCCACGTGAAAAAATAGTTCGGTGGGAGAAGCGAAAAAATTGAGGGCGCAACAGCGGTTAAGCGTGTTGCGCCCTCTAAACTGGCCGTAAAGTTTTCAAGCTTCGCGGTCCAAGCTGCCAGCGCAACAACCACGAGGGTGGCCGCGCCTTTCAACTGAGCCGTAAAGTTCTCAGCTCCCGGTCCAATCTGGTGCGCAAGATAGTAGCGTTGTCTTGCGGCGTCAATCGAAATCTCAGAGAAAGTCTGTGAGAATTTGTGAACGTATGTGAAAAAAAAGTGTGTGTGGGCGCAATGCGTGAAACGTGAGACGAATTGCGATTACCCGTCTGCACAAACTGCGGAACGATCGGGCAGCCGCAAGCTGCAGCGATCAACAGACCTACAGAAAATCGTTGAGATCGGCGGAATTTAAACCTTAGTAAAAATCTTCCGACCGCAAACGTTTGTTGAGCATTATCTTCGTACTGTACTTACCAGAAGACAGGATGGCGTCGTCGAGTAACCTCCACATTAGTAATGACTTATCAGGCTGGCAGGACAACTGCTGAATTGAAGGGCGAGACTGACAATGGAGGAAGTTGCGGCAATGCCAACACCTTCTTTGGACATTTTCAGGAAAGACATTCGAGGAAATCCAGTTTGGATCGACTTGGTAGGAGACTTAGAAACGGCGCGACGACGTTTGAGCCAATTGGCCTCGGCGCTTCCCGGCGATTATTTCGTTTTCGATCAGAGAACGAACCGAATCGTTGCCAGCATGATTCGGTTAGCATCGGACGCTGTCAATTAGCGTTCATTTGGAGTGAGTCATGGTCACAGAGGTGGCATTCGTCGGTGTAATGGCAGTTTTCGTGGGATTGGCGTTGAGTGCGTATGCGATATATGTCATTGAAGGGAGAGGCCATCACGGATTCCGGCGCATGTGACCCCGGCGCTGAAGCGTGGAGTCGATTATGCGATGGATGATGCGCGATTTTGCGATTTTTCTGTACGGTTGCCTGTTTGCCTGTAAGTATACCTTTCTTGGCCGAACGTCACGGTGGCAAGACTAAGGCGACAGTAAATCCACAGCTTTGCCTCGTTCAAGTTGCCTCACCAGACTGACCTCCCATTAAATCCGAGCGAGATTCTACACACAGAACGATTGCGAAACCGGGGCAAGAATACGTGCGGCTAGGCCCCGGCTAACGACATTCTGCGGTAGATCCATGTACGTGGGGAGCGAGATAGCCTGAGCGGGGCGGGCCTCGGGCTCCATTGTGAAGAGCAAGACCCGCCCCTACATAGAACAGGCGAGAAGGAAGAACCGTGAGAAACGAAACACACGGCGTTTTTAGCTACTGCAAAGACGCTCGATCGCACGCGCAAGGTTGGCATGGATCTGCTGCTAAAACTGAGAGCGCAACAGCGGTTAAGCATGTTGCGCTCTCTAACCTGAGCCGTAAAATTCTCAAGCTTGCCGGTTCAAGCTGGCAGTGCAACGGGTGTTAAGCCCGCCGCGCTCTCTCAACTGAGCCGTAAGTTCTCAAGCTCCCGGTTCAATCTGTGCGGAAGATAAGCGTTGCGGTTTGCGGCGTCAATCGAATTCGTGAAGAAAGTCGGTGAAAAATTGTGGACGAGTGTGAAAAAGAATGCGTCGCGACGAAGAGGCGGCGATCTCATCGTTAGTAGGTTTGCGTACAGGTCAAGCCGCGACGCCTAGGGGGCTGGGTTCATCGTGACTTTGCTGATGCCAGCTTTGTGCTGCTTACCGTCGTCACCGACCAGATAGAGGGTATTTTTCTCGATGGCAAATTTCACCTTTTCGCCGACGGAAACGTTGGCCGGCTTGGACCAGGGAAATAGGAGGCGCTCGCGAGCGATGTAGGTCTTGGTATCGCCCTGAATCGTGTAGACCTGAAAGGTGTCGTAGTCCTCGGAAGTGGTCGAATGGCTCGTCTCCGAGTAGTCGGTTTTGTTGCCCTTATTTTTTGCTGTGGCGTCGGTATTTGTGGTCTTTGTGCTGCCGGCATGAACCTCCTGCTTCTCAGTTTCGAGCAGAGTACCGGAGTGCCAATGACGTGACTGGGCTCCGGCTGAGGCAGTGAATGGGATTAGCAGTAATGCGCAGACGGCGAATTGAGCTGGGGGCTTCGTAAGACACCTCGGCGAGAAACACTTGGAGAGAGAGGCGACGTTGTATCACGTGGGGATGACCGTTTCAAGTATTCCCGACAAGCGCCGAGTTTGCCTACGAACCAGCAGTCATTTACGGCAATGAGTAGGAGACACTCGCACCCTGAAAGGCGCAGGGTGCAGCGCGTCTATTGCGGAGAATCGACAAGAGCTGAGGCTACAAGCCTTCGAGCAGCCAGGCGTTGGCGTTGACGGTTTCACCGTTGATGGCGAGGCGCCGACCATCGGGAGAGGGAATAGCCCAGCACCAAGTTGAGAACGAGCCTTTTTGCCTCCACAGCTCGCGTGCCTTGCCTTGACGATCGACGTACAAGAGCACCGGGCCGTTCGGCGACTGACTGGTAGCAAATATACCCTTCCCATCAGGAGCCCAGTCCAGAGAATTCAGATCAGCCCACCCTTTGACCTGGATTTCTTGTTCCGGGCCGCCGGTCAATGGGACCAGGCGGATGCGTCCATCATTGACACGGGCAGGCACAACGGCCATTTGCGTGCCGCTCGGAGCCAAGCCATAGCGGTAGTTGGTGCCCGGATCAACATCAATCGTGGCCGATAGTTGGCCTCTGCCTTTGATAGGATCAAAACCTGTAAGAGTGACTTGCTTGCGCTGTGGACTTCGCTCCGCGAGAACGCACAAAGTTGCCGGGGACTTGGCGCACTCGAAATACTCCATGCGCGCGGCGTCCAACACCAACTCGGAGGATCCCCCGGAGGGGCGAACGCGCATGATCTTTGCGGTGGGAACCACCCACGCCAGCGAGCCGTTCCCAACGGCGTACAGGAGCCAAGAGCCATCCGGGCTAACCCGTGCGACAAGCTTATCTTCCGGCCCGGCGACGAGAGTTTCTGGAAAATTCTGGTTGAGCGCTTGTTTAAAAATATCGAAATGGCCATCCCGGTTGGACGTAAAAATGACGGCTTTGCTGTCGGCCGTCCATGCAAAGGGCAGATAGGCGTGTTCGTCGATTGTGAGCAGCCGCGGAGTTTCCAGAGATGCTGCGCCAGGTCTCAGCAGCCCCTGAAAAATGTGGCTCTGAGCCGTGGTCCTTATCACAGAAAAACGCTTTGCATCAGGCGTGGCACTGAATCCCGTAGATTGGTATCCAGCCCAGGCGGTCAGCTTGCGTGGCTGGCCCACAGGCGCCCCGGGTTTGTTGACCTTGATTTCCCAAAGATTGGAATCCATTTCGTTCGGAGCGGGTTCTGAGCGCGAGACGATCAAGCGAGAGGGCTCGAGCCAGTAGTAGTCGCGCAAAGTCTCATCCGAGATGATGAGGACAGGCGGACCACCGTGAAGGTCGCGACTCTCAACGGATATATGAAACTCGCCGAACAACTGGCGGAATTTCGCATAGGCAATGCGCTGTCCACCAGGCGACCAGGAAACGCGTGAAAATTGTTCCTGTTCCCCCGCAGACATGAGCATTTGTGCTTGCTCGCCATCTTTTCCCATCAGCCATACTTCGCGGCCGCCCAGGTCAGAAGAACCGCCGGTGGTAAAGGCGATCTGGGAGCCATCGGGCGACACGGACCATGCAGTCGCGTCCTCGCGAATCTTTCGCGCCGTGCCGCTGAGAACCGACACGACCCATAAACTGAAGCGGCTTCCGGTCTGCTGAGCGTTGACGACTATTCTGGTCCCATCGGGAAACCAAGCGGCGGGGGTCCAAATGATCCCCCCGTTGGGGCCCTCCGACTGGCGAATTGTCTGTGTTTCACCAGTGTCGATCAACTTTAGATGGAGGCCGGTCTGGTCGCCATAGGCAACGTATCTGCCGTCGGGCGAGAGGATCGCGCCGTTTAAGGGGTTTTCGTTGGGATTGGCGGTGAGGCGCCTTTGCTTGAGTACAGCGTGGGGAGCGGGTGAGCGGGTCACATATCCGTACCAAGCGAGAAATGCTGCGGCCAAGACGAGAAACACGATTGCTGCAAGGGTCAGGTTTCCGCGCCTTGGCTGACTGGTAGCGGTATCCAGCGGCAAGGCGATCCAAAGAATTATGTAGACGGGAATGCCAAATCCGGCACCGATCACTGCAGCGAGCACGAAGCAAATGCGGACGGTGGTCGCATCGAGGCCGAAATGCTCGGCGAGGCCGGAGCAAACTCCGGCGATTTTCCTGTCCGCGCTAGAGCGCGTGAGTTTTTTCTTGCCGCGGATGTCCTCGGAAGCGCTTTTGGGGGCAGGTTGAGGCTCAGGTACAGGTTGGGCGTGGCTGACAGTGAGCTCGGGGAGGGCAGCCGCAGAACGCCCGGAATCGGTATCGCGCTTCAGGCGTTTCAGGTCGGCGCGGAGCTCGGCGGCGGTCTGACATCGGAGGTCGCGATCCTTCTCGAGAGTCTTATTGATAATTTCTTCGAGCTTGATAGGAAGGTGAGGGTTGAGGGTTATAGGTGAGACCGGAGCACGATTCAGGATGGCATCGAAGATAACTGCGGCGGTGTCGCCCGGGAATGCGTGCTTGCCAGTAGCCATTTCATACAAAACCGCGCCCAGGCTAAAAAGATCGGTGCGTGCGTCCACCTCTTGTCCGCGGGCTTGCTCGGGAGACATATAGGCGACGGTGCCCATGGCGATGCCAGGGCTGGTGAGGTTTTCGTCGATTACGTCGATGGTGTCCATTGCGGACACGGCAACGGGGGAGGCGAGGCGTTTTCTTGCGGAGGAGAGTTTAGCGAGCCCAAAGTCCAAGATTTTGGCATCGCCACGATTGGTGATGAAGATGTTTGCGGGTTTGATGTCGCGGTGAATGACATTTTGCGAATGGGCCGCGTCCAGGCCATCGGCAATCTGAATGGCAAGATCGAGCAGTTCGTCCAGAGGCAAAGGGCCACTCTCGAGAAGGTGCTTTAGCGTGTGGCCCTGCAGCAACTGCATAGCGATGTAAGGCTTGGATTCGTACTCGCCGATCTCGTAGATGGTGCAGATATTGGGATGATCGATAGCGGAGGCGGCACGCGCCTCTCGGCGAAAGCGCTCGAGGGCGTAAGGTTCGTCGACGCTGCCGGGTGTGAGGAACTTGAGGGCAACGCGCCTGCCGAGCCTGGTGTCTTCAGCCTCATACACCAGACCCATTCCGCCGCCACCAACCTTGCCGAGAATGCGGTATTGAGAGATCGTTTGACCGATCATTGGCGGAAATCTTAGGTGGCGGGTCGAGTGAAGTCAAACGCAGAAGTGAGCTGCTACACGCGAAGAAAAGCGAAAAAAGGAAGCGCTGAAGTGTGCCTCTACACACTTTTTCCGTTGGTCACGCGGCGTTACTTGCGATAAGTGTGGCGCTATTCGGCGCGATGGACAGGCAAGAATGCCTGTCTGCCGGGGCGGAAAGTGAAATATCGCCGGGCAATTGCCAGAGAATGGAACTGTCGCTCGCCAGGCGAACGGTTTCAATCACTAAGGTTTGAGTGGTACGTAAATGAAGAAGGGGCCGGAGCCGCGATATTCCGGCGGGTAGTATTCAAAAGCGGGATGCGTAGTGCAGGTGCATCCGGCGGGGCCACAGGCGTAGCGTTTCCATTTGGTGCTGGCGTCGAGGGTGGCGAGACCCGATCTCCAGACGTTGCGTACTTGGGGGATCTCGGGAACGGTGAAGACAGCGTAGTTGCTGTGGGGAAGATCGAGCGCCAGCATTCCTTCCGGTACGCTGGCATCGTGCGGGGCTGAAATCGCAGCGACATATTCCCCAAACCTGTTTTTGTTTTCGCTGGAGACGCAACGGCATACGCCGAAGCCGGCCGCTTGGTCTGGACGATCAATCTCATTGATTCGCGCGCAAAATTGTGCCCACAACTGGGGAATCTCGTTGTTCAGGCCGTCGCCGATATAACGCCTGCCGATGATGCGACAAGGCCCGAAGGTTGAAGTCTGGAATGGAAGGACAGAATCCATGGGGAACCTCAATCGTTGCCGTTTAGGAAGCACATTCTGCGTTAATGTTCGGATCGTGACAAAGCCAAAGGCAATTAGCACAGGCTCCGCGAAGGGCACAGAGCTTGACGCAACGAGAAGCCAACCGCTATGGCTGGCACAGGTGGGAGTGAGCCTGTGTGAGAACTCAGGAACCAAGGCTTCGGGGCTTAAGGCCAAAAGGCCCGAGCTACGATGTTTGGCTTGCCGAACTCTGAGTTCGCTGCAATTGAGGCCTGCCTTACGTGGGCACAGGCAAGAGTGCTTGTGCTACCGGGAGCGGAAGTCAGCGGCGGCGCCGGTTGGTGCCGGTCACGACAGAAGCATGCTTGCGCGGGATGAAGATTGAGGCGGGTGGCTCGATGTTGAACTTCTTCGAATAATTGCCCTGGTTGATGGCAATGCCGACGCGACCTCGTGAGTCGATGTAGAGGAGCGGCTCGCCGACGGGGACGTCCATGAAGGTTCGAACGTAGGCGAGGGTCACAGGCCCTTTGTTGATTTGTACGGTGACTCTATCGGCGAGGTTGTAACCGAGGCTCTTGAAGTCATCCGCGGGAATATCGGTAATGAGGGAGCCGAAGGGATCGTCCAGTCCGATGATGTCGCCTTCGATGCCTTTGTTGGTAGTGTTCGAAGACTTGATTGTTAGGCGCACTAGTTGTGGAACTGCGGGGCCAACAAGATTGAAATCCCAGCCGGCGGCGAGATGAGCCGCGACGGGGGAGAAAATGTCGCGCCCATGAAAGGTGGAAGAGAGCGGCGCTTGGATCATCCAGTTCTGATTGGTGATTTCACGAGCCGAGTCGAGGCCATCGCGATCCAAGACCGGAGTGGCCAGGCCGTTGTCCGGCAGCACGAAATACTGGCCCTTTTTGGATTTCACGGTGATCGCTTTGCGCGTTGTGCCGACGCCGGGGTCAACAACAACAAGAAAAATGGTTCCGGCAGGGTAGTACGGAGTAACACCGTAGAGAAAACGGGAGGCCTCTTCGATGGAGAAAGGCGTGACCTGATGGGTAATATCGGTCAACCGAACGTCGGGAGCAATGCTGAAGATCAAGGCGCGACAAATGGCCACGGCGTCGTTGGCTGTGCCGAAGTCCGTCATAAAGACAATCGTGGGTCGAGGGGCGGAGCTGGGCTGAGCATTGGTGCTTGAATTCCTTTGGGGGGCCTGCGAGCAGGCGACGCCGAACAGCACAGCCAATAGGAGCGAAATGGTCAAGAATTGAGGGCGCAAATTCACAGTGTCTCTGCGAAAAAACCAGCAATTTAGGTTTAGGGAGTCGAAAGAAAAGCTTTCCCCTGAGAGGCAAGAGTATACACGAGGAAGAGAGGGATATCCGTAAAGGGACACGATCTGTCCATGATCGGCGAGCACAATGCCCTCGGAGATATACAGCGAGTTGGGCATTCAGCCTTAGCAGGAAAGCGATTGGCTTGCCGCCGCTGTTCGAGTAAGCTGGCAGGCCGCAGTCAGGAAGAACTAAACGAAGCGCCTAGTTGCGATTCGAAGAAATCCCAGAACAAATCCCAGAAAAAATTAGCTAAGGAGAATGAAAGTGGCCCGAAGTGTCCTTCTCATAGCAATCTTGTGCTTTCTCGTGGTAAGCGCGCGGGCAGATCAGGTGACGTTGAAGAACGGAGATCGGCTAACTGGAACTATCGTGAAGTCCGACGCAAAGATAATGCTGATCAAGACCGAGTTCGCTGGTGAGGTAAGCGTTCAGTGGGATGCGGTGACGTCGATCACTTCGACACAGCCGTTGCACTTAGGATTGAAGGACGGTGAGACCGTGGTCGGCACGGTGGCGACGAGCGATGGGAAATTTGAGGTGGCGACGAAGACCACCGGCGAGGTGACCGCGCCAAAGGATACCGTGGTGGCGGTGAGAAACGATGAGGAACAGAAGGCTTACGATGCGGAAATCGCCCGGCTGCGGAATCCACGCCTGACCGACTTCTGGAGCGGAATATTGGACACCGGGTTGAGCGTGACGCGAGGAAACTCAGCAACGCTTACCTACAATCTGTCCGCAAAGGCCGCGCGTGTGACGACCCGAGACAAGATTTCCGTATACAGCACGGCAGTGTATGCGACCGACGCCACGACGCCTCCGAGCCGGACAACGGCACACGCTATTCGAGGAGGAATCCGCGGGGACCTCAATGTGGACGACCGCCTGTTTGTGTTTGGCTTTTCGGATTTCGAGTTCGACCAATTCCAACATCTAGATTTAAGAAACGTGCTTGGGGGCGGATTGGGCTATCACGTCATTAATACGAAGAATACCGTGTTCGACGTGTTCGGCGGCGGAGACTTCGAACAGGAATATTTTTCACCCAATCCACCCACTGAGCCTACCAGTTTGACGCGAAAATCCGGCGAGATCGTCCTGGGAGAAGAGCTCAACACAAAAGTAAATAATCGGACGACGTTTAGCGAGAAGTTTTCGTTATTTCCGAATGTGAGCAATGTTGGGGAGTACCGCTTTCAACTCGACGCGACCGCGGCGACCAGACTCAAGACTTGGCTGAGCTGGCAAGTTACATACAGCGACCGGTATCTGAGCGACCCTTTACCGGGGCTGAAAAAGAATGATGTGTTGCTATCCACGGGATTGCGATTGACATTCGGTAAAGGTGCGTTCTAGAAGTAGCGTGCAATTTAGCCGCGTTAATGTTTGAAGCGAGGTGACTATGCATGGACTTATTTGGTGGATTGTGGTGGGACTCATCGCCGGATTTCTTGCCGGCAAAGTGATGAAGGGCGGTGGATTCGGGATTGTAATGGACATCGTGGTCGGGATCGCAGGCGCGATCTTGGGAGGATTTGTTTTCGGACTGGTAGGGATCCATGCGGGCGGACTGATCGGCTCCATCATCGTGGCATTCATCGGAGCGGTGATCCTTGTCTGGATTGTAAGGATGTTAAAGAGGGCGTAGATTTAGGTCCAGGTCTGAATCCGCAAAAGTCGAGCCTGCCCGACAAGACGGGATAAGGCCGCAAGAAGACATCCCAACTGCAAACACTGGTCCAAGGACAGGTGTGCTTGTAGTCCAAACGTCGGGGCACTGTGGATGGTGAGGAAGTAGAACGGATAAGGTTAGAAACAAGACGCTAAACACATACTTGTCGAGCTCTCGTACCAGGCCAATACTCGGGTAAACCTCGAAGGGGTGTCATCGGACGATGAACCGAAGGACAAGAATCGGCTGGCTTTGGTCTTGGGCCGCTTTGCTGCTGACGACTGTGCTGGTCTCACCGGGGTTGCCGGCAATCAAAAGCATGGCCATCATCACCGCCGCCGGAAGCAAGCTGCAAGACGTAACCCTCGCCGAACTCGCGAAGATGTGCAAAGGATCGCAAAAAGCTTGGCCGGATGGCCGGAGTTTCACGCTGGTGATGAAAGATCCGGATGCACCGGAAATGCACGTTGTCGCGGTGAAGCTTTTTGGAGTGGGGCCGAACGACCTGAAGTCGTCGATCGCGAAGGTGAACGAGACTCGGCAGGTGGTGAAGATTGTCAGCAGCGATGAGGAACTGCTGCGAACCGTCGAAGCGACGCCAGGCGCTGTGGGCATCATGGACGTGTACTCGATCAATAGCACCGTGAAAGTGCTGCGGATCGACGGCAAGCTGCCATTTGATGTGGGTTACGCGCTCAAAGGGAATTAAACGCAAGCATTTCTTCAGACAACAACGTGTTCTCGGCCACTTCAACTGTTTTTCCTCCGCGCGATGCAGTCTGCATACTAATTTCAAAACGAAGCGATGGATTTGAACAGCGGTCCTTCAACATTCGCTGATTATTCATTTTCGAAAAAAGACCCTGAAACAAAGGGAGCTTAGTTTTCAGTTTGTTTGGTCCAGACCCTAGCCCGGCCCACTCAAGAACTGTACTGAAGTGGTCTTTCCAAAGTAGCTATACAAACCACGCAAAGGAAAGGGAGGTAAGGAATGATCCGGGAAGGCCTAGCCGAGAGGCCGTTGGTACGTGTGTCTCTTATCGCGCTTGTTCTGCTTGGAGTAGTTTTGGCGACCAATCTCACCACCAAAGCGGCGGTCGATGATCCGCCGACGTTCATCCCCACAGGCGTATTTATCACGCCAGATGCAGCACCCGGCTCCACTTTTCAACCGCTGAACCCAGGCTTACCGTTTGATCCGAGTTTTGTGGTGGGACAGGCAGTAACTACGACGGTAAGTCCCGATGGCAAAACTCTATTGATTCTCACCAGCGGTTACAACAGCCAGAATTTTACGTCTGGTCCCAACGAGGGGAGCCCGAACCCCGCCGAATCCAACGAATACATTTTTGTTTTTGACATCTCGGGCGCGAAGCCGTTGCAGATGCAAGTGTTACAGGTGCCGAATGCATTTGACGGGATCGTCTTCAATCCAAGCGGGAAAGAGTTTTACGTCACCGGCGGCACGAGTGACAACGTGCACTTCTACGATCTGAACGGCAGAAGCTGGGCAGAGAGCGGGAGTCCGGTCAAGCTGGGGCACAATGGGGCGCTGTCGCTCGGAACGGTTACACCTGGAGCGATGGGAGTCGCGGTCACCGAGGATGGAAAGCGCCTCGTGGTGGCCAATTATGAAAACGATTCGATCAGCCTAGTGGACATCGGCGGGCGCAACGTCGTAAGCGAACTCGACTTGCGACCGGGGAACGGTCTGCCCGGCGGCGAGTATCCGGAATGGGTAGCCATTCAGGGAAGCACAACCGCGTTTGTTTCCAGCGCAAGGGATCGCGAGATCGTGGTGGTTGACATTTCCACGAACCTGCCCAAAGTGGTGGACCGGATTAAAGTCAAGGGCCAGCCAGCGCGGATCGCCTTAAACGCGGCAGAGACAAAGCTATATGTGGCGGAGACCAGCAACGATACGGTCGGGGTCATCGACGTCAAGACGCGTCAAGTAATCGAAGAAATCGGCACGACCGCGCCAAGGTCCGTGTTTCGTAACCGCAAGGGCTACAAGGGCAGCAGCCCCAATAGCCTGGCCTTTTCGCCCGACGGTGAATTTCTGTACGTGACGAATGGCGGCGCGAATTCAGTGGCGGTCATTCAACTAGCGCAGGACGGTAACGGTGACGCCGACGATGCTACCGGAGCGAAAAGCGCAGTCGTTGGCCTAATTCCCACTGGGTGGTATCCAAACTCCGTGAGCGTCAGCGCCGATGGCACGAGGCTTTACGTTGTGAATGGCAAGAGCAACGCCGGGCCGAACCCGCAGAACTGCCGCGACGCCGCATCCTTGCTCCCCGGTGGAAACGAGAATGCTTGCAATGCGGCAAACCAATATGTTTGGCAATTGACCAAGGCAGGTTTTCTGACGCTGCCAGTTCCGCAGGGGCAAGAGCTCCCCTCGCTGACCCAACAGGTCGCCAATAACAACCACTATACCGATCCGAAGAATTTCGCGGATACGGCGATGATGCAATTTCTGCGTGAGAAGATCCAACACATCATTTACATCGTCAAAGAGAATCGCACGTACGACCAGATTCTCGGCGATCTGGCCAAAGGAAACGGCGATCCATCGATTGTTGTGTATCCGCAGCCCGTGACGCCGAACTTTCATGCCTTGGCCAACGATTTCGTCGATCTGGATAACTTTTACGACAGCGGGGAAGTAAGCGGAGACGGCTGGAACTGGTCGACGTCGGCGCGCTCCGCGGACACCATCGAAAAAACCGAGCCCATCAACTACGCGGGGCGTGGCCTGAACTACGACTACGAAGGAACCAATCGCAATGTCAACGTAGGCTACGCTAGCCCACAAGAACGTGCCATTGCGAATCCGGCCATGAATACGCTGGCGCCCGCGGTGGCCAACAACTTGCTGTTGGGCACCGCGGACGTATCCGCTCCGGACAGCCCCGAAGGGGAAGAAGGAGCAGGCTATTTGTGGAATTCGGCGCTTGATGCGGGGCTGAAGGTTCGAAATTACGGCTTCTTCATCGATCTCGGACGATACAGCATTCCCGTGAACATTGGCGGTATCCCGCCATCGATTCGTGATCCCTTTGCTTCGGGAACTCTGGTCTCCTTCGCGACGAAACCCGCGTTGCACCCTATCACGGACCAATATTTCCGAGGCTATGACAATCAGTTCCCGGACCTCTACCGAGTGAATGAATGGGAACGCGAATTCGATCAGTATGAAAAAGACGGTAATTTGCCCAACCTGGAGTTCGTGCGCGTGATGCACGATCACACCGGCTCGTTTGCCACTGCGATTGATGGCGTCAACACACCGGAGATCCAAACCGCGGACAACGACTATGCCGTCGGGCGAATCGTGGAAAAAATTGCGAAGAGCCCTCGCTATCAAGGCAATACGTTGGTCTTCGTCGTCGAGGATGACGCGCAAGATGGACCTGACCATGTGGACGCGCACCGCAGCATCGCCTTCGTAGCCGGCCCTTACGTCAAGCAAGGTACGGTTGTATCGACGCAATACACAACGGTAAGCATGATCGCGACCATCATCGACATCCTTGGCATCGAGCACCTGGGCACCTTCGACGCGCTGCAACGTCCGATGACGGAGGTCTTCTCGCAAAGCACCGCAAAGTGGGACTTCAACGCCATCGTGCCGGACATTCTGCGCAAATCGACGCAGTTGCCGCTGCCTGTCCCGACTGCTCGAAATTCGCCCAAAAGGGACGCGCTTTCCGCGTTTTACGAAAAGCCGCGGCATGATGCTTCCTACTGGGCCGCGAAAACCGCGGGCCTCGACTTCAGCCGCGAAGATCGCGTCGACGCCGCGAAATACAACTTGATCCAATGGCAGGGTCTGGTTGGGGAAAACGTGCCGTATCCTTCGGCCCGCGACGGCCGCGACCTTAGCAAGAATCGCGCAACGCTCTTGAAAAAGTGGCGCGACGCCCGGCTCTTGGCTTTCAGCCAACAACAAACCACCGCACACTCAGGCGGCGGCCGATAGCCTCTTGGGCTAAACGGACGACGATTTGCCGGGCGGGGACCGCAGTTCGCGGCCCTCGCCCGCGACATTTCGGACGGTTCAGTGTTTTTGCCCATACAATGGACTGTGTAAGGAAAATCCAAACCAGACATCGGCGGGTTAGCAAGTCAGTGCTGGACAGAATCCAGGGGACGCGCGCCATGATTACATTCGCCACCATTCGTGCTCAAAGGCGCGTGCAGAAGAGATGGGGGCGCTGGTCCAGTACTCTGGTGTTCACGCTAGGCTGGTTCTGTTTCGCACCGCCTGTGGATGCCCAAGTGAACCGCGGCGGTTTGAGCGGGAACGTCTCGGACTCCTCGAAGCGCGCTTTACCCGGCGTGCACATAGAGGCGGAGCAATCTTCTACTGGGTTTCGTCGTGACGCGCTGACTTCAGCGAACGGTTCGTACGGCTTGCCTGACCTTCCAGTCGGCGTCTACACCGTCACATTCTCTCGCGACGGCTTTCAGCAAGTCAGCTTTACCAGCGTGGTGCTCACGATCGGCCAAACGCGATCACTCGATGTCGTCTTACACGTTTCTGACACAAAAGAAAGCGTCGAAGTTTCGACGGTGGCTGAGCAGATTAATGAAAACTCTGATTCTCTCGGCGCGCGTATGGAGCGAAAGCAACTAGAGGAGCTGCCGCTCAATGGCCGAAACTGGTCGACCCTTACGGGGCTGGTTCCCGGCGCCATTGATGCAGGTGGTAGCAACCAGCGCGCCATCCGTTTCGCAGGTCGCGGCTTGGACGACAACAATTTCACTTCCGATGGAATCGACGCGACCAATATCGTCAATCAGGCACAACAGCCTTTTGTCCGGCTTGCAGTTCCCACGGACACAATCCAGGAATTTCGTGTCG
>Ga0070698_100002792_pt1 | contig 19232 bp, 15 predicted proteins | sample KBSK1502metaG_FD_65477 | JGI IMG/M metagenome (GOLD analysis project Ga0070698, IMG submission 65477) | Corn, switchgrass and miscanthus rhizosphere microbial communities from Kellogg Biological Station, Michigan, USA - KBS K1-50-2 metaG | ecosystem: Host-associated > Plants > Roots >...
GATGCTGCCGGAGCAGGTGCAGCGCCTCGATGCCGTCCCCCGCCGACAACACCGTGTAGCCTGCGTTCTCGAGTGTGTAAACCGTAGCGCGCCGCAGCTGCGCCTGATCCTCGACGACGAGCACGGTCTCCTTCCCGCCGTCGGCCGGCAAGGCCATCTGTTCGTGCGATCCGGACGCGCGGCGCCGCGTGATCTCCTCGGCGACCGGGAAATAGATGCGCAGCCGGGTGCCCGCGCCGGGGGCGCTATCGATCTGTACGAATCCGCCATGCTGCTTGACGAGACCGTACACCGTCGCAAGCCCCAGCCCCGTCCCCTTCCCCACCGGCTTGGTCGTGAAGAAGGGCTCGAAGGCGCGCTGCCGCGTAGCCTCATCCATGCCCTGCCCGGTGTCGTCGACCGCCAGGCATACGTATTCCGATGCCGATCCCGGACCGAGCACATCGCGCTGCGCGTCGCTGATCCACGTGCAGCTCGTCTCCAGCCGCAGCACGCCTCCGTCCGGCATCGCGTCGCGGGCGTTGTTCACCAGGTTGAGCAGGATCTGCTCCACCGCGTGACCGTCGGCCGATACCTCGGGGAGATCTTCGTCGGCGAAGACGAGCAGCTCGATATCCGCAGGCAGCACGCGCCGCAGTACTGCGGCGAGATCGTTCAGTAGATGCCCGAGGTGAACGGATTCGAGCGTCAGGGTCGACCGGCGGGCAAATCCCAGCAGCTGATTGACCATGAGGCGGCCGCTGACCGCCGCCGAGATGATGTCGCGCAGGCTGGCTTCGTCCGGCCCCCGCGACAGCAGCTCCGCGTTGGCGAGAATGATCGTCAGGAGGTTGTTGAAGTCGTGCGCGATCCCACCGGTCAGCTGGCCGATCGCCTCCATCTTCTGGGCCTGGCGCAGCTGTTCTTCGAGGCCGCGGCGTTCACTCACGTCCTCGGCGAACACTTCGTGGCACTCGACGCGGCCATCCTCGTACCGCACGGACCGACCGTACAACCGCACTGTGATGGACTCGCCATCCTTGCGGCGCCACACCGCCTGCGTTTCCACCGCGCCGGTGGCGTCGTTCATCTGCGCGAGGTAGCGGGCGCGCGCCGCCGGCTCCTTGAACACGTCGCGGTCGAGATTGCGGGCCAGCAGCTCCGCTTCCGACTCATAGCCCAGCATCTCGACCAGGGCGGGATTCACCGACAGGAAATTGCCCTCGGGAATCGCGCGCAAAATGCCGAACGGGGACTGATGGACCAGCATGCGGCTGGCCTCGTCCGCGCGCCGCAGCGCCTGCTCGGCGCGGCGGCGCTCCGTGATGTCCGTCGCCACACCGACGACCCCGGAGATGCTGCCGTCGCGCTCGCGCACCGGCGAGTACTGCGCCTCGAACTCGAATCCGAATAGCTCCACCCGCGCCGTCACCTGCTCACCCGCGAGCGCCCGGCGGACATCGGCCACCGCCTGGGGCACGTCGCCCAGCAGCTCGAAGAACGATTTGCCGAGGAGCATCCCCGGCCGTACGCCCAGCGATTGCAGGCCCTTGCCCTCGGCCAGCGTAAACACACCCTTGGGATCGAGCGAAAACAGAATGACCGGTGAACCGGCGACGACGGTGCGGAGGCGCTGCTTGCTGGTATGGAGGATCTCGTCCTGCCGGACGCGCTCGGTCACGTCACGGGAGTTGACGATCACGCTGTACGCGTTCGGCTGATCGAGTCGTGCCTGGCCGATCGACTCGAGCACGCGCCACGTGCCGTCGGCGTGCTTGAATCGGAACGTCGCCGTCTGGGGCGAGCCGGGCTTCTGAATCGCATCCGCCAGCGCTTCCATGACGGGCGCGAGATCGTCGGGGTGCATGAACTCGAACGCGTTCCGCCCGAGCAGCTCGCTCGCGGCGTAGCCGAGCAGCCGCTGCACCGACGGCGAGACGTACCGGAGAATGCCGTCATCGCCGAGAATCGTGACAATGTCCGACGCGTTTTCCGTCAGCGAGCGGAAGTGCTCTTCGCTCCGGCGCAGGGCGTCTTCCACCCGCGCGCGCTCGAGCGACGTCGCGAGCACGTGGGCGAGCGCCTGCACGAACAACACGTCCGGGCCGCTGAACTCCCGCGGCTGGGCGCTATACGCCCCGAGCACGCCCCAGGGGCGCTCGCGGCCCTGCACGACCACGCATACGCCGCTGACGATGCTGTGCGCTTCGAGATGTGGCGGCGCGGTGAAGCGGATGTCGGTGGCGAGATCCGCGATAACGATGGGGCCGGCAGCATTGAGCGCGAAGCCCGCGAGCGCGCTCGCCTCGGCCGTGACCAGCGTCTTCCCCACACAGCCTTCGTGCCAACCTTCGCCGGCACGTACCACCAGGCTGCGATGCTCGGGTCTCAACTCCAGGATTTCGCTGAACTCGACGTCCAGGCCGCGGGCGACGAGCTTGGCGGCGGTACCGAACAGGTCGGCCCGCGCCACGCCAGCCAGCGCCTGCTGGCCAAGGTGTGCGACCGCTTCTTGCTGGCGCGCCGCCGCGCGCAGCTGCTGCTCGGCGCGGTTCGATTCCTCGACGCCCAGCCAGCGAAACCGCTTGGGTTGCACCCCCGCTCCGTGCCGTGGAAAGGGATCGAAAGCTAGATGCGGCACGCGGTAAGGCCCGTGAGGCTGGTCACCGGACCCGCCACCCATAGATTCGGGCTATGCCGCAACGCCGCCCGAGCCCCCCCAAGAAGGCCAAGACCAAGCCAAGGGCGAAGAAACCCCGTAGGGTAGTCGATTCGCTGACAGTCTCGGTGTTGCGAGCGACCCTCGAATCGACCGCCGACGGCATCCTCGTGGTCGATCTCGGCGGCAAGATCGTGTCCCACAATCGCCACTTCGAGGAAATGTGGCGCCTGCCGCCGGCGATGATTGCGGCAAACAACGACGTCGCCGGCCGTCAGCGCCTGATCGCTCACGTGCGCGACCAGCTCGTCAATCCGCACCTGTTCGTGGACGGTATTCAGGACCGCTATGCCGAGCCCGAATCGGACAGCTTCGACGTTCTGACGTTCAAGGACGGTCGAGTCCTGGAGCGCTACTCGATTCCGCTCCGCCTCGACGGCCGCTCGGTCGGCCGCGTCTGGAGCTTTCGTGATGTCACGGCGCGGCGCCGGGCCGAATGCGTTCAGCAAGCGGTGTATCGCATCTCGCATACGGCGCACACGGCCGAGAATCTGCAGGAACTGCTGCGGGCGATCCACGAGATCGTCGGCGAGCTGATGCCGGCGAAGAACTTCTACGTGTCGCTATACGATGTGGAGAAGGACCGGCTCGAGTTCCCGTATTTCGTCGACGAGATTGACCTGACGTGCGACGTGAAGCCGCGCAAACTCCGCAAGGGTCTCACGGAGTACGTCCTGCGGACGGGCGAGCCGTTGCTGGCGACTCCCGAGGTCTACGAGCGCCTCGTCGCCGCCGGAGAAGCGGAGCTGATCGGCGCTCCGTCGATCGACTGGCTGGGCGTGCCGCTCAAGGTGAAGGATCGCACGATCGGTGTCGTCGTCACCCAGACCTATTCCCAGGGTGTCCGCTACGGCGAGAGCGAGCGCGACATGCTGACGTTCGTATCGTCGCAGACGGCCATGGCGATCGAGCGCAAGCGCGTCGAGGACGCGTGGCGCGAGCAGAGCGAGCTGCTGCAGCGAATCGTGGACAACATTCCCGTGATGCTGGTGTTCCTGGACGAGCACGGCCGCATCCAGTGGGGAAACCGCGAGTGGACGCGGACGTTGGGCTACGACATTGTCGAGGCGCGCGCGCGCGACATTTTCGTCGAGCTGTACCCCGATCCCCGTGAGCGGCAGCGCCTGCGTGACTCCATCGGATCGCCCGTGGGCCAATGGACGGACTTCCGGACTCGCACCAGGCGCGGTGAGACCCTCGATACGATCTGGGCGAACGCTCCTCTCACGGGTGGCGGCTGGCTGGCGATCGGTATGGACGTGTCCGACCGCAAACGGGCCGAGGAGCGCTACCGCTCGTTCATCGCCCAAAGCTCCGAGGGCGTGTCCCGTCTCGAGATCGATCCGCCCGTCCCAATCAACCTCTCCGAGGAAGAGCAGATCGACCGGTTGTACGCCGGTGCGCGCATCGCGGAATGCAACGACGCCATGGCCCGCATGTACGGCTTCGCCGAGGCGCGTGAGCTGGTCGGTACGCAGCTGTCCGACTTGCACAACGTTACCGATCCCACCAACCGCGAACAGATTCGCGCCTTCATCCGCGCCGGTTACCGCGTGTCAGACTCTGAAACGCGCGAGCACGATCGCGAGGGACGGGCGCGCGTGTTCCTTAATAATGTCGTCGGCTTTCTCGAGGACGGTCACCTGGTGCGGGTATGGGGCACGCAGCGCGACGTCACCGATCAGCGGCATCTCGAAGAGCAGTTCCGCCAGGCGCAGAAAATGGAAGCGGTCGGCCAGCTCGCCGGAGGCATCGCGCACGACTTCAACAACCTGCTCACGGCCATTCTCGGGAACACCCAACTCCTGCTGCGCGACTTGCCGCCCGGCGACGCCAAGCGCAGCGACGTCGAGGAGATCCGCAAAGCCTCGGAGCGGGCCGCCTCGCTGACCCGCCAGCTCCTGGCCTACAGCCGGCGCCAAATGCTCCAGCCCGAGGTGCTCGACCTCAACGGCGTCGTGGCCGAGATGGACCGGATGCTGCGCCGCCTGATCGGCGAGCACATCGCCCTCGTGGCCGTCCTCGCATCCGACCTGGGGCGCGTCCGGGCGGATCCGAACCAGATCGAACAGGTCATCGTCAACCTCGCGGTGAACGCGCGCGACGCTATGCCGGACGGCGGGAAGCTGACGATCGAGACCGCCAACGTGGACCTGGACGAAGCGTTCGCGCAGGTCCACCTCGGCTCGGTCCCCGGACCCTACGCCTTGCTCGCCGTGACCGATTCCGGCGTGGGAATGGACGCCACTGTCCGCGCCCACCTGTTCGAGCCGTTCTTTACGACCAAGGAAGTCGGCAAGGGAACAGGCCTCGGGCTCGCCACGGTGTACGGCATCGTGAAGCAAAGTGGCGGCTACATCTCCGTGTACTCGGAGCCGGGCCGCGGCTCGAGCTTCCGGATCTACCTGCCGCGCATCGAGACGCCGCCCGACACACCGGTGGCTCCGCAGAAGGGTGGGCCTGCCCGCGGCAGCGAGACCGTGCTCGTGGTCGAGGACGAGCCTGCCGTCCTGACGCTGAGCCAGCGGGCTCTCGAGGCGCAGGGCTATGTCGTGCTGGCCGCCGCCGACGCCGCTGCCGCCTTGCGGGTGGTTGAGCGTCATGGCGGCACAATCCACCTGCTCCTCACCGACGTCGTGATGCCGGGCTTATCCGGGCGCGAGCTGGCGGATCGCCTCGGGGCGCAACGGCCTGGTATTCGCGTGCTGTATATGTCGGGGTATCCAGGGGACGCCGTCGTGCAGCACGGGACCCTGCCGAGCGGCAGCGCCTTCCTCCAGAAGCCGTTCTCGCCAGATGGACTGGCGCGCAAGGTACGCGATGTGCTGGACGCCTGATGCACCAGGCGCTACCGTAGCGGCATGAGCGCGAGCGCACTCGCCGCCCTCGGGCTATCGGGAGACCTGTGGCTGAGCCAGTTCGCCCGGCTGGTCGATCAGTTGCCGGTAGTGCTGTGGTCCACCGATCGCAACCTCCGCATCACCGCCATTCGGGGCGGCGGCTCCGTGGTCGGCCAGCACGGCAAGACCATAGAGGAAGCGTTCGGGAACACGCCCCAGGGCGCTCCGGCCGTGGCAGCGCATCGTGCGGCGTTGCGCGGCGAATCGGCTGCCTATGAAACGGTGTTCCAGGGCCGAGCCTTCTCAGCCCGACTCGAGCCCGTCATGGGTCCGCACGGCAGAATCGTCGGCGTCGTGGGATTCGCCTTCGACGTCACCGACCGCCTGGACAGCCAAGAACGCCTTCGCGCTATCATTGACAGCGAGCCGGACTGCGTGAAACTGGTCGATGCCGAGGGCCGACTGTTGGAGATGAATCCGGCCGGCCTTGCGATGGTCGAAGCCTCCTCGTTCGACGACGTACGCGGACAGCCGATCATCTCCATGGTCGTGCCCGAACACCGCTCGGACTTCGCGAACCTCCAGAGCCGCGTGTTCCGCGGCGAATCAGGATCGCTCGAGTTCGAGATCGTCGGCCTCAAGGGACGGCGGAAATGGGTCGCGACCCAGGCCGTGCCGTTCCGGGATGCGGCCGGGAATGTGCAGGCGCTGCTGGGCATCGCGCGTGATATCACCGATGCCCGGCGAGCCGAAGAGCAGCTCCGAGCGTCACGGGCGGCGCTGCGCAGCCTCGCGACTCGCCAGCAGGACATTCGCGAAGACGAGCGCACGCGCATTGCGCGCGAGATTCACGACAGCCTCGGGCAGGCGCTCACCGCGCTGAAGCTGCAGCTCTCGGCAGCACAGGAGGCCACATCGAGAGAGTCGCCGGCGCTGGGCACCCGGCTCCATGAGACCGCCTTGATGGTGGATGACCTGGTGAAGAGCGTCCGGCGTATTGCCACGGAGCTGCGGCCACCGATTCTCGATCAACTCGGCTTGCCAGCTGCGCTCGAGTGGCTGGCCCATGACTTCTCGCGCCGGACCGGGATTCGCTGTGAACCGACGATCATGCCGACCAACGACGCCATCTCCACCGAGCTCGCCACGGCGCTGTTTCGCATCGTGCAGGAAGGCTTGACGAACATTTCGCGCCACGCGGGCGCCTCGCACGTCCAAATCGGATTGGGCCTCAAGAGCCAATGCGTCATGCTGGAGATCAGCGATGATGGCCGTGGGATTACGGAGGCTGCTACCACGGGCCCCGGGTCCCTGGGCATTCTCGGCATGCGCGAACGCGCGGCCGCCCTCGGTGGCGTCCTCGAAGTGGCACCCCGCTCCGGCGGCGGCACGCGCGTCACGGCTTGGTTCCCACCGCTGCCGTCCGGGACGGACAATTGATTCGCATCCTGGTCGTCGACGATCACGCGTTGGTGCGCCGCGGATTGATCGAGCTGCTGCAGGGACTGCCGGACGGCGTGCAGTTCGGCGAGGCGGGCACGGCGACCGATGCGCTGGCGCTCGCGTTCGCGGAGCGGTGGGACGTCGTCCTGCTGGACCTGGGCTTGCCCGATCGCCATGGTTTGGAAGTGCTCCGGGAACTGCATACGGCGCGGCCACACCTGCCCGTGCTGATTCTCACGATGTTCCCGGAGGACCAGCTGGCACTCCGCCTGCTCGAGATGGGCGCCGCCGGATACCTGACCAAGGAATCGGCGCCCGAGGAGTTGTTACGCGCCCTGGAGCGCGTGATGGCCGGTCACAAATACCTGAGCCCGGCGATGGCGCAGGCAGTCGCCGACGGACTCGGTGGGCCACCGCCGGCACCGCACGAGCAGCTGTCCGATCGCGAGCTCGAAGTGCTGCGCCTCCTCGCGGCAGGCCGTCCCATCACCGCAATCAGCAAACACCTCGGCCTCTCGCCCAAGACCGTGACGACCTATCGGGCACGGCTGCTGCACAAACTGCGGATGCGATCGAACGCCGAGCTGACGTTCTACGCGACACAGCACGGGCTCGTCAGCCCCGCAGCCCTGCGCGCGACGACGTAAAGGGATCGTAGGCAAAGCCCTACCAGCACGGTTCCCTGCCGCCGACAGACACAATTTCCTGCATCACCAAAACTGTGCACGATGAACCCAGTGCGCGTGCTCATGGTCGAAGACACGGACAGCGACGCTGCCCTGATTCGGCGTGAGCTCGATCGCCTGGACCCGCGGCCTGAGATCCACCTGGTCAAAACGCGGGTGGCGTTCGAGACAGCACTCGAGGGCTACGCGCCGCAACTCATTCTCTGCGACCACAACATTCCCGGATTCGGGGGCCCCGAGGCGCTCGCGCTGGCGCAGCGCGCGCTGCCGGATGTTCCGTTCATTCTGGTGACCGGATCACTCGATGAGGAAACCGCAGTCGCCTATCTGAAAGCGGGGGCAACCGACTACATCTTGAAGGATCGGCTCGTGCGTTTGGGCCCGGCTGTGCTCGACGCGCTGACCCGCGCCGGCCAGCGCCAGGCGCTGCGTCGTCACGAGCGCCTGCTCCATCAGATCATCGACGCGAATCCGAGCCTCATCTTCGTCAAAAACTGGGACGGTCGCTTCGTGCTCGGAAACCAGGCCACCGCCGACATCTACGGCACCACCGTGGACCAGCTCATCGGCAAGACGGACGGCGATTTCAATCCGAACATCCAGGAGGTCACGCATTTCCTGCAGGACGACCGGGAGGTGATGTCGTCCGGAAAGCCCAAACTGATCGCGGAAGAGCGCGTGACCAACCCGCGGACCAATCAGACGCGTTGGTTTCAGACCATCAAGATTCCGATGCGCATGCCCGGCGAGGACGCTCCCACGATGCTCGGCGTCGCCACGGAGATCACCGAGCGCAAGCAACTCGAAGAGCAGCTGCTCCATTCACAGAAAATGGAGGCGATCGGACAGCTCGCGGGCGGTGTGGCGCACGACTTCAACAACATTCTGACGGCGATCGTCGGGTACACCGATCTCCTCAGCGCGGAATTCTCCGGGAGCGACCGGCAGCTCGAGGACCTCGAGGAGATTCGCAAAGCGGCGCGGCGGGCCGCGGCGCTCACCCGGCAGCTGCTGGCCTTCTCTCGCAAACAGGTGCTCGAACCCCGCATAATCGACGTGAATGATGTGGTGATGAACCTCGATAAGATGCTGCGGTCGCTGATCTCCGAGAACATCGAGCTCAAGACCGATCTCGCCGACGACCTTGCGGCCGCGCGCGCCGATCCGAATCAGATCGAGCAGGTCATCATGAATCTCGCGATCAACGCGCGCGACGCGATGCCCGACGGCGGAACCGTGACGATCGAAACCCGAAACGTGACACTGGACGACGCGTACGCGGCGCAGCACGTCTCGGTCATCCCGGGCAGGTACGTCATGCTTGCCGTCAGCGATACCGGCTGCGGGATGGACGAGCGGACGAAGTCGCGGATCTTCGAGCCGTTTTTCACCACGAAACCGCCGGGGCGCGGCACGGGCCTTGGCCTCTCGACCGTGTACGGCATCGTAAAACAGACCGGCGGCAACATCTGGCTCTATAGCGAGCCGGGCAAAGGAACGACCTTCAAGATCTATCTGCCCGCGATCGCGGCGCTGCCCGAGCACATCGGCAAGGGCCCGCCCGCCGAAGCCGCTCGGCGCGGAGTCGGGACGGTGCTCGTGGTGGAGGACGACGAGCAGCTGCGCCGGTTGACGCATCGCGCGCTCGACGCCCGTGGCTACACGGTGCTGGTCGCCGACCGCGGTAGCACCGCGCTGGACATCTCGCGGCGTCACAAGGGCGACATCGACTTGTTGCTGACCGATGTCATCATGCCGGACACCAACGGCCGCAAGCTCGCTGAGACCATCCGCGCGGCGCGTCCCGGTTTACGGGTGCTCTACATGTCCGGGTATCCCGACGGCGCGATCGCAAGCCACGGCATGCTGGAGCCGGGCGTCGCGTATCTTGCCAAACCCTTCACCACCGAAGCGATAATCCGCAAGGTCCGCGAGGTCTTGGAGGAGCGATGAACTGGTCCATCGAGCGCAAGCTGCCGCTGTTCGTGACGATCCTCCTGGTGGCAGTGGCGATCGCGCAGCTCACGATCGGCTACGGCGAGGTGCGGCAGGCATCCCGGGCCCTCGTCGACAAGCGACTGCCGCTCGCGACGCACGTGCTGGCCGACTTGTTTCAGATCCCGACGCAGCGCGCGCGCATCACCGCCCTCGCGAAGGACCCGGCGATCGTCGCGTTTCTGCACTCGCGGGACCCTGCGGATCGCGCGCGCGCGCTCGCCGCGATGCAGCGGATCACGAACGACACCTCGTCGACGGGCAGTCTCGAGCTGCGCGACTTCGGGGGCAAGCTGCTGCTCCGGACCGGCAAGTTCGCCGTCGCCGACAGCGTCCTCGTCTCCCCGCGGAGCGATTCTGCGACCTACGGTCCGTTCATGCGTCAGGACACGACGCTCTTCATCGCAGTCACGATGGCCGTAGGCGCCGGACCCGCTGAGCGCAGCGGTGGCATCGTGCAGCAGGTTGGGCGTGTCGGGCTCAATGCGCGGACGCCAAAAGCGCTGACCGGCCTCGCCGGTGGAGATATCGTGCTGCTCGTCGGCAATGCGGCGGGTGATCCCTGGACCGATTTTGCCACGATCGTACCGGCACCCCCCCGGAACGTGCTCACGAGTCCCACTCCGGTCCGCTACGAGCATGGGGGCGAGATGAGGCGGGCGGCCGCGGCCGCGGTCCCTGGTACCCCCTGGATGGTCGTAGCGGAGATGCCCAGTCGGCTGATCGCGGTTCCCGCGCGCGACTATCTGAGAAGCATGGCGCCCATTGCGGTCCTCATCGTGATCGCGGGCGCCCTGCTCGCCTGGTGGGGCAGCCGGCGACTGACGAAGCCATTGGTGCACGTGACGAGGGCCGCCGAAGCGATCACCGCGGGGGACCTCGAGCAGCGTGTCAGCGTGCAGCGCGACGATGAGTTGGGCCGGCTGGGGCGCTCGTTCAACCTGATGGCGGAGCAGGTGTCACGCTCCCATCACGACCTGGAAGCGAAGGTCGCACAGCGCACGCAGGCACTCGAAGGGACGAACGCGGAGCTGGAGTCGTTCTCGTACTCGGTGTCGCATGATTTACGCGCGCCACTCCGCGCGATTCATGGCTTTGCCCGCATTCTGCTCGAGGACCACCAGACGAAGCTCGATCCCGAGGCACAGCGTCTGCTGGGAGTGATCGACCAGAACACCCGGCGCATGGGCCAGCTGATCGACGATCTGCTGTCGTTTTCCCGCCTGGGCCGCAAGGAGCTCGCGTCGGCGCGCGTCGATATGACCGAAATGGCGCGCGTGGTGGCCGATGAGCTGCGGCGCGCCGAGCCCGAGCGGAACGGGCAGCTGGAGGTCCGCATCGACCCCTTGCGCCCGGCACAGGGCGACCGCGCCCTGTTGCGGCAAGTGCTGAGCAATCTCCTCCAGAACGCCATGAAGTTCACCCGCGCGCAGCCGCACGCGCAGATCGAGGTGGGATCGCGGCCGGACGGCACGGAGACGGTGTATTATGTGAAGGACAACGGCGCCGGCTTCGATGCGCGGTACGTTGACAAGTTGTTCGGCGTGTTCCAGCGCTTGCACAGCACCGAGGAGTTCGAAGGCACGGGCGTCGGTCTTGCCATCGTCAAACGCATCGTGCAGCGGCACGGCGGGCGTGTTTGGGCGGAAGGCAAGCTGAACGAAGGCGCCACGTTCTACTTCTCGCTGCCTGACGGAGAGAACTGATGCAGTCCAAAGGGATCGAGATCCTGCTGGTCGAAGACAACGCGAACGATGCAGAGCTCACCCTGCGGGCGCTCAAGCAGCGCAATCTGGCCAACCAAGTGCATGTCTGCCGTGATGGCGCCGAGGCGATGGACTTCTTCTCCGCCGGCGCGAGTCCAGTCCCCAAAGTCGTTTTGCTCGATCTCAAGTTGCCCAAGGTGGACGGCCTCGAAGTCCTGCGCCGCCTCAAGGGGGACGCGCGGACGAAGGCGATTCCGATCGTCGTGCTTACATCGTCGCGCGAGGAGCCGGACATCGAGCGCGCCTACGAGCTCGGCGCCAACAGCTACATCGTGAAACCGGTGGATTTCGAGGCCTTCGCCCGCGCCGTATCGGACGTCGGGCTCTACTGGCTGCTGCTCAACCACCCGCCGCAGTAAGCGTGACCACCGAGTCCCTGCGCGTGCTGGTGGTCGAGGACCGCGCGGAGGACGCGGAGCTGGCGATCCGCGAGCTCCGCCGCGCCGAGGTCACGTGCGAGACGCAGCGCGTTGACAGCGCGCCGAGTTTCCGGCGCGCGCTTACGAGTTTCGGACCGGATGTCGTTCTGGCCGACTACACCGTGCCGGGATTCGGCGGCATGGCAGCGCTCGAGATTCTGCAAACGGAAGCCCCCGGCATTCCCCTGATCATCGTCACCGGCAGTCTCGACGAGGAAACCGCCGCAGAATGTATCAAAGCCGGGGCAGCCGACTACGTCCTCAAGACGAATCTCATTCGGCTGCCGTCCGCGGTCCGCGGGGCGCTTGCCTTTTCGCAGAGTCAGGCCGACAAGCAGGCCGCCGAATCGGCGTTGCGGATCAGCGAGCGCCGCTTTCGCGCACTCGTGGAAGAGAGTTGGGACGCCATCGCATTGTTCGGGCCGGACGGCACAATCCTGTACGGCAGCCCCGCCACGACGCGGTTGCTGGGGTACGAGCTCGCTGAGTTCGTCGGCCGCAACGCGCTGGAGCTGATCCACCCCGACGACCGATCGGCCGTGCTCCTGCGTCTGGAGGAGGTGACGACGCAGCCGCGCCGCCGGGTGGAGGTCGCCGCGCGCGTGCAGCACAAGAACGGCCACTGGCGCCACCTCGAAGGCGTCTTGACGAACCTGCTCGACGATCCGAGCATCCGGGCGATCGTCAACAACTATCGCGACGTCACCGACCGCCGGATCCTGGAAGAACAGGTCATTCTCGCACAGAAGATGGAGGCCATTGGGCGGCTGGCCGGTGGCGTCGCCCACGATTTCAACAACATCCTCACGGCGATCGGTGGTTATACCGATCTGCTGCTCGCCGATCTCGCGCCGGACGACAAGCGCCGGCGCGACGTCGAGGAGATCCATCGCGCCGCCGACCGTGCGGCAGCGTTGACGCACCAGCTTCTCGCCTTCAGCCGCCGCCAGGTGCTGCAACCCAAGGTGATTAGCCTGAATGCGCTGGTCCCCAACATAGAGAAGATGCTGCGGCGGCTCATCGGCGAGAACATTCTGTTCGCCACCGTGCTGCATCCGCAGGTCGGCAACGTGCGCGCCGATCCGGGGCAACTGGAGCAGGTGATCGTCAACCTCGCGGTGAACGCCCGCGACGCGATGCCCAACGGAGGCCACCTGACCATCGAGACGCGGAACGTCGAGCTCGATGAGTCCTATACCACGGATCATCCAAACGTCAAACCGGGACACTACGTCATGCTGGCGGTGACCGACACCGGTGTCGGCATGAATGAGGAAACCAAGGCGCGCATCTTCGAGCCGTTCTTCACCACCAAGGTTCGCGGTAAAGGCACCGGTCTCGGCCTCGCCACGGTGTACGGCATCGTGCAGCAGACCGGCGGGCACATCTGGCCCTATTCGGAGCCCGGACAGGGAACGACGATGCGCGTGTATCTCCCTCGCGTCGAAGGGCCGGCGGACCCCATCGAGCATCCGATCGAAACAACCCCCACCGCATTGCGGGGTACCGAGACCATTCTGCTCGTCGAGGACGAAGCGCCGGTTCGGTCGATCACTCGCCAATTGCTCCAGCGAAACGGATACACCGTTCTGGAGGCGTCCGATGGGCAGACGGCGCTGGCGTTGGTGGACGGGGCGCAGCATGGCACGCAGGTCGATCTGCTGCTGACGGACGTCATCATGCCGGGGATGAGCGGACGCGAGCTCGCGGCCCAACTCATGTCGCGGCGACCGGCGCTGCGGGTGCTCTTCATGTCGGGCTACACAGATGACGCCGTTGTCCGCCACGGGATGCTCGAGCCGGGACTCGCCTATCTCGAAAAGCCGTTCCGTCCGCCGGCGTTACTCCGCAAAGTGCGGGAGGTGCTGCAGGCCCCCTCCTAGCCCCGAACAAGACCCGAAAAAAATCGATAATATCGATACAAACTCGCGAGTGCGCGCTCACTTAAACCTGTAACTAATTGCCCGATAAGCTAGTAAGTGTGCGCAAGGCCGGAGTGATAAGTGTACTAGATTGTGCCACAATGGTTTACGGTACGACGTGGCGCCGAGCACTGACCCCCCCACTAGATTGCCCCATGCCTTTACCGCCCCTCGTCGGGCACGAAAGGGTTAAGACCAGACTGGCGGGCGCCCATGCCAGCGAAAAGCTGCCGCAAGCGCTGCTGTTTGCGGGCCCCCGTGGCGCGGGGAAACAACGTCTCGCGCTGTGGCTTGCTCAACTGATCCATTGCGAAGCCTCTCGGGCGGAACCTTGTGGCGAATGCCGCCCTTGTCGCCTTGTGGTTTCTCTGCAGCACCCTGACGTGCACTGGTTTGTACCGATAGAGCTGGGCAAACGAGGCTCGGACGCCGAGAAGCAAGTCGATGTGGTGGCGGATGCGTTGGCAGAAGAAATGGCGGCGCGCAGGGAGCAGCCACTGTATCCACCGCTGGCCGGGCTGGCGAGTCATCCGGTGGCGACCGTGCGCCTCCTGCTCAAGCGGTTGGCGCTGACGCCGGCGATGGGAACGCGGAAGGTGTTCATTGTTGGTGATGCGGAGCGTCTTATTCCGCAGCTGGGGACGGAGGTCGCGGCTAATGCGCTGCTCAAGGCGCTCGAGGAGCCGCCGGCCGACTCGGTGATCATTCTGACGGCCGCCGACCCCAGCGCCCTGCTTCCGACGGTTTTGTCTCGTGTTGTGCTGGTTCGTGTGGCACGAATCGCCGACAGTGACGTGACAGCTTTCGCGCAGCAGACGCTCGGAATAAGCAGCAAAAGTGAACTGGCAGAACGAGTTACGGCTGCTGAAGGGTGCATTGGCAAGCTCTTTGCGTTAGCTCCGGTCCGTCCCGGGCAACCGGCTGGGCCGGGTGAGGATCTCGCAAGACGGTTTCTTGATGCGCCGTGGCTGTTCGCGCTTGGGCAGGTGCCGTTCCAGGCACGAGGCGGTTTCACCGACATGCTCGACTCGCTCGCGAGCAGACTGCGGAGCGAAGCGCGGCGCGGCGGTGATACCGAAAAGCTGGTCGATGCGATCGCGTTCGTACTGGATGCGCGCGACCTGGCGCAGGGCAACGTGAACCCGCAGCTCCTCGCCGCCGTATTGGCGGAGGATCTGCAAGCGACTAGGGGCTCATGAAGCTGTCGCACCTGGACCAGGCCGGCCGCGCCCGGATGGTAGATGTCGGCGACAAGCCGCTGATGGATCGGACGGCGGTCGCCACCGGGTCGATTCGAATGTCGCGGGAGGCGTTCCGGCAAGTGGCTGACCAGGCCGTCGCAAAGGGCGATGTGCTGGCAGTCAGTGAGGTCGCGGGAACGCTGGCGGCGAAGCGGACGGCGGAGCTGATCCCGCTTTGCCACCCGCTCGGTCTGGACCATGTGGAGGTCGAAGCCAGTCTGGCTGAAGCGCTGCCCGGCGTGCTCGTTCGGGCGAAGGTGCGGACGGTCGGCCGGACCGGTGTGGAGATGGAAGCGCTGACGGCAGTCGCGGTCGCCCTGCTGACTGTGTACGACATGGTCAAGGCGGTCGATGGCAGCATGGTGATCGAGGATGTGTGTCTCGTGGAGAAGCAAAAGGCTCCACGCGATGATTGACGGACGCTTGATGCCGGTGTTGCATGCTTGATTCGCAGGAAGTCGATGAACAGGGGAGGATTATGCAGACGAAAACTCAACGTTTGATATTGCGCGGCGGAATTCTCGTGCTGGCCGCTCTGCTCGTCAGTACCGTGGGCGGATGGGCTGGCGGCACGACTACCGATGCTGAGCGGGCGCCCGGTTCGGGCACCGAGCTGCTCGGTGAGCTACGGTCGCTGCGGCAGCAGCTGGACGCGAAGCAGGGCGAGTTGGAAGTCGCCCGGCTCCAGCTCGACCGCGTCGATGCCATCATGCAGTACTCGACCCATTACCGGCTCCCCGCCGACATGGCGACGGCCGTCTATGACGTCGCGCTGAGCGAGGGGATCGATCCCGGGCTGGCGTTCCGCCTGGTGAAGGTCGAGTCCGGCTTCAACGCGCGCGCTATCAGCCACGTTGGGGCGATCGGGCTGACGCAGGTGCTGCCCAGCACGGCACGGCTGTACGAGCCCGGGCTGACGACGCAACAGCTGTATGACCGCGACACGAACCTGCGGATCGGGTTCCGCTACTTGCGGGACCTGCTGGACCGCTATCCCAGCAACATGCAGCTCGCGCTACTGGCCTATAACCGTGGCCCGGCGAAAGTCGAGCAGCTACTGGGCGCCGGTCGCGACCCCGCGAACGGCTATGAGACAGAAGTTATGAGGGGATTCCGGCACCACTAACCTCGGGTGCCGGCCTGATTACCGGCCCGGAATCAGCAGGACGTCACCGGGCCGGATCACACTCCGCATCGTCAGATCGTTCGCCTCCAGCAGGGCCATCAACCCGATGCCATGCTGGCGGGCGATGCCGCTGGCGGTCTCGCCCGGCGCGACGCGATGGCGCGTGCCGTCGCTGCTGCCGACGTTGTCTCCGCGGTAGCGCGAGCGCGAGACGCGGCGGACCCGCGGCTCGGGCGGGTTGCTCCAGGCGCCGCGGGGCACTACTCGGCCGCTCATCGGCACGATCACGCGTTGGCCGACGCGCAGGGCATGCGAGCGTAGATGCGGATTCGCCGCCTGCAGCATGGTGACGGTCACCTTGTAGCGCTGCGCAATCCCCGACATTGTCTGGCCGTACGTCACGTAGTGGTCCACAAACGTGATGCGCTCGTTGACGGGAAGATCGGCGTACCGCTCTGCCACGGTCGCTCCCTTGCCCCGCGGCACGCGCACCACCACCCCACGTCCCGGCGGCGTAATCCCGCGCACGAACTGCGGGTTCAGCTCGAGGAGCGCGGCAACCGACGTATCCGCGAGGCGCGCCAGCACGTCGAGGCCGGTCGCGTCGGGGACCGACACTTCATCGAAGACCAACGGTGGCACACGCTCGATGTCCGTGAAGCCGTAGCGGCTGGGCTGCTTGGCGATCAGGGCCGCCGCAATGAGCTTGGGCACATAGTCGCGGGTTTCCCGGCGGAGGTTGCGGCGGTCCGCGATCTGGAAAAAGGTCTCATCGTCCACGGTATCGGGCTCACCCGGCAGGCGTCGGATCTCTCGCTCGATGCGGCCGGCCCCGGCGTTGTAAGCCGCCGCCGCCAGATACACGCTGCCCAGCCGCTGCACCAGATCCTGGAGATGGTTGACCGCGGCGTCGGTCGCCTTGAAGGGATCGCGCCGCTCGTCTACCCAGGGATCGATCACCAGCCCGTAGCCCCGTCCCGTCGACGACATGAATTGCCACATCCCGACGGCGCGGGCGCGGCTGACGGCGGTATTCGACAAGCCACTTTCAATGAGCGTGAGATACACCAGATCCTCGGGGAGACCCCGGGCTCGCAGCCGTTCCCGAATCATTCCTTCATAGCGACCGAGCCGCGACAGCCAGATCGTGAACCGATCACGCGCATCGAGCTGGAAGAACTCCAGGTACTCGAGCACCCGGCGGTTTCCCGCGAAGTTCGAGACGTCGATGTCGAAGGTGGTGGTCGCGTCGCCGCCGAACAGATTCACGGCTTCCTGCCGCACGTCCTCGCCGCGCACCGCCACGTTGGTGCGGGGGGCCGAAAGCGAGTCAGCGGACCGCTCGTGGAGGCTATCCAGCGCTGACTGATCGGCCGCGGAGTCCTGCTCCACGGTCGCCAGCGCCGTGCCGAGCTGCACCGCCGAGCTGTCGCGCGTGGTTACGCCGGCCGCCGCTGTAACGGGAGCCGGTGGAATATGTGCGCCAGCGCAGGCGGTCAGCGCTGCCGTCGCAGCCGCGCCAATCATCGAGAGCCAGAATGCCGTCAGTCGTCTCATCGTGTCGCCAGATAATTCCCGAGTAAACGGTTTGTCGCATTCAACACTGCAAGCGCCGCGCCGCGGGGCGGATCGACTTCGGTCAAACACGATCCCACGAGCCGGGTCACTTCCTCCGCCCGCGCCGACAGCGAAACGATCACTACTGTTGCATCGAACGCACGCACCGCTTTCACGCCCAGCAATTCGAACGTGAGACGGGGCTGCACCGCCTGCTCCAACGCGTTCACCGCGGCTACCGCGCAGCAGCGCAGCTCGCCGGTTTGGGACGACACGCCGTCAGAGGAGCCCTCGAACCGGCGACCATCAGACCACGTCAGCACCACCTTGGCGCGACAGCGGCCATTAGCGAGCCGCTGAAACCCGAACTCCTGAAACCGCAGGCGCTCGTCGGGCACGTGAGCGAACCCTCAGTCGAACCGAACTTCGATCTGCTGCTTCAGCCCCGAGTCCTGCGTCGCTTCGACCACATCGACCTCGAGCCGGGGACGCCCTTGCGCGTCACGCTCGGCCGAAATGACGAGAATGAGCCCGCTCTCGAATTCCACCTTGATATGCCGCACGTCCGAGCGCACCGTCACGTGCTTGACCGTCTCACCCTTGAGCCGCGTCACGGCTCCGACGACGCGGCGAAGATCCTGCAGGTCCGCGGTACTCATGACAGACGCTCCGCCAATAGCTGGGAGAGCGCCGTGTCAGGAATCCGCTCTGCCTGGATGAACAGTGACGACTTCGAAGTGGCCTCCAAGGGATACGGCGTCCAGAACGACCGGCGCCGACCCTCCCTCCCCGCCCCCGCCCCCGCCCTTCCCGACAACTCAGATGCGGCGCGAAACGACAACACCAACTGCCAAGCGGCCGTATTCGCGTGGCGCTCGGCGACCGCATCCACGTGCCAAACCTGGTCCCCATGCGCAATTACTCGCCATGACATGGCTCACCTCGAGCCCGGAAAGGGGCGCAAAGGGCCCCCAATATGAGGCTTAGATGCTTCCCGGTCAATAGTTTAGGGGGCTTTTAGTCGTCGCGCGTGACGTACGCGCGGAAGCGCGTCGCCAGGTCTCGCGTGACGGGTCCGGAGACGCCCGTGCCGATCGCCCGGCCGTCCAGCTTCGAGATGCCGACGACCTCGGCTGCGGTTCCGGTGAGAAACACTTCGTCGGCGGTGTAGAGGTCGTACCGATTCATCGGCAGCTCTTCCACGCCATATCCCGCTTCGCGGCCGAGCTCGATCACGGTGTCGCGCGTGACGCCGCGGAGGATGCCTGTGTACGGTGGAGGTGTCTTTAGTGTGCTGTTGGACACGGCGAAGAGATTCATGCCGCTCGCCTCCGCCACGTACCCGGCCGAGTCGAGCATGATCACCTCATCCACATTCGCCGCGATGCCTTCAACCTTGGCGAGAATGTGCGAGAGGTAATTCAGTGATTTGACGCGCGGCGAGAGGGCTTCCCGATGATGGATCGGGGTGGCAGCGGTCAGGGCGGTCAGCCCTTTTTCGTACCGGTCCTGCGGCCACAGCTTGATCGTATCGAAGAT
>Ga0070698_100002794_pt1 | contig 19229 bp, 17 predicted proteins | sample KBSK1502metaG_FD_65477 | JGI IMG/M metagenome (GOLD analysis project Ga0070698, IMG submission 65477) | Corn, switchgrass and miscanthus rhizosphere microbial communities from Kellogg Biological Station, Michigan, USA - KBS K1-50-2 metaG | ecosystem: Host-associated > Plants > Roots >...
CGCTTCGAGGACTGACCGCAGCTACTGGAGTTGGCCGAGCCCGAGCTCGGGCTCGGGGGTCGAGCCGGGCGCGCGTGCTTCCGCGACTGCGGCCCACAGATCGGTGGCGGTGAACGCGCCGACGAACGCCGCTCGGACGACGCCGTCGCCATCGGCGACCACCGTCGTAGGGATCCCCGCAATCTCGTAACGGTCGTGCAGGTCGGGTTGGGAGTGGTACTCGATCTCGCACGTGGCGACGTCGGCCGACTCGAGGACTGCGAGCTTCGCCATGAGGCCATCGCACGAATCGCACGCGGTCGAGGAGAACAAGGCGACCAACCACGGCGTCTCGACGCGCCGGAAGTCGCTCCGGTCGAGCTGGCGAGGAACCGGGTACACGTCTCGCGGCGGGGGGACGGGCCGGCGCCGCCGGAGCACGAACGCGACGACGATCGCAGTCGCGATCAACGCGAGCGCGATCCCGATGCGCACTGCCATGGCGTCAATGTACCGACGGCCGTCGCGCCGCCCGCCATCCTGCAAGAATCCCGCCGTGGCCGACACGGCCGAGGAACCCACGGCGACGACGTCTGGCGTCAACCCGCCGAAGCCGGCGCCGGTGCGGGTGGGCGCGTGGCCGATGTGGGTCCTCGGGCTCGTGGTCCTGATCGACCAGGTCGACCAGAACCTCGTGCGGGGCGTCGTCCCTCAGCTGAAGAGCGACTTCGGCATCGACGACTTCGGCATCGGCGTGCTCATCTCCGCCTTCGTTCTCGTCAACGGGATCGTCACCGTCCCCGCCGGGTATCTCGCCGACCGGTGGAACCGCACCCGAACGATCGGCCACACGGTCGTGGCGTGGAGCGGAATCACGATGCTCACCGCCGCATCGCAGAACTTCGGTCAGCTCATCGCCGGGCGCGCCCTGCTCGGATTCGGGCAGGCGATCACGGAGCCCTCGGCGAACAGCCTGATCTCCGACTACTACCCGACCGAGCAACGCGGCAGCGCGTTCTCGGTGCAGCAGATCATGGGCATCATCGGCTTCGGCGTGGGGATCGCGCTCGGCGGCGCGATCGGCTCACGGTACGGCTGGCACTGGGCGTTCATCGTCGTCGGTCCGCCCGGGTTCGTGATCGCGGCGATCGCGTATCGCCTGCGCGAGCCGCGCCGCGGGCACGGCGATCGCCTCCACCTCGGGATCACCGAGGACGAGCCGGTGGAGGAGCACAAACGGCTCTTCGAGCACGGGGTGCGCCGTTTCTTCGTCGACATGATGACAGGCCTGCGCGACGACCTCCGCGTGATCATCTCGATCCCGACGCTCAAGTTCGCGCTCGTCGGCGTCGGCGCGTTCATGTTCACCATCACGGGCATCGGCGCGTGGCTGCCCGAGTTCCACCGCCGCTTCTCGGGCCTGACCCAGGGACAGGCGACGGCGGCCGTCGGTCTCATCGTGCTGGGCGGCGGCATCCCCGGCCTGCTCCTCGGCGGTTCGATCGCCGATCGGTACGCGCGGCGCATTCGGGGCGCGCGCGTCGTCATCCCCGCCTACTGCATCGCAGTCGGCACGGCCCTGTTCACGATCTCCTACCTGCCGATGCCGTTCGTCGTCTCGTTCGCGCTCGAGCTCGCCGGCATGTTCACGGTGTGGATCGCGGTCCCGGCGCTCCGGGCCGGCCTCGCCGATGCAGTTCCCGCGCACCTCCGCGGCGCTGGGTTCGGCGCGTTCAACCTCGTCTCGATCGTGTTCGGTGCCGCTGCCGCGCCGATCATCGTCGGCGCCCTGGCGGACGTCTTCAACCTCCGCATCGCGTTCCTCCTCGTGTCGCCGCCCGTGTTCCTCGGCGCGTACGTGCTGTACCGAGCGCGAGACCACCTCGACACCGACGCCGCCAAGATCTTCGAGGCTGTCGTGCGGGCGATGCAGCAGGATCAGGAGCGCGCGAGCCAGTAGCGCTCCGGATCAGGGCTCCGCGACACCGAGCGCGAGTGACGCGCCCGTGGGACCGAGGATCCGGCGGGCGGCCACGACGGGCGCGTCGGCGCGCACGACGACGACCTGGTCGGGAGCCACGCCGAGGTCGCCGAGGTCGAACTGCGCCTGGCTGCGCGCCGGCACCGCGACCTCCCCCACGCTGCCCGGTGCCGCCCCCCCACCCGACGCGTACGCGAGCAGCTTCACCGTCGTCCGGCTGGGACCCGCATTGAAGACGCTGATCGTGGCCACGTCCTCGGGCGCCAGCCGGCCGACGGCAAACGTCCAGCCCCGCGCGCGCACGGGGCTCGCCAACGACGTCGCGGACCCCGTGCCGGCGTTCGGCGGTCCCCACGACGCCAGCTCTTCGACCACGACCGGCGACGGGCGTGTGGTCCGTACGTCGACGGCGAACGGCGACCCCGAACCGCCGAGCGATGCGAGGTCGACGGCCGCGACCGAACGCCCGCCCACCGGCACCCTCTTGGGGCTCGCCGACGGCTGCTGCTCGGAGCGGGGGGAGATCTCGACCTCGGTGGCGGCGGGATCGAAGTTGGCGACGAGCACAGAGTGCAAAGCGCCGTCTTCCGGCACCACGCCGGGCACGCTCCAGGACGATTCCGGACGCGGCGCGCCGAGCGACAGCGTGAGCCCGCGGCGCGTCTCGTTCTCGGCCGTAAACGTCATCGACCGTTCGGCGACGATGCGCCCGGTACGGACGTGCGCGTGCACTGCAACCTGCGCCTGGCGAAGCACGAAGTTGCCGATAGGCACGGTGATCCGGCTGCGCCGCGGCACCGCGATCGACTGGAGGTCGGCGGGCGCGATGAAGCCGGCGTCGGTCGCGAACGTCAGGTCGACGATCGCGTCATCGGGAAACGGGTTGAAGAGCGCGGCGTTCTCTTCGGCGCCGCGCTCGGTGGTTCCTCCCGCGAAGTACCAGTCGGTCCCCGCCTGACGCGCGCACGGCCCGACGGCCAGATCGTCCTCCCCCTCGATCTCGTGCTCGACCACCGACCGACCACCGAACACCTCGGCGACGACTCCCGGCCCGACGATCAGACCCGCGTCGCCGGGCTGCTCGGGCGCTTGGAGCACGCTCGACACCGAGACGCGCACCTGCGCGCCCCGCGGCACAGTCACGCGCCGCGATCGAGGGCCCAACTGCCCGCCCGGCATCACGGTGACGACGGCGCGGGCTTCGGTGTCGCCTTCGTTGGCGATGAGGATGGTCTCGTCGGCGCGACCGCCGGGCGCGCCGGTTCCCTCCGCGCAGTACCAGGTCGCCGACACGGAGTCGGCGCCGGCGACGGTCGGGAGCGCATCCGCGACCGCGCCGGCGGGGCTCGTCGCCGGCGACGCTCCGGTGTTCCTGACGCCGAACGCAGCCGCGACCGCGATGCAGCCGCCGACGATCAGGAGCACGAGGAGTCGTCGCAGGTCGCGTCCGGTTCTGGGCGCGGGCTGGCCGCCGCGGCGGGCCGGAGGGCGGCGCGGCGTGCCGCGGGGCGCGTTCACGGGTTCGGCCGCCGGACCCCTGGTGGACGCGCACGCCGCGAGGCACTGCTGCGCCACGCGACGACGAGGAACGCCAGGACCAGCACCGCCTGGAGCGCAATCATCCCGTAGCGACGGAGCTGACCGCCGTAGTCGATCGACACGGACCCACGTGTGCGTGCGTCGAAGCCGTTCGCCCATCCGAACGGCTTCACATGGCGGAGTGTCGTCCCCGCGACCGTCGCGCTCCAGTCGCCGTCGAACGCCTCGCTCCACAACACCAGTCCGGGACCGGTCGGCGCGGACGCAGAGAGCGACCCGCGTACCGCGTTGACACGGCCGACGTCGGCGCGCAGTGCCGCGCCGGTCGGGTTCTTCGAGCCGAGCGGCACCCGATCGATGTTGGCGGAGCGCACGGTGCCGGGCGTCGGGATCCAGGCGGTGTTCTCGTACAGCGCGAGACCCGGCGGCGCCTCGAGGCGGGCGAGGTCGAGCTGGCTTTCGAGCGCACCCGGCAGCCGCGCCGGCGGCGCCTGTGGGGTCGCCCCGGGCCCGGCCCGGCTCGGCATCGCGATGTAGCGGACGCTCATCGGCGCGACGAGATGACCGAGACGATCGGTGCGACCTCCGGCTGCGAGCTCGACCGCGTCGCCGACGAGGCCGTCGGCCCGGCCGGACGGGGCTCGCCACAGCTCCCGCGCGTCCCCGGAGCCGTTCCGGGTGAGCGAGTAGCCGGTCCCGTCACCGGCCACGAACGGATCCAGCGGGAGCAGACTCGGGTCTCCTACCCACAGCACCCGGAAGCCTCCGCTGTCCCTCTCCGTCTGCAGGAACGCGAGCGCCGCCGGCCAGTCACCGTCCGGTGCGCCCCAGCGGCCGTCGCCGGCGTCCGCCGTGAAGCCGAGCACGCCGAGCACGAAACCGGCGGCGGCGAGCACCGCCACCGCCTGCCGGGCGCCGAGGCTGCGCCCACGGACGTCTTCGACGAACACGCTCACGCCCAGCCCCGCGGCCAGCGCCACGCCCAGCGCCGCCAGCGAGAGCGCGGCCTCGGGCGCCGGGACCGAGACGTCGGGCGCGAAGCGCGCCGGCAGCCAGACGAGCGCCCACCCGATGAGCGCCATGATCCAGGCGCGCGTCGCCCACGTGAAGCGCGGTCCGCGGCCGACGATCAGCGCGAGCGCGCCCGCCGCCACGAAGCCCCACGCGGCCCATCCGCCGCCGGCGGGGCCGCTGTGGAAGCGCAACACGTCGACCAGGTCGAGGTGGGGTCGGAACGAGAAGCCGAGCGAGGCTGGATCGTCCCCGGCACCGAGCAGCGCCAGCGACCACGGCACCAGCAGCACAGCCGCGATGACGACGGCGATCGCCGACGCGACCAGCATCCGCACGCCGATGCGGAAGCCGCCGACGAGCGGCGCCGCGCCCATGATCGCTGCGGCCGCCGCCACCAGCAGCAGCGGGGCGAGCTGATACCAGGCGGTCGTGAACGCGAGCAGCGCGCCGAGCCCGAGCAGCCCGGTGAGCGTGCGTCGGCGCTGCTGCGCCCCTCGTACCGGATCGGCGCGTCGCAGCGCGATCGAGATCAGGAACGGTCCCAGCGCGAACAGCGCGAGCGGCCCGAGCCGTCCGGCGGCGATCGCGTTCCGGGGGACGGGGTTGAGCGCGTACGCGAGGCCGGCGACGGCGGAGGGAGCGAACTCCTGCGTGATGCCGCGCGTGAACCGGTACGCGCCGTAGGCGCCGACGGGGAACGCGAGGACGACCACGAGCGTGTGGGCGAGGCCGGCGGCGCCGAACAACGCCGTCGTGAGGCCCGCCATCGCCACGAGCCCCGGCGGCGCCGCGTTCGACGAGCCGAGGCCCGTGTACCGCCAACCCGACGCGTATGTCGACAGCGTGTCGACGATCCCCGGCCATCGCGCGAACGTGCCGACGGCCGGGACGCCGCCGGTGAGCAGGTGACGTGAGCCCACGACCCAGACGAGCGCCAGCAGCGCGGCCAGCGCGAAGAGCGGCTGACGGGTGCTCTCGGTCGCCGCGCTGACCGCGGAGCGGCTCGCGTCGGCGATGGAGCGCATGCGGTCGTCGGACGCGACGTGCTCTGCCACGAACCCGCGCATCCGCGTACCTCGCGCCCGGAGCTGGCGTAGGTCGCGGTCGTCGATGCGACGACCCTGGCGCGCTCGCCGCCGCCCTCGCCCGACCTCGCGGAAGTGGCGCAGGTTCCACCACCAGGCGCCGAGCGTCGAACGGACACGGCCGCGGCGCAACGTGATCGTCAGCAGGAACGCCTCCACGAACGACGCCGCGACCCCGGCCGGCACGACCCACAGCAACGTCCTCGCCGACGACAGCGTGAGCAGGGTTCGGATGCGGTTGCGCGCCGGGGCGACCGGGTCGGCCGCGGCGCGGTCGCCACGGTTCCTCGCCGCCTCGGGTTGTTGCACCCGAGCTTCGGGAGCCACCAAGACGCGGGCGCCCGCGAGCCGGGCGCGCCAGCACAAGTCGATGTCCTCGGCTCCGGGGAACCGCGAGGCGTCGAACCCACCGAGCTCGTGGAAGAGGTCTGTCCGCACGAGCATGGCCGCGTCCGACACGTAGAAGACGTCGCGAACGGCGTCGTGCTGGGCCTGGTCGAGCTCGCCGGGCTCGATCCCCGTGTGCGGGTTGCCGAATTGGTCGATGCTGCGCCCGACCTCCAGCAGCACCTCGGGATTGTCGGCGTCGACGATCTTCGGGCCGACGATTCCGGCGTTCGACCGGTATGCCTCCTCGAGCATGAGGCGCACCACCCCCGGGTCGAACACGACGTCGTCGTGGCAAATGACGAGGAAGGTGGCGTTCCGGACGGTATAGAGCGCTTCGTTGGCCGCCGCCGCGAAGCTCGACTGCGGCACCCGGTGGACGAACGCATCCGGCAGGGCGTCGGTAACGCGCTCGCCGGGGTCCTCCTCCGATGCCGCGTCGACCACGAGCACTGCCAGGCTCGGATAGTCCTGGCTGCCCAGCGACTGCAGCGCCCGCTCCAGCCACGGCCCCGGGTTCCGGGTGACGACGACCGCGGCGACCGTCGGGATCTCGGTGCGAAGCGCCCCACCGCTCTCTTCGCCTTGTCCCCGGAGCGCCTGCGTGCCGGGCGATTCCGCACTCGCCATGACTGCGGCGGAGCATACAACTGGCCCCTGCGCTCGTGACCCTGGTCACGAGTGCTTGCAACTGTTTATCTTTTGCGTTATTGTCGCAAGCGTCGAGGTCGACGGCGGTGCCTCGGGCACTCCCCCGGAGACCGACACCCACGGCATCGACGAACACCCCCGAGGCCACCCGATGGCCAACGAAGGAGAGTCAGCACGATGGACTTCGACCCTGGCAAGACACTCAAGGACGCCGCGTACATCACCGTCGGCGTCGGCGTCACCGCGTTCCAGCAGGGGCAGGTCCGCCGGCGTGAGGTGCAGAAGAAGGTGACCGAGCAGGCGAAGGAGACCAGCGGCTACCTCGCCACCCGCGCCCAGGACGGCCGGGTCAAGCTCGAGGCCCTCGCCAACGACGTCCGCATCAAGGCGGGCGCGGCCCGCGGCGACGTCGCCGGCCGGGTCGAGCCGCTCGTGGGCGACCTGGGCCAGCGCGTCCAGCCAATCGTCGAGCAGCTCCAGTCGGTTCCCGCCCAGGTGAAGCAGGCCGCCGAAGCCGGCGTCACCCGGGCCAAGGAGCTCGTCAACCGCGCCGCCTGACCGGCACGCACCGTCCCCCCGTCGAAACGGTCCCCCCGCCCGGGGGACCGTTTCGCGCGCGGAGACCACTACATTCGCAAGCGTGCTGGCGGCGCTGGCAGGTGGCGTGGGAGCCGCCCGGTTCCTTCGGGGGCTGGTGCAGGTCGTCCCGCCCGAAGACATCACGGTGGTCGTGAACACGGGTGACGACGACTGGTTCCACGGGCTGCTCGTCTGCCCCGACCTCGACACCGTGACGTACACGCTGGCCGGCGCCGAGAACCCCGACACCGGGTGGGGTCTCGCCGGGGAGACGTTCGCAGCGATCGACGCGCTCGAGCGCTACTCCCTGCCGACGTGGTTCCGGCTCGGAGACCGCGACCTCGCCACGCACCTGTTCCGCAGCGACCGCGTGCGAGCCGGCGCTCCGCTCTCGACCATCGCGGCCGAGATCGCCGCCGCGTGGGACGTGCGATCGCGCCTCCTCCCGATGAGCGACGACCGCGTCTCGACCCGCATCGACGTGCAGACCGGCGACGGATCGGTGGCAGAGCTCCACATGCAGGAGTGGTTCGTGCGCGAGCGAGCCGAGCCGCCGGTCGCCGCGGTGCGCTTCGACGGCGCCGATCGCGCCGCCGCCGGCCCCGGCGTGCTCGAGGCGCTGGACCAGGCCGACACGATCGTCGTGTGCCCGAGCAACCCTGTGATCTCGATCGGGCCGATCCTCGCCGTCCCCGGCGTGCGTGACGCGCTGCGACGGCGGCGCGACCACGTCGTCGGAGTCAGCCCGATCATCGCCGGCGCGCCCGTCAAGGGCCCCGCCGACCGGCTCATGGGCCCGCTCGGCATGGAGGTGTCGTGCGTCGGCGTCGCGCGCGCGTATCGCGACTTCTGCTCGGCGCTGGTCATCGACCGCGGCGACACCGCCCGGGCGCCCGAGGTCGAGGCGCTCGGAGTCCACGCCGTGGTCACCGATACCCTCATGCGCGACGCGCGCGTCGCCGCCGCCCTGGCGCGCAACACGCTCGACGCCGTCGCCTGAATGCCACCGCTGACGGTCTTCCCGATCGAGGGCGTGCCCGAGGTTCGCGCGGGCAACGTGCTCGCCGAGCTGTTGGTCGCGGCGGCGCAGGAACAAGACACGCCGTTCGCGCCGAACGACTGCGTCGTCGTCACCCAGAAGGTCGTGTCGAAGGCCGAAGGGCGGGTCGTGCCGCTCGACGCCTCCGACCCTGGAGCGCGCCGGGCCCTGATCGAGTCCGAGTCGGCCCGCGTGCTGCGGCGCCGCGACGAGCTCATCATCAGCGAGACGCGCCACGGGTTCGTGTGCGCGAACGCCGGCATCGACCTGTCGAACATCCCCGACGGCCAGGCCGCCTTGCTCCCCGTCGACCCCGACCGGTCGGCCCGGCGCATCCGGGACGGGATCCGGGCGCACGCCGGCGTCGACGTGGCCGTGATCGTGTCCGACACGTTCGGGCGGGCGTGGCGCATCGGGCTCACCGACGTCGCCATCGGCGTGGCCGGGCTCGCCGCCGTGGTCGACCTACGCGGCCAGTCAGACGCCCACGGCCGGGAGCTCCAGGTCACCGAGATCGCGCTCGCCGACGAGATCGCCGGCGCCGCCGAGCTCGTCAAGGGCAAGGCGGCGCAGGTGCCGGCGGCGGTCGTCCGCGGCCTCGACGCGGGGTGGTTCCGGGAGGGCTCGGCGCGCGAGCTCGTCCGCCCGCCGGCGGAGGACCTGTTCCGCTGATGGCGGGGGGCGTTCCCGCGTTCATCGAAGCACGGCGGTCGATCCGTGCCTTCCTTCCCGATCCCGTGCCCCGCGCCGAGCTCGACCGGCTCGTGGAGGCCGCCTGCCTCTCGCCGGCCCCGCACCACTCTCGCCCGTGGCGCTGGGTCGTCGTCGACGCGTCCGATCGCAAGGAGGCGCTGGCGCGCGGCATGGGCGACCGGTGGCGACGCGACCTCGACGGCGACGGCGTGCCGCCGGCGCGGATCGAGGAACTTGTCGCCGCCTCGCACGCCAAGCTGACCAACGCGCCCGCCCTCGTGCTCGGGTGCCTCACATGGGAGGGCCTCGATCGCTATCCGGACGAGCCGCGTCAGCTCGCCGAGTGGGGAATGGCGCTCTTGTCCCTCGGCGCCGCGGTCGAGAACCTCATGCTGGCGGCGACCGCCGCCGACCTCGCGTCGTGCTGGGTCGCGGCGCCGATCTTCTGCCCGGCGGAGGCACGGGACGCGCTGTCACTCCCGGAGGATTGGTTGCCACACGCGCTCGTCCTCGTGGGCCGGCGCGATCCCGCGTATACGGCCCGGCCGCGTCCCGCCGTCCCCCTCGACGAGCTCCGCGCCTTCGGCTGATTGCGCGTCGGAACGCTACCGGCGCGATCCGACGGGGACGGCGCGGAACCATTCGATCGTGCGTCGCAGCCCGTCTTCGAGGTTCGTCCACGGCTTCCAACCCAGGTGGTTGCCGGCGCGCGTGGGATCGAGTGCCGAGCGGTGCAACTCGCCGGGACGCGCCATCGCGTAGCGGGCCGGCTCGTCGAAGGCGACCAGCCGCGCCATCGTGCCGAACAGGTCCTGGACGGCGGTCTCGACACCGGTGCCGATGTTCAGGATGAGCCCGTCGCCGCGGTCGGCGGCGCGCACGAAGGCGTCGACGACGTCGTCGACGTAGACGAAGTCGCGCGTCTGCTCGCCGTCCCCGAAGATCGTCGGACGCATCGGCTCGAGCAGCTGCCCGGCGAAGATCGCGATGACGCCGGCCTCGCCGTGCGGGTCTTGGCGCGGGCCGTACACGTTCGCGAGGGCGAGCACCGTGTACTCGATGCCGTGTGCCGAGCGGTAGTAGTGGAGGTAGTCCCCGACCGCCTTCTTCGAAACGCCGTACGGCGACACCGGCGCCTGGCGGTGGTCCTCGCCGACCGGCACCGCGTCGGGCACGCCGTAGAGCGTCCCCCCGGAGCCGGCGAACACGATCTTGCCCGTCCCCGCCTCCACCGCGCCCTCGAAGACGTTGAGCGAGCCCTGGATGTTGATCTCGGCATCGACGGTGGGTCGCGCCACCGATTCGCGCACAGACGCTTGCGCCGCGAGGTGGAAGATCGTGTCGGGCTTGCGCCGGATGATGAGGTCGCTGACGTCCGGGCGGCGGATGTCGAGGCGATGGAACGTGAAGCGGTGATTGCGAGCGGCCCGCGCGTCGGTCAGGTTCGCGAGCGTGCCGGTCGAGAGGTCGTCCACGGCGTCGACGTCCCAGCCCTCGGCGAGCAGGCGGTCCACGAGCGTGGACCCGACGAAACCGGCACCGCCGGTGACGAGCGCTCTCACCGGGTCGTCGGGACCTGGACCGGAACGCGGGCGCCGGAGAGCCTCGATCCCGCCGCGATCACCGCGGAGGGCCCGATGATCGTTCCGTCGGCGGCGACGGCCCCCTCCTCGAGCATCGCCTCCGGGCCGATCACCGCGTCGAGGGCCGAGGCGTCGTTCCCGACGCACGCGCGCTCGAGCATCACCGATCCCACCACTCTCCCGCCCTTCTCGACCGAGCTTCCGGCGCCGAGCACGGCCTGGCTCACGTGCGCTCCCGAGGCGATGGTGACGTCGGGGCCGAGGAGCACCGGGGGCTCGACGCGCGCGTCGGCCGCGATCGAAACGCTTCCCTGCGTCCACACGCCGGGGGTCGTCTCGATCGCGCCGGGCGCGGGCGGCGCGCCGAGCGCGCCCGCCAGTACGTCGGCGTGCGCTTCGAGGTACTTCGCCGGCGTCCCGATGTCGATCCAGTAGGCGTCGCTCTGCAACGCGAACAGGCGACCGCGCCGGTCGAGCATGCGGGGAAAGGTCTCGCGTTCGACCGAGACGGTCAAGCGCGGCGGGATGCGTGCGAGCACGGAGGGCTCGAGCACGTACGTGCCTGCGTTGATCCAATGGCTGGGCACGCGCCCCGGCGGTGGCTTCTCGACGAACGCCATCACTTCACCGTCCGAGCGTGTGGGCACGACGCCGAACGCCGACGGGTCGTCGACGCGACAGAGGTGGATGGTCGCTTCACCCCCGTGCGCGTCGTGGAATCCCACCATGTCGGTGAGGTCGATCGTCGTGAGCACGTCGCCGTTGCACACGACGAATCGCTCGTCGATGCCGGCGACGTCGGCGGCGTAGCGGATCCCACCCGCGGTGCCGAGCGGCTCGTCCTCGACCGCGTACCGAAGGGTGAGGTTGCCGAAGCGGTCGTCCGGGAACCACGCCGCGAACGCGTCGGGCAGGTACCCGAGCGAGAGCACCACCTCTTCGATGCCGTGACGGTCGAGCCAGGTCAGCTGTCGCTCGAGGAACGCCTGGTTGGCGATCGGCAGGAGCGGCTTCGGGGTCGTGTAGGTGAGGGGGCGGAGCCGGGTGCCCTCGCCGCCCACGAGGACGATGGCTCTCACGAGGATGGTGGTGCCGACGGGGTGGTGCTGTACGGCGATTCGTCGCTCGGCTGCTGCAGCTGCTGCGCGTTCGGCGGCGGGCCCACCGCGGGATCAGCCGATAGGGACTCCAGGGTGGTCCCGGCGGGATCGAAGAGCAGGGAGATCTTGTCCTTGTCCTTGGGCTGGTAGTCGGCCGGGCTCCCCGACTGCTTCTTGCCGTTCAGGTACCAGGTGAGCGTGCCCTTCTTCTTCGTGCCGTCGGCCTGCGTGCACTGGTCGCCGTTCTTCACCTTCACCGGCTTGCCGTCGGCGCCGGCCCACAGGTCCAGCGAGTCCGAGCTCGCCGACCAGCCCCCGTAGGTGAGGAAGCGCCCGACGGTGGCGTGGCTCCCGCTCTCGGACGAGTTGAACGGGTGGATGTGGATCAGGCCGTCGGCGTGCGAGTGGATGCCGACCCGGATCTGGGGATTCCCGGCTTCGGTCTCGAACTGCGGCGCCGGCGGGAGCCACACGCCGCAGTCGTTCACGTCGAGCGACGCGTGCCAGTGGTCGCCGGCTGCGCCGGTCGTCGGGTCGCCGGCCCGGGGCGCGGCGCTGGCTTCATCGCGCCGGCTGGCGACGGTCCAGACGAGCAACGCGATGCCGACGACGGCGACCAGCGCGATGCCCATGTTCCAGCCGAACGACCCCCCGCGGCGCTTGGGCTTACGGTAACGAGCCCGGGCCTGCGCCCGGGCGTATCGGTTGCGGGACTTCGGCATGACATGCCGAGATTACCCGGTCACCTGTGGCGGTCTTGGTCGCCGCCGCAGGCCGTGGTCGGCCATGGCGAGCGCGGCCCGCACCGCGAGGAACGCCGCCGCGAACGGGAGCGCGAGCCGTCGCGCCCCGCGCCAGCGTTTCGACGCGAAGCGGTAGAGCGACCGGTGGTGCTCCGCGATCATGCGGTACGGGTGCTTCGCCGTCGTCGCGCCCTGCACGTGCGTGACGACGCCGCCGGGCTCGTACCCGACCCGCCAGCCCCCTTGGCGGAGCTGCCAGCAGAGGTCGACGTCCTCGACGTACATGAAGTACCGCTCGTCCCAACCGCCGACGGTGTCGAGGGCGTCACGCCGCAGCCAGACCGCCGCGCCCGAGACCCAGTCGACGTCGCGTGGGCGGTTCGGGTCCGCGTCGAGCTGGCGGTACCGGCGAGTGAACGGGTTAGTCCGCCAGACGAACCCGAGGAGCCCGTGGCCCACGGCGTCCCGCACCCGCGGGTCGGAGCGCGCCGACGGGTAGATGGTCCCGTCGGTGTTCCGGATCAACGGGCCGACGGCGCCGAGATCGGGCTCCGTCGCCAGTCGCCGCACCAACGCGCCGCCGGCGCCTTTCTCGACTTCGAGATCGGGGTTGCACACGGCGACGACGGGCGCGTGGGTGGCGGCGATCCCGAGGTTGGCGGCTCGTGAGTAGCCGAGGTTCGCGCCCGGGTGTAGCACGGTCACCGCCGGTAACGATCGCGCGACCGCCGCCGCCGAGCCGTCCGACGATCCGTTGTCCACCACCACGACCTCGGGCGGGCGGCCTGCGCTCGTGTCGTCGAGGAGCGACTGGACGCATTCGCTCAGCGCCTCGCCCGCTTCGTAGTTGATGACGACCGCGGCCCAACCAGACTCTGTGTCGCTCGCCGGCACTAGTCGACGAACCGGTACTTCACGAGCGTCCACAGCGCGCTGAAACCGTCCTGCCAGGTGATCTTCTTGCCTTCGCTCAGCTCGCGACCGGCGTACGAGATCGGGACCTCGTAGATGCGGATGCCCCGGCGGAGCACCTTGGCGGTGAACTCGGGCTCGAAGTCGAACCGGTCGGCCTGCAGGCGAATGCCGTCGAGCACGCGACGGTCGAACAGCTTGTAGCACGTCTCCATGTCGGACAGCGTGCTGTTGTAGAGCACGTTGGTGACGAGCGACAGGAACCGGTTACCCACCCAGTGGAGGAACAGCATATTGCGACGTTCGCCGGTGAAGCGCGAGCCGTAGACGACGCGCGCGCGGCCCTTGAGCAGTGGCGCGAGCAGCCGCGGCCAGTCCTCGGGGTCGTACTCGAGGTCGGCGTCTTGCACGAGCACGAGATCGCCCGTCGCGCTCTCGAGGCCCGTGCGGATCGCAGCCCCCTTGCCCCGGTTCTGCGGATGTGCGATGACGCGGACGGTGCTGTCGCGCAGCTGGGTCAGGACGGCACCGGTCCCGTCGTCGCTGCCGTCGTCGACGACGACGATCTCGCGTTCGATGGGCAGCTCCACCGACCGCATCCGGCGCACGATCTCCGCGACGGTGGTGCGCTCGTTGAAGACGGGGACGATGACCGACAGCGTGCGGAACCGGGGGTCCGCGGTCTCGTCGCTAATGCCGCCCTCGCTCACGCTCTCTCCCGAACCACTCGTAGGTGAGGGCGAGACCTTCGCGGAGGTCGACCTCCGGACGCCAGCCGAGCACGTCGGTCGCAAGGGTGATGTCGGGCCGGCGCCGGACGGGGTCGTCGACGGGAAGCGACTCGAAGACGATCTCGGAGCCGGATCCGGTGACCTCGAGCACGGTGTGGGCGAGCTCCAGCACCGTGAACTCGTCCGGGTTGCCGATGTTCATAGGGCCGGTCCAGCCGGAGTCAAGGAGGGCGAGAATGCCGCGCACCTCGTCGTCGACGTAACAGTACGACCGAGTCTGCGACCCGTCGCCGTAGACGGTGAGGGGCTTGCCTTCGAGGGCTTGGACCAGGAAGTTCGAGACGACGCGCCCGTCACCGGCCCGCAGGCAAGGCCCGAAAGTGTTGAAGATGCGCACGACCTTGACGTCGAGGTCGTGCGCACGGTGATACGCCATGGCCATCGCCTCGGAGAAGCGCTTCGCCTCGTCGTACACGCCGCGGGGACCGACCGGGTTGACGTGCCCCCAGTACCCCTCGTCCTGCGGGTGAACCTGCGGGTCGCCGTACACCTCGCTCGTGGACGCCAGGAGGTACCGGGCCCCGGTGGCCTTCGCGAGACCGAGGGTGTTGTGCGTGCCGAGCGAGCCGACCTTGAGGGTCTTGATCGGATACTCGAGATAGTCGCGTGGGCTCGCGGGGCTGGCGAAGTGCAGGACGGCGTCCACGCCACCATCCACTGCGAAGAATTCCGTGACGTCGTGCTCCTTGAACTGGAACGCGGCCGTGTCGAGGAGGTCCTCGACGTTCTCGATTCGGCCCGTGAGCAGGCTGTCGACCGCGAGGACGTTCCAACCGCGACCGACCAGCGCGCGGCAGAGGTGCGAGCCCAGGAACCCCGCGCCACCGGTGACGACGGCGCGGGGCATCAGCGCCCGAGGCCCTCGTAGGCGAAACCCCGCTTGCGCATCGCCGCGGGATCGAGGAGGTTTCGGGCGTCGACGATTCGACGGGCCCGCATCAGCTCACCTACGCGATCGAAGTCGAGCCAGCGGAACTCGTCCCACTCGGTGAGCACGACGACGACGTCGGCGTCGGCGCAGGCCTCGTAGGGATCGGCTGCGACGTCGAGGTCCGGCAGCCAGTCGCTCGCCCGCTCGCCCGAGACGGGGTCGTAGGCACGGAGCTCGGCGCCCTCGGCGAGCAGGGTCGACGCCACGCCGAGGGCGGGCGAGTCGCGGAGGTCGTCGGTGTTGGCCTTGAACGTGAGGCCCCACAGCGAGACACGCGTGCCGCTGAGCCCGGCGGGGACGGCAGCCCGGATCTTGTCGACGATCCGTCCGTGCTGAAGCGCGTTCACCTCGGCCACGGCGGCCAGCAGACGGAACTCGTAGCCCGCCTCGCCGGACGTGTGGAGCAGCGCGGCGACGTCCTTCGGCAGGCACGACCCGCCGAACCCGGGGCCCGGGTGGAGGAACTCGAACCCGATGCGCGGGTCGTAGCCGATGCCGAGGGCGACCTCGCGCACGTCGGCGCTCACGGCTTCGCACAGGTTGGCGACCTCGTTGATGAACGACACCTTCGTGGCGAGAAACGCGTTCGATGCGTACTTGATCAGCTCGGCCGACGCGGCGTCCGTCACGAGGATCGGCGCCCGCAGGCTTCGGTAGAGCTCGGACACGCGCACTGCGACGCCCGTGTCCTGGCAGCCGATGACAACGCGATTGGGCTCGAGAAAGTCGCGCACCGCGGTCCCCTCGCGCAGGAACTCGGGGTTGGACGCGACCCCGACGGAACCGGTAGGGACGCCGGCCTCGCCGAGCAGTCGCTCGACGAACGCGGCGGTGCCGACCGGAACCGTCGACTTGTTGATGATCACCGACCCCGGACGCAGCACCGGCGCGATCTCACGCACCGCGTCCTCGAGGATGGAGAGGTCCGCCGCGCCCTGATCGTCCGGAGGGGTCTGGACGCACAGGAAGACGTACTCGGCGCTGCGAACGGCGGTGGTGGCGCCGACCACGAACGTGAGCCGGCGGGCGGCGAGACCCTCGGCGACGAGCACGGGAAGGCCCTCTTCCAGGACGGGCACCTCGCCCTTGCTCAAGCGCGCGACCTTCTCGCGATCGACCTCACCGCACACGACGTCGTGGCCGAGCCGGGCGAAGCAGGCGGCCGTCGTCAGCCCGACGTACCCGCCGCCCACCACTGCGATCGCGCTCATGACCGCCGGGCCCGGGTCAGCATTGCGTCGGGTCGGGTGGCGGGGCCGGGGCCTTGCCCTTCGCTCCCGCCGCCGTGCTCGGCGGCGCTGCGGGTGCCGAGGACGCGGGCGCGGCCGTGCTGTCGGGTGGGGCGGCGTTGGGCGGCGGCGTCACACCCTTGAAGTCCTGGCCGAGGACGACGGCGACGTCGGCCTGCACGATCGACTTGTCCTCGACGAGCTTGCCGACGCCGCCCAGGTAGCTCTGCACGACCCGCGCCTTGTCGAGCGAGCGGGTGCGATAGTGAATCTGGGTCGCGGTGACGCGGGGCTGGTTCCCGACGCCGGCGGTGACGAACCCCTGCTGCTGGAGGTCCGTCCCTGTCTTCGACGCCTGGCCGCTTTGACCCGATCCGTTGAACACGCGCACGCGAATCTCGGACGGCTTCGGCCCGTTCTGCTGGGTAGGCGCGGGCCCGAACTGGCGGAGTCGTGCCAGCACCGCATCAGCGTCGGGCTGGTTCGCTTCGAGGATCGACCCGAGGCTCGAATTCGTCGGGCCGGGCACCGTCGGCAACGTCACCATCTCCAGGCTGTTCGGGTCGTTCGGGTCGACGCGCCGGAACGACGTGACGAGCTTCTTGATGTCGCCAGTGCCGAGCCCTTGGTCGGCCTTCAGCTTGGGGATCGTCTTGTCGGCGATGTCGAGCGCGGTCCCGAGGCTGTTCACGGACCTGCGGAACGCCTCGGTCGCGAGGCGCTTCATGAACTGCTGCTGTCGATCGATGCGCCCGAGATCGCCGCGGGGATCCGTCTGCCAGCGCCCGTCGATTTGCTTCTCGAGGCCCCGCGACCGCACGTAGTTGAGCGCGTTGGAGCCGTCGAGCACATAGCACGCCGGCCTGAAGCCGAACGGGTTGAACTCGAAGCCGCTGTGCGTGTCTCGCGCCGGCGCATCGAGGTAGACGGGTACCCCGCCCATGGCGTCCACGATGCCCTTGAAGCTCTGGAAGTCGACCTCGATGTAGTGGTGGATGGGGACGTTGAAGTTCTGCTGGAGCGTGTCGACCACCCGTTGCGGCCCGCCGCCGCTGGCCGAGTTGAACGCGGCGTTGATCTTCTGCCGCCCGAGCCCCGGCACGTCAACAGCCAGATCGCGGGGGAACGAGACGAGGAATCCCGTCTTCTGCGCGGGGTCGACGTGGATGACCATCAGGGTGTCCGAGCGCTGTCCCCCTTCGCTGGAGGCGTCCCCGAACGCCGCCTTCTCCTCGGGCGTCTGCACCTCGGCGCGGGTATCGGAGCCGATGAGGAGGAAGTTGGCCGGCTGGCCGGGGTCGGTGTCCGCCGCGGTCTTGACCTTCACGCGGGGGATCTCGCCGATCTTCCGGTCGATGAACGCGTTCACGCCCACCACGCCGCCCAGGACGAGCGGGAGAGACACCGCCAGCGCCACTGCGAAGCGCCCGAGCAGGACGCGGGGGAACGAGCGTGTCATCGAAGGGGTCATCCTACCGGCGAGGACGCCGATTCCTCGGTCGCTCGAAAGACCGGAGCGACGTCTCACGCCGCCGCTACCCTGCGCGCGTGACCCCCGCCGGGGCGCAGATGACCGCCGGTGCCCCGCCGAGCACCGCCGCGTTGCTCTCCGCCCTCCCTGCAACCCTCGACGCCGCCGTCGTGCGGGACGGCCCTCGGTTCGTCGTCGCCGCCGCGCCCGATGCACTGCGCGTGGCTACCGGCAGTGACGCGCTGGCAGCGCTCGACGAGCTCCCGCCCGGGTGGTGGGCGGGGTTCCTGACCTACGAACTCGGCAGTGCGGTCGAGAAGGTATCGCCGCGTCTGCATCCGAACGGTCGCGATGACGAGCCGCCCCTCCCCGATCTCGTCCTCGCCCGCTTCCCCGCTCGCCTCGTCCTCGACCCGGCGTCGGGACGGTGCGAGCTCCACGGAGACGGCGAAGCACGCGGCCTGCTGGCGCAGGCAGCCGAAGCGGCGTGCGACGGTGCACGCGCGCCTGCCTCGCCCGCGCTCGCGCGCTGGCACACGAGTCTCGATCGCGCCGCGTTCGAGCAACGCGTTGCAACGATCCTCGAGCACATCGGCGCCGGTGACTGCTACCAGGTCAACCTCACCCGTCGCCTGACATGCGACCAGGCCGTCGATCCCGTCGCGCTGTTCGCCGCGGTCGATCGGTGCAACCCGTCGCCGCACGGCGCGCTCCTCCGCATCGGCGGTGCCAGCGGCGTGCCGGGAATGGCCGTCGTGTCGGCGTCGCCGGAGCGCTTCCTCTCGTGGCGCGGACGGTATGTCGAGACCCGGCCGATCAAGGGGACGGACACCGACCCGACGACGCTGGCGGCGAGCGCGAAGGACCGCGCCGAGAACGTGATGATCGTCGACCTCGCCCGCAACGATCTCGGTCGCGTGTGCGAGCCGGGCTCGGTCATCGTCCCCGCGCTCTGCGAGCTCGAGGCCCATCCCGGCCTGCACCACCTCGTGAGCACCGTGCGCGGGCGGCGGCGCGCCGGCACCGGGGTCGGCGCGCTGGTGCGGGCGACCTTCCCGCCGGCGTCGGTGACGGGCGCGCCGAAGCCGCGCGTGATGCAGATCATCGAGGATCTCGAGCCGGCGCCGCGGGGCGTCTATTGCGGTGCGGTGGGCTGGATCGACACCGAGCGCGACGCGGGTGACCTCAACGTCGCCATCCGCACCTTCACGGTCATGGACGGTTGCACGCACTTGGGTGTCGGCTCCGGGATCGTCGCCGACTCCGAGCCCGCTGCGGAGTGGGCCGAGACGGAACTAAAGGCAGCCCGGCTGCTCGCCGCCGCCGGCACCGACCTCGCCGATGTCCGCGGCGTGGCGCTGGCGGGAGCGCGCCGATGAGCGGCTCGGCCCTGTGGCTCGACGGGCAGCTCGTGCCCGGCGACGAAGCGGGCGTGTCGCCGTTCGACCACGGACTGCTCGTCGGCGACGGTGTCTTCGAGACCTTGCGCGTGTACGACGGCGTCCCGTTCGCGTGGACCCGT
>Ga0070698_100002795_pt1 | contig 19225 bp, 14 predicted proteins | sample KBSK1502metaG_FD_65477 | JGI IMG/M metagenome (GOLD analysis project Ga0070698, IMG submission 65477) | Corn, switchgrass and miscanthus rhizosphere microbial communities from Kellogg Biological Station, Michigan, USA - KBS K1-50-2 metaG | ecosystem: Host-associated > Plants > Roots >...
GACATCGCGGAAGTGACGACCGCCGTCGCGAACGGTGACCTGACGAGGAAGATCACCGTCGAGGCGCGCGGCGAGCTGGTGACTCTGAAGAACACGATCAACACGATGGTCGATCAGCTCAACGCGTTCGCATCGGAGGTGACGCGTGTTGCGCGTGAGGTCGGCACGGAAGGCGTGCTCGGCGGTCAGGCGCAGGTGCGAGACGTGTCGGGCATCTGGAAGGAACTGACCGACAACGTCAACTCGATGGCATCGAACCTGACGAACCAGGTGCGAAACATCGCCGACGTGGCGCGCGCCGTTGCGACGGGCGACCTGTCGAGGAAGATCACCGTCGACGCGAAGGGCGAGGTCTTGGATCTCAAGGCGACGCTCAACACGATGGTCGATCAGCTGAACTCGTTCGCATCGGAAGTGACGCGCGTTGCTCGCGAGGTCGGCACGGAAGGCCGACTCGGCGGTCAGGCATCGGTCGAAGGCGTCCGCGGTACGTGGAAGGAGCTGACCGACAACGTCAACCAGATGGCGTCGAACCTGACCAACCAGGTGCGCGACATCGCGGAAGTGACGACGGCCGTCGCGCGAGGTGACCTGACGAGGAAGATCACCGTCGACGCGAAGGGCGAGATTCTCGAGCTCAAGAACACCGTCAACATCATGGTCGATCAGCTCTCGAGCTTTGCCGATCAGGTGACGCGCCTCGCGCGTGACGTCGGTATCGAAGGGCGACTCGGCGTGCAGGCCGACGTGCGCGGCGTGCTAGGCACGTGGCGCAACCTGACCGACGCCGTGAACTCGATGGCCGCGAACCTGACCGATCAGGTGCGAAACATCGCGAAGGTGGCGACGGCAATCGCCGCCGGTGATCTGCAGCAGAAGATCGTCGTCGAAGCGCGCGGCGAGATTCTCGAGCTGAAGAACACGATCAACACGATGGTCGATCAGCTGTCGGCATTCGCCGACCAGGTGACGCGAGTCGCTCGCGAGGTCGGTACCGAAGGCAAGCTCGGCGGTCAGGCATCGGTCGAAGGCGTGCGCGGTACGTGGAAGGAGCTGACCGACAACGTCAACCAGATGGCGTCGAACCTGACCAACCAGGTGCGTGACATCTCGGCCGTCGCGACGGCAATCGCGCGCGGCGACATGACACGCAAGATCTCGGTCGAAGTCCGCGGCGAGCTGCTCGACCTCAAGAACACCATCAACACGATGGTCGACACGCTGTCGTCGTTCGCCGACGAGGTGACTCGCGTCGCTCGCGAAGTCGGTGTCGAAGGCAAGCTCGGTGGTCAGGCAGCGGTGCGCGGCGTCGCCGGCACGTGGAAGGAGCTAACCGACAACGTCAACCAGATGGCGTCGAACCTGACCAACCAGGTGCGCGACATCGCGGATGTGACGACTGCTGTCGCAAACGGCGACTTGACGCGGAAGATTACCGTCGAAGTTCGCGGCGAGCTGCTCCAGCTGAAGAACACGATCAACACGATGGTCGATCAGCTCGGCTCGTTTGCATCGGAGGTGACGCGCGTTGCTCGCGAAGTCGGTCTCGAAGGCGTGCTCGGCAGCCAGGCGCAGGTCCGCGGCGTGTCGGGTACGTGGCGCGAGCTGACCGATAACGTCAACGTCATGGCGCGTAACCTCACCGAGCAGGTGCGCGGCATCGCGACGGTCGTGACGGCCGTCGCCAACGGTGACTTGGATCGAAAGCTGAATTTGGCGGCACGCGGTGAGATCGCGACGCTCGTCGACACGATCAACAACATGATCGACACGCTGTCGACGTTCGCCGATCAGGTGACCGGTGTTGCGCGCGAAGTCGGTGTCGAAGGTGTCCTCGGTGGCCAGGCCGACGTGCCGGGCGCCGCCGGTGTGTGGCGCGACCTGACGAACAACGTCAACGAGCTCGCCGGCAACCTGACCAATCAGGTGCGCGCGATTCGCGACGTTGCGACTGCCGTGACGCAAGGTGACCTGACGCGGTCGATTACGGTCGATGCGCGCGGCGAGATCGCGCAGCTGAAGGACACCGTCAACCAGATGATCCGCACGCTCGCGGAGACGACGAAGGTCAACCAGGAACAGGACTGGCTGAAGACGAACGTCGCGCGGTTCACTCGTATGCTGCAGGGCCAGCGCGATCTATTGACGGTCGCCAGGCAGATCCTCAACGAGCTCGCTCCGCTGGTGAACGCGCACCACGGTGCGTTCTACATGACGGAGACCGACGAGGAGGGTCAGGTGCTGCGGCTGTTTGCGAGCTACGCGTTCCAGGAGCGCAAGCACATCGCGAACGTGTGGCGGTTCGGCCAAGGCTTGGTCGGCCAGGCCGCGCTCGAGGGCAAGCGGATCGTCATCAGCAAGGTGCCGGCGGATTATGTCCAGATCACGAGCGCGCTCGGTGAAGGCCCGCCGCACTCGATCGTTGTTGTGCCGATCTTGTTCGAAGGCGAAGTCAAAGGCGTCATCGAGCTGGCGTCGTTCGAGAAGTTCAGTGGCATCCAGCTGTCGTTCCTCGATCAGATGCTCGAGTCACTCGGCATCGTGATCGCGACGATCGAAGCGACGATGCGTACCGACGAGCTGCTCCGTCAGTCGCAGAGCCTCACCGAGGAGCTGCGCAGCCAGCAGGACGAGCTGCAGCAGACGAACGAGGAGCTCGAGGAGAAGGCGCATCAGCTCACCGAGCAGAAGGCAGAGGTCGAGAGGAAGAACCGCCAGGTCGAGCTCGCTCGTCAGGAGCTCGAAGAGAAAGCGGAGCAGCTGGCTCTCACGTCGAAGTACAAGAGCCAGTTCCTCGCGAACATGTCGCACGAGCTGCGCACGCCGCTCAACTCGCTGCTCATTCTGTCGCGTCAGCTCGCCGACAACGCCGAGCAGAATCTGACCGACAAGCAGATCCGGTACGCGGAGACGATCCGTCAAGCCGGTACCGACCTCATGACCCTCATCAACGAGATTCTCGATCTCGCGAAGATCGAGTCTGGAACGATGGCGGTCGAGATTGGTGCGGTCCGCTTCGCGAACCTGCGCGATTACGTCGACCAGACGTTCCGCCAGGTCGCCGAAGAGAAGGGCCTCGGCTTCTCGGTCGAGCTCGACGACAGCCTGCCGGGCACGATCGAGACCGATGACATGCGTCTGCGTCAGGTGCTGCGCAATCTGCTGTCGAACGCGATCAAGTTCACCGAGCGCGGTCGCGTCAAGCTGCGTATCACGAGGACGAACAACGATGTCATCGCGTTCTCGGTTGCCGATACAGGTATCGGCATCCAGCAGGACAAGCAGCGGCTGATCTTCGAGGCGTTCCAGCAAGCGGATGGCTCGACGAGCCGCAAATACGGTGGCACCGGTCTTGGCCTCGCAATCTCGCGTGAGATTGCCGGCCTCCTCGGTGGCGACCTGCGTGTCGACTCCGTCGTCGGTCAGGGCAGCACGTTCACGCTGTATCTGCCGACGGTGTACCGCCAGCGCGACGCGCGTCAGACGCGCGCGCAGATGGTGCAGCTGCCGCAGCCGCAGGTCATCGACCTGACGATGCCGGAGCCGGAGATGGCCGAGCTGCCGCCGGCATTGGCAGCGACGACGCTGACGCGTGCCGTACCGGATGACTACGAAACGCTCGAACCTGGTGATCGTGTGCTGTTGATCGTCGAAGACGATCTGACGTTCGCGATGACGCTGCTCGAGATGGCCCGCGCGTCGGGCTTCAAGGGTGTGGTTGCGATGACCGGCCATCAAGCGCTCGAGCTCGCGCGCTCGGTCAAGCCGGATGCGATCACGCTCGATCTGCGGTTGCCCGATCTCGATGGTTGGGTGCTGCTCGATCGCTTGAAGCACGACGGCGGCACGCGCCACATCCCGGTGCACATCATCTCGGGTCTCGACGAAGAGCGTCGCGGCCTGCAGTGTGGTGCGCACGGCTTCCTCCAGAAGCCGGTCACCCAGGATGATCTCAAGGCGGGTCTCGAGAGTGTTCGCACGTTTGTCGAGAAGCGCGTCAAGCAGCTGCTCGTTGTCGAGGATGATCCGGTCCAAAGCCAAGCGATCAGCGATCTCATCGGCGATGGTGACGTCGAGACCACCACGGTGGCCTCCGGCGAAACCGCGCTCGAGACGCTGTCGCAACGGCCGTACGACTGCGTCGTGCTCGATCTGCGCCTGCCCGGCATGAGCGGGTTCGACCTCATCGAGCGGATCAAGGCCGATCCGTCACATCGCCGGCTGCCGGTGATCGTGTACACGGGTCGCGATCTCACCGAGGAGGATCGCCAGCGCCTGCACGGTCTCGCGCAGACCGTCATCATCAAAGACGTGACGACGATGGAGCGTCTGCTCGACGAGACCGCGCTGTTCCTGCATCGCGTCGAGGCGAACATGCCCGAGCGCAAGCAGCGCGTGCTGCGCCGGCTCGCGAAGAACGATCCGCAACTCGCGGAGCGCAGTGTGCTGGTTGTCGACGACGACCTGCGCAACATCTTCGCGCTGACGTCGCTCCTCGAAGGTCACAAGATGAACGTGATGTACGCGGAGAATGGCAAGCGTGCGCTCGCCAAGCTCGAGGAGAATCCGAACATCGACGTCGTCCTCATGGACATCATGATGCCCGAGATGGATGGCTACGAAGCGTTGCGTCGGATCCGCGAGCGTTCCGAATGGAAGGAGCTCCCCGTGATCGCACTCACCGCGAAAGCGATGAAGGGCGACCGCGAGAAGTGCCTCGAAGCCGGGGCGAGCGACTACATCACGAAGCCTGTCGACGCTGACCAGCTCCTCTCGCTGCTGCGCGTGTGGCTGTATCAGGCGTAGTCCTAGCAGGCCTACATAGTTGCGCTGATATCCTGGCTGCCGTGCGCAGCCTGGATCTCAGTGGGGAGATCGTCGACGACAGGTACGAGATCGTCGAGCGCCTGTCGGAAGGCGCGATGGGCATCGTCTATCGCGGCGTTCGGCTCAGGCTCGACCGCGCCGTCGCGATCAAGGTGATGCACGCGTCGCTGCCGGGTGCGATGGAAGGCAGAAAGCGGTTCGAGCGCGAAGCCAAGCTGATGGCGCGCCTCGAGCATCCGCATTGCGTGTCGATCATCGACTACGGGCTGCACGGCGACAAGCCGTACGTCGTGATGGAGCTCGTGCGCGGGCGCAGCTTGGACGACGTGCTCGCGCGCGAGGGCCCGTTCGCGCCGGCACGTGCGATCGACTTCATGCTCCAGGTGCTGTCGGGCCTCGCCCATGCACACGAGCAAGGCATCATTCATCGCGACATCAAGCCGGCGAACATCATGGTCACGCCGAAGGCACTGCTCGGCGACCACGTACGAATCCTCGATTTCGGTCTCGCGCGCCTGCTCGGCACGAGTGCCACGCTCAGCCAAGGCGTCGCCGTCGGCACGCCGAGCTACATGGCGCCGGAGCAATGCCGCGGCGAGCAGGTCGATGAGCACGTCGACATCTATTCGTGCGGCGTGATGTTGTTCGAAATGCTCACCGGCCAGAGGCCGTTTACCGCGAAGGATCCGATCACGCTGGTCAAGAAGCACATGTCGGAGCCGCCGCCGCTCATGTCGAAGGTCAAGCCAGGCGACTACGGAGCGCTCGAAGAGGTGGTGGCGCGCGCGCTCGCGAAATCGCGAGCGGATCGGTTTCCGACGGCCATCGCGATGGCCGAAGCGCTCACTGCGGCGCCGGCGCCGCGCGGTGCGGTGGAGCCGACGCTAGCGCTCGGGCTCGGCGATGTCCACGACGTCCAGGCGTCGGCGGAAAAGCCGATGCCAGATTCGATGCAACTCGCGGGCGAGATCGTCGAGGAGCTGCGAGCGAAGAATGAGGGCCAGGCGGCGACCGTGCTGCTCGCTGCAGAGTCGGCGGGACGCGCCGACGACGCGCGAAGCCACGCGGCGACGGCTGCGATGCCGAGCGAAGACAAAGAGACTGGCGCGTCGTCGGCTGCCGCAGACACCGAGGACAGCGCGGCCGCGGTCGATAGCGCAGCCGCGGTCGATAGCGCGCGGGCGCGGATCCGCAAGCTGTGGGCGATGGCGCGCGTGCGCTATGGCGCGATCGCTGCCGCCGGCGTGCTCGTGCTCGCGACGGTGATCGGCGTCGTCGTCACGCGGAAGCACGCGAGTGGCTCGGCGACAGCGCAGCGAAAAGTAGCGGCGGCAGACGATTCCGACGCGGATCAGATCAGCAAGCTGATCGCCGCAGCGGAGGACTACGTCGCGAACGGCAAGCGCGACGCGGCAATCGATCTGCTGCAACGTGCGCGGCATCGCTTTCCAGAGCGCGCAGAGTTGCCTCTCTTCCTCGGCAAGCTGTACTTCGCCAAGCTGTGGTGGAACGACGGGATCGATAGCTTCCACGAAGCGCTACGGCTCGATCCGACCCTCAAGGACGATCCCGAGTTGCAGAAGACAGTGCTGCGCGGCTTCGTCTCGACGCCAACGTACGACGAGCGCCTCGCGCAGTTCGCGATCGAGCTCGGGCCCGCAATGATTCCACTGCTCCAAGAGACAGCCAAGACGCATCCGAAGGCCGATGTTCGCGCGCGCAGCACGACGCTGTTGCGGAAGCTACACTAGCGCTCCGGGAATGCAGCGCGCGCGGGGCGGGTACTAACGGCATGGATTGGCTCCTCGCCGCCGTACCGACGGTGATTCTGGCGATCGTGACGTTCGCGTCGGCGCCGCTGTCGCCGCCGTCGCCGCAGTGGTGCGTCGGCAGTGTCGAATCCGTCGGCCCGCATCACATCGAGATCGCGCGGGGGCCGTGCGAACGTGACGCCCCGCGCGTCCTCCACGTCAGTTATCGCGGCAAGCTGCCCGCCGCCGTATGCCGAGGCAGCGACGTCTACATCACGGGCAGGATCCTCGGCGGTTATATGGATGCGGCGACGATCGAGGCATTCAACGCGGGCCGATACGACGGCGGCTGCTGGCGGTCGCGATGCTTGCCCGAGGGGCTGCGCCCCGAGCACTGTCGTCGGGACACGGTGTTCCAGTAGCACCTAGCGGTAGGCGCGATGTTCAGCGCATCGGCGCGATGTTCAGCGTGTCGTCGGGCTGCGCGATGAGGATCGGGTCACCCGCGTCGAGCATGTCCTGCACCGATGTGATGAGGCGCAGCGCCCGCGACAGATCCGGGCGAGGCCCGATGTGCTGGCGCGTGTCGCCTGTCTGCGGCGTGCCGGTGCGCGCGAGGATGTCTCGAACCTGGGCAGGCGATAGCAGCGTGCCCTGCTGCTTCGCGTAGCTCTGCAGCAGCACGGCAGCTCCGGCGACGATCGGCGATGCGCTCGATGTGCCGGAGAACTCGTCCGTGTAGTGACGATCGACGTACGTCGATTCGTCAGTCGCGCAGTTCTGCAGATCGCCGTAATCGAGCGTCGCAACTTTGCGCCCCCACCCCTGCACGTCCACGCGGCTGCCGTAGTTCGAGAAATCGAGACGCGCGCGATCCGCGAAGCCATCGCGCGCGGGACCACCGGCGCCAACCATGATCGCGCCCGAGTCGCGCTTCTTGCGATCGAACTTGCGGCGATACGCCTTGTGGTCGAGGTCTTCATAGCCGTTGCCGGCCGCTTCGATCACGACGACGCCACGACGAGTCGCCGCCTGGATCGCATCGAAAATGTCATCCCAATACTCCACCGGCACGTAGCCGCCGCGCGGGCCGGCGCCCTGAAGCTCGATGAGCAACACATCACCGGGACGCATCGACTCCGCGGCCGAATCGATCGCATCGGCGACCGAGATGCCGTTGATCGACGCCGTGAACACGCGCTCTACATCGGGCGCGATGCCGACGACGCCCTTCCCATTATCGACACCGACCACCTCGCCGAGTACCGCCGTGCCGTGTGCGCGCCAATACGGGTTGTCCATCGGAGTCCCAGCGACGTGCTTCATGCGATCGCCCGGCAGATCCTCGTGCTTCGCGTTCCAGCCGCCTTCGATATCGGCGAACCACACGCCCTGCCCGCGCACACCGCGTCGCCACGCCGCGGGTGCATCGATGCCGTGCGGCGCTGCACCGAGGTACCCCTGATAGGACTCGAATGACGGCGTCTTGATCGGGCAGCTCGCATCGGCCGCCTGCTGCGGCAACGAGACGAGCGGTCGCTCGAAGGCCTGCTCGACGCCGGGGTCGGCGTTCAGCCGCGCGAGCGTGCGCGCCACGTTACTCGCGGGAACGTCGACGAAGAACCAGCGATCGCGCGGATCATCGAACGCGGCTGCGCGGGAATGCAAACGCGAGAACAGCGGCCGCGCATTCGCGGTGTGCATCGCGCCGAGGCGATACTTGATGTGGATCGTGACCTGCGGGCCGTGCCGTGGCCCGTAGCCGACGTTGTCGCTAGCGCATCGCAGTAGTGCGCTCGTTCCCAGCGCGAACAGCGCGATCCAGATGTACCGCGATACAGCAGGGACCTCGTCGAGCCAGCGCATGCAAGGATGCTAGCAGTAAGCCCGGTACGCTTCCATGCGTGCTCGCAGTCGGGCCGCAAGTGCGGGACTCGCGTAACCGAGCGTGTCGACAATCAATCCGGCCTCGACGCGATAGGTCGCGCACTTCTCCTTGCTCCAGAAGTGAGGTGGCTCCGATAGATTCGTGATCCGGTCAGCCAGCTTGACGATCGCGATTTCGCGCGGCTGCTCGGTGATCCGCCGCAAGCTGTCGGCCATCTGCTCCGCTTTCGTCGGCAACGCCGCGTTCTTCGTGAGTGCCGCGACGCCCGCGGCGACGGCATCGCCATAGCGTGCCGCCACCTGCTCGAGCGTGACCTCCGTGTCCTCGACGGTGTCATGCAGCAGCGCGCACGTAACCGCGAGATCGCCGTCGGCATCGGACGGTAGCGCGGCGATCACCTCGGCGGCGACGGACACGACATGCACGAGATACGGCAAGTCGTGTCCTAGCTCCTTCTGCGCATTGTGCGCGGTCGCGGCAAAGCGCATCGCATCGACGTACCGATCCGGCGAATACATGCCGACAGAGTAGCTCAGTGCCGTGCGGCGATGCCGGCCTTCGCGGCGGCGGCGACAGCAGCGTCGGCATCGCCGAGCGCTGACTCGAACCACGCGCGCGCAGCTGCGATATCGCCGCGCTCGGCAATGAGCCGAGCGAGCATGACGGCAGCGCGACCGCGGCGAATCGACGTCGGGGCGTGATCGAGGAATGCGACGAGCGCGCGCTCCGCTTCGGTCTTGCGGCCGGATTTCGTCAGCGCGACCGCTTGGAAGTAGCGCGCGTCCGCAGCGAGCGGATCATCGATGCCCGCGTCGGCGGCGGCGCCGAGCTCGCGCGATGCTGCCGCCGGGTTGCCGGCTTTGAGAAGCTGCATGCCGGTCTTGAAGTGCTGCTCGAGCTGCTTGCGCGCCGTCGCGATCGGCTGCGGCGCCGATATCGATGCGGCAGGCTCCTCGCTGGACATGCTTGCCGCAGACTTGTCGCGCACTGCCGGGTGCTCGGTCGGTGCAGCCGCTCGGTTTGACTGGTCAGAGGCTGCCCTGGGGAATGTAGCGGTCGTGGCAGCTATGGGGTGGTCGATGTGTCGCGCACGAACCTTAGCTACCTCCTGCGCCCCGATCCGATCCGCGCTCGACGAGACTGAACCCGTCGAGGACGTTGCGGGACTCGGCTCTACATGTTGCCGCGGCGGCGTCAGGTCCCCAGTGATCACCGTGGCCCGCCACGTTTGGCCGCTCGCGAGGAAGACCGACTGTTGACCGGTGATCCGGATCGTGGCGTGGCCCTGAATTACACGGACCTCGCTCAGCCGATCGGCCTGCACGGCGACTTCATATTGCCCCTCTCCTTCGACCTCGGCATCGCGTGTGGCGACGCGAACGTGATCGCCCGCGCGCAGCGCACCGACTCCCAGATTCACGCGACCTGCACGCACGCGTACGACCTCATCGATCCCGGTTGGAGTGCGTGTGACCTTGCGCTCGAGCTGAGCGGCCTCGGACGCGTCGATGCGCGCGGCGCTCGCCACGTACGGCTGCGGTTTCTGCACGAGGAGCAGCAGCACACAAGCCGCCGCGAGCGCGCCCGCCGCAAATACACCACACATGACGTACCACCGCATCGTCGGTCTGCGATCGCTTTCGGAGGCTGCAACCAGTAGCGCCGAACGAACTGCATCGCGTCGGGCCGGCTCCGGTCGTTCCCATGGCAGCTCCGAAGCAAGGTCGCGCAGTTGGTCGTCGTTCTCGATCATCGCGCCCCTCCGTCGATGGCTTCGCGCAGTGCTCGTCGTGCTTCGTGCAGCCGTCGCCATAACGTGCCGGCGCGAATGCCGAGCACGCGCGCAGCTTCGACACCCGGAATATCTTCGAGATCGCAGAGCACGTATGCCGCGCGCAGATCGAGCGGCAACTGCGCGAGGGCGATCGCGAGGCGCTGAACGAGCTGCGCGCGCATCGCGACAGCATCGGGCGCACCGCTGCACGCCGGCGCCGGAACATCGACGAGCGCCGCGCGCCGACGAGCTGCGCCACGCACGTGATGCCGCACGACGTTTGCGGCGATGCCCAACAAGAAGCTGCGCACCGCGCCGCGCCCGCGATAGCGCTTCGCCGAGCGCCACACTTCGAGAAACGTAAGCTGGACGAGGTCGTCGATCTCGTCGGGCTCGCTGCGAAGCAGCCGCGACAGCAACCGGTACACCGCGTCGTGATGGCGATCGAACAACGCGCCCAGCGCGGCGGTATCACCAACGCCGCACGCGGCGAGCAACGCTTCGTCGGAGATATCCGAGACCGCTGCGCGTCGTTCGTCGAGCCGGCGCAATGGCACGAGCTGACCGCCCTCGGGCTTTGGCTTCGTCGCGTTCACGGCGACCCCACCCGCAAGCCGATGCCGAGCTGCACTCCGAACAGCGGATTGCCAGGCAAGGCGAGGGTGTCATCAAGAGCGAGCATCGCGTTCGTCGACTTGTACGCGTCGTCATGACCGAACGGCGCGAGTGCGAAGGAGGCCAGGCCGTCAAGCCAGACGTGATCGAACAACGGCACCGCAATGCGCAGTGCTGCAGCGATGCGTGGCGTATACGCCGTCGCGCTGAAGTCGTCGCCAACGTAGATCGTTCCGGGATCGCTCGAGCACGCGGGCGGCGGCGGCATCGTCGCGACGCATGTCGGATCGCTCGGATCGCAGGTCATTTGAACCTTGCAGCCTTCGATGCGCGACGTCGTCAACTGCCCGGCGCCGATGCCGAGCTCGGGCGCGACAACCATTCGCCCCAGCGCATGCGCGTAGCTCGCAATCGCGAGCACCGACAGGTCGCGACGCGCGGCGCCGGTCGCATTCAGGTTGAGGTCTTGCGCGGCGAATCCTCCGCGCACGCCAAAGCAAAAACCGCCGGCGCGCACACACGCCGCGACGCCACCACCCGACCACCATGTGTTGTCTGCGGTCCACGTTTGCGTGAATGCCGCCGTGACCGCAAATGCTTCGAGCGCGGACGCGCTGCCTTCGGTTCGCGCGGAGATCGCCGGCGTCTCGCTCGGCGGTCTCTCGCGCAGTGGTCCACTCGACGGTAACGGCAGCTCGCTCTGCTCCAGCGCGACATAGAAGTCATCGCGTAACCACGAATCGATCCACGCTGCGGCAAGCGCCGCGTCGCTGACGACCCTTCCCTCGCTGCGTCGCGCAGCGTCCTGAACCGCAACCGCGATCCCGCCATCGCGATCGAGCTCGACCATTGCGACGATGACAGGACAGTCCCCGGCTCGAACCGCTGCCTGCGTCGTGGCCGCTGTCGTGCTCGCCTCGACGCCGAGTCGTTCCAGCTCGACGCGCACCTTCGCGACAGCTTCGGCATCGCCACCGAGCTGCGCGCGTGGAACACACGGTTCTGCACTGCTCGTTTGGCCCAGTAGGCCTAGCGTCATCGTCATCGTCGCCCACCACGCAGGTGAGCGCCGCGCGCGAGGCGCGCTCGTCGAGCGATGACGAGCATGTGCCATCAGCCGCCGGCCTCCTTGCAACCAAAGTCGATCGGTATGTTCGCGGGCATGAAGTTACCGTCGGGCGTGCACATCGTACCGTCGCTCGTGCACGGCTCTGGTGACGGCCAGCACGTCATTTCCGTAGATGGGTCACAGCCACACAAAGCCGGGTCCACCATGCAGGGATCCTTACAAGTCGTTGGATCCATCGGGTCCTCGCACGGAGGTGGTGGCGTTGGGCAGCTGGCATCAACCATCGGATCGCATCCGCTGCAGTTGGGGTCGCCCGGCAGACACATCTTGCAGTCTGGATCCGTGGGATCACACGGCTGACACATCGGATCACTGGGATCGCATGGCGGCGGCATGCAGCTCGGATCGCTTGGATCGCACGGTGGCGGGGGCACGCAATTCGGATCGCTCGGATCGCTGCACTTGCCGCACATCGGATCGTTGGGATCGCATCCGCAGGTCGGATCGACCATCGGGTCGCACGGTGGCGGTGGCGGCATGCAATTCGGATCGCTTGGGTCGCACGGCGGCGGCATGCAATTCGGATCGCTCGGGTCGCACTTCACGCACGTGGGGTCGCTTGGATCGCAAGCACACGTCGGATCCGTCATCGGATCACAAGGAGCACCGCAATTCGAATCACCCGGCTCGCATTTGACGCACATGGGATCGTTCGGATCGCACGCATTCGCAAAGCCGCCGAGATCGAATGGCGCGCTCGGCTCGCATACCTTGAAGCTCATGTCGACGAACACCCCGCCGCTGATGCCGACGACATGGTGCACGCCGGTTGTCGTCAACACTTCGAGCCGATAGTGCCGCCCCGCAGGCAGCTGCAACGTGAACGAACCATCGGTGCGCACGCGCGCGGCCGTCACGACCGTGTCTCCCGACACGGCGCGGACCGCGATCGCTCCTTGGGTGGCGACCCGTCCGGTGACGACTTGGGTCTTGGTGTTGTCGGTGCATCCAAACTCGGCCACAGCCGCTCCTACGACGAGCAGCCAGGCTGCTAACGCGAATCTCATCGGTTTCTCCTGGTGGGCTCTGCGCTTGCCGCGCGACCCTGCTATTCGTTTTGCTCTGCATTCGCGGTGAACGTCGTCGTGCACGGCCGACCGGCACCACTGGGTCTCGGGGGGCTAGTGCCCGGCCACGGCAAACCCTTCGCCGAAATCTCGCATCATGTCGGAAACGCCACGCACACCGCGCCACCACACACGCGGTCAGCACACTGCGACCCTGCATTGATGGCGCGGCTCCGACTCCCGATTCAGCTCGGCACGGGCACAGGCACGGCGTACTGCATATACGTTTGCGCCATGCCCGCCAGCGTTCGCTGCACATCCTTGTCGAGCGCAGCATCGGGCGACGCGCCGATCGCGCCGGCGAGCGCGTGCCTGTTGACTGCGTAACCGACGGCCGCCGCGACGGCCGTGAGCATGATCAACTCGAGCGTGTAGATCATTTCGGGGCTCGGGCGCGGCGTGAGTGCATTAGCTACCTGGTTCGCGATCAAAACGAGGCCCTGCTGCTGCAGCGCGAACGCGTGCATCGATGCCGTGCGCTCGCTCGCGACCACCCACTTCATGAGTCGCAAATGCACCGGGTCCTGGAGTGCATCGAACAATAGCCCGATCAGCTCTTCGGGTCGTGACAAGACCCCGGCGTCGCGCAGACGCTCCGCGATCCGCGTGCGAAGCCCGACGAGCCTACGCTCGAGCGTTGCCTCGACGAGCCCGCCGTAGGTGCCGAAGTAGTGCGTGATCAGCGCATGACTCACCCCGGCTTCTTTCGCGACTTCTTTGAGGCCCACTTGGGCGGGATGCGACTCGAGGAACACGCGCTCTGCCGCATCGAGAATCTCGAGTCGCGCGACCTCGGGAGGCCGCCGCCGTCGTGTCCGGCTGTGCCTGCCCGCTCGTTTCTCGCGTCGAATTCGCCTGCGCTCTCGGGACATTACATCGTGAACTTCGCACACTATTTTCACGTTGACAATATCTCGATCGGCATTATTATCAAGGTGACAATAGTTATTGGCACCATGCCAATACTTATTCACATCCCGCCAATAAGGCACACCATGCTCACTCCGTCCAACACCAACGCCTCCCACAGCCTCGACGATGTCGCCGATTTGCCCGCGCTCGTGCGCTGGCGTCTCGCGCTACGCGCACTCGCGCGCGTGATGGTAAATCCCGAGGAAACCGATCAGGTCCTCGTCTTCAGCAACCTCGCAAATGCAGGTGGCCGCAATCATCGCCTGCACCTGTTCTTCGACGATCCGCGCGGCGAGCGCCTCTTCGAGGAACGGCGCGCGATCGATTCTCGTTCCATCAACCTCGACGAGCTCGCGAAGTTGCCGACCGGCACCCTCGGCCACGCCTATGCGTCCTTCATGAAGGCGCACGGCCTAACGCCCGACGTATTTGATGGTCGTCCAGATGCAGTGCGCGACGACCGTGCCGCGTACGTGATCCAGCGGATGCGCCAGACGCACGATTTGTGGCACGTCGTGACAAACGCCGAAACCGACCCCGCTGGTGAAATCGCGCTGCAGGCGTTCACGTTCGCGCAAATCGGTGCTCCCAGCTCTGCGATCCTCGCGGTTTTGGGAACACTGCGCAGCCTGCGCCACACGCGGCAGGTCGTGCGTGATGCTCTCGAGCTCTATCGTCGCGGTCGCGTTGCCGAGCCGCTCGTCCTGTTCCCGTGGGAAGACCATTGGACGACGCCGCTTGTCGAAGTGCGACGCCTGCTCGGCTTGCCGACAGAACCGCGCGTCGTCGGTGGCTACACGGCCGACCTGCTCGCGGCCTGACGACGTCGGCGGCGCAGATCGCGTGTCATCACGGGCTCGTATTGAGCGTTCGATCATTCTGACTACGAACTCGCGCTGGCACTGTGCGGTGATTCCACAGTGCACTGAAAACGCTGGTTCAGCGCGCGAAATCGCTCGGGCGCGCACTGCACGCGCACAGCTGCGCGCCGAGAAGACGCATGCGATACCCTCTCATGTCTCGTCTCGACGACGATCTCTCAAAGGAGACCTGTTGGCCGCGGCGGTTGCGACTTCCGACGGCACTCGCCGTCGCCATCATTGGCTCGTCGGCAACCGCAGCGCTCTCGTTCGCCGGGTGCACCGGCGGTCATCACGCGCCAGGCGATAGCAGAGCGCCTGATACGGCGGTCATCGACAGCATTTCGATTTTTTCCGACGACGCCATGGCCGACGTGGCCATCGATGCGAAGCCAGACGCTCGACCTGACGCACGCCCCGATGCGCCACCGGATGCGCGTCCCGATGCGCCACCGGATGCGCGACCGGATTCGCCACCCGACGCGCGACCCGATACACCCATCGTTTGATGACCATCCGCGGTCCGGTCTGGACCGCGAGCTTCCGAGGAAATCGGAGATTTCTCGATAGAGACACCGACGGTCACGCAACGGAATGCAGTTGCGAATACGAACGGCGGTCGTCGCGACGAGCGCGCTCGCCGTGCGCGTGGCACTGCACAGCTGCCGTCGCGCGCCGCGCATGCGATACCCGATCATGGGCACCGCACGCGATGGCGATGACGAACGCGTACCGGCGGTGAAGCGCCTGCGCGTTCCGGTGTCGCTCATCGTCGCGTTCCTCGGGTCCGCGACCGCGGTCAGCATGTCGTATGGCGGTTGCCACACGACAACCGATCCCATCGACGCCGGCATGCTCGACAACGTTCGAACGGACGCCGACGTTGGTGACGGTGGTCGCGGCGACGGTGGCGACGACCGGGGCGACGGCGGTCGCGACGCAGCCCCCGCCGACACACCCGTCGTTTGATGAGCATCGGCGACCCGGTCGGGTCGCGAGAGCAGATGGAGGACGGACCGGGCATCGGTGCGAACGTCGGCAGGGATGCGCGTGCCCAGCGAGGCCAACATCGGCTCCCTAGGCTGCGGTCCGACAACGACGTTGGATCCGTGCTATCGGAAATGTGATGAGCCGCTGGATCCGCTCGCAGCGAGCCGCGGTCGCCGAGCACGGCGACTCCTTGCTCTTGATCGGTCGCGATGGATCGGTGCGCAGCATCGACGGCGATAGCGCGGAGCTCACGCGCGTTGCGCTCGCGTTCTTTGGCTGCGCGCATGATGAGGCCGAGCTGGTAGCGCATATCGAGTCATTGGCGGGTCCCCTCGGTGATCGCGGTGGGGTGGTCCGCGACCTCATCACGCTTCTGCGCGAGACAGGCGCGATCGAGGCCGACCGAAGTCATGATCCAACGGGCGATGGTCGCGCCGGCGGCGCCCGTGATGGCACGACAGGCATGCGTGTGGTGATTGCGATCAGTGGTGCGATCGCCGCGAGTCATGCGCCTGCACTCGTCACGGCCCTGCAGCGGCGTGGTCATACTGTCGAGGTCGCGCTGACGCAGACGGCATGTCGGTTCGTCGCTGTCGATACACTTGCAGCGATATTGCAGCGCGAGCCGCAATGCTCGATGTGGCCGCGCGCAGCGCATGTGCCCGTGCCACACGTAGCACTCGCGCACTGGGCCGAAATCGTCATCGTGTATCCGGCGAGTGCGACCACGATCGGTCGCATCGCGAACGGCGACTTGTCGGAGCTCGTGTCGGCGATTGCGCTCACGACTCGCGCACCGGTCGTGATCGTGCCTTCAATGAATCGCGACATGCTCGAAGCACCAGCGGTCCAGCGCAACCTCGAGAAGCTGCGCGCTGATGGGCACACGATCCTGCATGGCGTGCCATCGCAAGAAGTCGCGGAGGCGCCGACAGTGCGCGAAACACTCGGCGGCGCTGCACCCGCACCGGGCGAAGTAGTCGCGACGATCGAAGCGTTGCGTCGTGCCGGCGTGTTGTCGCCGCGAGGCGCTGCCACAGGCACAGCCACGCCGCATGGCAGCACCGCCGCGACGCCTCACCTCGGCAGCGCGGGCACACTTTCCTCGAGCACCGCGGACACCTGGAATGCGGCCTATCGCTCGCCACTCGTGCCATGGGCGAGCGACACGTGCGATGCGGACATCGCCGCGGAGCTCGCGAAGCACGTCCGCAAACCCGGCGGCTCGACATCCCGATTACTCGATCTCGGCTGTGGGCTCGGTCAGGTCGCAGCACATGCGGCGCAGGCCGGGTATCGCGTCGTCGCGACAGACATCTCCGACGTCGCACTCTCACTCGCTCGACACCGCGCCGCCGCCGCGGAGCTCGACATCGTCTGGCTGCGCGATGACATCTGCGCGACCGCCCTCGTTGGACCGTTCGACGTCATCGTCGATCGCGCAACACTCCACACGCTCCCTGCGGCGCGCGCGTGGACGTGGGCCGCTGCGATGCAGCGCCTCATCGCGCCGGGCGGCATCGCCATCATCAAATGCCATCGCGACGGGATTGCCGGCGTCACGACCGGGTGGTCCGCCGCCGCGATCGCCGGCCTCTTGCCTGACTTCCGCATCGTGGCGGAGCACGCCAGCGAGCTGCCCGGCATCCTCGATGCGACGCCGGTCCCCGCCACCTTCGTCGTGCTGCAGCGCTAGGCGCGATCTGCGATACTGCGCGTCGACGATGGCACGCGTGGTTGCAATTACGGGCGCGAGCGGGTTACTCGGCGGCAACCTCGCCGTCGAGCTCGTCGCGAAAGGGTATCAGGTCGTCGCGACGAAACGCGCCGGCACGAAGGTCGCGCATCTCGATGACGTCGCGATCGAATGGCGCGACGCCGACCTCGGCGATCAGCAGAAGCTGATGGCTGCGTTCGCCGGCGTCGACGCCGTGTTTCATTGCGCGGCGGCCGTATCGGTCAAACGCGACGTCACGCCCGAGATGCGAGACACGAACGTCGCCGGCACCAGCCGCGTGATCGAAGCGTGCATAGCCGCGAACGTGAAGCGGCTGATTCACACGTCATCGGTCGTGGCGGTGGGACTGTCGCCCGATGGCACGCCATGCGACGAGACCGCGACCTGGAACTTCGAACGCGAGGGATTGCTCGACGCGTATGCGATCACGAAGCACGAAGCCGAGGAGCTCGTGCGCGGCGCCGCCGAGCGCATCGATGCGGTGATCGTCAACCCGACGTACATGTTCGGTCCGCGCGACGCGCGGCCAAGCTCGGGCAAGATGATCGTCGATGTCGTCAAGCGGCGCCTGCCGGGCTGGACGGACGGGTTTAACAACTTCGTCGACGTGCGCGATGTCGCGCGCGGCATGATCGCCGCGTGGCAGCGCGGGCGTCGCGGCGAGCGCTACATTCTCGGCGGTCACGACATGACCTACCGCGAGGTCTTCGAACAAATCGCTCGCATCGGCGGCGTGAAGCCACCGCGGTTTCGCATCCCCAAGCCGGTCGCGCGACTCGTCGGCAAGTGGGGTGATCGTCTCGAGTCGCGCGGCAAGCGCGCGGTCGTGAACTCGACGCAGATCAAGTACGCCTACACGAACCGCTTCCGGTTCGCATCGCGCAAAGCCGCCGAGCAGCTCGGCTACACGTACGGGCCGCTCGAATCCGCGATCAGCGATGCGATCGCGTGGTTCAAGAGCCACGGCATGCTCTGAGCCGCTACCGGCGCTCGCGCGCCTGCAGATAACTCTGTCCACGCGTCATCAGCGAGCGGAATCCTTCGAGGTCATTTGCGCGCACGACAGAGCGCAGCCGCTCGACGGCATAGAGCAGCGCCGCGAGCGACTCGGTGCCGTAATCGTTGAGCGTCTGGATCTCGAAGTAGAGGTCGGGGTTCTCGCCGGCAACCTTCGCAGAGACTGCGAGCTGCGCATCGAACGTCGTCGATGACAGCTTTGCTAACCGCGGCGCTGCCTCGCCACTCTCTGCGAGCGCCGTGAAGAACGCGATGTTGAGCGCGTGCGAGAGCCCGAGCACGTACGCAATCAAACGATCGTGACTCTCGAGATCCATCTCGACGAGCGTTGCCATCGTCGGCTCGAACAGCGCGCGCGCTGCCGCCGTCGCCTTCGGCACGCCGACATCGATGAAGATCACGTGCCGCCCGCTGAGCAGCTCGGTGTCGGGCCCAAACATCGGATGCACCGACGTGACCTGCGCGCCCGCCGCGCGCAGCTTCGCGAGACTCGTGCGTAGCGGGCTCTTCAGCGACCCGATATCGAACACGATCCCCTGCGGCGGCCGCGCAGCGAGCTGCTCGAGGATTTCCGCGGTCGCCGGCATCGGCGCCGCGACGACGATGATCTCGTGGTCGAGCTCGAGCGCGCGCCAATCGCTGTGATACGTGATGTTG
>Ga0070698_100002796_pt1 | contig 19223 bp, 11 predicted proteins | sample KBSK1502metaG_FD_65477 | JGI IMG/M metagenome (GOLD analysis project Ga0070698, IMG submission 65477) | Corn, switchgrass and miscanthus rhizosphere microbial communities from Kellogg Biological Station, Michigan, USA - KBS K1-50-2 metaG | ecosystem: Host-associated > Plants > Roots >...
CCTGGCAGACTACGGAGCTATGACCTTCGATTTGGCCGCCCTGCTGGCCGAGCGCGCCGGGCAGGGCTACGAGCTGCAGGACCGGTACCTCAAGCCCAACCTGTCCCGCATGCTGCACGTGATCGGGTTCGACAAGGTCTACGAGAAGGCCGAGGGCGGCTATCTCTGGGACGCCGACGGCAACCGGTACGCCGACTTCCTGACCGGCTTCGGCGTGTTCGGGATGGGCCGCAATCACCCGGCGATCCGTAAGGCGCTGCACGACCTGCTGGACAGCGAGGTCGCCGACCTGGTCCAGTTCGACTGCGCGCTGCTGCCCGGCCTGCTCGCCGAGCGGCTGCTCGCCAAGGTCCCGGGCATGGACCGCGCGTACTTCAGCAACAGCGGCACCGAGGCGGTCGAGACCGCGCTGAAGTTCGCCAGGTACGCCACCGGCAGGCCGCGCATCCTCTACTGCGACCACGCCTTCCACGGCCTGACCGCCGGGTCGCTGTCGGTCAACGGATCGGCCGAGTTCCGCCGCGGCTTCGGCCCGCTGCTGCCGGACAGCCGCATCCCGCTCGGCGACCTCGACGCGCTGGCCCGCGAGCTGCGCCAGGGTGACGTGGCCGGCTTGCTCGTCGAGCCGATCCAGGGCAAGGGCGTGCACGTGTCGCCGCCGGGCTTCCTGACCGCGGCCGCGGGCCTGCTCCACCAGCACGGCGCGGTGCTGATCTGCGACGAGATCCAGACCGGGCTGGGCCGGACCGGCCGGTTCCTGGCCTACCAGCACGAGGACGTGCAGCCGGACATCGTCACGATCGCCAAGGCGCTGTCCGGCGGGTTCATCCCGGTCGGCGCCACGCTGGCCAAGGACTGGATCTTCGGCAAGGTCTACTCGGCGATGGACCGGACGTTCGTTCACGACTCGACGTTCGGCCACAACGCGGCGGCCATGACCGCCGGGCTCGCCACGCTCGCCGTCATCGACGACGAGCACCTGACCGAGAACGCCGAGCGCACCGGCCAGGCGCTGATGACCGCGCTGGCCGAGATGACCGGCAGCTACGAGATGCTCGGCGAGGTGCGCGGCCGCGGCCTGATGATCGGGCTGGAGTTCTGTAAGCCCCGCTCGCTCAAGCTGCGCACCGGCTGGAACATGCTGCAGGCCGCCAGGCACGGGTTGTTCGCGCAGATGATCGTCGTGTTCCTGTTCCAGCGGCACCGGATCCTCACCCAGGTCGCCGCCGATCACGACGAGGTGATCAAGCTGCTGCCGGCGCTGATCATCGGCGAGACCGAGGTGAAGCTGTTCTGCGACGCGTTCGCCGACGTGATGGACGACGCCAGCCGGGGCAGCGGCCTCATGTGGGACTTCGGCCGGAGCCTGATCAAGCAGGCGGTCCGCCGCTGAGCTGGCGCGAGCCTGGCCGGCGCAGGGCTCACATCGCCGCCCGCTCCAAGATCATCGGTTATGCCGGAACGTTGAGGTTGTCAGGACAGCCCTAAGTCTTCGCCGTAACCGGAGCCCGCGTCAGGGCAGGCCCGCGGCCAGCAGCGTCTCGGCGATGTCGAGGTCGGCTGGGCTGGTGACCGGGAAGCTCAGCTCGCTGCCCGGCACCAGCCGCACCGTGACCTCGGGCAGGTAGCGCAGCACGACGGCGCAGTCGTCGGCGGGCTCGAACGCCGGGTCGGCGCGGGCGAGTTCGTGACCGCGGCGGATCACCGCCAGGCGGAATCCCTGCGGCGTCTGCCGGCGTCGCAACCGGTCTCGTTGCGGCCGTTCGGTAATAAATTCGTTCTCGACCGCCACCATCGTGTCGGCGGCGGGGACGACGGCGCAGACGGCGTCGTGCGAGCCGAGCGCGGTGACGCAGCCGGCGATGACCCGCTGGCTGAGCAGCGGCCGGGCCGCGTCGTGGATCAACACGCCGGCGTCCGCGTCGCCCAGCGCGCCGAGCGCGCGGCGGACCGACTCGGCCCTGGTCGCGCCGCCGTCGATCACCCGCGACACCTTGCGGTATCCGCCGGCCGCGAGCCGCCGGCGCACCTGCTCCGTCAGCGCGGCCGGGACGACCACGAGGATCTCCTCCACCGAGGGTGCCTGCTCGAACGCCGCGACCGAGTGCTCGATCACCGGCCTGCCCGCCAGCGGAGCGAGCAGGGCCCGAACGGCTGCGCCAGACGAGCCGGTGGTCTCGGCGGCGACGATCACGGCGACGACGCGCCGGCGGCCGCGGCCGTCGGCGGTGGCGGCTGACCTGCCCGGGGCGGTCACGACCTGGCCAGGGACGTGGCGGCGACGGCGAGGTCGGCTGGATAGGTGATCTTGATGTTGCGGTCGTCGCCGGGGACGCAGCGCACCCGGATGCCGGTGTACCTGGTCACGCACGAGGCGGTGTCGGTGCCCGCGAACCCGTCCGCGGCGGCCCGCTCGTAGGCAGCCAGCAGCGGCGCGGATAGGAATCCCTGCGGCGTCTGCATGGCCGTCATCGTGCCGAGATCCGCCTCGGCCACGGAGCCGTCCTCGCTGGCCAGCGTCAGGCCGTCGCGTGGTACCCCGGGCACCGCGCCGCCGGCCTGCCGCGCGGCGGCGAGCACCGCGGCGATCAGGCCCGGCGTGACCAGCGGGCGGGCCGCGTCGTGGATGAGCACGACGTCGGTCTCCCCGGCGGTGATCCGCGGCGCCAGGTGGCGCAGCGCCATGAGCTCGGAATCGTGGCGGGCCGCGCCGCCGGGCACCACCTCCACCGGGCAGCCGGGGAGCTCGCGGGCCAGCACCTCAGCGGCGAGCGCCTCGTCCTGCGGCCGCACCACCAGCACCAGCACGCCGATCCCGGCGACCCCGGCGAAGGCGCGCAGCGACCACGCCACGGCGCTGCGCCCGCCGAGCGGCAGGTAGACCTTGTTCCGCTCGCCGCCCACCCGGGTTCCCGCGCCGCTGGCCAGCACCACGGCCGCCGCCGCCGGCCTGGCCTGCCGCTCTGTCATGCCTTCACGCACGGCCGAATGGTAGCCCGCTCGCGGAGGTCGCCGGCACCGCGCCGCCCGGGCGGCGCAACCGCGCTGCCGCGCCGCTCAGTGGCCCGCCGGTACGCTGGCAGCAGATTCGAGCCGGCCGCGGGACGTCGCGCGGCCGCGCGGAAGCGGCGGCTCGCCCGCGGGAGGCCCACGATGACGATGGCGCTGCTGCTAGCGGCGGCGCCCGACAGGCTGTCGGCGATGGCCCAGCCCTATCGCCGGCCGGGGGACCGGGCGCCGGGCGGCAGCGTGCCCGGGATCGACGTGGTGGTGCGCGACCGCCTGACGCGGGCCGGGGTGCGGCAGGTCGAGGTGGCCATGTGCGCCGACGCCGCGGACGGGCTGCGGGCGGTCGCCGCCGCCGCCCGCGCGGCGCGCGAGCCGGTCCTCGTGTGCCCGGCCGCCCGGGTGCTGGCCACCCCCGTCCCGGCACTGGCGGCGCTGCTCGCCGCGGCGGGCTCGGCCGCGGTGACCGCCACGGGTACGCTGCTCGTCGCCGCGACGGACCTGCCCGCCGCGGCCGAGGCGGCGGAGGCGCTGGCCGCCAGCATCGGCGCGGGCGACGGCCCGCCGGACGCCGGCGGCCCCCACCACCTGTCCGTGCGTCGCATCCACCGCAGGACGCGGGTGAGCGACGAGCTGAACGGCGCCGTCCTTTCCCTCGCCGAGCGGCTCGCCGGCAGCGGGGTGAAGGTGATCCTGCTGACCGTCAGGGACGCCGCGAGCATCGACCAGGCGACCGGCCCGGCCGCGCGGCGGCCAGGCCGCCCTGCGCGCCCGCCCCGGTCCGAGAACGGGCTCGTGGCCGAGCTGGCCGGGGCGCCCCTGGCGGGCGGGATCGCGCGGTGGGCCGCGGCCCGGGCGATGGCCCCCAACACGCTCACCCTCGCCGCGCTCGCGCTCACCCTGTGCGCCGCGGCCTGGTTCGCGGCCGCCACCAGGCCCGGGCTGATCGCCGGCGCGGCGTTGCTGGTCGCCGCGCTGCCGGTGCGGCAGGCGCGCGCCCTGCTGCCGGCGGGCGGCGTCGCCGCCGCGGCGTTTGGCGGCTGGCTGGACGCGGTATCCGGCGCGGCCGGCGAGTACGCGGTCTACGCCGCGCTCGCCGTCGGCTGGTCCGCCTCGTCGCCGCGGCCGAGCCAGCCGTGGGAGTTCGCGACCGCGGCGATGATTTTGCTGGCGGCACGGCAGATGACCGAGGCCTGCCACGCGTGGACGGCGGGAGCCGGGCAGGAGATGCGCGGCTCTGGCTACCCGCTGCTGCGGCTGGCCGGGCAGAGCATCGCGCTGCCCCCCGGCGAGCGCACGCTGCTGATCGCCGTGACGGCGGCCGGCTGGGGACCCCGGGTGGCGCTGACCGTGCTCACCGGCTGGGGTGCCGTGGCGCTCGGTTATGCGCTGGCCGAACGCGCCGTCGCCAGCCGCGGGCCGGCCGCGGCGACCCGTCGCGGGGACGGCGGCCAGGCGGCCCGGAGCGGCGCGCGATGACCGCGCCCGACGCGATCGGCCGGCCGCGGCCCGGCCCGGCCGCCGGCGGGGTCGCGGGCGGCCTGGCCGGGTGCCGGGACGACGGCCCGCTGGCGAGCCGGATCGGCCGGGTGGTGCAGGGCCAGCTGCTGCCGCTGCCGCCGGCCGTGGCCGGCGTCACGGTCACCGCGGTGCTCGCCGCGCTCGGCCTGCGCAACCTGCCGGGCGTGCTGCTGCTGACCCCCGCGGTGGCCATGCTGCTCGCCGCGCTCGGCGCCGGCCATCCGCACGACGGGCGGCTCGACTGGCTGGTCCCCCCGCTGCTGCAGGCCGGCCAGTACGTCTACCTGGCCGCGGCGGGCTTCTCGCTCGGCGTGCCCCCGCCCGCCACGTTCGCGCTGATCGCCGTCGTCGCGCTGCACTACCTGGACCTGCTGCACCGGCAGCGGTACGGGATACCGCCCGGGCCCCGGGTGGCCGCGGCCGGCCTCGGCTGGGAAGGGCGGATGCTGGTGGCCGGGGCCGGCGGGATGCTGGGCACCGAGACGTTCGTCTACATCGCGCTGGCCGGCTACCTGGGCGCGCTGTTCGGCTGGGACAGCGTGACCCGCTGGCTCGCGGTCCGCGACGGAGCGGTCCCCCGGTGACGGGGCCGGGGTGGCAATCGCTGACGTCGATCCGGCGCGGCTGGGTCGCCGCGGCCTTCGGCGTGTGCGCGGGGTATTCCGGCGCGGTCGCGCTGCTGACCACCAATGACCTGCACCGGTTGTGGGGCACGACCGCCGCGGTGGGCTACCTGATCGCGGCCGTCGCGACGCTCACCTGGCGATCGCGGGGACTTGACCTGGCGCTGGTGTCCGGCCTGTGCGGCGCGCTGCTCGTCCCGCTCGGCTGGCTCGCCGCGCAGGGCAAGCAGCAGCCCGAGGTGAGCGTCATCGTCAGGTCGGCGCAGCTGCTCGTGCACCACGGCACGCCGTACCAGAGCACCGCGGCGCTGGCGGCCGCCCACCACCCGTACGCCTACGACCCGTACCTGCCGGTGATGACGCTGTTCGGGCTGCCGCGCGCGCTGGCCGGCTCGCACGTGATCACCGACCCGCGCATCTGGTTCGGCGTCGCGTTCGTGCTCGCGTTCGGCCTGGCGCTCGCGGTGGCGGGCGCGCAGGACTGGATCCGGTGGACGGTGTTCCTCACCGCGAGCCCGGTGATCGCCTTTGAGCTCGCCGTCGGCGGCACCGATGTCCCGGTGCTGGCGCTGATGTGCCTGGGCCTCGCGCTGCTGTGGGGGATGAGCAGGCGCGCGTCCCGGCCGGTGCTCGCCGGGCTCGTGCTCGGCGTGGACGCGTCGATGAAGGCAACGGCCTGGCCGGCGCTGGTCATCGCCGTCGTGCTGCTCGCGGTCAGGGACGGGCGCCGGGCGGCCACCCAGTTCACGGCCACCGCCGCGGCCGCGTGCGCGGTGCTGGTCGGCCCCGTCGCCGCGATCTGGCCCGGCGCGCTGGCGGTGAACACGATCTCGTTCCCGCTGGGGCTGACCAGGGCCGCGTCGCCCGCGGCCAGCCCGCTGCCCGGGCACCTGCTGGCGCAGACCGGGCACACCGGTCACCTGATCGCCGTGGGGCTGCTCGCGCTGGCCGGCGTCGGCATCCTGGCGTGGCTGGTGGTGGCGCCGCCGCGGGACGTGCCGGCGGCCACCTGGCGGCTCATCGTCGGCCTGACGCTGATGTTCACGCTGGCCCCGGCCACCAGGTTCGGCTACTTCATCTACCCCGGCGGGCTGCTGGCCTGGCTGCTCGTGGCCCGCGCCGGCCGCCCGGCCGGCCGTGCCGAGCCGGTCCAGCCGGCCGCCGCCGTGGACGGTGGCGACGCGCGGTCAGGTGCCGTTCGACGGGTTGTCCGGGCCGGTGAACGCGCCGGAGTCGCTGCAGATGTTCGTGCTCGCGTTGATGCCGCCGTAGGACTTGCTGATGTTATTGGCGGCCTTCGACGACGAGGACGAACTGGGCGACGATGAGTTGCCCGCTGTGGTGGTGCCGCCGGGCGTCGCGGAACTGTGCAGCCCGGTGAACGTCGAGCCGATGATGAGGTCGAGCGTGCCCGGCGCGAGGCCGGCGACCTGCTGCACCTTGACGGAGCTGAGCTCGGCCTTCAGCGTGTTCACCATCGGCAGCTCGGCCAGCGAGGAGTACTCGATGACGCTGTCGGTGTAGGCGGAGCTGGCCGCGTCGGCGGCGCCGGTGACGTGGAAGCCCTTGCTGGTCAGGTCCGTGGCCGCCTGCCCGGCCGCCCCCGCGACGCCGTTGCCGTTCAGCACCAGTACCTGGACCTTCCCCGGACTGGTGGTGGCCACCGTGACCGGCTGCTGCGTGGGCTTCGCCTTCGGCATTTTCGGCAGCGCCCGGTCGTGCGCGAGCGCGCGGAAGAGCCGCTTGGCCTGCGGCTGCTCCCAGACCACGCGGTTGGGGTCGGACGGGGCGGGGATGTTGGGCACGGTGACGAACTGCACCGTCTTGGTGCTCAGCAGGCGCAGGTCCCCGGCGAGCGCCGCCATGTCGCTGAGCGACAGGCCCTGGTCCGTGGTCAGCGCCCTCGCGGCGTCCCGCAGGACCGAGTACATCTTGCCGTAGTTGCCGAGTAGCTGGCCGGACTTCACCTCTTGCATGAGCCCAGCCATCAGGTACTGCTGGCGCTGGATCCGCTGCAGGTCGGAGCCCTCACCCACGTACCGCTCGCGCCAGAACGCCAGCGCCTGCGGTCCCCACACGTGGTGCCTGCCCGCGGACAGGTTGAGGCCGGACTTCGGATCCTTGACCGCCTCGGGCAGGCAGACGTTGACCCCGCCGACGTCGTTGATGACCTTCTCGAACCCGGCGAAGGTGAGCCCGACGTAGTGGTCGATGCGCACGCCCGTCTCCTGCTCGACGGTCTTCCACAGGCACGGCGGACCGCCGAAGGCGAAGGTGGCGTTCAGCATCTCGGTCTGGCCGGGCTGCGCCGGCTGGCCTGAGTCGCCGAGCCCGTCGGGCTTGCAGGCCAGGATCGGGACCAGCGAGTCGCGGGGCAGGCTGACCACGACCGCGCCCTTGTGATCGGGCCTGATGTGCACGATCAGCATGGTGTCGGAGCGCTGGCCCTGGATGAACTTGCCGAACTTCTGGTTGCTGCCCGCCCGGCTGTCCGAGCCGACCAGCAGGATGTTCTCCGACGCGTTGTACACGGGCGGCCGGTGGCTGCCGAGATCGGGGGCGGCGAACGTCACGATGCTGTGCAGCGTGTTCAGGTACTGGGCGTAGGCCGCGAGGGAGGTGCCGGTCACCAGGACCGTGACGATGACCGCCATCCAGGCGGCGATCTTGCGGCCCCGGGAGGCGCGGCTCTTCCGCCGCGCTCTCGGGGCGCTTCCGCCCGTGTCGTCGGTGTCGTCGTAGCGGGTCATAGTTCTCCAGCGCCTGACAAACCTGGCATCCGGCGCGCCAGCTCGGGTGCTGCGTGCACGTTATCGTATGCGGTCTATGCCCGGTGGGGGCCGTAATGTCCCCAAACCCGGACCCGAGACACGGCTCTGACCTCGGTCGCGTCACCTCCGCCCATGTCGTACGACGATCACACCCCGCTCACGGTTCCCTTTAGGGTGGGGTACGTGCGTTCTGGACTGCGCAGGCTGCTGCGACCCGCAGGCCCCGGCGACACCGCCGAGCTGGCCGTGCCCGTCGACGCCGCCGGGCCGGTCACGGAACCGGAGACGGACGCTGCTGGCCAGCCGGAGGCCGCTGCTGGCGAGCTGGAGGCCGATGCCAGCGAGCTGGAAACCGACGCTGGCGAGCCAGAGGTGGCCGGCGAAGCTGAGGGGCTGACCACGGCGGAACCAGAGGCCGATACCGACGAGCCGGAGGTGGCCGAGCCGGAGCCGGCCGGCGGCGTCACCCTGCGGTTTGCCCGGCACGCGCGGGCAACCGAGGCCGGTGCGGCAGCGATCGGCCAGGGCTTCTCCCGGCTCACGCTCGTTCCGGTGCTGCTGGTCATCGCGTGGCTGCTGCCTGCCGTGCCACTGCTGCTCGCCGGGAGCTTCGCGCTCGCGCCGATGCTGGTGATCTCCATACCCCTCGCGCTGGTTCTTATCGTCATCGGCCTGCGGCAACTGCCCGACCGGTGGCCGTCCAGCGCGCAGGCCCAGCCAGGACCGGGTGCCCGCGCGCCGTGGTGGTCGCTGCTCGGCAGCGTCGCGGTGGCGGCGGTATTCGCCGCGTGGCAGATCGCGGAGAACTCCCAGCAACTGGTGGTGACCAGGGATCCCGGTACGTCGCTGCAATTCGGCTACTGGCTCGCCCAGCACGGATCGGTGTCCATCCCGGTGCAGGCCGCGGCGTTCGGCGGTGTCCACCCGGGCCTGGTGTTCGGCAGCACGGGCTTTGTCCAGCAGGGCGCGTCGCTATCCGCGCAGTTCCTGGCGGGGCTGCCAAGCGTCCTCGCGGCCGGCTTCTGGGCAGGCGGGATTCACGCGGCGCTGCTCGTGCCGCCAGTGCTCGGCGCGCTGGCGGTGCTGACCTTTGCCGGGCTGGTGGGCAGGCTGGCCGGGCCGCGCTGGGCGCCCGCGGGCGCGGTGGTGCTCGCCCTCGCCCTTCCGGAGCAGTACACCAGCCGTGCCCCGTTCAGCGAGCCGCTGGTCCAGATCCTGCTGCTCGGCGGGCTGTGCCTGCTCATCGACTCGCTGACGGCCCCGGCCTCGTCGCGGGCCCGCGCGGCGCGATGGTGGCTCGCCAGCCCGAGCCCGAGGGTGGTGCTGGCCGTCCTCGGCGGGCTGGCTCTCGGCCTCACCGCGACCGTCCAGGTGGACGGGCTGACCGACGCGCTGCCCGCGATCCCTGTCATCGGCGTCATGCTCGCCGCCAGGAGGCCGCAGGCGCTTCCGTTCGGCGCCGGACTGGTCGTCGGCGCGGGATACGGGCTCGCCGCTGGCTATGTGCTGGCGCGGCCGTATCTCGATTCGCAATCGTCGTCGATGCGCACGTTCGGGATAATCGCGGCTGCCGTGATAGCGGTGACGGCCGGCGGCGTGCTGTGGGCGCACTACGGGCGCGATCTGATCGAGCAGTACTGGCAAGACTGGCCGGGCGTCAAGCGGATGCTGGCGGCGCGCCCGCTGCGCTGGCTGCCGGAGGCGGCGGCGGCCCTGACGCTGCTGGCCCTGGTCGGCTTCGCGATCCGGCCCTACGTGCAGACCGTCCGGGCGAACTCGGGCCCCTCGGTGACCGGCTACGTCGGCTACCTGCAGCGCGTGGCAGGGGTGCCGCTCGACCCCACGCGGACGTACGCCGAAGACACGCTGTACTGGGTGATCTGGTACATCGGGCTGCCCGCGGTGCTGCTCGGGGCGTTCGGGCTGGCGATGCTGGCCCGGCGGGTGCTGCGCGCGCTCATCACCTGGAACGATCCGGACGGCGCGGCCAGGATCTGGGCGCTGCCGCTGCTGATCGTCGGGTGGGTCACGGTCACTGTCCTGTGGCGGCCGGGGACCGTCCCCGACCAGCCATGGGCCAGCCGCCAGCTGGTGCCGGTCGTGCTGCCCGGCCTGATCCTGGCCGCGGTCTGGGCCGCCGCGTGGCTCACCGGCCGGGCGGGCGTGCGCGGCGCGGGGAATGTGGCGTCGTCGGCGGTGGCGGTGCTGAGCGTGGGGGCGTTGCTGCTGCCCACCGCCCTGACCACGTTCGGCGTCGGCGTGACGGCCCCGCGCGGGTCCGAGCCGATCTCGTCGGCAGCCGGGCTGGCGTTCCAGCGGACCGGCGCGGGCCAGCTCGCCGCCGTGAACCAGCTGTGCGTGGCAATCGGCTCCGGCGCCTCGGTGGTGATCGTGGATCCAAGGCTCGGCAACCGTTTCACGCAGCTCATCCGCGGTGCGTGCGACACCCCGACGGCCCGGGTGACCAGGTCCAACCCGTTCGAGGTGGTGCCGGTGCTGGCGGGTATCCAGCGGGCCCGCAGGCGTGCCGTGCTGCTCGGCGCGACCCGGGCGGAGCTCGCCGCGTACGGCGGGCTGCCGCGCGAGATCGTCAACCTGACCACGAGGCAGGACGCGCACGACCTGACCCGGCCGCCGACCACCACCTGGCCGGACCGCTACACGATCTGGATGTCGCAGCCCGGCGGCGGCTAGACCCTGGGCTGCATAGGCTGCCGGTGTGCGATTCGGTGACTTCAGGCTCGAGCGGTACTTCGCCCGGTGGGAGTTCAGCGCCAAGATCCTGCTCGGCAGCAGCGACCCCGAGTCGATGCTCCTCGGCGACCTGCTGGAACTCGCCGACGCTGACGGCCGCCGGCGTTGGGACGAGCTCTGGCTCGGTTACACCGAGTCGGCGGGGCTGCCGGCGCTGCGCGAGGCGGTCGCGGGCCAGTTCGGCGGCTGCGAGGCCTCGGACGTCCTGGTCTTCAGCGCGCCCGAGGAAGCGATCTTCCACGTGTCGGCCGCCGTGCTGGAACCGGGCGACCACATGGTCGGCGTCACGCCGGCTTACCAGTCGTCGCATGAGATCCCGCGTTCGGTGGGCGCGCAGGTCACGCTCGTGCCGCTGCGCGAGGACCGCGGCTGGAAGCTGGACACCGACGAGCTCGCGGCCGCGGTCACCGGGCGGACCAGGCTGATCTACGTCAACTTCCCGCACAACCCGACGGGCGCCGTGCTGGGCGCCGCCCACCAGCGGCGGGTCGTCGAGATCGCCGACGCGTGCGGCGCCTACCTGTTCAGCGACGAGGTGTACCGGGGGCTCGAGCTCGATCCGGCGGAGCAGGTCCCGCCCGCGGCCGACCTTCATCCGCGCGCGATCAGCCTGGGCGGCCTGTCCAAGGCCTACGGCCTGCCCGGGGTGCGGCTGGGCTGGACTGTCTGCCGCGACGCCGGGCTGAACCGCCGGATGCAGGCGGCCAAGGACTTCACCACGATCTGTTCTGCCGCGCCGAGTGAGGTACTCGCCCTGATCGCGGTCCGGGCGGCGGATCGCATCATCGGCCGCGCGCTGTCCGTGATCACGCGCAACCTGGGCCTGGTCGACGAGTTCATCGCCCAGCGGCCGGACGTCTTGCGCTGGGCTTGTCCGCGGGGTGGCAGCATCGGCTTTCCCGAGCTGGTGCTCGGCATCCCGGTGAGCGAGTTCTGCGAGAGGCTGGTCACCGAGCGGGGCGTGCTGCTCGTGCCCGGGACGATGTTTGATGCCGCCACCAACCACTTCAGGATCGGGCTCGGTCGGGCGAACCTGCCGGCTGGCCTGGCGGTGCTGGGTGACTTCATCGACGGGCTGGAGACGGGTCAGGGATAGTAGATGACCTATCTGGGGCCCGACGGGGCCGGTCCGATTTGCCCGCGGCGGCGTGACGGACTAGAGTGACTACGCACTCGACGCGGGGTGGAGCAGTTCGGTAGCTCGCTGGGCTCATAACCCAGAGGTCGCGGGTTCAAATCCCGCCCCCGCTACCAGGCGAAACGTCCCCGGAGACTACCTCTCCGGGGACGTTTTCGGCTACTTGTGACCAAACTCCCGGTCACAACCACCCGGCGCCGGCGCAGACCTGCTGTTCGCCTTTCGCGCCCGCCGCGTCTCCGCCCCCTACATTGCCCCGCCAGGCTTGCCGTCCATGAAGTTCAGACGAGTGTGGTCAGGTCGGCCACCAGCCGGTCGGTACCGGGCAGGCTGAGGATCCTGCGCTGGTAGCCGCGGGCCGCCAGCCGGTACATCGAGTCATGCAGTACTTGTCGGCACTCCGCGGCAAGCGCCGTCGCGTCCGCCTCGTCCGGGCGTAGCACCACGCCCACGCCCAGTTCGGCAAGACGCTGGGCGTTGGCTGGCTGGTCCGCGTACAGCGGTAGCGCGACCATCGGGACTCCAGCGGTGAGCGCCTCCCGGACACCTCCGAACCCGGCGTGGGTGAGGAACAGGTCACACGCCGGGAGCAGCAGTCGCTGCTGCACGAACGAGGCCAGGTGAACGTTGCCGGGCCGCGGCCCGTTCCAGTCGGCCGGATCGGCGTCCCGCCCCAGTGCCACCACTGCGGTGCAGGGCAATGTGCCGAGGGCCTCAACGATGCGGGGCAACGGCGATGTCTCGGGCGACACCATGTGCCCGGTGAGGGAGCCGAGCGTCGCCAGCACGAACGGCTGGTCCGCGGGCAGCCCCGCGATCCCTGGATCCAGGGTTTCTGTCGGCTCGCCGGGCGCCCGGTAATAGCGGTGCGCCGCCGTGCGCAACTCGGCCGGGTACCAAGACTCGGGCAGCCAGCTGACCCACGGGTCGCGGGTGAGCGCGGACGTGTCGTTGACCGGCGACAACCCGAGGGTGACGCGCGACTCGTTGAGCCGGGGCAGCAGGCCGGGATGCCTGATCGGCACCAGCGGCGAGGCATCGAGCGTGACGCAAGGCACGCCAATCTTGTCGGCGAGCAGGTAGCCACCGAACTCGGTGCACTCGCGCACCACTAGGTCAGGCCCGAATCCCGAGACGGCGGCCAGCATGTCTTCTGCTGCCCGCATCGCGGTCAGACCGGCGAACAGCCGGCCGATTGCGGCGCCCGGCTCCATCATGTTGAGCTCTGGCAGCGGTACGCCGTCCAGGCCGAGCCCTATATTGCGCGCGAAAGCCGGGTCGGACGCCATTTCCGTCGGGCTCAGCGCCCTGGGCAGTGGCAGGATCGGCAGCCCCAATCCGTCCAGGTCGTCGGCCAGCGCCGGGCCGGTGGCCACCGCGACCTGGTGACCAGCCGATTGAAGCGCCCGCGCCAGCGGCACCATCGGCAGCATGTGCGAGTAGACGGTGAGGCTGGTCAGCAGGACCCGCATTTCCCTGTGGCCTCCTGAACTCCGGGCCCGACAGCGACATGAACCGCCAGGCAGCTGGAACCTTCATGAGCTTCGGCGACTGACCGCCCGGCCACGGAAAGACACGAGCACGCCAGCGGCCGCAGTTCAAATACAGCTGAGCCCCATCAACGTCCCGTCTACACGGTGTCAACGGAACACCCCTGAAGAGCGGCGTCTCCGCGGCCAGTTCGAGCGGGTCGAGGCTGTTGAAGATGTTGCCAGGAGGCTCGCCGAAGACGACGAGCCAGGGCAAAGCGCCCGGCAGTGTCGGACAGCGCGCTCGCAGAGGAAGGCATCGGGCCGGAAGGACCTGTGAATCGTCGGCCGTCAGAACCCTTTGATGTCAGCTGTCTTGTTCTGCCGAAGTAGCGCCCGCGATGGAGGTTCGGCCCGCATCACCTGCGTGGCCGCCTGGACCGCGTAGTTCTCAAGGACCAGTGCTGGCGGCCAGAGAGCGGCCGGGATGCATTCCCGCAGCCGACGTGAGGCGGACCCTGTCGCCGTAGTTTCGGAGGTGCGGTCTCACGCGCACTTGACCGGATATGCCGCCCGCGGCGCCAGCCAGGGCCTGACGCCGTTACTGATAACCCGGATCACGTTTGGGAATGCCCGCTCAACTATTGGTAGGGTGGTCGGGTGCCACGACCCCGGAGCTTCGACGAGGAGCAGGTCATCGATCGCGCCATGGGGCTGTTCTGGACCAGGGGCTACGAGGGGACCTCGGTGTCTGATCTCACCGCGGAGCTGGGCGTGCACCCGGGCAGCCTGTACCGCACGTTCGGTGACAAGCACGCACTCTTCCTGCGCGCGCTGGCCCGCTACCGCGACAGCCAGGCCCGCGCGCTGGCGCCTGCCCTGCTCGCCGGAGGGCCGGTCCTGCCCAGGATCCGCGCGGCGCTGGTGGGTTTCATCGAGCTGGCAGCGGAGCAGGACAAACCCCGGGGATGCCTGGCCGCCAACACCGCCGGGGAGCTGCTGCCCGGTGACAAGGAGGCCGCGCCCGGCGTGGCGGGTGTCCTATCCGATGTCGAAGACGGTTTCCTGCAGGGCCTGCGCGCCGCCGCGCGCCAGGGAGAGATCGCCACCAGCCTGGACCTGCCGGGCTGGGCGGCCGCGCTGACGATGCTGGTTCAGGGACTCCAGGTCGTCGCCAAGGCAGACCCTGACCCGCGCCGCCTGGTCCGTGGCGTGAACGCGGCCCTGCTTGCGCTCGCGGCGGAGCGGGATGCCGGCACAGGCGGACCCTGCTTGCCCGGGCAGGAAACGTAGTAGGCGGGGAGGCCATCAGTGGTGTCGGAGCTGCGGTTCGCTGTGCTCGGCCCGGTGCGTGCCTGGCGCGGGGACGCCGAGCTCGATCTGGGTTCGCCGCAGCAGCGGGCCGTCCTGGCGGTGCTGCTGCTGGCGGAGGGCCGGCAGGTGTCGCTGGGCGCGCTGGTGGACGCGCTGTGGGGGCAGGAGGCGCCGAAGGCCGCCGTGGGCACGGTGCGTACCTACGTCTCGCGGCTCCGGCACTGCCTAGAGACCAGTGGGGCTGGCGGCGTGCACGAGATGATTGAGTCGGCGGGTGACGGGTACGCACTGCCGCTGCGGTCGGCAGTGCTCGACCTCGACGTGTTCCTGAGCCGGACGAGGGAGGCACAGGCAGCCAGGCACGCGGGGAAGCGGGGCCGGGCAGCGGCTCTCCTCCGGGACGCTCTCGGGCTCTGGCAGGGGGTCCCGCTGGCCGGCCTGCCGGGCGAGTACGCCGAATCCCAGCGGGTGCGGCTCGCCGAGCTCCAGATGGCCGCGGTCGAGGACCGGCTCGCCCTGGACGTCGAGCTGGGCGGGCACGTCGCGGCGGCGACGGAACTGCAGGCCCTGCTCACCAGCCATCCGCTGCGGGAGCGGCTCAGCGAGTTGCTGATGCTCGCTCTGTACCGGTCGGGCCGCCAGGCCGACGCGCTCGGCGTGTTCGGCAGCACCCGGCGGCTGCTCAGCGAGGAGCTGGGCATCGATCCCGGTCCCGCCCTCGGCGCGATGCACCAGCGCATCCTCCAGACGGACGAAAGCCTCATCAGCAGGGCCGACTGCGACGGCGGAGGGCCGGCGGCTCCGTCACCGGTCACCCCGCTCGTTGGCCGGGACGACGACATCGAGGAGGTATCCGGGCTGCTGACCACACAGGACCGCCGTCTGGTCGTGCTGACCGGTGCCGGCGGGATCGGCAAGACGAGGCTGGCGCTGGCGGTGCTGGAGCGCAGCAGACCGCACTGGCGGGACGGCACCGCGTTCGTCGACCTCTCCGCGGTCACCGACCCCCGGCGGGTGCCGGACGCCGTCGTCTCGGCGCTCGGCCTGCTGGTGCAGGGACAGGAGCAGCCGCTGGACACGCTGGCCCGGCGCCTGGCCGGACGGCACATGCTGATCGTGCTCGACAACTTCGAGCAGGTGCTCGGCGCCGCCCCGATGCTGGCTGAGCTGGCGCAGCGGGCGCCGCGGCTGCACCTGCTGGTGACCAGCCGGGTGGTGCTGCGGGTCCGCGGCGGGCGGGAATGGCGAGTGAGCCCGCTGGGCGTTGCCCCGCCGGGCGGCCCCCCCGCGCAGCTGGCGGACGCGCCCGCGGTGCGGCTGTTCACCGAGCGGGTACGTGACGTCCAGCCCGGGTTCAAACTAACCAACGGCAACGCCATGGCGGTGGCTGAGCTATGCCGCACGCTGGATGGCCTGCCGCTGGCCCTGGAACTCGCGGCCGCCTCGATGCGGCTGCTCACGCCGGAGCAGATGCTGACGCGGCTGTATGAGCGGATGGATCGCCCCGGGTCCCTCGCCGACCTGCCCGGCCGGCAGCAGACGCTGACCCACACGATCGAGTGGAGCTATGACTTGCTGCCCGGGCCGGCGCGGCGGCTGCTGGCGCGGCTGTCGGTGTTCGCGGCCCCGTTCACCGTCGAGGCGGCCGAGGCGGTCAGCGGGCCGGAGGGCGGCGGCGCGCTCGAGGCGCTGTCGACGCTGCTGGAGCACAGCATGGTGAGCCCGGCGGAGCGTCCCGACGGCGAGCGCGGGTTCCGGCTGCTCGGCCCCATCCGCCGGTTCGCGGCCGCGCGGCTGGCCAACGCCGCCGAGCCGCTCAGCGGGCTGGAAAGCCACCTGCTCGGCGTCCTGGAAGCCGCGGGCGCCCGGCACGGCTCGCAGGACATGCGGCGGCTCGACAGCGAGCAGCCGAACCTCCAGGTGGTGCTCGCATGGGCGGCCCGCGAGCGGCGGCCGCCGGGCCCGCTGCTGCGGGCCATCGGGGATGTCTGGGTGTGGCTGCTGGTACGCGGGCACCTGCGGCGGAGCTCCGGGCTGTGGCAACAGATCGAGTCGTTGCCGCGCGACGGGCTGCGCACTGAGCGGGACCGGATGGCGTGGTCCTGGCTGATGGCCTCCGGCCTGCTGAACGACGGCGACCACGCGAGGACCTGCGCGCATATCGATGAGATCCTGCCGGACGCCCGCCGGCTCGTGAAACCGTGGCGGACGGCACTGCTGCTGATGGGGCGGGCGACCGCGCGCCCGTACACCACGCGCAGCCCCGCGCGCGCCGACTTCGCAGAGGCGCTCACGATCGCGCGGGACGCCGGCGACCCGCTCGCCCTTGGTTACCTCTTGTCGCATTACGGCTCCTTCCTCTGCATTGACGGCGATGTGGCCCGCGCCCGGGCGCTGCACGAGGAGATGCTCACGATCGCCCGCTCACTCTCTGACGAGAACATGCACGCCGAGGCGCACTACGACCTCGCGATGGACGCCCTGCCAGCCGGTGACACCCCGTCAGCGGAGGCGCATCTAGCTGTCGCGGTGCGACGCTACCGGGACATCGACCACCTCGACGGCCTGGCCCGCTGCCTGGGCGCGCTCAGCGCGCTTGCCCTGGGCCGCGGGCACGTGCACCTCGCCGCCCGGCTCATCGGCGCCGCCGCCGCGGCACGCGACAGCATCGGGCTGACGCCCTGGCCCGCGGTGACCGAGGCGGAACGGCGGACCATCGCGCAGGCAGAGGCGCTGCTGCCCGGCAGCGAATTCACCGCTCAGATAGCCGCTGGCCGGGGCCAGACGGTAGACGATGCGCTCACCCAGGCCCTGCTGCCGCTGGCCGGCGGGCGCCGGTGGCGATCTGACGGCACAGCCGTTCCCAGCCGGTCACACCTGCGGCAGCACGCGTTCGGCGCCGGACCGCGCCACCCTCAGGTCAGGGCCGCGGGACCGATCCCCGCCCGCGAAGCTGGGCGCGCAGCTCAGTAGCGCTGCCGCCTGCCTCGTTGACACGACGTTGACGTCACGTCGAAGGAGGCCGGCTTGCCTCGGTAGGCATGAACCCAAATTCCGAGGCACAGACCTATACAGCGGTAGCTAACCCCACGAACCGCGAGCCGGTCATCCCGGACGCGACGCTGCCCGAGTTCGTGCTCGGGCAGGCACACAAGCGGGGCAGCAAGCGGGCCCTGGTCGAGGCGGGTACCGGACGCGAGCTGAGCTACGCACAGCTCGCCGCGGCCGTCCGGGAGACCGGGGCGTGGCTCGCGGCCCGCGGCGTACGTCCGGGGGACGTGCTCGCCCTGTGCGCGCCGAGCAGCATCGAGTTCGCCGTGACCTCGTACGCGGCGTTGTCGGTCGGTGCGATCCTGACGACGGTCAACCACATCGCGACGGGTGAGGAGATCGTGCACCAGCTGCGCCAGACAGAGGCGTGCTGGCTGGTCACGACCGCCGACCTATTCGCGCTGAAGCTTGCGGCGGCGGCGCGTGCGTCGGGGATCGCGGAGACCTTCGTGATCGGCGCCGACACCGAGGTGACGCCGGGCCCACGGCGATTCGAGGTACTTGGCGCGGGCGGCGAGGCTGCGGCCCCGCGGAGTGACCTCAGTCCTTCCGATGTGGCGTTCCTGCCGTCCTCGAGCGGCACCACCGGGCTGCCGAAGAGCGTGGTGCTGAGTCATCGCAACCTCGTCGCTGACGTGTGCCAGATGCTGGCCATGCAGCGCGTGACCGAGGACGACGTGGTGATCGCGGCGCTCCCGCTGTTTCACATCTTCGGCTTCCAGCTGAGTCTGAATCTGTCGCTGTCCCAGGGCGCGACAGTGGTCATCCTGCCGCGGTTCGAGCTCAGCGCGTTCCTGCGCGCCATCCAGGACTACGGCGTGACCACGGCTTCGGTCGTGCCGCCGATCGTGCTGGCGCTCGCGAACAGCGAACTGACCGGCGACTACGACCTCTCGAGCCTGCGGGTGCTGACCTGCGGCGGGGCGCCGCTGGGCGCCGGCCCGGCCCGCGCCTGCGCGCAGCGGATCGGCTGCCGGATCAAGCAGGTCTACGGGCTGACCGAACTCGCCGGCGCCACTCATCTGCCCCCCGACAACGGCCCGGACCGGCCCGATTCGATCGGCCCCGCCCTGCCCGGCGTCGAGTGCCGGGTCGTCGATCCGGATACCGGCGCCGATCTGGGTCCCGGCGAACCGGGGGAGCTGCTCCTCCGGTCGGCCAGCGCGATGCGCGGCTACCTGGACGATCCGGAGGCGACCGCCGCGACCATCGACGCCGACGGGTGGGTGCACACCGGCGACATCGTGACCGTTGACGACGAGGGCTGGTTCCGGGTCACCGACCGGATCAAGGAGCTGATCAAGTACAAGGGGTTCCAGGTCGCGCCCGCCGAGCTGGAGGAGGTTCTGCTCACCCACCCGGCGGTCGCCGACGCCGCGGTCGTCCGCAGCCCGGATGCTGCGGCCGGCGAGGTGCCCAAGGCGTTCGTCGTTCTCAGCGCTCCCGCGACTGCCGACGAGATAACGACGTGGGTCGCCGAGCGCGTCGCCCCGTACAAGCGGGTACGCCGGGTCGAGTTCACCGATCAGATCCCCAAGTCCCCGTCGGGCAAGATCCTGCGCCGGCTGCTGGCCGA
>Ga0070698_100002797_pt1 | contig 19222 bp, 14 predicted proteins | sample KBSK1502metaG_FD_65477 | JGI IMG/M metagenome (GOLD analysis project Ga0070698, IMG submission 65477) | Corn, switchgrass and miscanthus rhizosphere microbial communities from Kellogg Biological Station, Michigan, USA - KBS K1-50-2 metaG | ecosystem: Host-associated > Plants > Roots >...
GTGACAACGCCCTTTACTTCATGGAGCTGGCCAAACGCACCCACGTGCCGGTGCTCCTGGTGGGACACGTGACCAAGGAAGGCACGGTGGCCGGACCACGCACGGTCGAGCATCTGGTCGATGCGGTTTTGTATCTGGAGGGCGATCCGTTTCATCCGTATCGGGTGTTGCGCGCGGCCAAGAATCGCTTCGGTCCCACCCACGAGGCGGGGATGTTCGAGATGGAGGAAGACGGCCTTCGTGAAGTGCTGAATCCCTCCGAGTTTTTGCTCCAGGAACGACACGCGGAATCCTCGGGTTCGGTGGTCACGGTCGCCATGGAGGGCACGCGCTCGGTGCTGCTCGAAGTACAGGCGCTCGTGGCGAGAGCGGGCTACGGCTCCCCGCGACGCGTGGCGATGGGGCCGGATCCGCGTCGCGTCGCAGTCATTCTCGCCGTGCTGGAGCGCCGCGCGCGACTCGATCTCTCGGCGAGCGAAGTGTTCGTCAACGTGGCCGGAGGGTTTCGCATTGCCGAACCTGCGGCCGATCTGGCGCTGGCCTTGGCGGTGGCTTCGTCGTATTACGACCAGGCGGTGGACCCGCGCTGGGTGGCGGTGGGGGAGATCGGTCTGGGCGGCGAGGTGCGTCGCGTGAGCCGGCTTGGCTTACGGCTCAAGGAAGCGGCGCGCCTGGGTTTCACGACCGCGCTCGTTCCGGAACGGGATAAAAGCGCGGCGGATGGCGCGTCCGGCATGCGCATCCTCCCGATCGGTCGGGTCGATGAGGCGCTCAAAGCTGCCCTGGGATCCGTCGTCCCCAAGCCCGAGAGCCGTCATGGCTGACGTCGGTCTCGTCATTGCAGCGGCCGGACGCGGTGAGCGCCTGGGAGCGGCAGATGGAAAAGCCCTCGTTCCGCTTTGCGGACGGCCCCTCATTGCCTGGACGCTGCTCGCCTTCGATGCGTTTCACGAAATCGGGGAGCGCGTGGTGGTCACGCCTCCCGGAAAGGAAGCGTTGTTCCGGGAACAATTGTCCGGCATTCCGTTGGAGCGTGACGTGGACTTCGTAGCGGGCGGGGAAGAGCGCCAAGATTCGGTGCGCTCCGGTCTTCATGCGCTGACCGGAAAGTCGCGCTGGGTGCTCGTCCATGATGGAGCGCGGCCGTTGGTTCTGCCTTCCCTGGTGCGGCGGGTTTTGGATGTGCTTCGATCGGGAGAAGCGGTGATCCCGGCTCTTCCGCCTCGAGAAAGCGTGGCGCGCATCGGCTTCGAATCGTGGGTGAAAAGTTACGAAGACCGCTCCAAGCTCTTGCTCGTGCAAACGCCGCAGGGGTTTCATCTCCCCGTGCTCGAATATGCGTTCACGAAGGCGGAAAGCGACCGCTTCCACGCCACCGATGAAGCGTCGCTCGTGCTGCGGGCAAATCATCCCGTGTCTTGGATCGAGGGCGATCCAGAAAACGTGAAAGTCACCTATCCCGAAGATCTCGTCTTCGCGGAGACGATCCTCAAACGGCGCGGGGCCGGAGCATGAAGGCCGGTCTGCCCTTTCGGATCGGACACGGTTACGATGCCCACCGCTTCGCGGAGGGGCGCACACTGATTTTGGGCGGCGTCATGATCGAGCATGATCAGGGATTGGCTGGGCACTCGGACGCCGACGTGCTGACTCACGCCGTGATCGACGCGCTCTTGGGCGCAATGGCGCTCGGGGACCTGGGCGGGCATTTTCCATCCAGCGACGCGCGCTGGAAGGATGCGTCGAGCCTCGATCTTTTGGCCCGAGCGCGGACGATGGCCGAGGCCGCGGGGGGCCGAGTGGCCCAGGTGGATGCGGTCGTGTATCTGGAATGGCCGAAGATCGCCAATCATGTGGCGCGCATGCGGGCCGAGCTGGCCCGGGTGCTGGAACTACCGATCGACTGCGTTTCCGTGAAGGCAACGACGACCGACGGGCTGGGTTTCGTGGGGCAAGGGGAGGGCGCCGCCGCCTCGGCGGTGGCGTTGGTGGCACTCGATAAGAATGGGAGATCATAAAGCGATGCGCGTGGTGTTGCTCATGGGCGGTTCGAGCACCGAACGGGACATCAGCTTCGTGACCGGACGCGGTGTCGGCAAAGCGCTCGAAAGTCGCGGCCACGAGGTGATCGCGCTCGATCCGGCGACCGGAAAACGGCTCGCCTTGACCGGCGTGGAGTCCGCGCAGATTGGAACGGCCCCCGGAGTGGGGCCGGAAGATCTCGGGAAAGAACGGAGCCTCGTCCTCGCCAAGAGTCCTGACTTGAGCAAGGCCGACGTCGTATTCGTGGCTCTTCATGGCGGAATCGGCGAGGACGGCACGCTGCAGGCGCTTCTGGATCTGGCCCACATTCCCTACACCGGGTCGGGCATGCTGGCCAGCGCGCTGGCGATGGACAAATCACGCGCCAAGGCCATGTTTCGCGCCGGCGGCATTCCTACACCCCGCGGCAACCTGCTCGTGGACGATCGGGACTCAGTGGATCCTGAAGGGTTCGGCGGTTTTCCGCTGGTGGTGAAACCCAACGCGCAGGGTTCGAGCGTCGGCGTGCACATCGTGGAGGGACCCGAAGGCATGGCCGATGCGCTCGAGGACGCGTTTCAATACGGTCCCGTGCTGGTGGAGGAATACATCCCCGGTCGCGAGATCACCGTCGCCGTTTTAGGCGGCAAAGCGTTGCCGGTGGTGGAGATTCTCCCGGAGTCCGGTTTCTACGATTACAAGCACAAGTACACGAAGGGCGAAACGCGCTACGTGGTGCCCGCCAAACTCGAGCTCCCGCTGGCCCGGGAAGCGGCACGACTGGGAGAGCTCGCCTTTGGGGTTCTGGGCTGTTCCGGCGTCGCGCGGGTGGATTTTCGGCTCTCCGAGGAAGGCAACTTTTTTTGCCTGGAGCTCAACACGATCCCCGGTATGACCGAAACGAGCCTCGTTCCCATGGCGGCGAAATCCGCCGGACTGAGCTACGAGGACTTGGTGGAGAGCTTGATTCGTATGGCGATAGAGGATCGTCAGAAAACTTCCGGATCAAGCGCCTCGGCCTGATACCATCGGCTCTTCGCGAGCGTTATGACCAGCGGAGGTCCTATGCGCATCTTGCTCCTCCGGAATGTGGCGGTCTTTTTTCTCTTGGCCGGATTTCCGTCGGCATCCCCCGCCAAGACATGGACCGTGAATACGATCAACAACGTGTTCGTCCCGGCCGACCTCACCCTCCAACCGGGCGACGTCGTGAAGTGGGTCTGGGGTGGCGGCATTCACACGACCACGAGCGGCGCCGGCGGCCCCGACGGTCTGTGGGATGCACCCATCGACTCGGCGAACACATCCTTTCAGCACACGTTCAACACGCCCGGATCGTTCCCTTATTTCTGCCGATTCCACATTATCTTGGGGATGGCGGGAACGATCACCGTGTCGTCCAATTTTCCTCCGGTCGTGCAGAATCCCGGGACGGTGCACGGGCTCGAGCGCAAATACTTGTCCTTATTCGTGAATGCAACGGACGCAAATCAGGGTGATCCACTCACGTTGTCCGATCTGGGCACGACGCCGGTTTGGGCTTCATTCGCGGATCAAGGCGGGGGAAAAGCGTGGCTATCGGGAACGCCCGCGGTCGGTCAGGCGGGCACATATCCGGTATCGATACGCGCGTTCGACGGACAGTCGGCCGACACCGCAAACTTCAACATCGTTATTGGCCCCCAGCTGGGGGTGGTTAATTTGACGAGTTCGGGTTTTGCGCCGACTCCGGTTTCGATCCCGATCGGCGGGCAGGTGAAATGGGTGAGGCAGTCGGGAGGAAACCATACGACGACCAACGGCACCGGACCCTCCGATCCCGCGGCGGGCACACTTTGGGATGCGCAATTGCGCGCGGCCACGCCCGAGTTCACGCAATCGTTTCCCACTGGAGGCACCTATCCGTATTTCTGCCGCGTGCATCCGTTGGAGACGGGAACGGTGAGCGTCGAAGCCGCCCAGGTGGGTATCGAAGAGCCGGCCCCTTTGCCGCTTCGCTTGGCCACCTCCCCGAATCCGTTCGCGTCGCGGGTGGATTTGGCGTTCGATCTGGATCATGCCGAGCGGGCCACGCTGCGCATCATCGATCTACAGGGCCGCACCGTGCTGGACTTGTTTACTGCAGAATTACCCCAGGGCTCGCATCGGGTTACCTGGGGTGGCTGGGATGACCATCATCAACCCGTGGTCCCCGGCATCTACTTCGTTCGCCTGGAAACCGGGGACGGCCACGCCCTCGTACGGAAGCTCTTCAAGACCCGCTAGTGACCCGTAACGGACCACGACTCGGGCCTTCGAATTTCCACAATATTTCCGACGGCCGCACGTCTACCCCTATGGATGGAAGAGCCGCAGAGCATCGACCGGATGCAAGAAGAAGATAAGCGTCTCTCCGAGGTACTGGCCGAGGAGCGAGACCGGCTTCGTGACTTCATCCGGCGTCGGGTGCCCAACGAAGCCGACGCAGAGGACCTCCTGCAGGAGGTCTTCTACGAGGTCATCGCGGCCTACCGATTGATGGCGCCGGTCGAGCGATGGGGGGCCTGGATGTTCCGCGTCGCTCGCAATCGCATCATCGATCGCTTTCGCAAGACACGTCTGGAGAGCATGGGAAGCGAATCGACGGTCGTATCCAACGACGGTGATCGCCTTCTCTTGGAGGACGTGTTGCCCTCGCCGGAGGCCGGACCTCTGGCGGCTTACGCCCGAAGCGTGCTCCTGGATGCGCTCGAGGAAGCGATCGAGGAGCTGCCGGAAGAGCAACGGCTCGTGTTCGTGGCCCACGAGATCGACGGGCAGAGCATGAAAGAGATTGTTCGCCGCACAGGTGTGAACTTGAATACGGTGCTCTCGCGCAAGCGCTACGCGGTGCTCTATCTGCGCGAGCGGCTTCGGGATATCCACGACGACTTCGTGAACTGAGGAGAGTGAATGAAATGAGACGCTACTTTCTGGGCCGTATGCTCATGTTCCTTCCGCTTATCATTCTGTTCGCCGCGCTCTTGGGCTTCGTGATCATGAGCCTCTGGAACTGGCTCATGCCCGCGCTCTTCGGCCTCAAGATGATCACGTACTGGCAAGCGTGGGGACTCTTGATTCTGGGGCGCCTCTTGGTGGGTGGATTTCGGGCGGGCGGGCACGGGCCGTCGCCGCGCTGGCGTCGGCGCATGCGGGATCGTTGGGAGCACATGTCCCCCGAGGAGCGGGAGAAGTTCCGGCACGGGATGTGGGGGCGGTACTGCCCGCCGGAGACGCCGATCCAACCGGATTGATCAGCGGATCTTGAACAGCTTTCGCGCCTCAACCTGGCCGTCACCGGTGTAGAGCCGCGCAAAGTAAAGACCTGTCCTCACCGGCTGGAGACGCTCGTCTCTGCCTTCCCAGGTGATCCGGTGCGTGCCGGCGGGGAATTCACCGGTCACCAGATCTCGCACTTTGCGGCCGGCGAGATCCACAATGACCACGCTCACTTGTTCCGCGCGTTCGAGATCGAATTCAAGATCCACGTTGCCACGGAACGGATTGGGGGATGCGGTGAGGCGGAGGTGGGGTGACGTTCGCTCGTCGATGCCGGTTTGAGCGCTCACGGTGATGGTCCCGGTCTCCGAGGGATGGTTCCGGCAGAAATAGGGGAACGTTCCGGCATTCGTGAACACGTGAACGAACTGAGGTGAACTTGCCCGGAGCTGTCCATCCCAGAGCGTACCCGCAGCGGGATCGAGTGGTCCGGTGCCATTGGTAGTGGTGTGATTACCGCCGGCAACCTTGACCCATGTTATCTGCGTTCCTGGTGGAACTGTGACCGCGTTCGGCGTGAACCCTGAGGTCTCTAGGTTCACCACCTGCTGTACGAGTATGCAATGTTCGATGAGCTGAAGACCCAAGTTGCCATCTGCGAGGCAAATGAGCCTGCCGGACATGGCAAGGTTACCGCTGTAGCCTATGCTGTCCATAATTGCTGGAGAGGCCGGATTCGATACATCGATTGTTTTAAGCCAAGAACCACCGGATGTATAGGCTATCGTTCCGGACACTGCGATCGGACCGGCGCTTGTGACCAGGTTGCCGATAATGGTCGGGAAAGAGGGATTGGAGACGTCAAGCACCTGAAGCCCCTGTGGGCCGTTGGGGGGACCGTAGGGATTCGTAACATACAATCTTGTTCCGAATACTGCCACGTGAGACGACCAACCGGGAATGGCCATGCTTGTCAGAATCACCGGATTCGTTGGGCTCGAAATGTTGATCACGACAATACCGGAGGGTCCGTTCGCCACGTATGCTACGGATCCCGAAAGCGTGATGCCACCGGTTGAGTTTCCTGGTATGACGAGGTTCCCCACGATCACCGGCAAGGTCGGAGTGGACACGTCGATCACCCGAAGCGCACCCGTGCCCTCGACCACGTAGGCATAATTCCCGGAAACCTCGACATCGACTCCCCACCCCGGAATGGCTATGCTCGCCTGCAGCACGGGAGAACTTGGATTCGACACATCGACAATCTCAAAATAGCCGGCCGTTCCCGACGAACCACTGGCCGCATACGCGTGTGTACCGGAAGCGGTGATCGAATATCCCTTTCCATGTAACCCTATGAATCCGAGGCTCACCGGTGAGGCTGGGTCCGAGATGTCGAAGATACTCATGCCGTTGTTGTAATAGCGCAGGTAGGCTGTCGTCCCCGAAACTGCTACATCGTAGGCCTGTACGAAGGTGCCGCCGCCTATGCCCCCCACCCACTCGAGGTGGCCGTCGAAACTGGTGCAACTCGCTTGGGATCCCGCCGGCGCGAGCATCACGAGAAGCATTGTCCCCACGAAGATCCACAATCTCTCGTGCTTGGGCAAGGAACTGATCATTGGACGACGGTGCATGGTGCGTTCCTCCAGGCAAAACCAACCGGCTAGGGCGGTCTTATTCGAAGGTCGCTTGCCCCCTCAGTGGTTAGACTCACGCCCAGGGACCGAGTTACAACCAGTTAGACGACTTCCCTGGTGCGTTCACGCTCCAAAGCCACCTACCACTCCAAGAGCAGCATCTCCGCGGCAAAACCCGGGCCGAGGGCGGTCATGAACCCGCGGTCGCCGGGTTCGGGTTGCGTCGTCTCCAGGAGTTCGTTCAAGGAAAAAATCACCGAAGCCGAAGACAAGTTTCCGTAATTGCGAAGCGCCTCGCGCGTGGGCGCGAGCTCGGCATCGCTAAGCCCAAGACCCTTGCGATAGGCCTCGAGCACCTGGCGTCCTCCCGGGTGAAGCGCGAAGTGGCGCAGATCGCTCTTCACCAAACCGTGTCGGCTTAGAAATGCGTTCACGGGCGAAGGTAATGCTTCCAGGATAAACGCGGGGACGGTGGGGGAGAGGACGAGCTCGAATCCCGCCTCGGAAAAATGCCAACCCATGAGCGGGAGCGAGTTCTCGAAGTATTCGGTTTCCGCGGCGGTGATCATCGGTCCACTGGTCACACGTTTGGAACCGGTCAACACCGCCGCCCCCGCGCCGTCACCGAACAACGCCATGCCGATCAAGTTCGTCTTCGAACTGTCGTCGAGGAGCAAGGTGAGGCTGCATAGCTCTACCGCCACGACGACCGCCACGCCCTCCGGCCGCGTGCGCAAATAATCCGCGGCCATTCCCAGAAGCCCCGCTCCACCCGCACACCCCAGTCCAAAGAAAGGCATGCGACGGACATCCGGCCGCATTTGAAGGCGGTGGGCCAGGAACGCATCCACGCTGGGGGTGGACAGACCGGTCGTGGTCGTGAAAAGAAGCGCATCGACATCCTTGATTTCAATCGATGCCTTTTCGAGGGCGATGCGGATGGCCTTCTCGCCCAGCGCTTGGGCCACCTCGATATAATCGTCGTTGCGGCGGCCGAACGATTTTCCGTCGAGGTAGTACTCCTTGGGAAAAGCGAAGTACCGCGTCCCTACCCCCGACCGGTCGAAGAGAGGCAAGAGCCGTTCCAGGTCCGGAATGCGCGTGAATTGGCGGCGAACTTCCTCTCTGGCATCGTCTTGAGTCATGCGATGCGGGGGTAACGCCGTGCCGAGCGCGGCAATGCGTGGATGTAGAATGGAACACTCCTTTGGTCCCGAGATTTTAAGTTTTTGTTAGGAAATGTCCGCGGCTCCTAAACATTATTTCAGAGACCGGCCAGGCCCGCCTAGCAATTCCCGACAAATTTGATATTCTTTGGCTCCCTCTCAGCCAACATGTGGACGGCTCACGCCCGGCCCGTGACCTAATTTGCGCTCGCAGGTTCGCAACTTGGAGGTCTACCCATGCCCATGCTCGCCTCCTCGCGTAAAGGCTTTCGTTTCCTCGCTGTTCTCCTGGGTCTCCTCGTCTGGATAACACCGGCTTGGGCGGTCACCACAACCGTCAATGTCGGTCAGACTCTAAATCGGTTCACCCCCATGGACGTGACCATCAATCCAGGCGACATGATCAAGTGGCAATGGGTCGCTGGAATTCACACGACCACGAGCGGCGTGTTTGCCGAGGGACCCAACGGTCTCTGGGATGCTCCGATCGATGCGGGAAATACGAGCTTCACTCGAGCGTTCCCGATCTCGGGCATCTATCCCTATTACTGCCAGTTTCACGGCGCATTAGGCATGACGGGCACGATCACGGTCGGCACGACCTCCTGTGCCATTACCGGTTCCGCGCTGGTGTGTCCCAACACCGCCGGTCTCAGCTACACGGTGACTATCTCGCCCGCGGGTGGAACGAACACGTTCTCGTGGACCATCAGTGGGAACGGCACGATTGTGGGTTCCTCCACGTCCTCCACGGTCTCGGTGACGTCGACCGGAGCCGGCAGCTTCACGCTCAGCATGACCGGGAACCACAGTGGGGTGCAGATGCTGTGCACGAAGGTCGTTACGGTATCGGCGGCGACGACCTGCACGATCAGTGGCAGTGCATCGGTGATCACCGGCAGCACCGGAAATAACTATTCAAGCACGGTCAGTCCCGCTGGTGGAACCGTGACCCGGTCCTGGACCATTTCCGGAAACGGCACGATCACGAGCGGTACGACCGGAACTTCGGTGACGGTAACCGCGGGAGCGGTGGGCAGCTTCACCCTTACCTTGAACGCGGTCCGGAGCGGTTGTCCAGGCTCTTGTCAGAAAACCGTCACCGTAAATCCCGTGCCGCCCACGTGCACGGTTTCCGGAGCGGACACGGTCAACGCGTCTTCGACCGGGAACTCGTATTCCGCCACCGTGAGCCCCGCCGGAGGAACGCTGACGCATAGCTGGTCCATTACCGGGAACGGCACGATCACGAGCGCGATCACCGGAGCTTCGATCACCGTGGATGCGGGCGCTCCGGGGAGTTTCACGGTCCAGCATGACGGGACGCGAGACGGCGTCGCCGTCATCGCCTGCTCGAAGACGGTCACGATTCAAAGCGCGGCCGCGGCGACGGTTACCGCGACCGACTTCCAGTTCTCGCCTGCCAACGTGGTGATCAACGTCGGCCAGAGCGTGCAGTGGTTGTGGGGGAACGGCTTACACACGACCACGAACGGGGTGGACTCGGCTCCTAGTCACAACCCCGGATCGCTCTGGGATGCGCCGCTCGATGCGGGGCACTTGAGCTTCACCTTCCAGTTCAACACCCCCGGGTACTACCCCTACTTCTGTCGCATCCACGAAGGGGTGATGTCGGGAACCGTGCAGGTTTTGGCTACGAGCGGTGTGGGGGACGAAACGGCAAATCGATTCCGTCTTCTCCCGTCTCCCAATCCCTTTGCCGGCAAGGTGAAGCTCAGCTTCACCCTCGATCGCGACACGCGGGTTACATTCGATATCTTCGACCTGGGCGGACGCAAGGTGGCGAGCCTGCTCGCGGCGGACTTGTCGGCCGGCCCGCACGAGGTGACCTGGGGCGGCTTGGGTGGCGACCACCAGCCGGTCGTGGCGGGCGTTTACTTCGCGCGCCTAGCGACCGGCGATGGACGCACGAAGGTGTTGAAACTCTTCAAGTCGCGGTAACTCAAGAGGGCCTGCCGGCGCCTTCCCCCAAATGGGCCTCGACCCCGATCGCTTCGCGAGACGGATCGAGGCCCGCCGGCTCCTCCTCCAGCACGCGTAACGCCATCACGGTGACGTCATCTTGGGGCTCGCCGCCCTCGAGGAACGCGTACAGGTCGTCCAGAATGCGCCGCGTCATCTGCTCGGCGGAAAGACGAACGGAAAGCCCTTCCACCAGCGAGCAAAAACGTTCCTCCCCATACTCCACGCCGTCCCCGTTCACCGCCTCCGTTACGCCGTCGGTGTAAAAGAACACCCGGTCGCCGGGATTGAGGTCGATCACCCCTTCTTCATAACGCACGCCTTCGAATATCCCCAGAATCAGTCCGCCTCGATCGAGGAATATGCGCTCACCGTTCTTGCGGCAAACGATGGGATGATTGTGGCCGGCGTTGGAAAACTCCATGCGAAACGTTTTCTCGTCTACTCGCCCCAGAAAGAAGGTGGCGAACTGCTCGATGGACGTGCTTGTGGAAACAAGGTGATTGATGTTGGCGAGAATGTCCGACACACGCCGTTCGGAGGGAGCCTGCGTGCGCAAGGACGCCTGGAGCATCGAGGTGAGAAGGGCGGCCGGCACGCCTTTCCCCGACACATCGGCTATGGCGATATAAAACCCATCGTCGCCATGGGCCACGAAATCGAAGAAATCCCCGCCGACCTGACGGGAGGGGGTGTTGACGCCGTGGACCTCGATGCGGCCCCGCCGCGGGAAGCTGGAGGGCAGAAAACGGCTCTGAATGCTGCGGGCAAGGTTCAGCTCTTCTTCCAATCGCGCGACCGCGACACGTTCGCGGAGGAGAAGCCCGTTTTGCACCGAGACCGACATCTGACCGGCCAAGGTGCTCAAGAGCGTCACCTCCTCGGCGGTGATCTCGGTCCCGGTGACCTTGTTTCCCAGTAAAACCGCCCCCACCGTTTCGCCCTTGGATCGAAGGGGGAGCAAGAGGGCCGCCCCGAAATCATGTTCCAGCCGCTCGCGGTCCGGGACCGACAAATCGTCCTGCTCTTCGTCAAAGCGCACGCTTTCCGCGTCCGCCGGCAATCGCTCGAGTATCTCCCGCAATGCCGCGGTCGAGCCCGGAGGCGGTGTGTCCCCCGTTCCGGTGACCAGAATGGACTCTTCGCGTCCGAACGCCACCACGTGAGTCGACCGTAGGAGTAACGCATCACCAATGGTGTGCGCCGACTGGGAGAGCATCTCGTTGAGATCGATCGCGGTGAGGAGATCGCGCCCCATGCGGCGAAGCACGTTCCGGTAATCCCCCGGGTCCTGCAGGAACACGAGCTCGAGGCGATCTTCGAGCCGGGCCATGGCGGGTTGGAACAAGATGAGCGCCATGACCAGGAAGAACGGTTCGAGCACGCGCGCGTCCAGCCCGATGAGACCCGACATGAGCTGAGAGAGCCGCGTGATCACGGTGAGGTACAGGCCGACCAGGATGGCCGAGGCCACCGCGTAGAGGATCCCGCGCCGAGCCAAGAGCTTCATGTCGAGGAACTTGTAACGCACCATCGCGTAGGTGATGGAGCCCGACCCCACGGTCAACGCCACGATGATGAGAAGCGCGCGCACCCAATCGGGCACCGCCCACCCGATGAGAACCGGTACGGAGGTGGCCACGCTGTAGAACAAGAGGCACGCGGTGAGACCCAACCCCACCACCTGAATTTGCTCGCGCAAGCGAGCCACCCGCGCGTGCCGGTAACTGTCCAAGAGAAGGACGGCGGTGGCCACTCCATAGCCCAGATTGACCAGTGAGAACAGCGCGCGGTGTACTGCCAAGAACAGCCCGAAGAAAAGGCCGATCAAGTGGGCAAACGGACGAAGAAGGTCGGGGAACTCAACTTGTGATCCGGAAAGACGCGGGCCAAGAAGACTGATGCCGAGATAGAGCACGAAGTGGACGATATGCGGCGCATAGACCAGAAAGGTGAAGCCGCGGATGCGCCGCACGAACGCGCGCTCGCGCGGAAAGATGCTCGCGAACAGGAAGAGGGTGGGAAAGAAGAACTCCCAGAGATAGGCGAAGTTTTGGGCGAGCACCGGGCGCGACGTCTCCTTCCCGGTGCCGAGGAACGTGAGCGCGGCCAGAATCGAGCCCAGCCCGCCAAAGAAGAGCATGGACATCACGACGCGATTGAGCTTTTGGCGCGGGTTTTCGCGCAGGATGAGAAGGCCGAGCAGGAACACCAATCCGCCCAGGATCAGGTTCGCGGTGGCCAGCCAGAAGAAGGGATTCATGGGGACATGATCCCCTTACTGGAATCGAAAGGCGCGCGCCGCCGCCCAGCCGGCGAGCAGAATGGCGAGGCTGAACACGAAAAGGTGGGGCAGCACGCTCGAGGCCGGGGCGCCAAAGCTGACCAGCTTGTGCAGCGCGTTCATCGCCCATCCAGTAGGGAACGCCAGAGCAAGTTTTTGCATCCAGGGAGGGGTGACCTCGATCGGCCACCAACACCCGCCCAGTGCGGCGAATACATTCGAGGTGATGACCCCGAGCCCCACCGCTTGGCCCTCGCTTCGCGCGATGCTCCCCAGGAGAATGCCGAGCGCGGCGGCCAGCCCGCCGTAAAAGAGAAGAACGAGGAGCAGCATGGGCAGATTGGGGCCCCATCCCACGTGAAAGAGCACGGTGCCGATCATCATGGCAAAACCGATTTGCACCGCGCCCAGCATCATGCGCCCGCCCCATTTCCCGAGCAAAATCGAACGACGATCGAGCGGGGACGACGCCAGGCGCCGCAAGAGCCCTTCCTTGCGCTCGATCATGAGGAGCACGGCTCCTGAAGTGAGGAGCAGGGTGAGCGTGAACATGACCATGGTACCCGGGACCGCTTGCTCGAATCCGGTCGGCGGCACGCGGCGCTGTCCGGCCGATGTCACCTCGAGACGCACCGGTTTCGGGGCAGCGCTCACGATGGCGAGGCCCTCCGCGGTGGGTCGCCCTTCCTCTCCGGCCGCGACCAGTGCACCGAGCAGTCCGAAGACGGCACGCTGTACCCGAAACTTGTCGTAGTCGGCTTGCTCGTCTGCCTCGCCCGAACGAGTGAGCGTCACTTTGACCCGATGTCCGGCCAACACCGAGTCGGTAAAGGCGGGGGGAATGGAGAGACGAGGCGTCTTCGCCTTGGGATCGGCCGCGCCGGGGGCGATGATGCGAAACCCTGCCTCGCCCAGACGTACTTCGAGGGCGGAGGCGAGGAAGCCCGCCCCCGGAGAGGTCTCTACAATGAGCGGGTCACGCCCGGCCCCGCTTCTGTCTCCGAAATTCTTCGTAATGCTCCCGATGAAAAAAAAGAAGATGACCGGCATGATGAACGTCCACAGGAGCGTCTCGCGCGCCCGCAACAGATGCTTGAGATCGTTTCGTGCCAAAAACCAAGCCGAGCGAAGCATAGGTTACGCGGTCCGCGCGAAGCGATTCAGGCGCATGAGCGAGAGGAAAAAGAGCACGCCGCCCAGGCTGAGCAGCCCGAGAGCGGTTATGCCCATGAGGTGGAGTTCGGGCTTGCCGTCCAGGATTTCGCGAAGCCGCAGGAGCGACCATCCATTGGGGGTTGATTTACCGATCCGGGCCAGCCAGTCCGGCATGACCTCGAAGGGGAAGAACGAGCCTCCCGCCATGATCAAAGGAAACGTGACCGCATTGGCGAGGAGATGCCCGCCCCGCTGACTCGAGGCACAGAGTTGAAGTGCGGTAAAGAGGAGCAACATGAACGTGCCGGCGAGCGTGGTCCAGGCCGCGGCAAGAGGAATGTCGTAGAAGGGCAGGTGCAGAATCCAACGCGCCGCCGCGAGGGCAATGAACGACACGACGCCCAGGAAGCACGCCGCGGCCAGGATCTTTCCGAGCAGGAACACCGCCAACGACAGGGGAGTCATGAGCGTGCGCCGCAACGTGCCCCGCGCCTTTTCTTTCCACACGTCATCGCTCAGCGATTGGGCCACGAACACCACCGCCATGAAGAACATGCTGGGAAAGAAAATATCTCCGAACGTGCGATTCGGACCGCTTTTTTTCTCCTCGAGGTTCACCGTGTCGATTTGAATCGCCGGCGGCATGAGATAGGGCTTCACGCGCCGGACGAACTGGTTCATTTGCACGCTGAATTCCGACACGAGTTCATCTGGCGGCACATCTTCGCTCTGTCGCAGCTTCTTGAGCAGGGGATTCAAGTTCCCCTGAAACACTTCTCCGCCCACGTTGAGCCCCTCCACGAACGTGCGGAACGTCTCTTCGAGAAGCTGCGGCAAAATGCGCTCCGAGGGATTCGTGATCAGGCTCAGGGCGACGGGTTTGCGGTCGAGCACGGCGTCGGTGAACCCGTCCGGAATGATGAGGAGTCCCGATGCGCGTCCTTTGTCCATGAGCCGGCGGCCTTCCGCTTCCTGGACCTGTTGGCTGTCGATCATGTTCGCCAGCTCGCCGCGTTCGGTGGCGTTCGCAAACATCACGCTCAAAAACGTGCTGTCCCGATCGGCCACCAAGAGCTTGGCGATGGGTTTTCCTTCATTGCTGTTCAAAAGACGCAGCATGCCTCCCACGACCAAGGGAATGCTGATGGCGATGAAAAGCGAGGCGGGATCGCGGATCATGCGCCGCAGGTCCTTGAGGAGGACGTTGCCTAGAGACCCCATGGATGGTTAAGGGCGGAGGGCCCGCATCATTCTCTGAGCTCCTTGCCGGTGAGCTCGATGAAGAGGTTTTCCAGGCTGGGCTGGCTGAGGGTCGTTTCCCGGATATCCGCTCCCGCCTTGGTGAGGGCCTCGATGAGCCGCGGTAACGCGCTCGGCGCTTCCTTGACCGACAGCACCAGCTGTCCGCCCTCGCTTCGGTGCACCTTCACGTCGCCGATCTTACCGAGAAGCGCCTCGAGTCCATCGGAGGGGAATTGCCCGGAGATGCGGATCATGTCCCGCTCGGCGGTGCGCTGGCGCAACTCGCGCAGAGTTCCTTGGGCGATCAAGTGACCATGGTCGATGATGGCCAGGCGATCGCAGAGCTGCTCCGCCTCTTCCATATAATGGGTCGTGTAAAGAATGCACGTGCCCCGCTTGGCTTCGTGACGCACGAGATCCAGGAGATTGATCCGGCTTTGCGGATCGACACCCACCGTCGGTTCATCCAAGAGGAGCACCTTGGGCGAATGGATGATGCCGACCGCGAAGTTGAGCCGCCGTTTCATGCCGCCGCTAAACCGCTTGACCGGCTCGCGGGACCGATCGAGGAGTCCAGAGACCTCCAACACTTCCTTGGTGCGGCGGTCCAGGTCGGCGCCGCGGAGGCCATAAACGCCCCCCCAGTAAGCGAGGTTCTGAAGCGCGGACAGTTCCTCGTAGAGGGCAATGTCCTGGGGAACCACGCCGAGGCTTGCGCGCGCGGCCGTGCCGTCGGTCACCACGTCGTGACCGAGAATCGTGATGCGGCCGGCGGTGGGCCGGAGAAGCCCCGAAATGCAGCTCAGAGTGGTGGTCTTACCGGCTCCGTTGGGGCCCAGGAGTCCGAAGATCTCTCCCGGCCGGGCGGTAAAGGACACCTGGTCGACGGCCACCAGGTCTCCAAACTGCTTTCTGAGTCCCGAGACCTCGATCACAGTGCCTCCCTACGTTCATGGGGGCGGGGATGATACCACGCGGGCTAGGAGTGCCCTCGGGCGTTAATATTCTCCATGACTGGTTCTTACGGAATCGAAGCAGTCCGGGTTGCCCCCGGTTTTTCCGCCCGGATTCCCGCCTCGAATGAAAGGGAGTAGGGTCATGGACAGCGTATTAGGCATCTAGAAGGAATCCCCGATGGATCTCAACCAACTCACTCAAAAAGCCCAAGAAGCCTTCCAAAGCGGCCAGACCCGAGCCCTAGGGCTGGGCCACGTCGAGCTCGACGTGGAGCACCTGGCCCTGGCTCTCCTCGAGCAACCCGACGGTCTCTTTCCCCGATTGTTGCGGCGCATGGAGGTCGATGTCGACGCGATGCGTCGGGATCTGGAGGCGGAACTGGAGCGTCGCCCGCGCCAATCCGGGGGCGGTGTGGAAGCGGGAAAAATTTACGTGAGCCGCCGCGTCATCGATCTGTTCGATCGCGCCGAAAAGGAAAAGGCGCGGCTCAAGGACGAGTACATCTCGGTCGAGCACCTCGTTCTGGCCATGTTCCAGGAAGGATCCGACACCGCGATCGCGCGCGTATTTTCCCGATACGGCGTAACGCGGGATACGTTCCTGGAAGCGTTGACCGCGGTCCGGGGGAGCCAGCGCGTCACCAGCGCCACCCCGGAATCGGCTTACGAAGCGCTCGAGAAGTACGGCATCGATCTGGTGGCGCAGGCCCGCGCGAACAAGCTCGACCCAGTGATCGGGCGCGACGCCGAAATTCGCCGGGTGATCCGTATTCTTTCCCGCAAGACGAAAAACAACCCGGTCTTGATCGGGGAGCCGGGGGTGGGCAAGACGGCGATCGTCGAAGGCCTGGCCCAACGCATCGTCCGCGGCGACGTGCCGGAATGGCTCAAGGACCGTGCGGTGTTTTCGCTCGACATGGGCTCGCTGCTCGCCGGGGCGAAATACCGGGGCGAGTTCGAGGAGCGCTTGAAAGCGGTGCTGAACGAAGTGAAGCAGAGCGAAGGGCGCATCCTGCTCTTCATCGACGAGCTGCACAATATCGTGGGAGCGGGGCGCACGGAGGGATCCACGGACGCGGGCAACCTGCTCAAACCCATGCTGGCCCGGGGTGAGCTTCACTGCATCGGTGCCACCACTTTGGACGAGTATCGCAAGCATGTGGAGAAGGACGCCGCGCTGGAACGGCGCTTCCAGCCGGTCATGGTCGAACCGCCCACGGTCGAGGACACGATTTCCATTTTGCGCGGCCTGCGCGAGCGGTTCGAGGTACACCACGGGGTGAAGATCCAGGACAACGCCCTCGTGGCCGCGGCGGTCCTTTCCAACCGCTACATCTCGGACCGCTTCCTGCCCGACAAAGCCATCGATCTGGTGGACGAGGCTTCGGCGATGGTCCGGACCGAGATCGATTCCATGCCCGCCGAGTTGGATGAGGTGACCCGGCGCATCATGCAGCTCGAGATCGAGGAAGCGGCGCTCAAGAAGGAAAAGGATCAGGCGAGCAAGGAACGGCTCGCCGATCTGCGCCAGGAGCTGGCCAACCTCCAGGACAAGGCGAAGTCGATGCGCGCGCAATGGGAGACCGAGAAGGCCGCGCTTCAGGAAGTGCGAAAGCTGCGCGAGGAGCTGGAGCAGCGGCGGCTCGAGCTGGAACGCGCGGAGCGCGAATACGACCTGGGGAAGAGCGCGGAGCTCAAGCACGGCGTGGTCCCCGCGCTGGAGGCGAAGCTTCGGGAAAAGGAAGGCGCGCTGGCCGCGGAGGGAAACCGGTTGTTGCGGGAAGCGGTGACCGAGGACGAGATCGGGGAAATCGTTTCGCGATGGACCGGAATTCCGGTGACCCGGCTCATGGAAGGCGAGCGCGAAAAGCTACTGCGATTGGACGAAATCCTCCACCGGCGGGTGGTCGGACAGGACGAAGCGGTCCAGCTCGTCGTGGACGCGGTCATTCGCGCGCGGGCGGGAATCAAGGATCCGCGGCGCCCCATCGGTTCGTTCATCTTTCTCGGGCCGACCGGCGTCGGCAAGACGGAGCTGGCCAAGGCGCTCGCCGAGACGCTCTTCGACAGCGAGCAAAACATGATTCGCATCGACATGAGCGAGTACATGGAAAAGCACACCGTGTCGCGCCTGGTCGGTGCTCCGCCGGGGTACGTGGGCTATGAAGAGGGTGGGCAGCTCACCGAGGCGGTGCGGCGCAAACCTTATTCCGTGATTCTCTTCGACGAGATCGAGAAGGCGCATCCCGACGTATTCAACGTGCTCCTGCAAATTCTCGATGACGGCCGGGCCACCGACGCTCAAGGCCGCACCGTGGATTTCAAGAACACGGTGGTGATCATGACCTCGAACGTCGGTTCACAGCGATTGCTGGAAGGGATCGTGGGCGGCGAGATCTCGCCCCAGGCGCGCGAAGACGTGCTGGGTGAGCTCCGCCATACGTTCCGCCCCGAGTTCTTGAATCGCGTGGACGAAATCGTGCTCTTTAAGCCGCTCTCGCTTTCGGAAATCGAACAGATCGTGGACCTCATGGTCGGCGATTTGCGGAAGCGCCTGGAGGAGCGCGGAGTGAAGCTGGAGCTCTCGCCCGAGGCGCGGCAGCTCATCGCCGAAAAAGGTTTCGATCCCGTCTACGGCGCTCGCCCGCTTCGGCGGTACATTCAACGCGAGCTGGAAACCCAGGTCGCTCGTGCCCTCATCACCGGAGAAGTCGGGGAGGGATCCACGGTGCGCGTCGTGGTGAAGGACCGCAACATCCAGGTCGAGATCCAGACGCCATCCACCGTTCACTGATTCGGAAACGTCCCATTAACTTCTAGGATCCCGAGCCCAGCCGGTATATGCTTCTCGCCCTCAATCTCATCCAGGGGGTCATGTGATCGGTAAGGTTGTTTCGCATTATCGGGTGGTGGAAAAGTTGGGTTCGGGAGGAATGGGGGTGGTCTACCGCGCCGAAGACACCGTTCTCGACCGATCGGTGGCGCTCAAGTTTCTCCCCGAAGAAGCCATTCGTGATCGTGGCTCGATGGATCGCTTTCTGCGCGAGGCCCGCTCGGCGGCCGCCCTCAATCATCCCCACATTTGCACGATCCACGAGATTGCGGAGGACGCGGGTGAGCCCTTCATCGTCATGGAGTTCCTGGAAGGACAAACCCTGCGCAACCGGATCGAGGGCAAGCCGGTTCGCACGGACGCTCTCCTCGATCTCGCCATCCAGATCGCCGAAGCGCTGGAGGCCGCCCACAAGAAAGGCATCATTCATCGGGACATCAAACCGGCCAACATCTTCGTGACTCTGAACGGTAACGCGAAGGTGCTCGATTTCGGACTCGCCAAGCCTGCGTCGGCGTGGACCGATCCGGCGGTCTCCCAGACCGCGCGCGATTTGACCATGCCCGGCTCGACGGTGGGGACGGCCGCGTACATGTCTCCCGAGCAGGCCCGCGGGCTAGCCCTCGATTCCCGCAGCGATCTTTTTTCATTTGGAGCGGTGTTGTACGAGATGGCCACGGGCGCGGTGGCGTTCGAAGGCA